>Ga0102953_1000404_pt1 | contig 29962 bp, 25 predicted proteins | sample SalPon2A_C_D2_MG_FD_78509 | JGI IMG/M metagenome (GOLD analysis project Ga0102953, IMG submission 78509) | Soil microbial communities from South San Francisco under conditions of wetland restoration - Salt Pond MetaG R2A_C_D2_MG | ecosystem: Environmental > Terrestrial > Soil > Wetlands | place... | reverse complement strand
TCCGGTGTTATTCACATCCTTGCCGTTTCAGGTCTCCACGTTGGCTACATTGTTCTCATATTTGCATTTCTGTTCGGACGTTTAAATATATACCTGCGTTCTGTTTTAACTATCATTGGATTAACCCTCTTCCTGGTTCTGATTAATGCGCCGGCATCTGCTTTTCGGGCTTCTGTAATGGCGGTTATTTTAATTGTTGCATATTTAACAAACAGATCAACAAACTTGATAAACTCAGTTGCTATTGCCGCACTTGTTTTGCTGCTTATTAATCCAAATCAATTATTTACTCCCGGTTTTCAACTCTCATTTGCTGCCGTCATTTCTATTGCTGTAATTTATCCTATAATAAAAAACTATATACAAAATAAGGAGATAAAAAATAAAGCAGTTAAAAACATATTATTATTTGCAGGAGTTTCTTTAGCAGCACAAATCGGGACTCTTCCTTTTACAATTTATTATTTTGGTAAAATATCAGTAGTAGCATTGCTTACCAACCTATTAGTAATTCCTGTAGTGGGAATTATTTTAGGGGTTGGAATATTGTCTATCCTTTTGGTAATATTTTCTCCTTTTATAGCCTCATTCTTTTGTGTTGTGAATGAATTTGTAATTAAAATAATTTTCTCAATAATTCATTTTGCGGGCAGCAGTGATTTTTCTTTTTTGCGTGTGACTAATTTCTCTATAATTGATATTCTGATTTCTTACCTGTTTCTTTCAATAATATTAATATTTATTGTAAGATTTAAGAAACGAGTCGCAAAGTTAGGTTTATTAATTTTGTGCGTTTGCAATTTCCTGCTTTTTATATCATTTGATAAACGGGAATTAATGCCTGATAACAAACTAAGTCTGATGATGATTGATGTAGGACAGGGAGATGCATTTCTTCTGAAATTTCCCGATGGGAAAACCGCACTGATTGATGCCGGTGAAACAAATTTTTATTTTGATAATGGTGAACGTGTTATCCTTCCATTATTAAATCAACTGGGAATTGATAAAATTGATTACGGTTTTGTTTCCCACGTTGATCTCGATCATTACGGCGGATTTATTTCCTTAATTCATAATAATAAAATTGAGAGAATCTATAAGCCTGAAATTGATTCAACAGAAGAAAAGGACCTGAAATTTGAAAAATATCTTGCTGAAAACAATCTAAGGTCATATTATTATTCAAAGGAAATATTAAAAATAGGGAATGCACGAATTTATATCCTCAATGATCAAGTTCCTGATAATTTCTCTTCTAATAACAAAAGTAGTGTTCTGAAAATTGTTTATGGTGATGCTGAATTCCTGTTTACAGGTGATCTCGAAAAAAGAGGTGAAATTATTTATGTAAGTGAATATGGAAAATTCCTGGACAGCGACGTGTTGAAAGTTGGACATCACGGTAGCAAAACCAGTTCTTCAGATGAATTTCTTAATTTAGTTACGCCCGAAATTAGCCTGATTTCTGACGGCATTAAAAATAAATTCCATTATCCATCACCAGTTGTAGTTGAGAGACTTAGTGAATATGGTTCAGAAATATACAGAACCGATCTGTTAGGGGCTGTTATACTACAAAGTGATGGAAAAATTATTAAAAAGGTAAATTGGCGCAACATGTAATTTTCGGCTTTAAAACAACTTCTGTATATTTAGAAGCTTTAATCTTCAAAAATCTGAAAAGTTATGAAATCAAATAGAAAAACAATTGGAATATTAGGCGGGGGACAATTAGCCAGGATGTCAGCTTACCAGGCTTATAAACTTGGATTTAATATTGCTATACTTGAAAAGAAAGAAAATTCACCTGCCGGAATGATGACAAAAAAGGAATTTGTTGGATGGGTAGATGATAAAAAAACAACCAGAGATTTCACAAAAGCAAGTGATGTTGTAACACTTGAAAATGAATTTGTGGATTATCAAAGACTTGAGTTTATTGAAAGTCTCGGCAAGAAAGTAATTCCTTCACCTAAGACAATTTCATTAATTCAGGATAAATACATTCAAAAGAACACTCTCCAGAGGAATAAAATCCCTGTTGCAGATTTTCTGAAAGTTGATGATAAATCAACTTATGAAAAGATTGCAAAGAAACTCGGCGAAAAATTTATATTGAAATCCAGGAAAATGGGATACGATGGTTACGGTAATTATAGTGTAAAAAAAGAAAAAGATTTTAGTGAAGGAATTAAAAAGCTTACTTCAAGGCACAGTGAACTGATGGCTGAAAAATTTATCGACTTCGATATGGAACTTGCAATAATGGTGGCAAGATCGGAAAAAGAAATAAAATGCTATCCCGTTGTTCAGACAATTCAGAAAAACCATATATGCCATACAGTGATTGCTCCGGCTGATTTAAGAAAAACTGTTTCAAAGAAAGCAGAAGAAATAGCTGTAGAAGCAGTAAAGGCGATTAAAGGATTCGGTATTTTTGGAATTGAAATGTTTATTGTAAATGGAAAAGAAATCCTTGTAAATGAAATGGCGCCTCGTCCACATAATTCAGGGCATTACACAATTGAAGGATGTGTTACGCCGCAGTTTGAAAATCACATTCGAGCTGTTTTGAATCTGCCGCTTGGTTCAACAGATATGGTAAAACCATACGCCGTAATGATAAATCTTTTAGGAAAAAGAGAAGGCGAAGGGATAGTCGAAAATTATGATGAAGTGTTGGCAAATGATAAAATTCATCTACATATTTATGGAAAAGAAAAATCCCGTTTCGGCAGGAAAATGGGACATATAACCGTGCTTGGAGATAATCTTAAAAAAACTTTGAATCTTGCAAAGGTTGCCGAAAAAATAGCTAATATTTAATTGCATTTGAACGGAGATATTATGGCAAATAAACCACTTGTAGGTGTAATTATGGGAAGTGATTCAGATCTTCCTGTAATGAACGAAGCAGTAAAAATATTAAAAGAGTTTAAAGTTCAACACGAAGTAAAAATTGTGTCGGCTCACAGAACTCCAAATCACATGGCTGATTATGGAAGTGAAGCGCACAATAGAGGAATTAAAGTTATAATAGCAGGCGCAGGTGGTGCCGCACATCTTCCCGGAATGACTGCTTCACATACTCCGCTACCTGTAATTGGAGTTCCAGTTAAATCTAAATCACTTGATGGTCTGGATTCTCTGTTATCGATTGTACAAATGCCGGGTGGAGTTCCTGTTGCAACTGTTGGTATTAACCAAGCAAAAAATGCAGGATTACTTGCAGTTGAAATTTTAGCGACTTCAGATATAAAACTTCGCGAAAAATTAATTGAATATAAGAAAAAAATGGAAAAGGAATCGCTGAACAAAAACAAGAAATTAAAATAATTTACGATATATGATGTCTCGGTGTTAGTGGTTCACCAATAAGTTTTTCAGTATCCCAGGTATTTCTTTCAGTTTTATCTTCCGACCTTACTTCACATTTTAAATAATTACAATATTTGCAAAGATGTTCGGTACAGTAATCAAGATGTATTCTAATCTCTGTGTTTGGTATCTGGCTTTCAAGCTGCTCTTCGATAAATTCTTCTTCAGTGTGTGATTCTTTAATTGTAAAGTAATAGGGAAGAGTTAAGTGAAAATCGACAAAGACTTTATCGCCTGATTTCCAGAAGCGCAGCCAGTGAATATCGATCCAGTATTCGCGCCGGATCGAATTCAGAATCTCGACAATTTTATCCAGAATTTCTTTATCTGTTTCATTCATTAATCCGCCAATCGATTCCCGGATTAATTTATAGCCTGTAAATAAAATATTTAAGGCTACTGCAATTGCAAAAAGGGGATCAATAATTTGTAATCCAGTAAGCATAACTATAATTATACCAACAATTACTCCTATACTTGTATATGCATCTGTTAAAACGTGCTTTCCATCAGCGACCAGTGTTATTGAATTTGTCTTTTTTCCCATTCTCATCAGGTAAAAGCCGAGAAACAGGTTTATAATTCCTGCGCCTGAAATAATAAAAACTCCTATATCGAGCTGCTTTAGATTTGATCCTTTTATAATATCAATAATAGCTGTATAAATGATAAAAATGGCAGCAATTACTATTAGTAAACCTTCAACACCGGCTGAAAAAAATTCAATATTTCCGTGTCCGTAAAGGTGTGAATCGTCGGCTGGGCGGGAAGCTAAGATAATGCTGTACAGAGCCATAGACGTCGCAAGCACATGAACAACAGATTCAGCGGCATCTGAAAAAATCGCGGCAGATCCTGTAATAAGGAATGCTCCCATTTTCGAAAGAAACATCCCGATTCCAATTGCTAATGAAATATATGCGGCTCTTTTTTTTAATGAAAGCTCACTAGGCATTTCCCCGGTACTCCTTTTTTCATTGCTGTAAATTAGCGTATTTTTTAATAATAAATAAATGATAAAGAAAATTATGATAAAATGAATATGCCTAAATTCATTGATAGTCAACTGCTATTTAGATAAATTAAAAGACAAAGAAATATGGAGTTTTGTACAATGAAATCTATTGTTTTATTGATTCTCGCAGGATTAATTATTACTGGTTGTGGAAGGAAATCTGAGCAGGAATTTATGACAGCAGCTGAAAAAAGCATAAAAGAAAATAATTACCAGAAAGCAATTAAATCTTATAATGAGTTAATTAATGAATATCCTGACGGCAAAGAAACAGCAACTGCTATGGTAAAACTTGCCGGGATTTATCAGAATAAGCAGGATTCTACTCTTAATCCGGTAAAATGCTATCAAAAGGCTGTTGAAACCTTCAAGACTGTATATGAAAGATTTCCAGAATCAAAAGAAGGACCAACATCTTTATTTATGTCAGGCTTTATTGAAGCTAATGACCTGAATAATTTTGATGCTGCGACCAAGACTTATCAATTGTTTTTGCAAAAATATCCAAATCACGAGTTAGCCAAATCAGCACAGGAAGAATTAAATAATATGGGTATGGCACCGGAAGAGATTTTAAAGAAAAAAGACGCAAAGTCCATTTAATGCCTTTAAATTCAGAGGATTATAAAAAATATTTAAATCCCTCGGTAATCTCCAAACTTAATTCACTTGAATTAAGAGCCCGTCTTGTTGTCGAAGGTTTTATGGTAGGGCTTCACAAAAGTCCCTACCATGGCTTTTCAGTTGAATTCAGCGAGCATCGTCCCTATATGCAGGGTGACAGCTTAAAGGATATTGACTGGAAAGTGTATGGCAAATCAGACAAATACTTCATTAAACAATACGAAGAAGAAACAAATCTTAAAAGTTATATTTTACTCGATACAAGCAAATCTATGAATTATTCTTCAGAAGGAAATGTAACAAAACTTGAATATGCTTCAACACTTGTTGCCGGTTTAAGTTATATGATGATTCGTCAGCAGGACGCAGTAGGACTTTCACTATATTCTGAAAAGATAGACAAATATTTACCTCCGAAAGCTTCAAAGGCATATCTTCACGAATTATTAAAAAACATTTTAGAAGCTAAAGCTTCAAATAAAACGAATACAGCTTCTTCACTGCATTCAATTGCAGAAAAAATTAAGAGAAGGGGACTGGTAATAATTGTTTCTGATTTATTTGATGATGTTGACTCCGTTCTTTCTGCTCTTAAACATTTCAGGTATAAAAAAAATGAAGTGATAGTTTTCCAGGTACTTGACCCGCAGGAAAGAAATTTTGCTTTTGGAACCGATGCAATATTTAAAGATATGGAAACAGATGATGAAATTACAACGCAGCCCTACCAGATTCAAAAAGCGTACAGGGAAGCAATGAGTGAATTTACAGGAAAAATTAAATCGGAATGCCTGAACTCAAATATAGAATATAACCTTATCGAAACTTCCATGCCTTTCGATAAAGCACTATTCAGCTACATTCAGAAAAGAGCAAAGTTGTTCTAATTTTATTTGGATAATTTCTTAATATCCTTCAAATATTTCTCAGCTAATAATTCCGCTTCATTCTTATCCTCTCCTTCAACAATTATCCTTATAATTGGTTCTGTGTTAGATTTTCTGAAATGAACCCAGTGATTTGTAAAATCTAGTCTTAATCCATCAAGAGTATTGCTTTTTTCTTCGCCGTACTGTTTCACCAGCTTTTTTATAATATTATCGGGATTTGCATCTCCTAAATCGATTTTTTTCTTAACAATAAAATAGCAGGGTAATCCATCTTTCAGCTCACTCATTTTACCTTTAAATTCCAAAAGATGCTGAAGTGTAATTGCAACACCAACAAGGGCATCTCTTCCGTAATGTATAGCCGGATAAATAACTCCGCCACTTCCTTCTCCGCCAATAATCGCTTTTTCTTCTTTCATCATTTTTACAACATTTGCTTCGCCCACAGGGGAGCGAAACACTTTTGATTTTGCATCGTGAGCTATATCATCAACTCCGCGGGTTGTTGAAAGATTAACAACAACGTTTCCTTTCCTTTTTGAAAGGATAAATTTAACTGCTTGCGTAATTGTATTTTCTTCCCCGAAGGGTTCACCTTTTTCAGTAATTAAAACAAGCCTGTCAACATCCGGATCAACAACGATTCCAATATCTGCTTTTTCTTTTTTAACTGCCTGCATTGTCTTTTTTAGATTTTCGGGAATCGGTTCAGGCAGGCGGGGGAAAATTCCCGATTTATCACAATTTATTTCAATTACTTTACAGCCAAGTTCTTTCAACATCTGTGGTATTACGTAAACTCCTGCACCGTTTACACAATCAACGAGTACTTTAAACTTTTTTCTTTTAATTTTTGATTTTTCTATGTATTTGAGATTTAAAACGCTCTCTACGTGATTTTTTAATGCACTCTTGTAAATTTTTTTTACACCGATTTTATTCCAGGATTTATAGTTATCTCCATCTTTTTCAATCCTTTTTATTATTTTCTGCAATTTATCATTTTCATCTTGAGTCATAAATTGCCCGGTACTGTTGAGGAGCTTTAATGCGTTCCATTCATTTGGATTATGACTTGCTGAAATAGCAATACCACCCTGGGCTTTAAGAGTTTTTACAGTAAACTGAACAGTTGGAGTCGGTACAATTCCTATTTCAACAACATCAATCCCTTTTGCCATTAATGTGCCGGTAACAATCGATTGAACCATATCGCCGGTTATTCTCGCATCACGTCCGACAACTACTGTCCCTTTGCCAATAAATTCGGCGTAAGCGGAAAGATATTTTACTAAAACATTTGGATCGAGGCCGTCACCAACAATTCCTCTAATTCCCGAAATGCTTGCCATTAATGTGGGCATTAAAACTCCGTATTTTTGATTATTCTATCAAGCCTGTTATATTCATTTGTCAAATATAAAAATATTATGTCTTAATTTTCTTATGCTTAAAAGAAAAATAGAAAAAGCTAATAACCTGTTAATAAAAAAATACGGCATTCCTCAACGCAGCAAAACTCCGCCCGATCCGGTTGATATGATAATTGCGACCATCCTGTCACAAAATACAAATGATAAAAATTCATATAAAGCATTTCAGAATCTAAAAGGGAAATATAAAAGCTGGAACGAAGTAGCAAAACTGACTACTGCACAAATTGAAAAACTGATAAAGACAGCAGGATTAGGAAAACAAAAATCAAAAGCTATTAAAAATTTGTTAATCACATTGCTGAAAGAAAAGGGGAAAATATCTTTAAAGTATCTCAATAAAATGGAGGATGAAGAAATACTTAAAGAACTTACTACTTTCCCTGGTGTTGGGTTAAAAACCGCCAGTTGTGTTTTACTCTTTGCAATGAGAAAAAATTTCTGTCCGGTTGATACTCACGTTCATCGCACAACAAACAGAATAGGAATAGTAATGACTTCCACACCGGATAAATCGTTTAAAATACTTAATGAAAACATGCCTGACGGAATGGCTCACCAGTTTCATACAAACTTAATCCGGTTGGGCAGAGAAATATGCAAACCATCAAAACCATCCTGTAAAATTTGTCCATTATTAAAAATTTGTGAATACCCGGATAAAAATCTTGAAGAGACCACAAATTATAAAATAAATGATTTTTTATTGCTTGATTCGATAAAATAAGTAGGATTCTCCACTTGATTTAAATTCTTATAATTCCTAATATTACGAAGAATCTTCCGAATTAGTCTAAGAAACCAAATGATCAACAAAATTGATGCTCAGATCCTGAATATCTTGCAACAGAATTCGCGTATTTCCAATGCTGAGATTGCAAGGCAGATAAAAATGGCGCCTTCTGCTGTTCTGGAACGCATCAAAAAGCTTGAAAAAAATAAAATAATCAAAAAATACACTGTACAGATTGAAGCTTCGGAAGTTGATAAGGAACTACTGGCTTATGTGCTTGTAAAAGCGAATGGCCCTATTGTGGATAATAAAACTGCAAAAGAATTGGCAAAAGTACCCGAAGTTCAGGAAGTTCATATAGTTGCAGGAGAAGATTGTTTTCTTGTTAAAGTCAGAGCTGAAAATCCTGCAAAACTCACAGAACTTTTAAGAAAAAAAATTGCATCAATTAATTCTATAAGTTCTACAAGTACAACAATTGTACTTGAAACTGTTAAAGAAACAACTGATTTAGTTTTTTAAAAAAATAAATAATTACCGGAGATGATTTATGGAAGGACAACCACTTGGAATTCTTGGTTATGATTATGTCGAATTTTATGTCGGCTCCGCAAAAATGTGGGCATACTGGCACGCAAAAGGTATGGGACTGAAAATTACAGCTTACAGTGGACCGGAAACAGGTATAAAAGATAGAGTATCTTACCTTTTGGAAGGTAAGAGCATCAGGGTTGTAATTACATCTGCAGTCAATCCAAAAGGATTTGATATTTCTTCTTTTGTTCAGAGACATGGCGACGGTGTAAAAAAATGGGCGCTTAAAGTTAAAGATGTTAAACACGCCTATAATACTGCAATTGAAAATGGCGCTATACCGGTTAGCACGTATAAAAAATATTCTAATGAAAACGGGTATGTTGAGGAAGCAGCCGTAAAAGTATATGATGATGCAGAAATAGTTTTTTCAAACAGAAATAATTATAAGGGAGTATTTAAGCCCGGGTTTACGAAACCGATTCAAAATATAAATATTGAAGCTCACGAAACCGGGCTGAAAAAAATTGATCATATAGTTGGAAATGTTCGAATAAATGAAATGGATTACTGGGTAAATTATTTAAATAAGACTCTGAATTTTGAAACATTTCTTGAATTCGGAATGGGCGATATATCTACACAATTTTCATCATTGCTTTCAAAAGTAGTTCGTTCAAAAGAAGCGGATATTAAGAATCCTATTAACGAGCCATATGAAGGTCTTAAGAAATCACAGATTGAAGAATACATTGACGAATACCTTGGGTCAGGAATTCAGCATATCGCAATTTCAACTGATAACATAATAGAGACAATTGCAAATATGAAAAAGAACGGAGTTGAATTTCTAGAACCACCTGATTCATATTATGATATGCTGCGCAGCAAAAATGTAAAGATAAAAGAAAGCATTGATGAATTACAGGAAAACGGGATACTTTGTGATATTGCCGAAAATAAAGGTTACCTGTTGCAGCTATTTACAAAACCAATTGGTGACAGACCTACATTCTTTTATGAAATAATCCAGAGAAGGGAAGGTGCAATTGGATTTGGACAGGGAAATTTCCAGGCTCTTTTTGAATCAATAGAAAAAGATCAGATGAAGAGAGGAAATTTCGATAAAGATCCGGAAGAGTAGAGTAATTATTGCAGTCATTGCGAGCCCCTATAAATTTGGGGCAAAGCAATCTGTTGTTTGGATATTTAATTCATAAAGATTGTTTCGTCGTAGGCTCCTCGCAATGACACATAAAAAAATATGTATTAAAAATATAGGAGGTCATAATGCCGTTTTATGTTCAACTAGGAAAGGTCCCTCCCAAACGACATACTACATTTTACAAACCAGATGGTAAATCACTTTACAGGGAAGAACTTTTCAGTACAAAGGGATTTTCAGGTATTTATTCAAATAAATATCATCTTTATATGCCTCCACAGGTTGAAAATATTGGTGAAATCCATCAGACAGATGATAACAGCTGGTCTGATGCTCCGTTAAAATATTATCACTTTAAAACGGATGCGAAAAAGGCCAAAGGTAATTTTATTAATTCACGCAGGGAATATTTAAGAAATGAACATTGTGTAATTTCAACTGCTCACGTTACTGAAGATACCGATACTTTTTACAGGAATAGTTACAAACATGAAATAGTCTTTGTCCATCACGGTAAAGGTAAATTCTTTTCTGAATATGGTATGAACCCATTTGATCAGTGGGATTATATAGCCGTACCTAAAGGCACCACCTATCAATTGAAGTTTGATGATTTTAAAAATGTGAAATTGTTTATTATTGAATCGGACACGCCTTTTGATATTCCAAAACATTTCAGGAATGAATATGGACAATTAACAGAAGATGCTCCATATTATGAAAGAGATTTCAAACCTCCTCATTTTACAGAACCAATAGATAAACAAGGAAAATTTGAATTAATATTAAAAGTATCAAACAGAACTTTCAAATATGAACTTCCACATCATCCATTTGATGTAATTGGATGGGATGGGTTTTTATACCCATACACATTCAATTTAAAAGAATATGCACCAAAGGTTGGTTTAATTCATTTACCACCGCCTGTACATTTAATGTTTACTACAGAACATTTTGTCGTTTGCAATTTTGTACCTCGCTTGTTCGATTTTCATCCGCAGTCAATTCCGGCTCCTTATTATCATTCAAATGTTGATAGCGACGAAGTTCTTTATTACGTCTACGGTGATTTTATGTCACGAACAGGAGTAGAAGAAGGTTCAGTTACTCTGCATCCGATGGGAATTCCGCACGGACCGCAGCCGGGTAAAACCGAAGCCTCACTGGGTAAAAAAGAAACTGATGAGTATGCTGTAATGATTGATACATTTACGCCTTTGAAAGTGACAAAATATGTAAAAGAAACCCAGGTTGAAGATTATCATCAATCATGGCTGGAAAAATAACTATGATAAAAATTCCCGAACATATTCAGAAACTAAAACCGTACAAAGCGGGAAAACCAATTGACGAACTGGTTCGTGAAAAGGGGATTACAAAAATTGTAAAGCTGGCATCAAATGAAAATCCGCTTGGACCTTCGCCAAAAGCAATGGAGGTAATAAAAGAAAATATAAATGACCTTCATCGTTACACTAATCCATCATCGTACAAATTGGTACACGCCATTGCAGATAAAATAAATAAGAAACCGGAACAAATTGTAACTGCCAGCGGATCTGATGCAATACTTCAATATCTTATTAATGCTTATAGTGATGAGAATGATGAAATGTTAACTTCAGAAGGTACATTTATTGGGTGGTATGTAAATGTAAATAAATACGGCAGAAAATCTATTCAGGTTCCGCAGAAAAATTATCATTTCGATCTTCAAGCAATAGCGGATAGTATTAACTCTAATACTAAAATTATTTATTTAGCCAATCCAAACAATCCAACCGGAACAATGTTTACAAAAAAAGAATTTGAATCTTTTATGAGTAAAGTTCCAAAGAATGTACTGGTTGTTTTGGATGAAGCATATACGGTTTATGCAAAAGATAATCCTGATTACCCGAACGGATTGGATTACGACCTGGAAAACCTGATTGTTTTAAGAACTCTTTCCAAAGCTTATGGACTTGCAGGAATAAGACTCGGATTTGCCGTTGCGCAGGAATACTTAATAAGAGAAATGTACAAAGTTAAGCTTCCTTTTGAACCAAATGCGCTTGCACAGCAAGCCGCAATTGCTGCAATTAAAGATGATGAGTTCCTGGATAGAACAATGATCCAGAATAAAAAATCGCTTAAAAAATTTAAGAAAAAATTTGATGAATTATTCATTGCTTATGTCCCGACTGCAGCGAATTTTTATATGCTTGTTTTCCCAACAGAGGAATTCGCAACAGAATTTAATGAAGAATGTCTCAACAGGGGATTGATTCTTAGACACGTTAATACATTCGGAATACCGAACGGGATAAGAATAAATTCCGGGACAGACGAAGAAACAGAGTTTGCAATTAATGTAATTAGTGAAGTTTATCCAATTCTTGCGGAAAAGCATAAACTTCACACCACATAAATTATTTTTGAATAAACGGAGATACTGATGAAACTTGTTTCATTTATTAACAATAATGAAGAAAGATTAGGACTTTTTAATGAAAATAAAATATTTGACCTGGAGCTGTCCGGGAAAGAATTAAACCTTTCACTACCATCTAAAATGAGTGATTTTCTAAATGATTTTGAAAACCTGAAGTCAAAAGCCAAAGATGTTGATGATGCAATTAAAAATGGGAAAATTTTAAAAAATTTAGAAAAAGATCAAATTAAAATGCTGGCACCAGTTCCTCATCCAACTTCCTGCAGGGATGGATATGCATTTCGTCAGCACGTTGCAACTGCACGCAGGAATCGCGGCGTTGATATGATTCCTGAGTTTGACCAGTTCCCGATCTTTTATTTGACAAATCATAATGCAATTTTTGGAGAAGGGGATATCATAGTTGAAAAAGATCATCTTGAAAAACTTGATATAGAACTTGAAGCTTCTATTGTAATAGGAAAAAAAGGAAAAAATATTGATGTAAAAGATGCAGATTCACATATTGCCGGGTATATGATAATGAATGATCTTTCCGCCCGCCGCCTGCAGATGGAAGAAATGAAATTGAATCTCGGACCCGCAAAGGGGAAAGATTTTGCAACAGTAATCGGCCCCTGGCTTGTAACAACTGATGAGCTAGAAAAATATAAAATAGAATCTGATTCAGGTAATAAATACGATTTAAGAATGACTGCTCATCATAACGGCAAACAGATATCTGATGGAAATATGAAGGAAATGGACTGGACTTTTGCACAGATAATCGAACGTGCTTCATACGGAGTTGAATTATTGCCGGGTGATGTAATAGGTTCAGGAACAGTTGGAACAGGTTGCTATCTGGAGCTTAATGGAACCTGGGCTTTGGAAGCAAAGGAGCAGGGTAAAGCATTTACTCCAATCTGGTTGAAAGACGGTGATACAGTTGATTTGGAAATCACAGGACTTGGAAAACTTTCAAATAAAATTGTAAAGAATTCAAAAGATTATTCAATATTAGCAAAAAAGAAATAATAATTATGACAAGTTATAATCCGAAAGAATTAGAAGTACCCAAATTACATCAATTATTACTCGGAGGAATAGGTCCAAGACCAATTGCACTGGTTTCTACTATTTCGGAAGATGGGATTCTGAATTTAACTCCATTTTCTTTTTTTAATTGCTTTGGTTCAAATCCTCCGATGGTTGCGTTTTCTCCTTCAAGAAGAGGTAAAGATGGATCTTTCAAAAACACTTATCATAATCTGATGAACAACAAAGAATGTGTTGTTCAATCAGTTACATATTCAATGGTAAATCAAATTAATCTTGCTTCGGCTGAGTTTGCACCTGAAGTTGATGAATTTGTGAAAAGCGGATTGACACCTGTTGATTCCGAAATTGTAAAACCTAAAAGAGTAAAAGAATCTCCATTCCAGATGGAATGTGTTATGAGAGAAATGAGGAGTTTTGGTGAAGGAGGTGCTGCTCCTAATATTGCAATATGTGAAGTACTAAAAATTCACATACCAGATGACATTGTAAAAAATGGAGTAATTCATCCGGATGATATTGACCTGGTTGGAAGAATGTCTGCAAACTATTATTCCCGTGCAAGCGGAGAAGCAATATTTGAACTAAAGCAGCCAAAATATGATTTAGGCATAGGTTATGACCAACTTCCTGATTTCATTAAGAAATCATATATTTATTCTGCAAATAATATTGCAGCACTTGCAACCTGTGAAGCGATTCCGTCTGATGCCGATGTAAATAAATTTATTAAGGAAATACAATATTCAGAGATTGAAAATTATGAATCCGGGGAAGAAGCATTTTACAGGTACCAGCGACATTCAGATTATAAAAGGATGTTAAAAGCTGCAGTAGAAATCCTGGATAAAAAAAATCCAAAAGCAAAGACTTTGCTGGAATTGACAGCAAAATGTGCTCTGGAAAATAATAACGCTGATTTTGCATGGAAGACTGCTTTATACGCCGGTAAAATTAATAATTAAAGATTCATTACATTGAAAAAGCCACTCTGGAAACCCACAAAAGAACGAATCAAAAATTCAAATATGCTGGCATTCTACAATTATGTAGAAAAACTCACCGGCAAAAAAGTCAATAATTTTAATGATGCTTATAAATGGTCGGTAAATAATATCCGAGAATTCTGGAAATCAATGTGGGTTTTATCAGGACTAATACATTCCAATCCTTATAATAAAATCCTTTCTTCTGACAAAATGCCCGGAGCTGAATGGTTTTCCGCTGCAAAATTAAATTTCGCAGAAAATCTGTTGCGGTACAGGGATGACCATATAGCTATTATAAGTTCAAGAGAAGACAGGCAAAATGTTACTCTTACATACAATGAACTTTATGATAAAGTAGCAAAATGTGCCGAAGGTCTTAAGAAACTTGGAATAAGAAAAGGGGACAGGGTAGCAGGGTTTGTTCCAAATTATCCTGAATCGATTATTGCCATGCTTGCAGCTACTAGTATGGGAGCATTATGGTCATCCTGTTCACCGGATTTTGGATTGCAGGGAGTCCTTGACAGGTTTGGGCAAATAAAACCTAAAGTATTGTTTGCTATTGAAAAGTATTCATATAATGGAAAAGAGATAAACTGTAAATCTAAAATAAACCAGATAACTGATAAAATACCTGCTATTAAATCAGTTGTTCTAATAGAAAATTTTTATGATTTTAAGAAAAAATCAAAGAGAAGAATACAATCAAATAAAAATGTTAACTATATATTATTTAAAGATTTAATTGATAACAGCTCAATAAAAATCAGGTTTAAGCAGTTGCCGTTTAATCATCCTGTTTATATAATGTATTCTTCTGGAACAACAGGCGTTCCCAAATGCATTGTTCACGGAGCAGGCGGTACCTTGCTCCAGCATTTTAAGGAGCATTCCCTGCATACTGATTTAAAAAGAAACGACATAATAACATATTATACAACCTGCGGCTGGATGATGTGGAATTGGCTTGTAAGTACATTGCAAATAGGGACGACTATATATTTGTATGATGGTAGTCCCGTATATCCGGAATTGAATGTTTTGTGGAAAAAAATTGAAAGGGAAAGAATAACAATTTTTGGCACAAGTCCTAAATATTTAACTATTTGTCAAAAAGCAAAAATAGAACCCTGCAAAAGTGATTTAACCTCCTTGAAAACAATTTTATCCACCGGCTCCCCTTTATCACCGGATAATTTCAACTGGGTATATAAAAATGTTAAAATGGATGTTTTGCTCTCTTCTATTTCCGGAGGAACTGATATAATTTCATGTTTTATGCTTGGAAATCCGACGCTACCTGTTTATTCCGAAGAAATTCAGTGCAGGGGACTTGGAATGAAAGTAGAATCTTATGATTCAAAAGGTAATGAGCATATTGATAAAAAAGGAGAACTTGTTTGTACCAAGCCATTTCCTTCAATGCCGGTATATTTTTGGAACGACAAAAGCGGGAAAAAATATAAGTCAGCATATTTTGAAAGATACCCGGGAACCTGGCATCATGGGGATTTTATTAAAATTACAAAAAACGGGGGAGTTATTGTTTATGGTAGATCTGATGCAACATTAAATCCGGGAGGAGTAAGAATCGGCACAGCAGAAATTTATCGAATAGTCGAAGGAATGAAGGAGATTTCCGACAGTCTGGTTGTAGGACAAAAATTTAGAAATGACGTAAGGATAATTCTGTTTGTTGTTCCAAGAAAAAATATTACATTAAATAAAGAACTTATAAATGATATAAAATTAAATATAAAAAATCTTGCTACGCCAAGACATGTGCCGGCAAAAATATTTCAGATAAATGAAATTCCCAGGACAATAAGCGGAAAAAAAGTGGAACTAACTGTAACCAGAATTTTAAATGGTGATAAAATCGAAAACAAAGATGCGCTTGTAAATCCAGAATCATTAAAAGAATTTTATGATTTATTGCCGGGATTATCAATCTAATTATTAAATTTGACTACAAGTATAAAAGGAAAATAGGTAGGTGATGTATGGGAATAAAAAGTGATCAAATCGGAGATGTAGTAGTTGAAAGGATTAAGCTTAAAAGAGCAACTTTCAACGAAGTAGAAGAGCTAAAGGAAGACCTGAATAATAATTTTGAAAAAGATAATATAAAGGTTGTTATAGATTTAAGCGAATGTAAATATATGGATTCTACTTTCCTTGGAGCTTTAGTAAATAATCTAAAAAGATATTCGCAAAAAGGTGGAGATATAAAAATTGCAGGCGCTCATTCAGATGCTGAAGTATTACTTAATATTACTGGCATGGACAGGATATTTTCACTTTACGCATCGGTTGAAGAAGCACTAGAGAGTTTCAAGTAATATCTGTGAGCTTTTATAAAATGATCTTTTCAGTTATTAAGGGGGTTCCACTTTATTTAATATTCTTTTTTTTATCCTCTTTGATTAATGCTCAAAGCAGTTCCGGTATAATAAAGGGCAGGGTTTTAGAAAAAGCTACTGGCAAGCCACTTGAGTATGTAAATGTTTATATATCAGGTACTACACTGGGAACTGCAACCAATAAAGATGGAGATTTCATTATTTCAAACCTTCCTTCAGGAACTCACGATGTTGTTGCATCAATAATTGGTTACAGACCAAATACAGTTACAATTCATTTATCGGAAGGTCAATCTAAGAAGATAGTATTTAATCTCGAGGAGGTAAGTTATGAATTAGAATCTGTTTTGGTTTCTGAGGAAACACCGGATGAATGGAAAGATAACCTGCAAATATTTAAAGAAAGATTTTTTGGGAAAAGTGACTTTGAAATAAATTGTACTCTGGAAAACCCTCAATATCTTAATTTTGAATGGATAAAAAAAACTGAATTAAAAGCATATTCCGAAGTTCCTTTAATAGTATCAAACCACACATTGGGATATGAAATTAGCTTTATACTTGTTGATTTTACATGGGATACGGAAACTCGACATCTTAAATTAGTTGTATTGCCAAGTTTTAAAGAATTAAAAGATTCTACGGGAACATTAAAAAACAACTGGGCATATAACAGGAAAAAAGCTTACGAAGGTTCCATGGATTGTTTTTTGCGATCAATTGTAAATAACAACTATAAAGAGAATGGCTTTCAGATATATATGGACAACACTGTAAACATTGAAAAAAACAATCTGCACCATCCCGAGAAACCACTTATTAAAATGGACGGGCCAAACTATATATTATCTTTCAGAGATTTTTTAAAAATAGCTTACTTGTTTAATAATCCTAGTCACCCGGAAGTTTCGTGGATAAAATTATCCTATATGCAGGCTACTTTGGATGGAAATGGATATCCGAAAGAAAGGTTACCCTTCCAGGTTTATGGGTCTTGGGCAGAAAAGGGAGTCTCAACTATGCTGCCAAAGTATTATTCACCGGATGAAAGATTCTAAATTAGAAAAGTTGAACTCGAGGTTCGGCCTTCAAATCAAATAATACAAATCCAAAATGATTTATTTCTTAGACAATTTTGTTTTAAAGTATTTTAATTCTTTTAAATTTTGTAAATCTTTTACTCTTTCTGCTGAGTAACCCAATTGCGTAAAGTTTATTATTCCATTGGGGGAATGACAACTTTTGCAATCTAGTCCCTCTTTCTGGATTCCGTGGTTTACCATAAGTGTCCCATATTGTCTCATCCAGTGTTCTTCTACATTTCTTAAATTTCCGTTATCGTCCAATGGATAAATATCCGACCATTCATCAACACCGAAATAATGCATAAAATCATCCATCATATATTCTTTGAAGGGCAACTGATACATTCTTTTAACTATCGGGTTTTGAATTGCAATTTTAACAGCTTCCTTTGGATCCCCTTTTTCATAATAAGTTGGATAATCAAAAGGTAGAATCATTGCTCCAAATGGTCCCTGGTTAGTCATATCTTCGTACATTTTAGCATTAAATAATTTGAATGGATAAATTTTGCTGTCACCCATATTCTCAATTTTAAATAGAAAATTCTTAATTACATTTTTTCTTTTTTCAACCATTTCTGGCGTCAATTGTGACAGGGTATTGGTAAAATCTTTCATATATGCTTCAGCCTGTTCATCACTCATATTAAAATCTTTTATAAGATTTTCTTTTACTTCTTTCAATGCAACAGGATTATCTATTTTTACCATTTGATTCATTAATGGATTGTACTTTTCTGTTTTGTTTGGATTGTTACCCAAAGCATTTGCTAGAAATGTTCCGTTTCCATTAAACCATAAATAGGTAAACCCAATTCCTGTTTTACCTGAACGAAGTATATCTGTAGGAATATACATTCCTTCTTCTTTATTCCAGGTAGGTTTTGTCCAATCTCTTAAAACAACATTTGTTTCCTGTAAATCTTTAATATGGCAGGTTTCACAGGCAATTCTTGAAACGTGACCATTCAGGATTATTCGTGTTAATTCATTTTTTGTATGTGGAGCTGAAGTGTGACAATTTTCACAGGCAACCACTTTATCCGGAAGATCATTAGCTACGAGATCAGTCGCTTTTGTACCGCGTGGAATTTTATGTCCTTCAGGTACGTGGCAATCAATACATTTAATTCCTGCTTTGTAGTGCACATCATCATGGGTACTGAATGGATTACCTCTTTTACTTCCTTCATGTACTATTCGTTTATTTTTGTAACCAAGATTTTTCGCAGAAACATTATGCTCATAAACATCACCACCCATATTATGTTGATGACAGTTCAAACAATTTTCATTTGTTGGTTTAGTAACAGTCATTGCTGCTCGCATTGTTCTGTCCTGGTTCCATCTGGTTCCAACTTTATCTTTGATTACGTATTTGTAATTCATATCATATGACTGTGAGTGACAAATTAGACAGTCAATTCCATCTTCTGCTGATTTGGGAACATCTCCGATTGGCATCATATCTTCTGTTGCCGGATGATAATTACCACCAATATGACACGCCCCACATCCCTCACTTCGCATTTCAACTTCGCCGTCTTTACCTTCAGGGTAAGTTTTAATTAATGTTGCCCAGCCTGTCCAGGAAAAACTTCCGGGAATTCCGCATGCCCTGTCAATTTTCCCAACCGGAATTGGACGTCCTTCTTCATTTACTTTCTTTCCGTTATAGCCATAAGTAGAAAATCCTGCAGCCATTCTCTGGAATTTGAAATGAACAGTGTTAAGTACGTCTTTCATAGTATTTACAGTTTCAACTGTTCCATCCGGTTTATGAACTGCCATAGTTTCGTGACATTCCAGGCAGGTTTCCGGACCTTTATATTGAGTTATGCCCGCATCATTAAAATACTTGATATGTTTATAATTGGTTTGTTGCTGAAAAGAGGGAGTATTTATCAGCATTTCAATTTTAACTTTCCTGGAAAATACATTCTGTTCATTCTTAGTTACTTCTTCTGCTCTTTTTAACCTGTCCTGGTATGTAAGTTCTTTTGCAAGCTTGTCAAAATCCTGTTGAGTAATTTCTTTGCTGGACTCGAAAGTTAAAGTTGCATTCTTAACACCGGTATACCATTCAAAAAAAGGATTATAAATAAACGCCATAAAAATCCAACCGAAAAATATTACACTGACTATAATTGTAATTAATTTTCCTGTTTTGCTCTTTAAGAATTTAAGAGATAATTTCTTCATCATTTGCCCCCGGTTCTAAATTTATTTTAGGATGACTTTCGTGCCACCCGGTTATCATTGCTTTAAAATTGCTGATTAAAGTTGTTCCTGTTGTTGCTAAATAAATGTGCCCGATCATAAAAATTGAAAGAATAAAACCTGCTGCAGTATGTAAAATTGAAGTAAATAAAAAACCCGGAATATTAAAAAATTGTTCGATTATTATTTCAGGAAAAAGCATTGCCCAGCCTGAAAGAATGACCATCGGAAGAAGTACATACATAATTTTTGCATACGTAATCTGCTGAAGGGGATTAAACTTATTTCCTTTTTCTGTTTCAAATGGGTGATCTGAATTTTTGAATATACCTTTTATATAAAATTCAGCCTGAAGTTTTAGCTTTGATACAATACCCTTAAATACAGGGATGTACTGTCTAATATTCCCCGAAATAATATTCATTATAAAAAAGAACAGGTAGTTAATTGTTAATATTATGCCGGAAATGTTGTGCAGTTGTATGGCATGATCGAATCTTATCAGCGGATTCTCTCTAGTTGAATACTGCAGGTTTAACCCGGTAATTATTAAACTCATAAATAAGACAGCATTAGCCCAGTGCCATATTCTAAGCCAAAGCGGATAAAAATATTCTTTGTTAATTTTCATTTTTATTCTCATTAATCCGGGATTTATACCTGAAATATCCATGTAGTCCCAGAAAAATTATTGTTATACCGAAAATTATAAAACTGAATAAATTCAGGTAATAATTCCTGGTTGCGCCTATTACATAAGAATTATTCAGAATTGTTGCATTGATAAACCCCTGTTCGTTTCTTTTTTGTACCGATTGAAATTTATATAAAGACTGAAGCAGTATCGAATTTTCCGAATGACAATTAACACAGTTCTTAACGGCTTTTTCTTTTGGAAGAATTTCGTGCGGCACTCCGGCAGTATTTTCGGGGGCGTGACAATCAATGCATCTTACATTAGCCCAGTGGAGCTCAAGATGAGGCAGCCATTTGTGTGATTCATTTAATGACGGGATAACATCTTTTGTTAATGCAGCAATTTTAGATGAACTATTATGGCAGTCGAGGCAAATTCTATTGTCATATAAAACTATCTTTTCAATTTGAGTATTTACCCTTGCATTAACTTTAAATGAATGCGGCTCGTGGCAGTTAAAACATGTAAACTGATTTCCAAGTTTCAGGTAGTGTATGCTTTTTTTGAAATCCTTTTCGATATTCTTGAAACTGTATTTTGATAATTCTTTTTTATCAGTGTGACAATCAAGACAATAGAGACTTTCTTCTTTAAGTTTATTTGAATGGGGAAAGACAGTAAAATCTTTTGAATGGCATTCTACACAGGCAAGGATTTTATGGTTTGAAGTATAAAAATTGTCCGGATTAACTGAAAGGTTAACCAGAAGTCCGCTTTCTTTATCCCTGAAACCTAATGTTGACCATGAATGGCACTTTAAACAGTTTTTATTTTCTTCTTTATTATTAGTTGTAGCTGCACTTATAATATTTTGCGTAAGCAGGAAAAATATTCCCGCGTAAATGAGCCTTTTCATATTTGTTTATATTTAGCGAAATCATTTTAATAAATTTAATTTTAATACAACCTTGCTATTGCACCTTTAATTTGATCACATTCCTGGTAGTCTTTGTAAACCGTACAATCTCTGCATTCAATCTTTTTGCAAATATTTTTTTTGTGAGAAAACGTCCAGCAAGGTTTATCGTGTGCTGTAAAAGATGGACATTTTGATTTTTCTTCATCGGAGCAATTCACTATTTGCCAGCATGGGATTAAAGAATAAATCATTTTTATTCCTGCTATACTAATTTTATTTTCATTTATTGCTCTGCGGATGCAAAGGACTCTATCAAGATCTGATTGTGAATAAAGCCTGTGACCTGATTCTTTTTTAAAGGGTAAAACCAATCCTTCCCGTTCATACATTCTTAGCGTATGAATTGAGATTCCCAATATTTTTGCGGCAGTGCTTATTGTATATAAGGGTAAATTTATATTGTCTAATTCTTCCACAGTTTCAATCCTTTCAAAGTTCACATTTATAAATATCAATTTTGCTGCCAATTTTTATTGTGAATTTATTATCAATAAACATTGTTTTTGTTTTTATTTTTTTTCGTTTTATAGAAATAATAGTTTTTCTTCCCGCATTTAGGAAGTTAAATATTTAAACTCATCGGTCATAAATTACTGACTTTGTGGTCATAAATATTGTAACTTGAATACTTTCTAACTTCCATTTTCCTCATGAGTTAATTATATTTAAATCTAATCTTGAACAAAAAAGTAGGTTTTTGAATAATATGGCGGATAAATATGATATTGCAGTGCTTGGCGGCGGACCTGGCGGTTATGTTGCAGCTATCAGGGCTGCTCAATTAGGATTTAAAACAGCAGTAATTGATAAAGATAAATTAGGCGGAATTTGTCTTAACTGGGGATGTATTCCAACCAAATCACTTTTAAAGAATGCAGAAATTTATGATAATGTAAAAAATCACGGGGAAGAATTTGGAATTACTGCCAAGGAATTAAAATTTGATTTTTCAAAAATTATAAAAAGAAGCCGCGACATTTCCGATAAAATAACTAAGAATGTGGAAATGCTGGTTAAGAAAAATAAAATTGACAGAATAAATGGTTTTGGAAAACTTGTATCCAAAAATCAAATTGATATTATTGATGAAAAAGGGAAATCAACTCAATCCATAAATGCTGCTAGAATAATTATTGCAACCGGCGCAAGACCGAGAGCAGTATCATCAATTCCAATTGATAAAAAAAATATTATTACCAGTACTGAAGCAATGAATTTGCCTGATCAACCAAAAGAGTTAATTGTAATTGGAGCCGGTGCTATTGGAATTGAATTCGCTTACTTCTATAGCGTGCTCGGAACAAAAGTTACTGTAATTGAAATGCTCGATTCAATTCTTCCAATTGAAGATAAGGAAGTTTCGGATACACTCGCCAGAAGTTTCAGGAAAAGAAAAATTGATATCTTCACGAAAACTTCCGTTGAAAAAGCTGAAGTGAAAGGAAAGAAAGTAGAAGTTACTATAAATACAAATGGTGAAAAGAAAAAACTTACGGCTGATAAAGTTTTAAGTGCAATTGGTGTAACAGGAAATGTGGAAGGGTTTGGACTGGAACAATTAGGCGTTGAATTATTTAAGAATCATATAAAAGTAAATAAGTCAACTTATGAAACCAATGTAAAAGGAATTTATGGTATCGGTGATGTTATAGGACCACCCTGGCTAGCACATGTTGCTTCAGCAGAGGGAATTCACTGTGTTGAAAAAATTAAAGGATTAAATCCCCCGGATATAAATTATGAAACTATTCCAGGCTGTACATATTGTCAGCCGCAGGTTGCAAGCGTTGGATTAACAGAAGCAAAAGCAAAAGAAGCAGGATATGAAATAAAGATTGGAAAATTTCCATTTATGGCTAGCGGTAAAGCCTTTGCCGTTGGGGAAAGAGAAGGATTTGTTAAGTTTATTACTGATGCGAAATACGGAGAGATTCTTGGAGTCCACATAATAGGTTCTGAAGCAACAGAATTAATTGCCGAGGCTACATTAGCAAAATCTCTTGAAGCAACTGCTGAATCAGTTATTAAAACTATTCACGCTCATCCGACTCTTTCAGAGTCTGTTATGGAAGCTGCTGCCGCTGTTTACGGTGAATCGATTCATATATAATATTTAAAAATCGGACTGTCATTCCCGTGAAAACGGGAATCTTATACAAATAGAATAGTATGGACAATAACAGAAAATTAAATTATTGCGACCTTGATTTTATTGACTATAACGTAGCCTGGGATCTGCAAAAAAAAATATTGAATTTAAGAGTTGATAATAAAATTAATGATATTCTTTTTTTATTAGAGCATCCTCATACATATACACTTGGCAAGGTAGCAGATAAGAAAAATCTTATAGGTTCAAAGGAATATTTAGAAAAAAAGAAAATATCTGTTTATGATATTGACCGTGGCGGTGATATAACTTATCACGGACCCGGGCAAATAGTCGGATATCCGATTATTGATTTGAAAAAATGGAAGATGGATACGCATAAATATCTTCGTGCACTTGAAGAAGTGATAATTAAAACCTGTGCCGAATATGGAGTGAAAGGAATTCGTGATCCAAAATATACAGGCGTATGGATTGAAAATAGGAAAATTGCAGCTATTGGAATTAAAGTTTCGAAATGGGTCACGATGCATGGTTTTGCATTTAATATAAATACTGACCTGGATTTTTTCACAGGTATAATTCCGTGTGGAATTACTGACAAAGCGGTAACTTCATTAAGCAAGGAAACAAATAAAAAAATAAGCGTAAATGAAGTAAAAGAAAAATTAGTCAATAACTTTAAAGAAATATTTGAATACCATGAAGCAACAGCACTTTCAAAAGATGAACTACTGGCTGTTAATTTATAATAATGATAACAGAGGAATTTAAGAATGGCAAAAAATTCACCGGCTAAAAAAGGAAAAGCCAAAAATCAAACTTCGTCAATGCCTGATAAAGGAAAATTGAGTAAAAACCAACTTATTAAAGTTTTGAAACAAATGTTGATCTCAAGATCAATTGATAATAAGGCTATGAATCTGCTGCGCCAGGGAAGATCATTTTTCCACATAGCCGGCTCAGGACACGAAGCAATTCAAACAGTTGTTGGAAATGCTCTAGATCCTAAGGTCGATTGGTTTTATCCATATTACCGTGATCTTGCAGTCGCTCTTGCTGCTGGAGTGAAACCACGAGAATTTTTCCTTCAGGTTTATAGAAAACTTGAAGATCCTTCCAGCGGAGGTAGACAGTTACCCTGTCACTGGGGACATCCAAATATTAATATCCCGTCACAGTCCAGCCCCACAGGAACCCAGTTTCTGCAGGCTGTTGGAACTGCACTTGCAATGAAACGCTCAGGCAAGAAAGGTGTTGCTTATGTAAGCAGCGGCGAAGGAACAACAAGCCAGGGAGAATTCCATGAAGCGGTAAACTGGGCGAGTCGTGAAAAACTTCCTGTACTATTTGTAATTGAAAATAATAAATATGCTATTTCAGTACCGGTTCATCTGCAGAGTGGTGGAAAAGGAAATTCAATTTCTGAGATGATGGCGGGATTTGATAATCTTCACCGTGCTAAAATTGATGGTACTGATTACTTTGAATCATACGATGAAATACAAAAAGCATTAGATCATATTAAAAGCGGAAAGGGACCTGCACTAATTGAAGCAGAAGTTGTAAGACTTTTATCTCACTCTTCATCTGACGATCAGAAAAAATACCGTGATCCGAAAGAACTTGAAGCAGACCTGAAAAATTGCCCGATTGAAAAACTTGCGAATAAATTAATTAAGCAGGGAGATATAACAAAAGCTGATTATGAAAATATGAAAGCTGAAGCCGTGGAAGAAGTCAGTAATGCAGCAGATGATGCAGAAAATGCAACTGATCCGGAAGCAAAAGATGCTGCAACACATGTATTTGATGATTCGGGTTTTAAAGAAAGTTTAGATTACGAATCAAACGAGCCATCAGGAAAACCAGTTGTAATGGTTGATGCAATAAATCACGCACTGATGGAAGAGTTAGAACGTAACGATAAAATTTATGTTTTTGGTGAAGATATTGCAGACAAAAAAGGTGGAGTTTTTACCGCGACAAAAGGTCTCTCTACAAAATTTGGTGATGACAGAGTGTTTAATTCACCGCTTGCTGAAGCAAGCATTATGGGTGTTGCAGTGGGAATGGCGCTTGAAGGTTTGAAACCTGTTGTTGAAATTCAATTTGGTGATTACATCTGGCCTGCTTTTATGCAAATGAAAAGTGAAGTCGCTACAATGCGATACCGTTCAAATAATACCTGGACTGCGCCTGTTGTCACAAGAGTTGCAGTCGGTGGTTACATTCACGGTGGACTTTATCACAGTCAGAATATTGAATCAATTTTTGCGCACGTTCCGGGAATTTATATTGCTTATCCTTCAAATGCAGCAGATGCAAAAGGATTGCTAAAGACTGCGTGCAGGCTTCAGGATCCTGTGCTTTTCTGTGAACATAAGGGACTTTACAGGCAAAGTTTTGCAATGGCTCCTGAGCCGGACGAAAATTATCTTCTGCCTTATGGGAAAGCAAAAGTTGTAAAAGAAGGCAATGATCTTACCGTTGTATCCTACGGGCTATCAATGTGGGATGCAGTAATGGCTGCTAAAAAGCTCGAAGAAGATGGTCATTCAATTGAAGTAATTGATATCAGGACAATTGTACCGCTTGATATGGAAACGATTTCCAATTCCGTTAAGAAAACAAACAAAGTGCTTGTACTTCATGAAGACACTTTGACGGGAGGTTTTGGCGGAGAAATAGCTGCAAGAATTTCTGATGAATGTTTCCAGTATCTGGACGGACCGATTAAAAGAATTGCAGGACTTGATTCTCACATCCCGTATTCACCGATATTGGAAAATGAAGTATTACCCTCCAGGGCGAAAGTGCTGGAAGGAATTAAAGAATTATTAGAATTTTAATTTTATAAAACTGAAAACCAGGGAGTTGCGAAGATGGATGTAGTAATGCCGAAAATGGGTGAAAGCGTTAGCGAAGGAACCATAATAAAATGGCATAAGAAAAAAGGGGACTCTGTTAAAAGAGATGAAATTATTTTTGAAATCAGTACTGATAAAGTTGATACAGAAATACCTGCATCAAAAGACGGAGTTTTAACAGATATCAAAGTGAACGAAGGTGAAACCGTAGAAGTCGGAACCGTAGTTGCGGTAATTGATGAAGAAGGTTCATCTGATTCAGGTTCAAAGCAAAAAACTGATGATACTGAAAAACAGTCCGAAGAAAAAGAAAAAAATGTTGAAAAAGAAAAAGATAAAGTTGAGAAAGATGACAAAACTGATGAGCCGAAGACTTCTGCGGGTGGTGATACAATAGAAGTAAAGATGCCTAAGATGGGTGAATCAGTGATGGAAGGAACTGTTATTAAATGGTACAAGAAAGTTGGTGACCCTATTAAGAAGGATGAAACACTTTTTGAAATCAGCACTGATAAAGTTGATACTGAAGTACCTGCACCACAGGCGGGAACAGTAGCTGAAATTATGGTTGCAGAGCAAGAAACTGTTGAAGTTGGAACTACTGTTGCAAAATTATCTGTCAGCGGGTCGGTTCAAAAGTCACAACCTAAAAAAGAAACTGAACCGGTAAAAGAAGAAAAACCTGCTGCTCCAAAAGAAGAGCCTGAAGATATGCACGATAATTTTAATCGTACGTCAGAAAAGGAAGAAGCACAGGAACAGAAAATTGAGAAAGGAGAATCTTCAAGATTCTATTCTCCGCTTGTGATGAATATTGCTCAAAAAGAAAAGGTCAGTTTTGATGAGCTTGAAAATATAAAAGGGACTGGTCTGAATGGCAGAGTAACTAAAAATGATATTTTGAGTTACATTTCAAACAAGGGTAAATCTCCGGCAGCGCAACCAAAACAAACCGAATCTGTTAAAGCTGCGCAGACAACTGAATCACAATCATCTTCTAAAATGGAAGCGGTTTATTCTTCCGGCGATGTTACAAAAATTCCAATGGATAATATTCGTCAGAAAATTATGCAGCATATGGTTGCAAGCCGGGATACTTCTGTACACGTAACTGCAATGATTGAAGTTGATATGACGAAAGTTCACAACTTTATCCAGGCAAAAAAAGAAGAATATCAGCGAACAGAAAATGTTAAACTTACTTATATGGCATTTATTGCAAATGCTGTGGTTAAAGGATTGAAAGAATACCCATTAATGAATTCTACTATTGAAGAGACGACAATATACCAGAAGAAATATATTAACCTAGGAATTGCAGTTGCTATGGAACCAAACGGATTGATAGTCCCGAATGTAAAAGGTGCTGAACAAAGAAATATTATCGGGCTTGCAAAATCCATAAATGATTTAGCATTAAGAGCAAGAACTAAAAAACTTTCTCCTGATGATATAAGCAGCGGTACTTTTACAATTACAAATTATGGTGTATTTGGAACAGTCTGGGGAACACCAATTATCAATCAGCCGGAAGTAGCAATACTTGGTGTTGGAACTGTCACTAAAAAGCCCGTAGTAATCCAGGTTGACGGTGCAGACACAATTGCTATTCGCCCAACTATGGCATTAACCCTGGCACACGATCACAGGTTAATAGATGGAATGCTTGGCGGAAAATTCCTTAAATTTGTAAAAGAGACTTTAGAAAATTTTGATAGTTCAACTATTTAATTATTGAATATAAGAACTGTCATTTCGAATGAGTCTTCGACTGAGAAATCTTAAAATTTATTTTAAAAGATTTCTCCCTCTGGTCGAAATGACAGAAAAAACAAAAAATTATGGCAGTATTAAATACACATCAGAGAAATGTAAAAGAGGCTTTTGAAAAAGTTAATGTTCCATTAGGTAAACGACCGGAATGGTTAAAAGTAAAATTACCTACAGGCGACAACTACTCAAATTTAAAACACCTGGTAAAAGATCAGCATTTAAATACAGTTTGCGAAGAAGCACGATGCCCCAATATTGCTGAATGCTGGAATGCAAAAAGTGCAACTTTTATGATTCTTGGCGATACATGTACAAGAAGCTGTGGCTTCTGTAATATAAAAGTTGGAATGCCTACGGAACTTGATCTGGATGAACCGAGAAGAGTAGTTGCTTCTATTAAAGAACTTGGATTGCGTCACGCAGTAATTACTTCTGTAAATCGTGATGAACTTGAAGACGGCGGATCAAATATATTTGCAGAACTGATCAGACTTGCAAGAATTGAAGTCCCGGATACTACTATCGAAATTCTTATTCCAGATTTTCGCGGATTTGTTCCTGCATTTGAAAAAATTATGCTAAATCCACCGGATATATTAAATCATAATCTTGAAACAGTACCAAGACTTTATCACGTAGTTAGACCTCAGGCTAAATATTACAGAAGCCTCAAACTGATAAGTTGGTTTAAAGAAAGATATGTCAGAACAAAAAGTGGAATTATGGTAGGCATAGGTGAAAAACCGGAAGAAGTACTGGAATTAATGAAAGATCTCGTAGCACACGGATGTGATATTTTAACAATCGGTCAGTATTTACAGCCGACAAAAAGTCATTTACCGGTTGACAGGTTTGTAACACCGCAAGAATTTGCAATGTACAGGGAAGAAGGATTGAAAATGGGCTTCAAGATAGTTGAATCATCCCCATTGGTTCGAAGTTCATACCACGCTGATAAACACGCCAGGGCTCTGTTTTAAATATTCTAACCTTCAAGATCACTTTAAAGACCTTGAAGGTTGCTTAACTATAAATAGGGCAACCTCGAAGGTTTAATCAGTAACCTCCGAGGTTTTTTCACAGCTTTCCAAGCAAAATTTTTATGATTCGGATTTGGTTAATCTACACCAAATCATTAAATTTGAAGACTAAATTTTAAAAATTAAGGGAAAAAATGAGCGAAGTAAAAGGAAAAATCATACAGGTAATTGGTCCCGTTGTAGATATTGAATTTGATGAGGGACACCTTCCAAAAATATATAACGCAATTAGTATTCCAAGAACAAACACAGAAGGTGAAAAAGAAGAACTTATTGCTGAAGTTCAGCAGCACCTTGGAGAAGACAGGGTACGTACAGTTTCTATGGATTCTACAGATGGTTTGGTTCGTGGAATGGATGCAATTGATACAGGTAAACCGATTTCTGTTCCGGTTGGACCTTCTACGCTCGGCAGATTAATAAATGTAATAGGTAAAGGAATTGATGGTTTAGCACCAATTAAATCCGATCTTGAATATCCCATACACAGACCTGCTCCAAAATTCCAGAACCTTTCAACAAAATCAGAAATGTTTGAAACAGGTATTAAGGTTATTGATCTTATTGAGCCATACTCAAAAGGTGGAAAGACCGGGTTGTTCGGCGGAGCCGGTGTGGGCAAAACAGTTATTATCCAGGAATTAAT
>Ga0102953_1000403_pt1 | contig 29968 bp, 32 predicted proteins | sample SalPon2A_C_D2_MG_FD_78509 | JGI IMG/M metagenome (GOLD analysis project Ga0102953, IMG submission 78509) | Soil microbial communities from South San Francisco under conditions of wetland restoration - Salt Pond MetaG R2A_C_D2_MG | ecosystem: Environmental > Terrestrial > Soil > Wetlands | place... | reverse complement strand
TCGATCTTGAAGCAGAGGGGCAGCTCACGCTGCCCTTAGATACGGCGCCAGGAGTCGTCGGGTTCAGCGGAGCCGCCAACTGGGCCCTCAGCCTGGCGGAGGGGCTTCCGTGAGATCGACGGGTAGGCCGAGATGCGGTCCACCGACTATGTCGACATCGGCCGCGTCGCTCGTGGGGTTGCCGCCAAGATGGCCTCCGCGATCGCGTCCGGCGCAGGCGGGCAGCCCGGGATTCGGATGTCGACGGGAAACAGCTTCTCCAAGGGTCCGGCCAGCTCGGCCGCGGTGCCGAGCACGCCGCAACCCAGGGCGCAATCGCCGAGGGCGGCGACGAGGCGGGGCTCGGGCATCGCTTGATAGGCCGCCTGCAACGAGCTCACCATGCGGGTGGTTACCGGGCCGGTGACGAGCAGGACGTCGGCGTGGCGGGGCGAGGCGACGATGTCGAGTCCGAAGCGCTGCAGGTCATACTGGGGGGCAGCCGTCGCGGTCAACTCGTGCTCGCAGGCGTTGCAGGACCCGGCGTCGACGTGACGGATCGCGAGCGAGCGAGAGCCGCTTCGCCTCGGCAGGGCCGCTTCGCGGCGGACGCGTTGCAGATGGCGAAGCAGGACGAACATTCTCAGCGGTCCACGCAGGCGTAGCAGAGCTCGAAGCTCTTGTTGATCAGGGGGAAGTCGGGCAGGAGGTTTTCCGCCGTGGCGAACGCCAGGGCGGGCCAGTTGGCATACGAGCCGGTGCGCAGGTGCAGGCGCTTGAGGAGCGACGCCTCATTCTCGACTGCGCAGACCGTCTCCCCGCGTGGACTCTCGATCCTGGCCACCCCCAGCGCCGCAGGAGCGCCGTCCGGACTCGCCGCGCCAGGACGCACAGGACCGGCGAGGAGATCCTCCAGGATCGAGAAGACCTCGATGAGCTCGAGCGCCCGGACCTCGAGTCGCGCCGCGACGTCGCCTCGCGCGCCCGGCGGAACCGCAACGGAGAAGGACCCCCCGTACCAGAGCCCGGGACTGGCCGAGCGGGTGTCGACCATCACTCCGGCCGCACGCGCGGCCGGGCCGACGGCGCCGAGCCGGACCGCGTCATCATGGCCGAGGACTCCCACCCCCTCCAGGCGGGCTTGGACCGACGGGGCGAACTGAATCTCGCGCCACGCCCTGGCCGTGTCTTGCTGAAGCTCGCGAAGCTCTCCCCGAGCACGGTCGACGACCGGCGAGGGCAGGTCGAGCGCGCTGGCGCCCACCGCGACCGATCCGAACAGGAAGCGGTGACCGGCGAGGGCCTCGTTGAGCCGCATCGCGCGCTCCTTCAGAGCGGCAAACGCCATGTTCCCGGCGGCGAAGCCGACCCCGGCGCAGACCGCGGCGATGTCGTTGAGGTGGTTGTAGAGACGCTCCAACTCGAGCAGCAGCGTCCGAGCTCGGCGCAGCTGCGGAGATGACACCAGGCCGACAACGCCCTCGCATGCCAGCGCGTAGGCGACCGAGTTGGCGACGGCGCACGCCCCACAGGCGCGCTGGGCGAACGCCAACCCCTCGACGAGCTCCCGTCCCTCCGCGGCCCGCTCGAGCCCGCGGTGCTTGTAGAAGAGGCGCGGGTCGAGGTGGAGGATGCGCTCGCCGACCACGTGGAAGCGGAAGTGCCCGGACTCGATCACGCCGGCATGGACCGGGCCGACCGCGACCTCGTGGACCCCCTCCCCCTCGACCGGAACGGTCCAGCTGGGCGTGTAAAGAGGATGGGCGACGAGCGAGCGCAGCGGCTCGTGGCCGCGGAATCGCAGGCCGTAGAGGTCGTGCGCCTCGCGCTCGTCCCACTCCGCGGCGGGAACGAGCTCGACGATCGAGGGCAGCTCATCCCCGGCGCAGACAGTGGTCAATACCCGCGTGTCTGCACCATCCGCGAAGAGCGCGTGCCAGCGCCGGCGCGAGCCGACTCGGTCGGCGAAGGCTCCGCAGAAGCGGCCACCATCGGCGAGCGCGGCGACGCAGGCCTCGCGCCAGTCCGCCACCTCGACATCCATCTGCTCGACACCCTGGCGCGGCGTCGCGACCGAATTCATCCGCCGCTCCGCATCAACGCCGCGACGATGTCGGAACCGGGCAGGGCATAGGCGGCGACCGTCAGCGCAAGCAGCGCGACGGCCGCGACGCCGGAGAGGACGCCGATCGCCTGCGCGGAGCGAGAAGGACGGCGGCGTGGCCCCCGCCGTTCCCCCATCAGACCCTCCAGCAGGGCGTGGGCGAGCCCTAGGAAGCCGAGGGCGAGCAGCACCGCGGCGATCGAGGAGATCGCCATCAGCCCCGCATCCATCCCCCCCAGCAGAATCATCAGCTCGGATACGAAGAGGGGCGAGGGAGGCAAGCCGGAGAGCGAGAAGAGGCTCACCGACATCGCCGTGGCCGTCGGCGCGCTCGCCCGGGCGACTCCCCTGGGCGCCCTCTCCGCGGTGTCGGGGTCCTGACGGAGCAGCGGCATCGCGGTGTAGAAGCCGAGTGCCTTCGCCACGCCATGTCCCGCGACATGGACGACGACGCCGGCGATCGCCAGCGGGGTGCCGAAGCCGATCCCGAGGGCGAGGATGCCCATGTGCTCGAGGCTCGAGTAGGCCAGTAGACGCTTCCACGGCAAGGGCCTCCAGAGGAAGGGGATCGCAACCAGCAGCGAGACGAGCCCGAAGCCGATGAAGAGCTGCTGCACCGTGCCGGTTCCGAGCGCCGGTTCGAGCGCGAGCTTGGTCCGCCAGGCGATCAGCAGGACGGTTGGAAGCAGCGCCGCGGAGAGCATCGCGCTGACCGGTGGCGGGGCCTCGCTGTGTGCGTCGGGCAGCCAGTTGTGTACAGGCGCCCAGCCGATCTTGCTCGCCAGCCCGACCAGGATGAGCACGAAGGCGACGAGCGTCGCCTGCTCCGGCAACTGCCCACCCTGCCGGGCGAGCGCCTGCCAGTCGAGGCGACCGAGGCCGGCGCCGTCAGGGCCGGACGCGACGAAGAGCACCAGGATCCCCAGCAGCGCGACGGCAAGTCCAAGCGTGGTCAGCACCACGTACTTCCAACCCGCCTCGAGCGCGCTGCGCTTGCCGCTGAAGGCGACCAGCAATGCCGACGCGGCGGTGGTCGCCTCGATCAGCAACCAGGCGAGAGCGAGATTGCCCGCCAGTGGCAGGGCGAGCAGCACCGCCCAGAAGAGGTTGAAGGCCGCGTAGTACCAGGCGTGCGAGCGCCGCGCCGTGAACCAGCTGCGGCCGGCGTGACGCAGGTAGAACGGCGACATCGCGGCGCTGGCAAAGCCGACGACGGCGATCAGGGCGAGGAACACGCCACCGGCCGTGTCGAGCAGATACCAGCTGCCCCGCGCGGCGACGCCGGGCGCCGCGGCCAGCCCCACGATGGCCAGCGAAAGTGCAAGCGCGGCCGTCAGGGTCGAGGCGATCAGGTTGAGACGATCGGCAGCACGCGGCGAGGGCGCCAGCCACACCAGCAGGGCGGCGGCCAGGGGAACCGCCAAGACGGCGACGATCAGCATCGGGGCAGCGTCAGTCACGGAGCCCCCGCAGAAGGTCGGTGTCGCCCGTGCCGACCTCGGCGTGGATCTTCTGGGTGAAGGCAGCGGCGACGGTTACGACGAGCACCAGGTCGAACAGCACGCCGAGCTCGATCACCGACGGCAGCCCGCCCGGAACCGAGATCGCGAGCAGGTAGACGCCGTTCTCGGCGACGAGGATCCCGAGCACCTGTAGGAGAGCAGGCCGGCGCATGACGACGATCGCGATCCCAAGGCAGAGCAGCGCCATCGCGCCGTGCTCGGCGGGCGGATCGCCGAGCCCGAGCGGCGGGATCGCCGCGACGGCGACAGATGCGACCACGGTGGCGACGAGCAACCGGACCACCACGGTCGTCGCGGGGGTGACGAGGTAGGGCTCAGGAGTGCGGCGACGGGTGAAGACCAGCAGCGCGGGAAGCGCCACGGCGCGGGTGAGGAGGAGGATCGCGGCGACCAGGGACGCCGTCGGTCGACCGCCGGCAAGCGAGAGCGCCGCCACACCCAGGAGCATTGCCTGGGCGGCGACGAGCAAGGTCGCGAGGCTGCGTCGGCGCACCAGCATCACGCCAAAGCCGAGCACGACGAGGGCTGCGATCGCGGCGTCGCTCATGTCACCCGACCAGCCGGCCGATCAGCCCGACGAGGGCAAGCAGGCATCCTCCGGCCAGCAGCGCCGGGGCACGCAGGATCCGCATCTTTGCCTGAGCCGTCTCGGCAAAGGCCAGGCCCGCACAGAGCACGGCCAGGCCGGCGGTGAGGCAGGCGAGCTGAACGCCGAACCCTCCCCAGTGGGGCAGGTACAGCCCGGCGGCAACGACGAGGAAGATCCAGTGCCTGGCCGCCGCGCTCCACTCCAGCAGCGCCAGGTCTCGGCCGGCGTACTCGAGCAGCGGGCCCTCGTGGATCATGGTCAGCTCCAGGTGGGTGTCCGGGTTGTCGATCGGCTGGCGCCCGGTCTCGACCAGGACGACGAGGGCGAAGGCCGCGGCGGCGCACCAGTGGGCCGGCTCGCTCCAGATCGCGGAGCCGCTCGCGGCGGCGCTCATCGCCACCAGGTCCGTGCTGTCGGCCGGCGCCGCGGCGAGGATCAGCGCCAGGACCAGCAGCGCCTCGGCGAAGACCGAGAGGGTCAGGTCGCGGCTCGATCCCATCAGCGCGAACCCCGACCCGGTGTCCCAACTGGCGGCGGCCAGGGCGAAGCGCGCCAGGGCCAACAGGCCGACGAGGACGATCGCATCGTTGCCCAGCGGCCAGCCGGGAGAGAGGTCGGCGATCGGCACCAGGAACAGGGCGAGGATCATCGCGGCCACCACGACGCAGGGCGCCAACCGGTAGACGACCGTGGTCGGCTGGGGGTCGACGAGCGTCTTGCCCCAGAGGCGGCGCAGCTCTCTGTAGGGCTGCAGCGGAGAGGGACCACGGCGCCCCTGCAGGCGGGCCTTGAGAGCCTGGATCGTGCCGGGAAGCAGCGGGGCCAGGGCGAGCCCGCCGAGGATCTGGATCGCTCCGGCGAGGGCGCTCATCCGATCGCTCCGATCCGCACCAGCACGAGCAGTCCCAGGAGCAGCGCGAGCAGATACCCGGCGTAGGCACGGACGCTGCCGGATTGCAGGCGACGGGCGACCAGGGCGCCGGCCAGCGCCCCGCGCTGCACCGGCCCGTAGAGCAGCGTGTCGAAGAGGTGCGGGATCTCGCCGCGATAGCGGATCGACTGGAGCTGACCGCCCGCACGCACCGCCTCGATCTCGCGCCGCGGTCGAAGGACCGACTCGAGGACCAGACGCAGCGGCTTCGTGAAGCTCGCCGAGCTCCAATTCAGCGAGGGCTCGACCTGCTGGCCACAGGCCCAGGCCGGCGTGGGAGCCGCCCGCCGGGAGCCGCGCAGGCGCCAGAGCGCCCAGGTCAGCCCAAGCAACCCGAGCAGGAGCCACGGCGAGGGAAGCGAGCCGGTTCCGGGGATGGAAAGGCCCGGTTCGACCGCCAGGCTCCGCGGCTGCGGAGCGAGTTCCGTCAGCGAGGGGATCAGCAGCCCGGGCGCCGCACCGAGGGCGACGCAGCAGCCGGCCAGGAAGACCGGCGCGGCCCTCATGCTCGGCGGCGCCTCGACCGCCGCCTCAGCCTCTGCCCGGCGGGGGGCGCCGAGCAGAACCAGCCCGACGACCTTGACGAAACAGAACACCGCGAGCGCCGCGGTCGCGGCCAAGCCCGCGGTCGCGAGGGCGCCGGCCAAGCCGAGCCCGAGGGAGGGCCCGAAGGCGACGTGGATCAACGCCTGCAGCGTCAGCCACTCCGAGGCGAAGCCGTTGAGCGGCGGCAGCCCGGCGATCGCCATCGAACCGACCAGGAAGGCCCCGCCCGTCCAGGGCATGCGGCGCAGCAGGCCGCCGATCCGGTCCAGCTCGAGCGAACCGACCGCGCGCTCGAAGGCGCCGGCCGCGAGGAACAGAAGCGCCTTGAACACGGCGTGGTTGAGGATGTGCAGGAGCGCGGCGGCGAAGGCGATCGCCGCCCAGGTCGCATCGCCCTGGGAGGCGAAGAGGATCGAGGCGCCGAGGCCGAGCGCGACGATCCCGACGTTCTCGATCGAGTGGAAGGCGAGCAGGCGCTTGAGGTCGTGCTGCACCAGCGCGTAGAGCACGCCGCCGAGCGCCGACAGCAGCCCCAGCCCGAGGACCACGAGACCGGCCCACAGGGGAGCCGGGGCGGCCCACTCGAAGAGAACGCGGATCAACCCGTACAGGGCGACCTTGATCATCACCCCTGACATCAGGGCGGAGATGTGGCTCGGCGCCACGGGGTGAGCTCGCGGCAGCCAGGAGTGCAGCGGCATGAGGCCGGCCTTGGTGCCGAACCCGACGATCGCGGCGACGACGATCAGCGCCTGCACGCTCGCGCCCTGGGCAGCGAGCGCAGCGGGGTCGCCGATCGCCCCGTAGTGCGCCAGGGCGAGCACGCAGATCCAGACGCCGGCGCCGCCGAGGTGGGTCACCGCCAGGTAGACGAAGACGGCGTGACGGACGGTGGCATCGCTGCGCCGCACCAGGATCGCGGCAGCCGGGACGAGCGTCATCAGCTCCCAGCAGGCAAGGAACGAGGAGGGGTCCCGCGCCATGACGACGCCGGCGAGGGCAATCAGGAACAAGCCGCTGAGGGCGACGAGGGCGCGACTACGGGCGACGCCCTCGAGGTAGCCACGGGCGTAGATCACGGCCGGCGCGGCGACCACCGCCAGAGTGGCAAGGAAGAAGCCACTGAGACCGTCGATCCCCAGCCCCGGGTCGAGGCTGTTTCGGAAGGCGGCGCCGAAAGCAGGCGCCCCGAACAGGATCAGAGCGCCGCCGGTGCCCAGCAGTGCGATGCCCGCGGCCTGAAGCGCGATCGCCGCAGTTAACGCCCGCGGAGCAATCGGCGCCAGCACCCCCGCGATCAGCAGGGCCAAACCCAGCGAAACGAGCAATTGGGCGGTCGCCGTGCTCAGCGCCGCTTGGCGCCAGCCTTGCGGCGGGTCGGTGGTGACTCGTCCAACTCGCCGAGCAGCGCCTGAGTTTCCTCCAGGTAAGAGCCGATCAACTGCTTGGCCGTCTCGAGCAGCTGAAAGATGCGCGGGTCTCGCACCCGGTAAAAGACATTCGTCCCTTCACGCCGAGACTCGAGTAGCCCCTGCCGGCGCATCGCGGCGAGGTGCTGGGAGGCCCCGCTGGAGTCGATCTCGAGCTCGCCTTGCAGCATGCCGACGGTCAGCTCGCCATCCCTCAACAACTCCAGGATGCGTACCCGGACTGGGTGACCCAGCGTCCGGAAGAAGTCCGCCTTGATCTTGTGGATCGGCTGTGGCGGTCCTGCCTGCGATTCAGACCCGGCTCGTGGTTTCCGCGCAGCAGCGGGCATTAGCTGCCCCCGGCCAGTACGCCTGCGTCCGCCATGTCACAAAGATAGCATATCTTAGAAAGTGTTAAGTTTATTGGAATTGAAGGAGTGGCAGGGACCGAAGGTGGGGGGTGCTAGCGACCGGCCACCAGGACCGAGGCGCGCCCGCCGCCGCCGACCAGCGCGCCGGATTCGAGCGTCCTCAGCGGAACGCGGACGGGGCGCGGGCTGATCAAGCGGGTCAGCGTGAAGTCGTAGGAGACGGCTTCCGATTCGGCGCGGCGAAAAGCGCCGGGCAGCAGGCGGGCGGCATTCGCGCGCGCCGCGGAGGCCGCGCCGACAAGGTCGATCTCGCGCAGGCGGGGCAGCGGCGGCGTCGCCGGTCGGGCGCCGAGGTAATAGCGCAGCGGCTGGCTGGCCGAGTAGCGCGGGGTGAGGACGACCTTGCCGGGATGCAGCGACCCGACCCGTGCCGCCGCGTTGCGCAGATCCTCACGCTGTAGGCGCGGCAGGCGGTCGATCTCGAGCGTGAAGACGAGGGCGCAGAGGCAGAAGGCCGCGCCGAGGGCGAGGCCGGCCGGCGCGGCGCGGCGGGCCGCGAATCCCGCGCCGAGCAGGATCGTCAGCGGCACGAACAGCGGGATCAGGTTGCGCCCGTCGATGTAGTCGGCGCCGAGCGCCGCGAGCGCCAGCGCCAGCAGCAGGCCGAGCCCGCCGACCAGCGCCGCGATCCCGCCGCCGCGCCGCTCCTCCTTGTCCCCGCCCCAGAGCAGCAGCGCCAGCGCGGCGAGCGCCAGCGCGGCGGGAACCGCGAGCGGGATCGGCCCCACCCCGCGGCTGCCGTGCTCGTCGCCGTTGTCCTCGCCGACCAGCTTCGCCCCTGCCCGCCCGAGGCGCTGGGAGAGCGGCTGGCGGGCGATCCAGGACGCGTGGGCGTTGCCCCGCTGGTGCAGGGCGATCGGCAGCAGCAGCAGGGCCGCGACGCCGATCGCCGCGACGGCCACGGCGACGCGGCGCCGATCGGCCGAGCCCCAGAGCAGCAGCGCCGCCTCGGGCACGACGACGAAGGCTGCGAAGTAGTGGGCCGCGAGCGCCAGCGCCGAGCAGATCGCCCACCAGGCGAGGTCGCGCCCGCCGCTCCCTCGCCGTGCCCGGGCGAAGAAGAGGAAGGAGAGCGCGGTGAGCAGGAGGACGAGCGCGTAGGCGCGGGCATCCTGGGAGAACCAGACCAGCACCGGGCCGACCGCGACGATCGCCGCCGCGAGCAGCCCGGCGCGGCGCGGCAGCGGCAGCGAGACCGCGCCGAGGTAGACGACCGCGATCGAGGCGGTCCCGAGGAGCGCCGACAGCGAGCGCAGACCCACCTCGCCGCTGCCGAACGGCTGCGCCCACAGCCAGGCGAGCAGGTAGTAGAGCGGCGGCGTCGACTCGCCGCGGACCGAGGCCGAGAGCGTGTCGAAGAGGCTCGGGTGGAGGATGCGGCCGACGGTCACCGCCTCGTCGTAGCGGTAGCTCTGCAGGTCGAGCGTGGCGAAGCGGAGGGCGGCGCCGAGCACGACGATTCCCCCGAGGACCACGAGGTGCGGCGAGACCGCCGCCATCCACCGTGAAAGGAAGTTGCGTCTCACGGTGGCCAAGCTTGCCGGAGAGAGCCTGCGACCGGCGTCCGGCTAGTGAGCCACCGCCGCCTGGCCGGAGAGCCGTTGATGCAGGGCGTCGCTGCGCTCGTTGAGCCCGGTGATTGAGACCGCGATCTCGTGGCGGCGGTAGTGCCCTTCGATCGCATCCACCGCGGCGATCGCCGAGGCGTCCCAGAGGTGGGCGCGGGAGAAGTCGACGATCACGTGTGGGGGGTCCTCGGCGTAGCGGAACGCTTCGATCAGCTCCTGGTCGGAGGCGAAGAAGACCTCGCCGTGGACCGAGTACAGGCAGCTGGACCCGTCCGGGTCGACCACGCGGTCGACCTGCACCAGGTGCGCCACCCGGCGGGCGAAGACCGCCATCGCGGTCAGCACGCCGGCGCCGACGCCGACCGCCAGGTTCTGGGTGGCGAGGGTGCCGGCGACGGTGACGGCCATGATCGCGGTCTCGCCGCGGGGCATCCTGCGCAGGGTCGAGGGCGCGACCGAGTGCCAGTCGAAGGTGGAGACCGCGACCAGGATCATCACGGCGACCAGGGCCGCCATCGGGATCACCGCGACGACGCCGCCGAGGCCGACGACGAGGATCAGCAGGAAGGCCCCGGCGGCGAAGGTCGAGAGCCGGGTGCGGGCGCCGCTGGCGCGCACGTTGATCATCGTCTGGCCGATCATCGCGCAGCCCGCCATGCCCCCGAAGAAGCCGGTGATCACGTTGGCGATGCCCTGCCCGCGCGACTCGCGGTCCTTGTCGGAGCCGGTCTCGGTGATGTCGTCGACCAGCTTCGCCGTCATCAGGGACTCGAGCAGCCCGACGACCGCCAACGTGAACGAGTAGGGAGCGACGATCGTCAGGGTCTGCAGCGAGAAGGGAACCCCCGGGATGCCGAGGATCGGCAGGGCGGCGGGCAGCTTGCCCTCGTCGCCGACCGTGGGAACGCCGATCCCTCCCGCCACGCAGGCAGCGGTCAGCAGGACGATCGCGACCAGCGGCGCCGGCACCGCCTTGGTCACCCGCGGCAGCAAATACATCACCGCAAGGCCGGCCGCTACCAGGATGTAGACCGCGGCGCCGCCGTCGGTCAGGTGGGGAAGCTGGGCGAGGAAGATCAGGATCGCCAGGGCGTTGACGAACCCGGTCATCACCGAGCGCGGCACGAAGCGCATCAGCTTGGCGACGCCGAGCGAGCCCAGCGCTATCTGGATCGCCCCGGCGAGGATCGTCGCCGCCAGCAGGTACTCGACGCCGTGCTCTTTGACCAGCGAGACGACGACCAGCGCCATCGCTCCGGTCGCCGCCGAGATCATCGCCGGACGGCCGCCGGTGAAGGCGATCGCGACCGCCATCGTGAAGGAGGCGAAGAGACCGACCCGCGGGTCGACCCCGGCGATGATCGAGAAGGAGATCGCCTCCGGGATCAGCGCCAAGGCGACAACCAGGCCGGCGAGCAGCTCGACCCGAAGCAGGTTGGCGGACGGCAGCTGGAGGCGGCGTTGGGACAGGATGCGCTCAGAGTTCTCGGTGATCGACTGGCCGGGTGCCTCGCCGATCTCGCCATTGGCGACGCGACAACCCTACATGAACGCCAGGCGTCGCCACCGTGCTTGCGATACCTTCGAGGCAGTGACCGACGGAGCAGCGGCCCCACTTGCGGCGAACAGAGAGGCGACCGAAGCCTGGAACGGGCCGCTCTACGAGCGCTGGATCGCCTTCCGCGACCTTGTCACCGCCGGCCTCGCCTCGCACGGCGAGGCGGCGCTCACGGCGCATCCACCGCCGCGCGGCGGGCGGGTGCTTGACATCGGCTGCGGCCTCGGCGACACCACGCGCCGCCTCGCCGGGCTGGTCGGTCCCGACGGTCACGCCCACGGCATCGACGTCGCCGAGCGGATGATCGACACGGCTGCCGAGGAGGCCCAGGAGGCCGGCGTGGAGAATGCGAGCTTCGCCGCGCTGGATGTGCAGGCACACCACTTCGAGCAGACCTACGACTACGCCTTCTCGCGCTTCGGCACGATGTTCTTCGCCAGCCCCGTGGCGGCGCTGCGCAACGTGCGGGAGGCGCTGCGGCCCGGCGGCGTGCTCAACATCGTCGTCTGGCGCCGCAAGCTCGACAACGGCTGGCTGCACCAGGCCGAGCAGGTGGTAGAGCGCCACCTCGACGAGCCCGAGGAGAGCGACGAACCCACGTGCGGGCCGGGGCCGTTCTCGATGCAGAATGCCGACACGGTGACCGACGTCCTGCTCGGCGCCGGCTTCGGCGAGATCGAGCTGCGCCGCTACGACCATCCGATCAAGATCGGCGAGGACCTCGACCACGCGGTCGCCTACGCCGAGGCGCTCGGCCCGGCCGCCGAGCTGCTGCGGCTGTGGGGGGACCGGGCAAACGAGATCCGGCCGCGGATCGAGGCCGAGCTGCGCGAAGCGCTGACCGAGTTCGCGACCGACAACGGCATCGTCGGCCCGGCCTCGAGCTGGCTGGTCAGCGCCCGGGCAGGCGCCTGACGCCCTCAGGCCGACTGCAGCTCAGTCGACATCGGGATCCGCGACCGGCGACCGCCGCCCAGCCTCGCTCAGATCTGCCGCCAGCCGGTTCCAAGTGATAGCCAGTCCCACCGGCGTCGCCGCAAGCTTCAACTCCTCGCCCATCGCCGCCAGCAGGCGCTCGACGCTGGATTCAAGGACGACGAATTCGGCGTGTCAGTGAGCAGGCTCGAGCCCGGCGATCATCGGGAAGTGACGAACGTTGGTGGTCAGTAGATCGGCCTCGAGCAGCAGCGCGGTGGCGGCGATCAGGTAATCGGCGGCGTCGATACCGCCGTGGGAGCGGCGATGGCGCTGGGCCAGGGAGCCGGCGGCAAGGTCGCAGGTCCGCGGCTCGGCGTCGCCGCGCCGCCCGGCGGACTACGGGATGGAGGCGCGGTTCTCGCAGCCCCGGGCGCGATCGTGCCCGCCGCCGCCGACGCAGATGTCATTGCCGCCGCGGCCGTAGAGCCGATCGTTGCCGCCGCGGCCGAGCAGCACATCATGGGTGCCGTCGCCGATAAGCACATCGGGGCCGGGCGAGCCCTCGATCTTCTCGACGCCGGCCGTGATGCGGCCGGCGTGGCAGCCGGCGACGTCGGGGTCGAGCACCGGGCCGCCGATCGTCGCCCTGACGAAGACGCCGCCGTTGCGCACGCGGGCGAATGAGGCGCTGTCGTTCGGCCCCGGGCCACCGTCGAAGACGTCGCCGTCGCAGGGCTGGCCGCCGATCAGCAGATCGTTGCCGGGGCCGCCGATCATCCTGGCGGGGCCGCTGTCCTTGCGCGGATGGAAGATGTTGACGCCGTAGAGGACGTCGTCGCCCCCGCCGCCTTCCAGCCTGTCGGCGGCGTGGTCGTCGCCCGCGTAGAGGACGTCTCCTCCCCTGCCGCCGCGCAGCGTGTCCGAGCCTCTGCCGCCGTCGAGCGTCGAGGAAACGCGGGCGGGGACGCTGCCGCCGACCGTGAGCGTGTCGTCTCCGCCGCCGAGCGCGGCGAGGATCGAGTCGACCCGACCCCGGCAGGAGACGGCGTCGCCCGCGGGCGACCCGCTGCAACGCGTCGAGCCGGGGTCGCCGGAGACGACGGGCGCGCCGCCCGGCGCGCGGCGAACGCTGTAGGCGCCCTGCCCAAATCCGATCACGGCCGCGTCGGCGCCTTCGCTTCCGGTGACGATCAGGCTGCTCTGCCCGTCGATGCTTTCGTAGAGCTCGACGGCGGTGCCGTCGGCGCCGGCGCCCGCTCCACAGGAGCTCTCCGCGGCGAAGCCGCCCGCGCACTGGTCGGATCCAGGCCCGCCGAAGGCCTCGTCGCCGGGTCCGGCGGCGAGCAGGCGGTCCTCGCCGGGACCGCCGTCGAGTCGATTGGCGGTCGCCGCGTCGCCGATCAGCGTGTCGGCGCCGGAGCCGCCGACTGCGTCCTCGATCCCGTGCAGGCGCTCGGACTCGGCTCCGACGACCTTCTGCGCCCCGAGCTCGACGGTCACCGCGCCGCCGGTGCCGGCATAGGAGGCGATGTCGTGCGCGCCGGCGCCGCCGTCGATCCGGTCTCGGCCGGGGCCGCCGGTGAGGACGTCGAAGTCGCCCGGGCCACCGAAGAGCGCGTCGTCGCCGGGGCCGCCGTTGACCCGGTCGCCGTTCCCGGGGCCGCCGTCGACGGTGTCGTTGCCGGTTTCGCCGAAGAGGCTGTCGCCGCCCGCGCCGCCGTCGAGACGGTCGGAGCCGCGTTCCCCGTACAGAACGTCGTCGCCGCCGTCGCCGGAGAGCGAGTCCTTGCCCCGGCCGCCGTGGATCGCGTCGTCGCCCGGGCCGCCGCAGACGACGTCGTTGCCCCCTTCCCCATAGATCGTGTTGTCGCCGCCGCCGGCGACGATCACATCGGGACCCTTGGTGCCGACGATCCGGCGGGCGTTGGAGACGATCGTCGCCCGCTTGCCCTGGCAGCTCGGCGTGGCCGCCGCCGGCTCGGGCGACGGCAGACCGGCGACAGCCGCGAGGGCGATCGCGGTGAGGGCGGCGCGGAGCGCCGCGCGACGAAGTCGTGGGGTGTGGTCGGCTCGCATGAGCTCTGGAGGCAGGTGCTCGGATTGCGCTTCAGGGCGCGACTCGGGGTCCCGGCGCGCCCTCACATAGATGATCGGCGGCGTCCGCCGACGGCTTGAGGTGGGCCGCCGCAACGCCCGGCGAGGCTCCGATCCTTCCTCCGGGCTTTAGTGTTCAGCCTCTGGTTGGACGAATCTCGTAGGGGGCTTCTCGAACAAGTGTGCTGTCATGGATGTGATGACGGCCGAAGCACGAAACAGGCGAGTCCGACTCTGGGCGCCGGCGCTTTGCGTCGCGGCCCTCCTGGCCTCGGCCGTTCCCGCCGGCTCAGCCGCCGGGTCCAGCCCGTTCGAAGGGGGCTCGCAGATGAGCCTCGTCTTCATGCGTCCGACGGCGCGCGTCGTCGGCTCGGAGGCACTCGTCTCGGTCAAGTGCGTCGGCTCTCGGAACGCTGTCTGCAGCGGCACGGTGAGCATCTCGGTCGCGCACCGCCGGCACCAAACTCCGTTCTCGGTCAGCGGCGGGAGCCGTCAGAGCCTCGCCGTGCCGGTCGGGCCCCGCAGGGCCGTCGGCAACGCACCCGGCAGGGCCGTGGCGAGCACGGCTCAGCCCAGCGGCGGCTACGTGCGCATCAGAGAAGCACTGCGCTTCCGGTAGAGAACCGCGAGGCGCTGCCCGCGGACCGGACCGGCCGATCAGCGTCGGGGCGGCTGCCTGGCCAGATGCCCGAGCGCCACGCTGAGCTGCTCGGCAAACCGATCCGGATGGGTATGTGCCGGCGACCGGCCTTCTCTCGATCGGCCGTTCAGCGCGGCTCTGTCCACCGCCCTTGGAGAGATACCCGCCGCCAGCGCCCATATCTGCCAGAGGCACAGCATCGTCACCACGAGCGACGCGCAGCCCGCCGGGGTCTTCATGTAGGTCAGCAGGTACCCGACCCGGCGCGGCGCCGCGACGACGCGGCCGACGATGTTGCCGACTGGCACGTGCCACGGGTCCACGGTCCGGTTCGCGTCGCCCTTCGTCGTGATCGTGCCGTTGGGCTCGATCGCGATCAGGCGGTGGCTCACAACCGTGCCATGCTCGATGAACGAGATGACGTCCCCCACCCGGTACTGACCCTCTCTTACGATGACCGCGCTTTCAGATGGGATGGTCGGGGACATCGACCCGGTGTGTACGACGTACGCCCGGTAGGGCAACGCGCCGGCCTCGTACAGCACAACCGCAGCCGTCGACAAAAACAGGACGAGCGCCACTGCGACAGAGGCCGGCCTCGGCAGCTTCAACCTAGCGGTCCCCTCTTTGGCCACATTGACATTTCATCCGTGCTCGCCGCCCCCGGGGAGGGTGCCGCGCGCAGGACAACGTATCGCGCGACACCCCCTGGGGCGGCTATAGAGCCTGGTGTCTATCGGGTTCTCACTTCGCGGTCGGCGTCTGCCTCGAAACTACGGTTTGACGCCCACCTGCGTTGCGACGACCTGGTACGGCAGGCCGTTGCCGTTCCAGTTTTCTTCCGGTTCTTCAGGCGGGTAGGTGTTCCACGGCTGTTCCTGCTGGGCGTTGCCTATGCCGCCTTTGTACGTCGTGTAGCCGAACGTGAATTTGAAGTAGCTGCCCGCCCCAGGGCTGATGTTGGAGCCGATCTTGTACTTCTCCATCAGCGGCCAGCAACCCGACGGGCTGAATTCTTCCGTCGAGTACTGCACCGATCCGCAATATCCGGATGCCGGCGGCTGGTTGTCGTTCAGGTTGGCGGAGTGGAACAGGGCGCCGCCACCGTTGGCCAGCGTGACTTCGCCGTAGTGGCCGAGGTTGTTGAGCGCATGCAGCGCTTCGGAGTTGAACACGACCCAGACATCCTGCGGGTTGTGGCCGACGTTTTTGTATTCCACCGTGGCCGTCTGCGGGTCTCCGGGCAACAGGTATTTGAAGTTGAAGTTCAGTCCGTTGGCCCCGGTACCGCCCGACGTATGGACGCGTATCGAACCCGTGGTTCCTTTGATTTCGCCTTCCTTCGAGTCGCTGAAGTAGGCACCGGTCACGCCGGTCGCCATCACGACCAAGGCGCCCAGGACCAGCAGCGAAGCACCCAGGGCACCGAACCTCACCTTTATTGCGCCACTCAAGACGTCACCTCCATGTCGTATCTGTTCGATCGACGTCGGTTTCGCCATTTGCTCCCCGCAGGCCGGGCGACCAGATTGGGCCAGACGGTTCAATGCATCGCCACTTTGGCGGCGAACGTACCAGTAAGTTTCGATATAGGAATTGCTGGAGACTAAAGAGTTAGGTAGGTTTTGCCGGTATTTCTTCGTAGGCCTTTCGTCCAGGCTGGTGTGTAACTCCGCATGCATGGCGGGCTTAGCCGGGTGGAGACCACAGAGCGAGGGGCGGTTCGCGCCAGTGTGAACCTGGTCGAATTTCAACCGCGACCCGGGCGCGGATGACCTGTAGAGGTCGGCGGCTCATTGTGACTACATTCTGCTAAGGTGGTCACATGCGTGAGATCGGAGTCCGTGAGTTGAAGGCCAGCCTGAGCGCCGTCCTCCATTGGGTCGACGAGGGTGAGCAGATCCGTGTGACCCGCCGCGGACAGGCCGTCGCCGAGATCGTTCCGGTCGGCTCGCGGCGGCACGACGAGGGCCTACGCGCCCTGGTGGCCGAGGGCAGGGTCACCCCCGCCGCGCGCGCTCGGCCACAGCGAGCACCACGCCCGCTGAATGCCGGACGATCGGCCTCGCAGATCGTCCTGGAAGAGCGCGACGCCGAGCGTTGATGCTCTACCTCGACGCGAGCGCGCTGGTCAAGCGCTACGTGAAGGAGGAGGGAAGCGATCTGCTCCTGCAGGCGATGGACGAGGCAAGCGCCTGGTCGATCTGCCGGATCGGCTTTGTGGAGACCTTCCGAGCCGTCGCGATGGCAGCCGGGCGCCGTGGAGCCAAGAGGGTTGAGGCCGATTGGCCCTCCTTCGATGTGGTCGAGGTCGACGCGGCGCTCTCAGAGCACGCGGCCCGACTGACGCTCGAGGCTGAGCTGCGCAGCCTCGACGCGCTCCACCTGGCGTCGGCGCTCGTGCTGCCACAGCGAAACTTGACCGTCGCCACCTGGGACACGCGACTGCACAGCGCGTCCCGCGAGCACGGCCTGCAGACGCTCCCGAGTGCGCTGCCCAAATAGCCGGCGGATCGTGGCAAGCCTCTCAGGGAAACCTCATACGGCGCCAAGCCGAGCCCCCATGTCTGGTTCGCCAAGCAGAACCTGCCGCCGATCGTCTACGAGGGCCGGCTCAACCCGAACCTCAGCGACGGGCCCGAATGGGGCGCGACGGTCAACAACGCGGTGCGGGTCTGGCGCTCGGGGATCGGCGTCGACCGCCGCGGCAACCTGATCTACGCCGTCGCCAACTACCAGACGGTCGGCTCGCTGGCGGAAATCCTCAAGCGGGCCGGCGCCGTGCGAGCGCTCGAGCTGGACATCAAGGGTCGGGATCGAACGGCTGCAGCGGGACGCAAGCTCCCGCGGGCCCCGCGGCGGCGGGGATGTAACGAGGTTGTGAAAGCCTGTGCCGATGGACTGGTCGCTGCTACACACGCTCAACGACTTCCTCTTCCACCACGATGCGGTCGAGGACCCGGTGCTGTTCTACGTCAACGCCTCCGAGGCGCTGTTCGTCGCGACGCTGGCGATCGTCTCCCTGGCGGCGCGCGGCGAGCGCCACGCGGGCTGGCGGCAGGCCACCGTGGCTGCCGTCCTCAGCGCCGCCGTGGCATTGGCGATCGGCCAGGCGATCGCCGACATCGTCGACCGCGTCCGGCCCTTCGTCGCCGACCCGCATCAGGTCCACCTCTTCGCCGCCCACGCAGCCGACTCGGGCTTCCCCAGCGACCATGCGACCGCCTCGTTTGCGATTGCGGTGGCGATCTTCCTGCGCAAGCGCGGCTGGGGCACGTTCGCGCTGGTCGCCGCCACGGCGCTCTCGGTCGGCCGCGTCGCGGTCGGCTACCACTTCCCGACTGATGTGCTCGCCGGCGCCGCGCTCGGAACCGCCGCCGCGCTGCTGCTCTGGATTCCCGCCCTGCGGCGCCGAGTCGACGCGTTCGCCGACCTGCTCGGCCGCCCACTCGACCGCCTGTTCGCCTGGGGCGCGAAGCGCTTCAGCTTGTCGGCCGCGAACTCTGACTGAACGCGTTTAGCCGAGCGCCCAGAGCAGCATCGGGGCGGGAACCAGGGCGTAACCGGCGCGGCGTTCGAAGCTGTCCTTGGTCGCAACCGCCACAGGACGTCCCGGGAAGGCGCGGGGAATCGCCGCCACCCGGCGCAGATCCGGGGTTGCCTGGTACTTGACCTCGACCAGCCCGGGAGCCGAGCGCGGACCACAGACGAAGTCGATCTCCCCGGCTCGGCGCGTCTGCCAGACATGCAGAGACGACGGCGCATCGAAGCCTTCGAGGCGTGAGGACGGCGCCTCGTAGCGGTGATAGAGCGCCAGCGCAACCACGTTCTCGACCAGAGCGGGCACATCCGCGGCCAAGCCCGGGGCCAGATCGTGGGCAACGGAGCACAGGAGCGGATCCCCGAAGTAGAGCTTCTTGTCTTTCGACAGCGCCTCTGAGTCCGAGTCGCTGCGCCAGAAGTAGGCGATGAGAAGGAAGTAGGCGGAGGCGAGGAACTCGACGTAGTCGTGCACGGCCGACCGTCCGGGGGAGGGACGCGGATCGATGGACATCTCCTTCGACATCCGCGCCCAGCTCGTCTTCGATCCAAGCGATCGCAGCACGCGCTCCAGCAGCGCGTGTGCGGCCGGGCGGCTCGCGCGCGTGCGCTGAATCTCGCGCAGCATCGAGTCGTAAGCGATCTTCTTGGTATCCCCGGAGGGCTCGCGCGCACCCCCGATTGCCTCGGCGACCGCCGCCGGCAGGCCGCCGAAACGCAGATAGAGGTCGAGAGCCTCGCGCAGCTGCGGCAGGTGGATACGCATGTCCTCCATCGCCTCCCAGCCCGCGTCTGAGACGATCCACTCGACTGTTCGGCCAGGCGACTCGGGCACACCGGTAGAAAGCGCCCGCGCGAATGCCGCGAAGCTCTGGGGAAAGATGCTGTGGTCCTGTCCCGCCCCGCGCCGCCCCGGCAGCCGTTCGGCGACGCCCTCGCGAAGGTCTATCGCCGAGGATCCGGTGCAGACGACCACATCTCGCTCCAGCGTCCCGTCGTCCCAAAGGGACTTGATCACGGTCTGCCAGCGATCGACGAACGTGACCTCGTCCAGCAGCACCAGGCCACGCCCGCTGCCACGAGCCATCGCGCGTGCCCGCTTGATCGTCTCGGCCACAGCGGCGAGTCCCTGGCCTTCCAGCAGTTCCAGGGTCAGGTAAAGGACCTCCCTGCGGTCGAACCCCTCGTCGAGCGCTCGCCTGGCCAGAAGCTTCAGGTCGGTGGACTTGCCGACCTGCCTGGGACCGCGGAGGGTGTGCAATCCGGCCCTGCCGAGGTCGATCTCGGCCACGAGGTCGGCCGGCAGCCGCCGCGGTTGGCTCTTCAGCCGCCGAAGGTGGGGATCGCGCTCCTCCCAGCCCACGCCGGTCCACCACGGGTTCTGCTCAGCTATCTGCGCATCCGAGAGCGACATGCGTAATAAGTAGCCATTATAGCGCTTCTATCAGCAATATAAGCCACATACATTGGCCACAAGCGGGGCGGCCATCCCGGAGCGGCGATACCGCTCAGTCGAGCAGCCGGCCGGGCTTCACCTCGAGGGCGTTCGCGAGGCGAATCACGGTGGACACCTGCGGATCGCGCTTGCCGCCCTCGATGCGGCTGACCTCGGTCGCGTGGACGCCGCTGCGTTCGGCTACCTGTTCCTGCGTCAGGCCGAGCCGTTCGCGCGCCTCGCGCAGGTTGGTTCCGAGACCGGCCATGCCGGGATCGTCTGCGCTGGGAGCGGTAACCGCCATAGGAAACTTCACAAGACATCCACTAGGCTCGCGTTTCCCCCATGTCGCCGACCGCCAGACGGCAGGAAGAGGGCCGATCCCGACCCCGAGCGCAAGCGGGCCGAGATCGGCCCCCATGTGCGCGGGGTTTAGCCGTGCTTTGCGACACGCAGGGTCGGGCTGACCTGCGCAACTTGCGCGATCTGCATCTGCTCTCACCCCCTCCCGTGGGACGCCCCGACGGGATCGTCGAGAAGAACAATGCTAAGGAAGGCTCTAGTAGCAAGGCATTCGCCTGACGTCAGGCAAATGCCTTGCCGTTTACCACCTATGCTCTATAGCTGCTGACTACCCCATTGATCACAGAGCGAGCGAGGAGGCCCCAGGCAAATGGTGCGGAAGCTAAGAGAAGCAGCGAAACGGATTCGTAAGCGAGCCATTGAGGATGCAGTCCCATTCGCAGTAGCCCACGCCACGCGGGTGGACATCTTGTGCTACCTGAACGAAAGACCCCGCAGTCCCAGTGAACTGTCGAAGCTGCTCGGCCTGCCGATGAGCACGATCGAACATCACATCAAGGAGCTCGTGGAATCCGATTCGATCGAACTCGCCTGGACTGCCCAGGTGCGCAATGCGACCGAGCACTTCTACCGGGCGGTCGAGATCCCGTTCTACAACAACGACGAAATGTGGGCCATGCCGTTCGAGATCCGTCAGGAAATTTATGGCCTGATTCAACAGGCTAGCTCGGCGGAGTTCCTGGCCGCCTTTCGGGCCGGAAAAGTGAGTGGTGATCCGCTCACCTGGCTATCGTGGAAATGGTTCAATCTCGACACCAAAGGCCGTGAGGACATGGCCGAGGAGGACGCTCGCACGTGGGAACGCCGTGCGGAAATAGAGGAGGAAGCACTTAGCCGTTGCGAGTCAACCGGCGAGGAGCCGTCCTCCTACATCGTCTCGTTGATGTCCTACCAGCGCTGCCGCAGGTGGGAGGGCAATCCCGCCCGGTCCGACGCGGCCACAAGGTGGCCTCGCCAGGAAAATACCTGACGCCAGGTAATCCCTGTTCGAGAACTAGGTACAGACTTTGGAGTTCCTATCTGCAACCGTTCACTACTTCAAAAGGAACCGATCGCTGATCGCAGCGGCCTGAACGGAAGGATGGACCCCATGCCAAGAAGGAAGCGACGCAAGAACGCCCGGCCGCGGCTGGAACCGCTGATCGACCTCAACTTCCTCAAGGCGCTCGACCATGAGCTGCGGCAGCACATCCTGCTGGCCGCCCTGACGGACGAGGTGAGTCCCATCGGGCTGTCGAAGTCGCTCGGCGAGGCACTGAGCCAGGTCAGCTACCACGTGAAAGTGCTGCGCGACGACTGCGGTGGCATTCTCCTCCGAACCCGCACCGAGCAACGCCGCGGGGCGCTCGAGAACTTCTATCGCGCCAACCTCGAGGCGCTGCGGCCGGCGGAGTCGGTGGCGCAGATCTTCGCTCTCCTCGATCCCGAGCCAGCCTGGGACCCAGCCCAGCTGAGCGCGCTGGTCGACATGCTCGAAGATGCCTCGAAGGCCCGGCGGGAGGACAAATGAGCGACAGCGGGGCCTGGCCCGGCCACGACCTGCGGGTCGTCGAAAGCGCGATGCTCGAAATGGCGGTGGAACTCCACCCCACGCACCTCTCGGCGGAGGGCCTGCTGCAGAGGATCGTCAGCAAACGCGCCGATGCGCTCGAGATCGAAACGGCAAGACAGGCGATCGCGAACCTGCGGGAGTCCGGCGTCTTCCACGAGCACGACGACGGGCTCCTCGAGCCGACACGACCAACACTGCGAACGGCCGGCCTGCTGACCGGGGCTCTCGGCTGCTGACAGCGTCGGCGGGCCACGCGGCGCACCCGTGGATAGCCCGGATTCGCTACTCAGTCGCCGGACGCACGCCCATGCCTCAGTGCCTCACGCGTCGCGTATAGCGCAGGCAGAGCAGCCGTGTCCTTCGGCCGCCCCAGGCTCTCCTTCGAGGCGATCAGTTCGTCGATCGTCAGCACGCGCACGGAGAGGTCGCCGAGTTCGAGCTCAATCGTGGCGACATTCTCGAAGGCGCCGATCGCCTCTGCGTTCGGGACGATGTCGATCGGCCCGGCTTCGGTATCGAAGCGCCGGCTCCGCCAGCCGAGGAAGTCGGCGCCTTCCAACTCAGTGGGCAAATCGTTGCCGCGCACACGCGCATCGAGGTCGTTGAGGGCCGCGGCGAGGCGATCCGCGTTGTCGAGATCCCGCCGTGGCATCACATCGAGATCCGCCGTGACCGAGGGGGCTCCCTGAAGCCAAGCAGCCAACGCCCCGATCACGTAAAAGTCGACTTCGTGCTCGACGAGCGCACGCAGGAGCTTCTCGGGATCGAACTCGGTCATTGCGGTCCCCCGTCTCCCGCCAACTCACGCAGGCGTGCATACCTGGATAGGGAGCGCAGCCGCTCTAGTGGAGTTAGAGCGAGCAGCGATTGCGCCAGCTCGACGTCATGGGGATCGGGGGCGATCTCCGCGCTGATTCCCACCCGCCGTCCACATGCGGCTGCGATCCGTTCGAGGGTGCTCCACGACGGAACCGCGGCGCTGCGCTCGTAGCGGGCGATCGCCGGCTGCGAGGTGCCGGCGCGCCGCGCCAGCTCCCTCTGAGAGAACCCAGCGGCGAACCGCATCTCCCGCACGACCGCGTCAGGCGAATTCCTGGCCATTTCCGGATGATACCTGATCGAGTATCGACGCTCCGGAAGGTCTGTCACCGTGTCACTTAAAGAGAGGCAAGACGCGAACACGATCAGAAGGAGACCCGTGCGACAGATACGCAAGCGACTCACCTATGCAAACGTCACTGCGACCATCGCCCTGTTCATGGCGCTCGGCGGCGCCACGGCGATCGCCGCCAGCCGGCTTCCGCGCAACAGCGTCGGCCCCAGGCAGCTGCAGCCGAACGCGGTGAGGACCGGGTTCCTCGACAAGAACGCGGTGCGCACCGGCAAGATCGCCTTCGAAGCCGTGCGGGCCGGGAAGATCGCCAAGAACGCGGTCGTCACCAACCGGCTGCGCGACGGCGCCGTCTCCGGCGCCAAGCTGGCCAACCAGGCGGTCGGTACCGGCAAGCTCGGCAACGAATCGGTGCAGACCGGAAAGATCGGCTCCGGCGCGATCAGCACCGGCAAGATCGAAGACGACGCGGTCACCGGGCCGAAGGTGAAGGAGTCGACGCTCGACCAGGTGCCGAGCGCCGCCGAGGCCGACAAGGTCGGCGGCCACAGCGCCGCGTGTCCGGGCGGTATGAGGGCGGTCGCGGGGCTCTGCGCCGACACGGATCCGCGCGCCGGCGCCGAATGGAAAAACGCGGCCAAAGACTGCGCTGACGAGCAGGCGCTCCTTCCGAGCGTCGGGCAGTTGCTCGCGCTCAGCGCAAGCCTGGGCAACGTCAGCACTGGCGCCGGCGAATGGACGGACAGCTTCTACGTCACCTCGACCGGCGAGGAACGCGCGGTCACCGTGACCGGCGAAGGCTTCTTCGGCTACTACCCCGCGACGAGTAGCGAACCGACCTACCGCTGCGTAACCCAGCTACTCCGCTAAAAGCAGGCCGACGGGCCGATTTCCCACGACATGCGTGGGTTTTCGGCCCGTCGGCCGCGGTGCGGGGCTATTGTCGGGGGCGATGAGCGAGGCGCGAACCGTGGCGCTGTCCTGGAGCGGAGGCAAGGACTCGGCGCTCGCGCTCTGGGCGCTGCGGCAGGAAGGGGTCGAGCCGGCGTCGCTGCTGACGACGCTGACCGAGGACTACGACCGGATCAGCATGCACGGGGTGCGCGGCGAGCTGCTGCGCGCCCAGGCGGCGGCAACCGGGGTCGAGCTGGTCGAGATCGGCATCCCGGCCGCCTGTCCGAACGAGGTCTACGAGCAGCGGATGGCCGCCGCGCTCGCCTCTCCCCCGCTCGCCGATGTCCCGACGATCGCCTTCGCCGACCTCTTTCTCGAGGACATCCGCGCCTATCGCGAAGAGCGGCTGACCGGCGCCGGCCGCGAAGCGCTCTTCCCGGTCTGGGGACGCGATACCGCGGAGCTCGCGCGCGAGTTCATCGCCGCCGGCTTCGAGGCGGTTCTCGTCTGCGTCGACCCGGCGCAGATCGACCCCTCGTTCGTCGGGCGGCCATTCGACGAAGAGCTGCTTGCCGACCTGCCTGCGAGCGCCGACCCGTGCGGCGAGAACGGCGAGTTCCACACCTTCGTCCACGCCGGCCCGATCTTCGAGCATCCGATCCAGGTCGAGCCAGGCGAAACCGTGACCCGCGACGGCTTCGCCTTCCAAGACCTGCTGCCGAACGGCGATACGGCCGCGGCGAGTGGTCACTTTGCCCCCGAATACGCTGGCAAAGTGTTCAGCGGCTAAGCAGCCTCGGCTTCGATGCGGCCCGAGTCGACCGCGGCCTGGAGCGCCGCGTAGTCGCGTTCGCTCTGGTCGGCGTAGGCCTCGGCGAAGGCGGTCATCGCGCGGTCGAACGACCTGCCCTTGCCAAGATAGGCGGCGATCGCGATGCGGTCGCCGCCGCGCGCGTGCGCGTGGGCCAGGGTCATCCCGCAGATCTCCGCGTAGGCGCCGAGGCCGCGTCCATCCATCGCCTCGACCTTCGCCGAGGCCTTCCAGTCCCAGAGCTGGCGCACGTAGAAGTCGCGCCGCGCGCCGTCGACCCCCTCGACCCGCACCCAGCCGAGCATGATGTCGCTGGTCGCCTGCATCAACCGCTGGCCGTGGGCGACCCGTTCGCCCTGCAGGTCGAAGCGGCTCGGCGCCGCGTAGGGCTCGAGCACGGAGCGCTGCGCTTCCTTGACCTGGAGGAACAGCGGGTCGCCGGCGTCGCGCCCCAGCATCAACACGATCCAGGCGCGCGTGCCGACGCTGCCGACGCCGACCACTTTGAAGGCGACGTCGACCAGGCGGTAGCCGTCGAGCACGACCTGGTGCTCGACGTCGAGCGAGTCGCGGTAGTCGGAGAGGACGTCGAGGACGACGCTCTCGATGTCCACTCCGGGCGCTTCCTCCTCGGCCAGGTCGGCCGCCCGCACGATCAGCGGCGGGTCGCTGACGATGCGCGGCTCGCCGTCGACCGTTTCCGTCAGCTTGGCGAAAGCGCGGTCGCTGTCCTTGGCCCGCGCCTTCGCCACGCCGCGTTCGAAGCGCCGCCGCTGCGCGGCGCCCGCCTCGGACCCCCAGCGGGCGGCGATCGACTCGGCGTCGAGCTGCTGGTACCAGGACGCGAGGTTGCCCATCGTCGCCAGCCGTCGCATCGTCTCGCGGTATTCACGCGCCGCGGCCTCGACGATCCGCGCCCGCTCGCGGTCCGAGCAACCGCGCTCGCGCGCGGCGAGCGAGAAGCTGGCGACGAGCCGCTTGACGTCCCACTCCCACGGCCCCGGCAGCGTCTCGTCGAAGTCGTTGAGGTCGAAGACCAGGCGCCGCTCGGGCGACGCGAAGCCGCCGAAGTTGGAGAGGTGGGCGTCGCCGCAGAGCTGCGTCTCCAGGCCCGAGGCGGGCGTCCCGGCGAGATCGGCGGCCATCACCGCCGCGGCGCCGCGGTAGAAGGCGAAGGGCGAGACGAGCATGCGTCCGTAGCGCAGCGGCACCAGGCGGCCGACCCGGGAAGAGGCCTGGCGCTCAAGCAGGTCGACCGGGTCCGGCCGCTCGGCCGCCGGCCGCCACTCGCCGTGGCTCGAGCGCGGCGCGCGCTCCCGCGCCGCCTTGCCCGCCGCCGCGCGCTCCTCCGGGGAGCCGGGATGTCGCTGGACCGAGGACTCCACCGCTCAGGCGGGCAGCGGCCCGGCAGCCGGCGGGTCGGGAGTGGACTGGAGCTCGTCGAAGCGCCGCGTCGGCAGTCGCCGGGTCGCCCAGAACGAGGCGACGGTGAGGAAGCCGGCGAAGAGGAAGGCGAGCTTCAGCGCGTTCAGTTGCGCGTCTTCGTAGTGCCCGACCAGCGAGTCGACGGTCGCCGGGTCGAGCCCGGCCGCCTCCCCGCCGGCCCGCACTTCGGCCGCCGGGACGAAGCTGCCGCCGGCGCTGAGCCGCGTTTCGAGCTGGTTCGAGACGTCCTTGGAGATACTCGGATCGCCGGCGACGTTTGCGGTGAAGGCGCTCAGCAGGCCGGTGATCACGATCGCGCCGAGCAGCGCCGTGCCGAGCGAGGAACCGAGCTGCATCGCCGTGTTCTGCAAGCCGCCGGCCTCGCTGCGGTCGTCGTCCCCGACCGCCGACTGGACGACGTTGCCGAGCTGGGAGACGACCAGGCCCATGCCGACCCCCAGCACTCCCATCGCCGCGAGGAAGGAACCGTTGTCGAGCTGCGGCTCGATCGTCGACAGCAGCATCACGATCGCGACCAGGACGATCAGCAGCCCGGCCCGCACGAGCGGACGCGGCGCGAAGCGCTTCGCCAGCGCCGAGCCGGCGATCGCGGCGAGGAAGAGCCCCACCGAGGCGGGCAGCATACGCACGCCGGTTTCGAGCGCGTCGAGCCCCTGGACGATCTGCAGGAAGAGCGGGATCGTGAAGAAGATCCCCATCAGGATCAGGTTCTGGGCGAGCAGCATCGAGACGCCGCCGCGCAGCGCCCGGATGCGCAGCAGCGGCAGGTGGACGAGCGGGTCGAGGCCGCGCTCTTCGCGCCGCCGCTCCCAGGCGACGAAGCCGGCGAGAACGAGCCCCCCGGCGCCGATCACGAACGGCGTCAGCGAGAAGCCGAACGGCTCGATCGGCGAGGCGGCCGGCGCCAGCCATCCCCAGTTGCTCGCCTGCAGGACGCCGAAGACGATCAGCGCCAGGCCGGAGGCGGAGAGCACGCTGCCGACCCAGTCGAGGCTCGGCGCCCCGCGCTCGCGCGCCGGCTCGCGGATCATCCGCGTGCCGAGCAGGATGCCGATCGCGACGACGACCTCGCCGACGAAGACGACGCGCCAGCTGAAGTCGGTGGTCATCCAGCCGCCGAGAATCGGGCCGACCGCGATGCCGGCGCCGGCGACGCCGCCGAGCACGCCGTAGGCGATCGCCCGGTCGCCGCCCCTGTAGCTGCCGGCGATCAGGGCGACCAGGGCCGGCAGGACGAGCGCCGCGCCGATCCCCTCGAGGATCGACCAGCCGAACATCAGGCTGGGCACGCTCCACGAGGCCGCGGTGAGCGCCGAGCCGCAGCCGTAGATCACGAGGCCGATCGTGAAGGCGCGCCGCCGCCCCCAGAGGTCGCCGAGCTTGCCGCCGGTCAGCATCAGCCCGGCCATCACCAGCGCGTACAGCGCGATCACCATCTGGATCGTCGTCACCGTGGTGTCGAAGTCTTCGACCAGCTGCGAGATCGCGACGTTCATCACCGCCTGGTCGAGGACCATGAGGAACTGCGCCGCCGCAAGCACCGCGAGGATTCCCCACTTGGCCACATGGGGAAGCTAGCGCGATCGGGGTGAAAGCGCCAGCGCAGCCCCAAACCGGCCGCGGTCGAGCTTTGGGCCGCTATGCGGATCAAACCTCGACCGCGCTACTGACCTCCTTGGGCGCTGAGGCTGAACTGGACCTGGCCGTCGGCGACGGTCGCGTCGAGCTGTTTGTCGTCCAGCATCTCGGCCGCGGGCCGATCGAGGCGCACCTCGACGTCCTCGCCCTCGACCACTTTGTCCTCCGGCGGCGCGTCGTCGACGATCGAGACCGCGAGGCCGGTGCCGGCGTCGCCGTCGCCATCGGCGCTCTGCTGGGCGGTGATCCTGAACGCGGCGCTGTCGGAAACGCCGTCTGAGGCGAGAATGCCGCGAATCGCCTCTTCTGCCTGGTCGGTGAGCTCGAGCATGGCTGCTCCTCCCTACTGGTTTGCGGAACGGTCGAGCTACCCGGCGGCGAGGGGCGGAAACATCGGCGGCCCTGACCCCCGTCCTTCCAGTGTCAGGCGCCCAGCGCCTCGTCGATGAAGGGGCCGAGCAGCTCGCCGGTGCGCTTGGCGGTGTCCTCGGGCGATTCGCCGGGGGCGGTCACGTGGCTGATCGCGAGGCGGACCAGGGTCTCGGCGAGCAGGCGGACCTTGGCCGGGGGCGCCTCGGGCCAGCCGTCCTCGATCGTCGCCGTGAGGCGGGCGGTCGCCCACTGCACCACCGGCATGCCCTGCGTGGTGACGAACGGCAGCAGGCCGGCGCCGCCGTCGTCGCCGAGCAGGATGCGGACCAGCGGGTCCTCACCCGCGGTGCGCAGGAAGGTCCCCAGGGCGGCGCCGACGGCGGCGCGGGGGTCGTCGAAGTGTTCGCGCACCGCTGCGTCAACGGCGTCGAGGAAGCGTTCGCCCTCGTGGATCACCAGCGCCTGCGCGAACTCGTCGCGGCTGCCGAACTCCTTGTAGAGGGTCTGGCGGCTGACCCCCGCGGCTTGGGCAATGTCGGACATGGTGATTTCCGACCAGGCGCGCTGCTGAACCAGGTCCCGCGCCGCGCCGAACAGCGTGTCTTTCAGTAGCGCTTTCGCCGCTTCCGGATATGGCGTCCTCACAGCAGTCATCTTTTCTGAGAGTCCCGACGGAGAGGAGCGTGGAGCCGGGGAGGTCGATGACCAAGCGAGACGTTCTCGACACGGTTCCCGCGTAGCAGCGCTACGCGGGACGCCGGGGAGAGGGCGTATCGCGCAGTGTCACTCGGCCTCATCCGGCCCGCGGTCCTCTCCGGAGGGGCTCTCCACGAAGTCGACCTTGTCGCGCACGCCGCAGTCAGGGCAGTGCCAGTCGTCGGGCACCTCGCTCCACGGCGTGCCCGGCGGGAAGCCCTCGCGCGGGTTCCCCTCCCGCTCGTCGTAGGTGTAGCCGCAGGCGGGGCAGCGGAAGGTGCTCACGCGGCGCCTCCGTAGCGGGCCAGGACTCGGCGCCGCGCCCGCGGCTGGATGTTGGCGCGGCCGACATCGCCCTCGTAGTGGTCGAGCAGGCGCCGGTCCATCAGCCGCCGCCAGACCGGCGGGAACCAGGCGAGCACGATCATCCCCGCGTAGCCGGTCGGCAGCTGCGGCGCCTCGTCGATGTGGCGCAGCGCCTGGTAGCGGCGGGTCGGGTTGGCGTGGTGGTCGCTGTGGCGCTGCAGGTGGTAGAGCAGCACGTTGGAGGCGACGTTGTTGCTGTTCCAGCTGTGCTGCGGCAGGCAGCGTTCGTAGCGGCCGTCCTCCTTCTTCTGGCGCAGCAGCCCGTAGTGCTCGAGGTAGTTGACGACCTCGAGCAGCGAGAAGCCGAGCACCGCCTGCAGCAGCAGGTAGGGCAGGACGACGGGGCCGAAGGCGATCACGAGCGCGGCGAAGAGGCCGACGGTCATCGCCCAGGCCTGCAGGATGTCGTTGTGGATCGACCAGACCGAGTGGCCGCCGCGCTCCAGCCGCACCCGCTCGATCCCCCAGGCCGAGCTGAGGCTGCCGGAGACGGTGCGCGGCAGGAAGGCCCAGAAGCTCTCCCCGAGGCGCGCGCTGGCCGGGTCCTCCGGGGTGGCGACACGGACATGGTGGCCGCGGTTGTGCTCGATGAAGAAGTGGCCGTAGCCGCTCTGCGCCAGCGCCACCTTGCTCAGCCACTTCTCCAGGTCGGCGCGCTTGTGGCCGAGCTCGTGCGCGGTGTTGATCGCGATCCCGCTGACCATCCCCATCGTCAGCGCAAGGCCGATGCTGTCGACGGTCGAGAGGCCGCCGTCGGCCCACATGTAGCAGGCCAGGATCAGCCCGGCGTACTGGATCGGGATGAAGACGTAGGTACACCAGCGGTAGTAACGGTCCTGTTCGAGCCACTTGATGATGCTGTCGGGCGGGTTCTCTGCGTCCATCCCGATCAGGACGTCGAGCAGCGGGAAGAGCACGAAGACGAGGAACGGGCCGTAGAACCAGAAGACGCCGAGCCCGGTCAGCGCCACCAGCCCCCAGGCGATGAAGGGCAGCAGCGGAACGATCAGCCCGAGCAGCCATGCGTAGCGCTTCGGGTCGGTCCAGGCGGCGGGATTCAGGTCGACTTCGGGGGAAGAATGGGCATGTGCCTCCATGCAGTCTCCTTGGCTGGTTTACAAACTAACCACAGATGTCAATTACAGTTACACAAAATTAAAGAATGTCAAGCCAGGCTGGGCGGGCGGTTCGCAATTGACGTGCATGCGGGGGCACGACTGACCAAGCTGGGCGTCGCACGCCGACGAGCGAATAGCAGCGCTATTCGTGAGGAGGCGGGCGGCGATCCAGCGCCGGTCAGGCGTGTTATCCGCGGCGCGTCAATTCGGACCGACCGTCTAGACTGGCTAGCCGTGTACACCCTTCTTGCGTTCCTCCAGGTGATCATCGCGGGAGTGCTGATCTTCCTGATCCTGCTGCACTCCGGCAAAGACGCCGGGCTCTCCGGCGCCTTC
>Ga0102953_1000402_pt1 | contig 30024 bp, 23 predicted proteins | sample SalPon2A_C_D2_MG_FD_78509 | JGI IMG/M metagenome (GOLD analysis project Ga0102953, IMG submission 78509) | Soil microbial communities from South San Francisco under conditions of wetland restoration - Salt Pond MetaG R2A_C_D2_MG | ecosystem: Environmental > Terrestrial > Soil > Wetlands | place... | reverse complement strand
TTGCGATTTCGCCACCATTTGATTGAACGTTTTCTCCATGAAATCCTGGGAATGGAATGGTACAAGGTCCACGACGAGGCCGAGCGCTTGGAGCACTCCATTTCCGAAGACCTGGAAAAGAAGCTGATTGAAAAACTGGGGCGGGATGGCGCCTGTCCGCATGGGAACCAGATCAATAAGAGTGCTGCCGAGCGTCGGAGGTTGGGCCTCCGGCAACTATGGGAGGCGGCGCCCGGATCATCGGTCCGGGTTGACAGCATGCACGAGCGCGACCGCAGGCTGCTGGAGTACTTCGATCAACTGGGAATCCGGCCGGGCGTTGAGATTCACGTCGCACGGCGAAACTATGACGGCACCCTGAGCTTGCGTCTGGGCAGGAAATCTGTCAGCTTGGGCGAATCCGCCGCAAGGAAGCTTTGGGTTTTTTCGGCAGACACCAGCACGGCCTGAGCCGCTCTCGAAGGAAAAGCCGGCCTACCCCACATCTTCCTTCGCTTCAGCAAGCCGGTTTTCCAGAATCAACCTGGGACCAAAATTCCTTAATTTGAGACGCGCGATGTCCGCGCCCTCAATCGCCCGCCGAGGAACGAGGCCCACAATCTCACTGCTCTCGACCGTAACGCCCGCGCGGGCGGCGTTGGCCGCCACGGCATCAAAGACCGTGCCGATGGAGGTGGTCAGGTAATCCGTCAGGTTGATGGAGACCTGCGCGAGCCCCCGCGCTTTGACTTCAACTCCAATGGCTTTTACCGCGGGGAACCCGCCGTCCGAAGCACGAATTTTCCGGGCAATGGACTTGGCCAGGCCGAGGTCGCTGGTGTTCAGGTTGATGTTGTAGGCGATCAAAAAATTCCGCGCACCGACGGCGGTGGCCCCGGCCGTTGGATGCAGATCCGGTCCGCCGAAATCGGGCCGTCGGTCGGGATTCCGCCGAACCTCCTCGCGCAACTGCTCAAATTGTCCTCGACGCACGTATTCGAGATGTTTCCTGCGAGGCTCGCGGGCCGCCGCTTCATATAGGTAGGTTGGTATGCAAAAGCGCTGCCAGGTTTGGGCCGCCACCCATTGCGCGATCTCAATGCAGTCACGCAGATCAACACCCTTGACGGGCACAAAGGGAACAACGTCCGTGGCGCCCATGCGGGGATGCACGCCGCGATGATCGTTCAGGTCGATGAGTTCTGCGGCTCGCCCGACGGCCCGCAACGCTGCTTCGCCCACGCTCCGCCGGCTGCCCACAAACGTCACGACGGTCCGATTGTGGTCGGCGTCCATCTGGGTGTCCAGCACGCGGACATCGGGGCCGGCAACGAAGGCCTGGATGATGGATTCGATCTTGTTTCTGTCCTCGCCCTCGCTGAAATTGGGAACGCACTCCACAACGGTCTGCACCCTGAGAATTTAGCACAGAACTCGCCGTGGAGCTATAAGGCAATCGTTACATTTTAAATACTTTATGCCGTGCTTATGCACACTGCCTGTAACTGTACGATACATCGCTTTTTGCCGCCCGAAAGGCATAGGACGCCGCAGCGCGTCTTGCTATAATTTGCATAGAAGCACAGCCGGAGGTGAAACTCGATGCCAATCTACGAATATGTGTGCAAAGAGTGCAACAATAAGTTCACCTTGATTCTGAGCATTACCGAATACGAAAAGATTCTGCCGGCTTGCCCCAAATGCAAGAGCCGCAAAGTTGAGCAGTTGCCGGCTGCCTTCTTTGCTGTCACTTCCAGGAAGAGCTGAAGATTCTTGTTCTGCCGAGCAGGACTCACGGCCTGCGAGCCTTGGATTCGGTGCGTTGGGTTGGAGGATCTGCCTTTTCAAAGCCCGCGGCGGCCTGGCGCATGATTTCGAGCGCCCAGTCGTCTTTCAGAACACGCGGGAGCGCTTGGGCTGCTTGCGGCGTGCCGTCGGCAACTATAGCGACGGTTGCCTGGTTGTAGCCTGTGCCAATTTCAAGCGATAACCAACTCGCGCCCGAGGCAGTATTTAACAGCGCATTCAGCGCGGGCAAGTGTCTGATGGTGTTGCTTTCTTCCTCCTGGTTTTCCGGTTCCGCCGGGCGTGAAGTCACTCCACTGTTGCCGGCAAGGTCCACGGCAATCACCACTGGAGCCTTGAACTCGCCTTTGGCGACGAGGCTGTTCACACGCTCGGCCAGCAGGGTTCGTGTTTTCCGGCCCATCCACGAAACGCGCGCCGGCAGACCCTGGAAACGCACAAATTTTCGTGCCAGCGGAATCCATTGGGCCAGGTGTGCGTCTTCTGGGAAAAGTTCGAGAGCCAGGTCGTCGAGCCGGCGGATGTCACCTGCTTCACCGGAAAGCGCCACCCAGCGAACGGGGGCCATGCCTTCGTCAAGCAGCGGCTGAAGATAAGCTTCAACAAGGTTCGGGAAAGCAGTTGCGGACCCCGCCACTCCGCACTCCCCGGCCGCGGCGCGGAGGTTGTTTCCCAATTCGAAGACGATAGATCCCATCTTCTGGAGCGCAAGCATTCCCTCAAAATGCTGGGCTAGCGATACACGGGAACGGGACAAATACTCTTCGGGATTTTCCTTCCGCAGCGCGCGGGCGTCCTCAGTCGTCAGGCCGGAAGGGACGTAACCGTTGAGGAGGTTGTGAGCGCTGGTCTGGTCGGTCAAAATGTCGGGCAGAACGCCACGGCCGGCGAGTTCCGGAATGACGTCCGCGCAGTTTCCCACCAGTCCCACGGAGACGCCCTGTTTCTGCCGCACGGCATTCTTCAGGATGCGCAACGCCTCATCCAGAGTGTTGACGCAGTAATCGCAGTAGCCTGCGCGAATGCGGCGACGGATTCGCTCGCCGTCCACTTCGATGCCAAGGAAAGCCGCGCCGAGCATCCCGGCAGCAAGGGGCAGGGCGCCTCCTGCTGCTCCCATTCCGCCGGAAACAATCAGCTTGCCGGCGAGGTTGCCGCCGAAGTGCCCGCGGGCAATGGCATCGAAAACATGGAAGGCGGTTGGCAATGCTTCCTGCGTTCCCACCCATGTCCAGCTTGCGGCAGAGGCTTGTGTCGGCCGCATCGGCTCGCCTTGACCGTGGCTGCTGGAAATCGGTTGTCGTGGGGCGGGGCTTGAATTGGCAATCAGCACGCGCGGAGCTTCCAGAGTCGTCGCAACAACGCCGGCCGGCGTTCCGGACTGGATCAGGAGCGTTTCATCATTCCTGAGAGATTTGAGTGCTTCGACGGTTGCGCCGTAGCTCTCCCAGTCGCGCAGAACTTTTGATGTGGCGCCGTAGGCAACCAGGTTGCCGGGTTGTTCGGCCACACGGGGATCGAGCGAATTCATCAGCATGCGCAAGGCGCCTTCCTGCGCCCAGCCCTGGCAGTTGATTACGGTCCCGAGAGGCGCGCGCACCGGCCCGCCGCTTCCGGCTGGCGCTCCGGCTTCTTCTCTACGGCCTGTTTCTGATTGCCCCATTCGAACAGTTCTCCTGCTGAATCTTAGTCGATAACGCGTCGGAGAAAAAGCCCGCCTGATGTTAGCGGAACGGATGCACTCAATTTTCGTGTTTCGGCGTGAAGCGCGCAGGGAGCGATTTTCAGGCCACCGGATGGCTGCCGCCAACTCTGTGCTAGAATTCTTTTCGGCCCGCCCTTTTCCGCAAATCAGGGGTATGAGAGCTCATGGAATCGAAGCGATTTGGAACCATCAATCAACTGTTTCTCCAGGCGATGGAGGACCATCAGAAGCCCGACGCCTTCCTGACCAAAACGGAAGGCCGCTACCGCGGAGTCTCTTCGCACGACGTGCTTTTGAAGGTTGCTGCGCTGGCTCAGGCGTTCCAGGAGATGGGAGTCGACGCGGGTGACCGTGTTGCCTTGCTATCGGAAAATCGCCTGGAATGGGCGCTGACGGACTACGCCATTCTGGGTCTTGGCGGTGTTACCGTTCCACTCTATTCCACGTTGCTGGAAGAGGATGTGAACTACATTCTCAGCGATTCCGGCTCAAAAGGAATTGTTGTTTCCACCCGCGACCAGTTGAAGAAAGTTCTGGCCGTGAGTTCCAGCCTGCCGGGACTGAAGTTTGTGGTGGCCATGGACCCTGAGCCGGGAGAATTTCCGGACGTTCTCTGCTGGAAGGAACTTGCGGGGCGGGAAAGTGCTGCCGGAACCGACCCGGTGAAATCCCTGGAGGCGCAGGCGCTCCGCACGCAGCCGGCGGACACGGCAACCATTGTTTACACATCCGGGACCACGGGAGTGTTCAAAGGTGTGGTGCTGACGCACGCCAACATTGCCTCAAACATTCGGGCCTGCGACCGCTTGTTTGACTTCCACCCGGGCGACACCAGCATGGCTTTCCTTCCGTTGGCCCACATCTTTGAGCGGATGATTGATTTTTATTACATCGCGCAGGGCGTCTCTATTGCCTATGCTGAAAGCATCGATTCTCTGCCGCAGAACTTGCGCGAAGTGCGTCCCACCCTGATGGCCGTTGTTCCAAGGCTGGTTGAAAAAATCCGCGAAAAGGTCATGGAGGAAGTCCGCCACCTGCCGCCGGCAAAACAGCGGCTGTTTGGGTGGGCGCTGCGTACGGGCCGCGACTGGTTTCCTTATGGCCTCTCGGGGCGCTCCGCCCCCGTTGGCCTTACCATCAAGCGGGAGTTCGCGGACAAAATGGTCTATTCCAAAATCCGCTCGCAGATGGGCGGACGGCTGCGGCTGCTGATTTCCGGCGCGGCGCCGCTCAGCCGCGAACTCGCGGAATTTTTCTTCTCTATTGGCATCCCGATTTATGAGGGGTACGGATTGACGGAAACTTCTCCGGTGATTGCCGTCAATCATCCCGGCGCTGTAAAGCTGGGCACCGTGGGCCAAGTGGTCCCCGGCGTGGAAGTCAGACTGGGCGAGGAGACCGAGGATGCGGAGGGCCACAGCGGGCGGGAAATTTTGGTTCGCGGTCCCAACGTCACCCCCGGTTATTACCATCAGGACGAGAGAAACGGTGAAGCCTTCGCCGATGGCTGGTTTTATACCGGTGATCTGGGCTTACTGGATGAGGAAGGTTTCCTCTCAATCACCGGTCGCAAGAAGAATCTGTTCAAGACATCCGGCGGAAAGTATGTTTCGCCGGAAAGGCTGGAGAATCTGTTTCAGGGGCATCGCTACGTGGCACAGCTTGTGGTGCTGGGCAACGCAAGAAAATTTGTCGGCTCGCTGATTGTTCCCAACTTTGCGGCGCTTGAAACGTATGCGCGGGAGCAAGGCATTGACTTTGCGAGCCGCGAAGACCTGGTGAAGAACGAAATGATCCACGCCTTCCTGCAGGCACAGGTGGACGAAACCTGCAAACATCTGCCCCCGCACGAACGTATCCGCCAGATTGCAGTGCTCCCGAAAGAACTCACCATTGCCGCCGGCGAGCTTTCGGCCACGCTGAAGGTCAAACGCCCGGTGGTTGAAGAGCGCTACCGCGAGCTGATTGAAGAGCTGTTCTCCCGCCGCCCGCCGGCAACCCGGGAAGCCTCAACAAGGTAAGGGAAGCGCCCCCGGGCAGGTGGCGCTCAACACCGGGGTTGAACGTGTACCTCCTTGTGGGGGCCCATGCGTCTGGCGGGAGCGGGTTCGAGGCCCGCTCCTGCAACTCCAAACGAAAATCCGGCCGTTACTGAGTGTCAGCGCTAGGCCCGTAGATGCTCGGGTTCTTTCCGCCCATGGAGCGCAGATAGGTGCTGAGCTGGCCGCGATGGTGCACGGAGTGCTTCAGCGCCATCGCCAGGAGGTTGATGCCGGGCATCTGAATCATGCCGAGCAGATCGATGTTGGCCGTCAGCTTCTCGGCCGGCAGAGCCCGGACGCGATTGAGTGCGGCGGGAACCTTCTCCTTGTAACGGGCAATCGCGTCGGCCGGGTTCATGATGCCACAGGAATCATCCCCTGCCGGCGGAGCTTTGAATTCCCCGTCTGCGATCGAATTCAGAAACCACTCATCTTCAAGTGTGATGTGGCGAACCAGACCCAGACCGTTCTTGGCTTTCGGGTCCGGTTGGTAATCAAGATGGCCGGTTGGAACAGCCTCAAACACACGCAGGGTGGTCTGCATTTCATATTCAAAGTCGGCTGCCAAGAAATCGGCAACTGTCTTTACTTGATTGGAATCCATGAATTCTCCTTTTCTTTTTGTTTGATGAATTTGAATGCCCGTTGTTCGGTTGTAGACCGACTGGTGCCCCACAGTCGGCGCCATGCAAAAGGGAAGTGTAACATGCGGCAGGCACGTTGTACTTCCGCAACCACCCGGCCGGTGAATGATGAGACACCGCTAATCAGTGTGCCCGCCGGCCGGGAGTCAACCTCCGGCTATCCCGGCTCGTGCGTCATTTTTTGCAGCATCTGTTCGAGCGCAGCCTGATTGGGTCCGACGAAGGGCTGTGCCTTCGGAGCGGCGGCCAGCGATGCCAGCAATTTTTCCGTCATGTTTCCCGGGGCGGGCGGCAGATGGCTGCTCAAAACCATCTTCGGCGCCATCTTGCGGATGCCGTCCAGTTCCTTTTCGAACACGGCCCTGTCCACTTTGTGCAGCCACGGCGCGTCTATTGTCGCCCAAAAGACCTGGCCGTCCTTCAGGTCCGCGTCCGAGAGGTCCGCCGCAGTCTCGGGAACTTCCGACAGGAGCGCTCCAAAGCAGTCGGAACTGAAGAGGATCGATGACTTGTCATCATAGAAACCCGTGGTGGAAGGGTTGTCGAACGCAGGAGGCCTGAAAGCGGTGAGCGTGTGGTTGCCCGCGTTGATCTTTTCGCCGGGGTTGAGGAGGTACACCCTGTCCATCGGGAGCGGAGCGGCCAGGCTCATGATGCCCACGCCTAGAAAGGTTGTGATCACCCGAATCTTCGGATTCTCTGAGAGCAGTTGGTGCAAACTGCCCATGTGGTCGAAGTCCGTATGGGTGAGCCATATCCATCGCAGGTCAGCCGGATCAATGACCCGCCGCAGGGCAGGCATGAATTCCGCGCTGTCCACCACCGATCCTGTATCAACCAGAATGGGCTCCGATCCTTTGACAACAAAGGCGTTGATGGGCACCAGTCCGAAACCTGGAATCGGAAAGTTTGACGTGAGTACCTCGATATCCGGTGCAGCCTTATGGGTGTAGATCACTTTGCCCTCCTTGTTGGTTTTCTTGCAAACATTTGATGTCTCCTTGTCTCGAGCGGACCCTCCCGGGTCATCATGGTCCGTGTTCTTTGCTTAGAAATGAATCCATTCCCGTCAATGACTTCTGACTTAGGTATCGGGCGCTTGCTACTTTGCTATGGGCAGGGGCCGGTCACTGTTCCAGATGTCGCGTGCGATTTTCCATCCACCGTCAGCCTGCCGTTGGTAGATGGTGATGTACTTTCCGTTGTCACCCATGGGTTCCCCACCGGCCCTGGGCGTCAGGGTAATGTCGTAACGACCGCGCTCAAAGGCCCAATCACCTGTAACCTGGACTTCGTCAACGGAAAGTTTGAACCGGCAACTGAACAGGCCCAGGAACCCTTTGCTCCAGCCCTCGATTGCAGCCTTGCCGGCGTTGGTCTCAAAATTTGGAGGCATCTGGACGCCGTCGTTGGCAAAGCAGGCTGCCCAGCCTTTCGCGTCCCCGGCATTCAAGGCCGCGACGTGGACCTCGCGGAGCCGGTCAATTGCAGCTTTGTCAGCACTGGTGTTCGTTTCTGTATTCGCGATCATTTGCCTTCTCCTTCGTTGATATGGGCTGCCATGATGTACAATAGTGCCCGCTTGATACCCGGAAGTGTAACGAGTCGCCCTTCTGTTACACATAAAGAGTGTGTTGATGGAAATTCAATTGAATGATGCGGACTTGGTGCGCCTGATCGGTTCCGGAGACGACCGCGAAGCCGAAGCCGAACTGTTCCGCCGCATGGCGCCACGGATCCGGCTCTACGGTTTGCGCCATCTTCGGGATGAGCACGCCGCGGACGACCTCGCGCAGCAGGTCCTGATTACAACGCTTGAAGCCCTGCGTGCCGGACGCCTGCGGGAGCCGGAGAAGCTTGCCTCTTTCGTGCTGGGCACCTGCCGCATGACAGTGCTGAACCTGCGCCGCGGGACGGAGAGGAAAGCGCGTCTGCTGGAGCAGTACTCGGTTGAACTGCCCGTGGCTGCCCAGCCTGCCATAACCCTTGACCGCGACCTGCTTCAGCGCTGCGTGCAGGGCCTGAAAGAGCGGGAGCGCACGGTGGTGGTGATGAGTTTTTACGACGAGGAGACCGGCGCGGACGTCGCCGGCTTCCTGGGCGTTTCCGAAGGCAACGTGCGGGTGATCCGCCATCGGGCGATTCGGCAACTGCGTGAATGCATGGGGGTGGCTCAATGAGTCAAGAGAACGGCCGCCCGGCAAACTGCACGAATCCCATTGAGGCAACCGTGCTGGCTGACTACTGGCTGGCAGCGCTGCCCGAGGCCGAAGAAGAAACCGTCGAGGAGCACCTCTTCCAGTGCGACGATTGCGGTGAGCGGCTGCGCGAAGTGATCGCGCTGGCCGATGGCCTCCGCAACCTGGCCCGTGGGGGAAGCCTGCAAATGGTGGTGAGTAACGCTTTCCTGCGCCGCGCGACAGAGGAAGGCCTGCGGGTACGCCAGTACGCACCGCCGCGGGGAGGCAGCGTGCAGTGTACCGTGACCGGCGAAGACAATATTCTGATCGGCCGGCTGGCTGCGGACCTGAAGGGAGCCCAGTGCGTCGATCTCTCCATCTGTGACGAGCGCGGCTCGGAACAACTCCGGATGCCTGACATTCCCGTCAACCCTGAGGCGGGCAGCGTCATCGTGCAGGAGTCGATCACCTTCGCGAAAGCCATGCCGACCAGCAAAATGATCCTGCGCCTGCTGAACGTTGATGAGGCGGGGCATGAACAATTGCTCGGCGAATATACCTTCAACCACACGCGCTCACTGCCCGGCCCGGGCGCCTGGTAGGGTTCTGGACTTCCTCTCTGGTCATCTTTATCGCACCCCCAATTGCAGCCCACCCAAACGGTGTTGGCTCTGTTTCCGGCTGCTTGTTCAGTGGGACGTAGCAGCTTGTAGGAAAGCGGAGCCTGCAGGGACCCTGCAATGCGGTAGCCAACGTGGGAAAGGCACTGATATGAGTACGTTTAGAATCGTGCTCCAAGGGCTAACCTGAAAGCTGCGATGGTGTCATGGAACCCTTCAGTTTTGCCGATTGGAGTGTGGGGCCTCCCGGGTTGAAGACGGGAGTGTTACCCGCGACTGGCGCGAAGGGGTGGCCGAAATTAGCTTGAAAAGCTCGGGTATCAGCAAGTCGCAGGACCGCCGTGGGACGCCATGCTAATAGTACTTGCGTGCTATGGCATTGTTCACCTGCCGGTGATGAAATGGGCTTTAAGACGGATTGGGCGTTAAGCGGCCGGAAATCGGCCGGCAGAATGTCAGTTTAGAGAAACGGGTGCTTTATGTTAATGCTGAGTTCCGGAACGCAACGAATTTATGAGCTTTTGGCTTTTGTGGTTGCGCTCTATTTTCCCGCTGCTTTGTTGACATGGCTGGTGATCGACAAGTTCGTCCCATCCGGAAACGGCAAGGGCCATGTTGTGCGGCAACAGCCGGGCAAGGGTGTTCGTGGGTCCGTCCTTTCTGGCCGCTCGCGGCGAGGCGACTGAGAAGTCCTGCGACCATGGGAGCCGGGCCTGCAGGACCGCTGCGAGGCCTGCTTGAGAGTTTCTGCGGTTCCTCTCTTTTATCCTCCTTTGCAGTTCTCCTTTCACAGAGGCCCGGCGCGTCAATACAGGCGGAGAATTTTATCCGCCCGCGCAAAACGGATCAGCCAAGGGATTTCGTCGCGGTGGACCTTTAACCGGGCGGGTTCGTTGTCTCAGGCGGAAGAGTGTGTTAAGAATAATAAAACCTGCTGGAAACACTCTGGCTTTGCGACTCGAGAAACCGGGGTGTTGCTCAGACCGGGTTCCACGCTGGATCATTTGTCAAATAAGGAGGCAGGCCACGGCAAGCTGTGAAAAATGTGGGGCATCGTTAGCGTCCGATGCGGTTTATTGCAGTTCGTGCGGGTCGCCGGTGAGTGCAGGGAAGTCCGCCGGAAACGGACCCCAGCCGTCAGGACGGAAGTCGAGCCTGGAATTGCCGGGAATTGCCTTTAATGTTGCCGGGCTGCTCAGTTATCTTCTCTGGCCGGTAGCCTGCATTTTATTCCTGCTCATTGGGCCGTACAACCGGAACCGGTTTGTGCGCTTTCACGCTTTTCAGGCTCTCTTTCTGGGACTGGCCGCAATCGTGGTGGCTGTTGCGCTGCAGGTTATGACGTCGATCCTGGCGCTGATTCCCATCATCGGATGGATTGCAGGTGGACTTTTGTGGATTGCTTATGGTATAACCATTGTTATCCTGGTTGTTATGCTGATGTATAAAGCTTATAACGGCGAGCAGTACGGTGTTGCGGTGATTGGAAACCTGGCAAGGCAACAGTCGGAGAAGATGGCGTAGCCATTTGCGGCGCGGTTTTCGGGGCCTGTTGCGCAAGCTCAATATGGCGGCCGGGTGGAGTCTTGTGGTACCCTTTCTTATTTTCTCTTGACAATTTGCCCTCAGCAGAGCAAGTTAGCAAATTCTACAGAATGACCTGCGCCTCTCTGCCTGTGGGGCAGGGAGGGCGTCGATTATTACAAAATGAAAGTTCGCGTCTGTTTTCATAACCGGTGTTTTGACGGTGCCTGTTCGGCAGCGGTGTTCTCGCGCTTCTACCGCGAAGCAGTGGACCCGCATGCGGAATTCATGTACCACGGGCTCCTGCATCGCGCGGGCCAGCTTTTTGATGAGGACATGTTTGACGGGGATGAAAACGTCATTGTCGATTTCAAGTATTCCAGTTCGCCTCGCATGACCTGGTGGTTTGATCATCACCAGAGCGCGTTTCTGACCCCGGATGATGCAGAACACTTCCAGCGCGACCATAGCGGAAAGAAGTTCTACGACCCCTCCTTCCGCTCCTGCACAAAATTCATTGCCCACATCGCGGCAACGAAATTCAATTTCTGCGCTCCGGATCTCGAAGAGGTCATTCACTGGGCCGACATTATAGATGGCGCGCAATACCCGGACTCGAAGACGGCGGTCGAAATGCGCGACCCCGCCACGCAGATTACACTGGTGATTGAAGGCGCGCCTTCGAACGATTTTGTCGCCGGGCTCATTCCCGATCTGCTTTCCATGCCTCTGGCGGAAATTGCCGCCCAGCCGCGCATCCGTCTGGCGTTTGAGCGGTTATACGACCAGCATTTGAAGACGATTGACATCATTCGGGACCGCGCGGTACTCAGCCAGGGCGTTGTTTTCCTCGACCTTGCTGATCAGAGTTTTGAAGGTTTCAACAAGTTCATTCCTTACTATCTGTTTCCTGAATCGGTCTATAACGTGGCCCTCAGCAGTTCCCCCGAGCGGATTAAGGTGGCGGTGGGAAGCAATCCCTGGAATCCCACGCCGAAGGATGCCAACCTCGCCAGCATTTGTGAACGATTCGGCGGTGGCGGCCATGCCAAGGTCGCCGCCATTTCGCTTCCACCCACCGACCTTGAGCGGGGACGGGCGATTGCAGGCGAGATCGTTCAGGAACTTCGGTCCTCTCTCCAGTAAAATAGAAAGGTAGCTATTCTGTGGCTCGCCCCGTTGGATTTTTCTGGCGGCCTGGCCGCAGCGACAGGCTGCTTGCGAATTGGGGCCAGTGATGCCGAAACGCGTATTCCCAGAAATGCCAATCAGGCTGAGGAGCCGCTGCGCAGATTGGACCAGCCATTCGGCCATGTGGCTGCTGGCGGGTGCCCTGGTATGTCTGCCGATGTTTTCGGCCGGGCTTGTTGCCGGGCAGGCTGCGCCAGGAGCTGGACAGAAGCCACCGGTGACGCCTTCCACTGCTGCTGGTGGCGTACCGACGCACACGGTTCCGTCGGGGACGGAGATTTTTCTTCGGCTCAAGACGCCTGTCAGTACCACCTCGTCGCACTTGAATGAGTCCGTGGAGGCCTCAACGGAGCGGGCGGTGGAGGTGAATGGCGAAATTGCCATTCCCCTGGGAGCCGTTTTGAGCGGCCGCATCGCGCTGCTGATTCCGAGTTCCAGTCCCACGGACCGTGCCAAACTTCGTTTGCAGTTCAATTCACTGAAAGTGCCAGGGGAGGCTGCCGTCTCGGTGAAATGCCACGTGAACAAAGTGGACAACGCGCGGGAGAAGGTGCTGGCTGACGGCACCATTCAGGGCGTTCTGGCCAGTGAACTCCCAGTCACGCTCCTCAATTCGGCGATTGCAAAGATAGAGAAGAAAACGGGCGGGTCGCAGCCGACCCAGCAGGGCGGGGCAAAATGGTTCGGAAGTCCTGATACCTCCATCAATTATCCCGCGGGCACAGAATTTTCTGTGGTTCTGGATAAGCCGCTGGAAATTTCCGGCCATTTTCAGCCCGAGTTTGCCAGGCAGATTCCCCCAGCGGTGAAAGAATCGGTCATGCAGGTGCTGGCGCAGGCGCCGCGGCGCGTGAGGAGCAAGAAGGGCAACGAGGGCGGGCCTGTGAATCTGGTCCTGGTTGGCAGCAGGCAGGAAATCATCACAGCGTTTGAGAAGGCTGGCTGGACCGCTGCCAAAGACCAGGACGCCAACTCGCTGTGGAAGACTTTTGAAGCGGTGATCAAGGGCAAGGGTTATGATGCCGCTCCGATGTCGACGCTTTATCTGTACGGCCGTCCTGAGAACATGGCTTTTGAAAAGATGCTGAACACTTTTACGCATCGCCACCACCTCCGCATCTGGAAAGCGCCCGCAGTGGCCGCGGACGGGCGGCCCATGTGGCTGGTCGTGGCAAACCATGACAATGGTTTTGATGTCCGTCCCGGGGTGATTTCGCATTCGGTTGATCCCCGCGTCGATCTGGAGCGCGCCAAAGTGGGTGCAGATCTCGGCATGACGGGTCTGGTAGCCGCTGAACAATTGGTGAGCGTTTCGAATCCCGCGAAGTCAGGGTTGACGGCAACCGGCGGAAAGTGGGAGAGTGACGGAAGGATTCTGGTGGTTGATATGAAGCCGCAATCCGGAGTCCCCACAACTTGACTGCAGGGCGGAAAAACCTTTTCCCCCAATGAAAATGATCATTTCGTCTCTGCTGGCCACCGAAAACAGAAGAGCGCGTGGCTGCCGGGGGAGGTTAAGTGAAGACGCCCGCAGCCTGCAAAGCCCGCAATGCGCCGCGGAGATTGTTGCTTGACTCAGGACGATGCATTCGGTAGTTTGTCGGGCAGCTTAAAGGAATGAGTGATTTGTGAAGAAGAAAGGCCTGCGACGATGGATATGGCTGGGAGTCAGCACTGGTGTTCTGGTACTGATTGTTTACAACCTCCGGCACAACCCTGAATGGAGCCATTTTAACTGGGGCCGGTTGTGGGCTTCACTGGTCAGCGCGAATCCGGGACTTCTGCTGCTGGCGCTGGCGGGCGTTTATCTCACTTATCTGATTCGCGCCCTGCGATGGCAGTTTCTGATGCACCCCATCAAGAAGGGGTCTTTGTGGGTGTTGCTGGTGGGCCAACTGCTGGGTTTTAGTTCCATCTACCTGGTGGGCCGGCCGGGAGAGTTTGTCCGCCCGGCGTACATTGCCCGCAAGGAGTCGCTGCCCATCACCTCCATGGTTGCCGTGTGGCTGATGGAGCGGATTTGTGACACGATTTGCCTGGTGGTGCTGTTTTCGGTGGTGCTTTACTTTGCGCCCGTGGAGATGAGCGCCGCCGGGAAGAACGTGCTCTCGGTGATGCACAAAGCGGGTGACGCCATGCTGGCGGTTACAGTGCTGCTGGTGGCGGGGCTGGTGATTTACCGGCTGAAGACCCAGGAACTGATGGGCTGGGCCATGCGCATGTCCCGGTTCCTGCCGAAAAGCATTCACCGGCACCTTGAGCATTTCCTCAACTCGTTTGCGGAGGGTCTGCAGGTGGTGCGGAGCATGCCTGACTTCGCGGGCAGTGTGGTGCTTTCCATTGCCCTTTGGGTTACCAATGCCACTATTTTCTGGTTGACACTGAGGAGTCTCGGTGGCTCCCTTGAGCATTTCGTCTGGCTTGCATCGGCACTGGTGCTATTCTGTGCTTCACTCGGTCTGGTGGTGCAGTTTCCGGGCATTGGCGGAGGATACCAGGTGGGGGTTATTCTGGCCCTCACCGAGATTTTTGGGATAGCAGCGGATGTTGCTACTGGCGCGGCCATTCTCCTTTGGCTTATGATGTCGGTTCCCGTGCTGGTGGTGAGCCTGGGATTGCTGGTTCACGAAGGTCTCAGTTTCAAGCGACTTGAAGCCATTACCGAAGAAGAAGAAGAGGAGATGGAGCAGGCGGCTGCTACGGAAGGGGCCGAGTAAGGGGTCCATCCCTTCATTGCATCTTGAGAGAGCGGGCCGGATTATCAGGAAGCACGCCGCGCCCGATGCGGTTTGAATTATGCGATGCCCTTTTTGCGGTTATATCGAAGACAAGGTTGTTGATTCCCGGGCGGGCAAGGTGGCCGATACCATCCGCCGCCGGCGGGAGTGCATGAAGTGCGGCCGCCGGTTCACCACCTATGAGCGGATTGATGAAATCCCCTACATGGTCGTGAAGAAGGACGGCAGCCGTGAAAAGTTTGACCGCCAGAAGCTTCTGGGAGGGCTGCTGAAAGCGTGTGAAAAGCGGCCAGTTCCCATGAGCAAGCTGGAGGATATTGTGGATGAGGCGGAAGCTCATGTCGCCGAATCGCCGGACCGGGAACGGCCCAGTTCTGAGCTGGGTGCGCTGGTGATGAACCGGCTGCGGACACTGGACAAAGTGGCCTATGTGCGGTTTGCCTCGGTTTATCTGGATTTTAAAGACGTCGGGGAATTTATGGCTGAACTGAAAGACCTGCTGAAGGCCAAGACTTCCTGATCAGCCGACCGCCTCAGGATCGATGCCAGACGAAGGCGCCGAACTCACGAAAAGTACGAAATCCCATCCGTTCATAAAGTCTGACTGCCCCACTGTTGAGGGCCGTCACCGTGAGGGACACCTCGTTAAAGCCAGCCCGGGCCAGTTTGTCAAATGCTGCGCGGAGCATGGTGCTGCCCAGGCCAACGCCCTGAAAACCGGAGGCAACGGCAATCTGGGGGATATGTGCGGTTCCCGGCCTCACGGCTGTGAGGCCCAGAATTCCTGCAAGCTTCCGGGTTGAGACGTGGATGGCGGCAATCGAAGCGTGTTGCAGGTAGTCGCCGCAGCCCCGGTGGCGGACAATGCTTTCAATCAGGCGCGTGGTGCCTGTAAGGGAGCAATACTGGTCATTGACGGCCGCGTCGATGTGATTTCGATAGACGTTGTACAGCAACAGTGCGGCTTCACGGTCGTACCTGCGTTCCCAGGGCTTGAAGACGAAATCTCCCCTTGGCGCCGTTGACCATTGAAAGCTGGACTGGGACCCAGAATTCCCGCCCCCCGCCGGACTTTCCGCTAAACGAAAAGTCATAAACTGGCGAAGATAAGTTTGGAAAGCCCTGGAACGGAAATAAGGGCCGATCTGGTCCGGGCTGAAATGCGGGAGTTGGGCCTCAATGCGGCGGATATCGGCAAACCCAAACAGCGTGTCAATGGTTTTTCGCAGCAGATCGATCTCGCGGCCAGACCGTGAATCACCTGCTTCCACGAAGAGGCTTCCAATCAATCCTTTGGATGCTTCACGGAAATAGAGGCAATAACCACGTGCCAAGTCGTCTTCCAGCAGCGCAAAGCCTGAAAGCCGTTTCTCCTCAAGGTAGGAGGAGATCAGTCCTGACGAGGAACCATAGTCCCAATGGAGGTCTTCCAGCCAGGCCCGTGACTCTGCCTGTAAGAGCGGCTGGAACTGCTGAGACCGTAATTTCCGGACGTCCACAATTCTGGACCCCAAGGTTTCCCTTTTCCTCCCGCAAACTGATGCAAAGGTCAGTTCAGTATAGCTCAGATTATGACCGACCCCGGAGACAAGGTGAGCATCCACTGGTTTACAAGAGGGCCAGCCGGCAGGCGGGTTGTTTTGAGCCCGCCAGGTGATTTGAATATGGGGCCTCAACAATCCAAACCGGCTGTTTCCACCGGGCGCAGACTGGCAAGGCTGGGCCGCAGTTTTGGTGCGGGAACGCTGATTGTGTTCGCCTCCATTCTGGTGGTGTTGATGGGTGCGGGAGCATTCCTGACGTATCGCATTTTGACCGCCCATGACAGAGTTGAGAACGTCACTCCCGCCTCCTACCTGCTGTCGAGCTATGAGAACGTGAACTTCAAAGATGCAGACGGGGCAGAGCACCAGGGGTGGCTGCTGCTCGGGTTGAGAGGCGCCCCTGCCATCATTCTCTGCCATGGATATGATTCCAACCGATCGGCGCTGCTGTCCCTGGGTACCGTTCTGCAGGCCAACCACTTTAATGTCTACCTTTTTAATTTTGAAAGTTCCCGTGGTGGCCGTTCCGTGTCAAATCTTGGTGCCCGCGAAGCATCCGTTCTTTCGGCTGCGATCTCTAGGGTTCGGAAACTCCATGGCGTCGATCCGCGCCATGTGGCGATTTACGGAAATTCGCTCGGCGCTTATGCTGCCCTGGCGGTGACGGAGCGGGACCCTGTGGTGGATGCCCTGGCCGTTGACAACGTTTACAGCCGGCCCGCGCAGTTGTTTGATGTCCAGTTGGACAAACTGGTGGGCGGGGCGGGGTGGCTTTTCCGGATGATTTCGCTGGCGGAATTTCACGTCTTCACGATGGGGGCGGCCCTGCCCGACCTTCAATCCGGCCTTTCCAGGCTGGGCGGCAAACCCAAGCTTTTTCTCGCGTCTGATAGCGAGCCCAAGCTGGAGAAAGCCACCCGCCAGTTGTACCAGGAAGCCCCTTATCCCAAGCGGCTGGTTGTTCTGCCGCACACGCAGGCGGACGTTGTTTCCGGGCCGGAAAGAAAACAATACGAGGACCAGATCCTCAACTTTTTTCTGCACAACCTCCCGCTACGAACTGAATAGACATAGAATAGCTCTTCCCGGAGGATGTTCCTGGAGCGGTAATGGCAGGAGACCGGCACAGCCGGCCCTCGGGCCCTCCTGACAAACTGACTCCGGAGTTGAGGAGCGGCTTGAAGCAGAATCGTTCATCCAGTAAACCATTGTTGCACCACCGCATTGAATTTTTCGCCGCCCAAAGCATTCTGGGGTTTCTGGGATGGCTGCCGCAGCGGCTGGCCCGAAGCGTGTGCGTAGTGCTGGCCGTGCTGAGTTATGCGTTCTGGCCGCGACTTCGGCGTGTGGGCATCTTCAACCTGCGAATTGCCTTTCCGGAGTGGAGCGACAAGAGGCGGCGAAAAGTGCTGTTTTCGGAGTTTCTCAACCTGGGACGCATGCTCGCGGACTTTGCGCACTTTCCCCAATTGAACCGCGAAAACATTGAACGGCTGATTATCTATGACGGGTTTGAAAATTTTGACGAGGCCAGGAAAAAGGGCAAGGGCATCATCTTCCTCACCGCGCATTTCGGGAACTGGGAGCTGGGATCGTTTGCCCACGGCGTTTACGGCTATCCCTGCAACTTTGTGGTGCGGGAAATGGACAATCCGCTGATAGACGAGCTCATCAACCGGTATCGGTGCGCGAGCGGCGGACAGGCGATTGAAAAAAGGGAATTCGCGCGGAAGGCACTGCGGGCCTTTGAGCGCAATGAGGCAGTGGGCATCCTGATGGACCAGAACATGCTGGCGGGTGAGGGTGTCTTCGTGGACTTCTTCGGCCTGCCGGCTTCAACCACCACCGGGCCCGCGCGGGTGGCGCGGAAGACCGGGGCGCCCGTGATTCTGGGCCTGGTGATCTGGGATGCAAAGCTGAAGAAGTACCGGCTGAGGTTTGACCGTATTGACTGGATCAAGTGCCAGGATCCCGAGAAAGAAATCGTAACGAATACGGCGAATTTTACCCGGCGGATTGAGGATTTCATTCGCCGCTATCCGGACCAGTGGCTGTGGGTCCACCGGCGATGGAAGACGCGTCCGTCCGGTGAGCCGCCGCTCTATCCCTTTTGAATGGCAAGGCATCGGAGCTGAAGAATGGCGGCCCGTTGCGGGAATCAAACCCGGGAGGCGAAATGAAAGTAAGGGAAATCGCGAGCCTGGTGGGCGGCGAAGCAAAAGGCGATGAAGAAAAGGAAATCAGCGGCGTCGCTGCCCTGGCGACAGCGGGAGAGCAGGACCTGGCCTTTGCCGAAGGCGAGGGTGCCTTGCGGCGAGCGGCGGACTCCCGCGCCGGATGCATTCTTGTGCCGGCAGGAAGTTCCGTCAAGGGGCGCACCACCATCGCCGTGAGAGATCTGCGGCTGGCCTTTATTCGAGCCGCTGAGGCGCTCCACCCTCCGCGCGCTGCGCAGCCCGGCATCCATCCGAGTGCGTTGATTGCCGCTGACGCGCAACTGGGGCTCGGTGTGAGTGTGGGGCCATATGCCGTTGTGGAATCCGGAGCCAGTGTGGGAGCCGGAACCAGCTTGGGCGCCGGAGTTTATCTGGGCGAAGGAGTTGCGCTGGGCGAGGGCTGCGTGCTCTATCCACGGGTGAGCGTTTATGCCGGGGTAAAGGTGGGCGACCGGGTCGTTCTCCACGCGGGGGTTGTGCTGGGTTCCGATGGGTTCGGCTATCTGTTTGCGGAAGGCCGCCACCAGAAGTTTCCACAGCTGGGCGGACTGGTGATCGAGGATGACGTTGAGATCGGCTCCAACAGCACGGTGGATCGCGGCTCGCTGGGAACCACACGGATCGGCGAAGGAACCAAAATCGACAATCTCGTGCAGGTGGCCCACAACGTCAGGATCGGACGCCATTCGGTCATCGCTGCGCAGACGGGGATTTCCGGAAGTACTGAAATCGGCGACTACGTTGTGATGGGCGGACAGGTGGGCATCGGCGACCATGCCCGCATTGAAGATGGGGCCGTGATCGGCGGCGGGACGGGAATCCTGCCTGGCAAAACCGTGCGGAAGGGAAGCGTGATGTGGGGAACGCCCGCGCGCCCGCTGAGCGAGTTCAAGAAAATGTACGCACAACTCAGCCGTCTGCCCGCGCTGGCACAGAAAGTGAAGGAGATATCTGCAAAACTACCGGGCCCGAAAAAGTGACGTTTTCCGGCCTGACACCGGCAAGGATTCTGGTGAAAAGGCAGTCGCTTTTGTGCAAACAGCAAGGAAACTAGATCAGGAAAAATCAGGAATTTTTCCACATTAGGCTTGACATCTGATTTTCGTGTTGTATCGTTTTGTTTGCTCCCGCAGCAACCTGATGGCTTGTAGCCAGCGTGTGAAAGCCTGCAGTTTCAGGTTCATCAGGCGATTGATTTGGGGTTCCCGTTACAACCCATGGGGTGGAAAGAGCATCCATTTCTCATCTGCTGAAGCGGGAAAGTTCGAGGTATGGACCGAGAATCGTGTTGAGCTTTCTGAAGCGTCGTTCGTCGCGGAGGGCAACCACCTGGTTGCTGGCAGTGATGCAACTGCACCTGCTGGTTGTCCTGGTGTTGCACCATCATGTCCTGCCCGGAGTTACGCTGGAATTCCCAAACACGCCAACAACCGTAAGCCAGACCAGCCGGCAATCGCAGCCGGTTGGGTCTGAGCAGGGCTACTGTACCGCCTGCCAGATTCTTCGCCACAGCGCCGTTCGGCCGTCCCTGGGCAATCCCGCGCAGCACCATTCTGCGGTTGCTCCGCTCCGGTCATTGCTCGCCACCGCGTTAGTGGCTTTCGCCCAGCCAGCCGCTTGGCATGGGCGCGCCCCTCCTATTGCGTAACTCCCTCTCATAAATTCTGTTGATTCCGGGTTCGCGAAATCTCTGTCTATTGCGAAACCTGCATCCCGCGCATTACCGTAAATGGATTTTTGAAATGAGTAATTTACATCTCTGTAGTAAAACTGGAAGACTCCATGTATGGATTCTGGTTGCAGTGGCTGTACTGTTTCTGTCGGGGGCATGGGCCGGGGTTGGTTACTGTCAGCAGCCTCAGACGCCGCAACCGCCAACCGTCAGGATTGGCCTCCATCGCGCAATCAAACTGGCGCTCGAGCACAATCATGCTTTGCTTGCTGCCAAGACACAGGTGACGCAAAGCAGGGCCGACCAGGTGACAGCTTCTTTGAGGCCCAATCCTACCTTCACCTGGAACGGCCTGTTCTGGCCTTTCTTCACTCCCAGTCAGTTGAACCGCGACTACATTGACAACGTCACGGAGTTCGACGCGCTGTTCTCCTACACTTACGAAAGGGGCCACAAGCGCAGATGGCGGATGCGGACCGCGCGGGACGACACGGCCGTGGTGCAGTCGCAGGTGCGCGACAACGAGCGCGCCCTGACCTTCAACGTGGCGCAGCAGTTCATTAACATCCTGCTGGCTGAATCGTCCCTTTCATTTGCCCAGAAGAACCTGGCGAGCTTTCAGCAGACATTAAAGGTGAGCCAGGAGCGCTACAAGAAGGGCGCCATCAGCGAAGGCGACCTGCTGAAGATCAAACTGCAGACGTTGCAGTTTCAGAAGGATGTCGCCTCATCGCGGCTGGCCCGCCAACAGGCGCTGGACTCGCTGCGCAACCTGATGGGATATGGATCCGTCCCACGAAATTATGACGTCATCGGGAATCTTGCCTACACGCCCATTCAGGGCAACGTGGAGGATTATCAGTCAAAGGCCCTCAGCTTGCGTCCGGATTTAAAAGCCGCCGACCAGGCTGTGGTAGCCGCCAAAAGCCGTTACATGCTGGCCAAGGCCAATGGCAAGCGGGATGTGACTTTCACTTCCGGCTACAGCCACGTTGGATATGCCAGTGACGCCAGCTTTTCGGTCAACATGGATATCCCCCTCTTTAATCGCAATCAGGGCGAGATTGCCCGGACTCACGCGGCCATCACCCAGTCTGAAGAGAACAAGGACGCCACGCGGCAGGCTGTGATGACGGACGTCGCCACCGCTTACGAAGCGGTCAAGACTGGCCAGGGGATCGTTAAGCTTTACCAATCGGGTTACCTGAAGGAATCCAAGGAGTCTTTGGATATCAGCCGTTATGCCTACCAGCGGGGGGCCGCCAGCCTGCTGGACTTTCTGGACGCAGAGCGCAGTTACCGTTCCACGGAACTGACGTATCGCGACACTCTGGCGACTTACATGCTGGCCGTCGAGCAATTGCATGAGGCGGTCGGCGAGAGGCCAATGCCATGAAACCGAAAATTAAAATCCCATCCGCCGGAAGATTGCCGTTGGCTCTTCTGGCTACCGTAATCAGTTCTTTCCTGATTCTCTCGGCCTGCGGGGGCAGCGGATCAGGCCCCAGCGCAGCCCGCACCACAGCCTACGGTTCATCCGGAGCCGCCAAGGCCGCGTTGTTCACGGTGCCCAAGGACCAGATGAGCCACGTGCAGGTTGTGACTGTTCAGCAAGAGACCTTCCCGGTAGTCCTGCGGCTGCCAGGTTCTGTGGCCTATAACGCCTTTAAGACGACGCCAGTTATCACGCAGGTCAGCGGCCCGGTCACAAAGGTGCTGGTTTATCCCGGCCAGATGGTTCGGGCCGGCCAGCCGATGCTCTACGTCAGCAGTCCTGACTTTGCCCAGTTACGGTCAAATTATCTCAAGGCCCATGACGCCTACACGCTTGCCGAAACGAATTTGAAGCGGGACCAGGATCTCTACACCCACCATGCCGTCGCGCAAATGGATTTGCTGCAGGCGCAATCTGCCCGCAACCAGGCCATGGCGGACCTGCAGGCGTCTGAACAGGCTTTGCAGGTGATTGGCATCAGCGACCCTGGCAAGCTTGCCGAAGGTCCGGTCAGCTCAACGATTTCCGTGCTGTCGCCTGTTTCGGGAGAAGTGGTTGACCGCATGGTGCAACCCGGCCAGGTGATCCAGGCGGGCTCGACGCAAGTGTTTACCGTTTCGAACATGAGCACGGTGTGGGTGCTGGTGAACGTCTACCAGAATGATCTTTCATATATTCACCTTGGGGATCACGTCACGGTGAAGACCGATGCCTTCCCGGTAACTTTCCATGGCCGGATTTCCTACATCTCTCCATCGCTCGATTCGGATACGCGCACTCTCAAGGTTCGCATTGTTACGGCCAATCCACATGGAATGCTCAAGAAAGACATGTACGTTACGGCCGTTGTGCAATCAGGGAAAGTCAAGGCGCTCACCGTTCCAAATGATGCTGTCCTGAGGAACGACGTCAACGAACCGTTTGTTTATGTGGTGTCGGGAACCAACCAGTTTGCGCGGCGGTTGGTGACCATCGGCCACAGTGAGAACGGCCAGACTCAGATTCTCAGCGGACTGAAAGCGGGTGACAGGGTGGCAGGCAACGGCAGCCTGTTCCTGCAATTTGCCAGATCGCTTACTTAATGACGGCGTGCGCCCATTCGGTGAAGCGGACTATCTTAAGCCGGGATTGAAATTATTATGATCCATAGAATTGTTAATTTTGCGCTGAATCAGCGTTTTTTTATTCTTGTTCTTGTCGGATTTCTGATCGTTGCAGGCGTCCTGTCGTTTGAAAGGATGCCCGTCAATGCGTATCCTGACCTCTCGCCTCCGATTGTTGAGATCATTACCCAGTGGCCTGGCCATGCCGCCGAAGAAGTCGAGCGCCTGATTACGGTGCCGATCGAAATCGAGATGAACGGCGCGCCCGACCTGACCACGATGCGTTCGATCTCCCTTTACGGACTTTCGGACGTCATCATGAGGTTTCGGTACGGCACCGACAATTATTTCTGCCGCTTTGTCGCCAACAGGCGCCTTTCAGGAGTGCAACTGCCAAGCGGCGTGACGCCTGGCCTGGCCCCCCTGTCAAGCCCCAGTGACCTGATTTACCGCTACGTCGTGCAGAGCCCTGACCGTACGCCCCAGCAATTGAAAACCATTCAGGACTGGATTCTGAACCATGCGTACCGCTCGGTTCGGGGCGTGGCCGACGACTCGGGCTTTGGCGGAACAACAATGCAGTATCAGGTGCTCCTGGACCCTGCGCAACTCTACAGCTACCACGTGACGGTTCCTCAGGTTCTGAACGCTCTGTCAGCCAACAACGCCAATACTGGCGGAGGTTTCTATTCACGCGGCGGGCAGTTCTATTATGTTCGGGGGATCGGACTGATCCGGGACAGGCAGGATATTAAAAACATCGTTGTGACCAGCCATAAGGGCGCTCCGGTCTATGTGCGCGATATCGGCAAGGTGGTGATTGGGCATGCGCCACGGTTGGGCGAATTTGGCTTCATGAATAACAACGACGCTGTGGAAGGCGTCATCATGATGCGCACGGGCGAACAGACCCAGTACGTGTTGCAGCGCGTCGAGAAAGAAACAAAGTACCTGAATACCCAGGTGCTGCCCAAGGACGTTAAAATTCATCCCTTTTATGACCGCAGCGGCCTGGTGGAATTGACCACTTCCACCGTGGAGCACAACCTGCTGCGCGGCATGGTCCTGGTGCTGATCGTCCTGATTTTCTTCCTGGTGAGCATTCGTGCAGCCGTCATAACGGCGCTTACGATTCCGCTCTGCCTGCTGTTTTCATTTGTGTTTCTCCACCTGAAAGGAGTGTCTGCCAACCTCTTATCGATAGGAGCCATAGACTTCGGCATTCTTATTGACGGCACCGTGGTCATGATGGAAAACATCTATCGTGAGCTTGGAATGCGCGCAGGGGAGCAATACGACCTGAAGGATGCGATTCTTGCCGCTGCCCGCGACGTTGACCGCCCTGTTTTCTACTCCGTTGCCGTCATCATCGCGGGTTATCTGCCCATTTACGCCCTTCAGGGCGCTTCCGGCCGGCTCTTTCATCCCATGGCTGACACCATGTCTTTTGCCTTGATCGGCGCGCTGCTGATTTCGCTGACCCTGGTGCCGGTGCTGATTTCCTACTGGTTTAAAGCGGGCGTCAAAGAAAGAGTGAACCGGCCTTACGAGTGGGTCAAACGGACTTATGGCAAGTATCTGGACTGGGCGCTGGACCACCGCACGGTGACGCTAGGACTTTCCTTTGCAATCTTTGGCGGTGCGATGCTTCTGGTCCCCATGATCGGCGGGGAGTTCATGCCCCACCTTGATGAAGGCGCGTTGTGGGTTCGAGCCACCATGCCCTACACGATTTCCTGGAAGGCGGCGGCCAAGATTGCGCCCCAGATTCGCCAGATCCTGATGTCCTATCCTATGGTGACGGAAGTGGGATCGGAACTGGGCCGGCCTGATGACGGTACGGACCCCACCGGATTTTTCAATTGCGAGTTTTATGTGGGGCTCAAGCCTTACAATAACAAGGCTTGGAAAACCGGCCCGGTACGCAACAAGCAGGAGCTCATCAAATCCATCAACAGCAAGCTCACCACTTTCCCGGGCATTATTTTCAACTACACCCAGCCGGCTGAAGACGCCGTGGATGAAGCCCTGACGGGGCTGAAGAGCGCCCTGGCAGTAAAAGTGTATGGCCACAACTTGAGAACCCTTCAGCATACTGCCGTTAAAATCAAATTGGCCCTTGCAAAGGTTCCCGGGTTTACCGATCTCGTGGTTGTTCGCGAACTGGGACAGCCCAGCCTTCTGGTCGATATCAATAGGAATAAGATCGCCCGCTACGGTGTGAATGTTTCCGACGTCGAAGCGGTGATTGGGGCCGCTATCGGCGGCGAACCTGCCACGCAGGTGATCCAGGGCGAGAAGCTGTTTGATTTGATCGTCCGAATGAAGCCTCAGTTCCGGACAGATCCCCGGGCCATCGGCAACCTGCTGGTGGGTACTCCGGGCGGCCAGCAGATCCCGCTCAAGGATCTCGCGGACATCAAAATCGGCAATGGGGCTGCCTTCATCTACCGCCAGAACAATTCGCGCTACATTGGCATCCAGTACAGCGTCCGGGGGCGCGACCTGGCTGGGGCCGTAGCTGCCGGCCAAAATGCGATTGCTCCGATCGTGCATGGTTTGCCGCAGGGCTATCGCGTTACCTGGGGCGGGGAATACAGCGAATACCTGGCCGCCAGAAAGCAGTTGGATGTGATTGCGCCGCTCACCGTCCTGCTGATTTTCCTCATCCTTTTCGCCCTTTACGGAAACTTCAAGTTCCCGGTCGCCATCGCCATCGGAGTGGTGACCACGGAGCCCGTCGGTGCGCTGCTGGCGCTGAAACTCTCCAACACGCCGTTCAGCGTTTCCTCCGTGCTGGGATTGCTGGTGCTGATGGGTGTCTCAACCGAAATGGCGGTCGTCCTTTACTCCTACATCAACAAGCTGAGGCTTGAAGGGAAGGGCATCCGCGAAGCGACTCACGAGGCCGCGCTGCTTCGGCTGCGGCCGATTATGATGACAGCGCTGGTGGCCTGCCTGGGACTGCTGCCGGCAGCCCTTTCGCACGGAATCGGTTCTGACACGCAGCGGCCGTTTGCCATTGTGATTGTGGGCGGGCTGATTTCTCCGTTGCTGCTGGGCTTTTTTGTGAACCCGATCCTGTATAGCCTGGTGGCGAAAGACGGCGACGTTCTGCAGGTGTAGAATTGTGAGCTACAGCTCTCTCAGGATGTCCTCGGTGTTTCGCGGCCGCCATGGCACGCGCTTGGTGACCGCGTGGTTTGCTGTTCTGGTACAGTTGCACATTTTCCTTGTGCTGGAACTGCATAACCATGTTATCGGTGCCCGTATTCTCAGGGACACGGCGGCGATGAGCACGTCGTTGACCCGTTCCCATACGGTGCCGGCGCCCCGTCCGCTCTGCCCTGCCTGTCAGGTGGCCCGCCAGGGTTCCGTGCAACCCGCAACGCATGAGTTGGCCTTAATACCTCTGCAGACGGTCGGTTCGGCGCTTCTGTCTCAAATATACCACCTGTCGGTTCTTTTCTTTCTTCATCCCTCCGGAAGGTCACCTCCTCAGAGCTGATTCGTCTCTGAAGCTTCAGCCAAAAACCAGTCCATACTGAGGAGGAATGTATGCGCGCGAACATTCGTCGCGGTCTATCCGCGACCGGTGCTGATAAATGCACCCTGTTTACATGGCGATTGTTGATTGCCGCTGTGATGATTGTCTGCGGAGGAGTTTTTTTCGTAAGAATCTCCTGGGCGCAAGCCCTGGGTAATTCGGGAAGCATCCAGGGAACCGTGGTTGATCCGTCCGGCGCTGTGGTCGCGAGTGCGACGGTCGAAATCCAAAATCCCGTTTCCGGTTATGAGCGGTCAACAGCCACCAGCGCTTCCGGCAAATTCCAATTTTCAAATGTTCCGTTTAATCCTTACCATCTGACGGTAACGCGAAAGGGTTTTCAGCCGACGGTACAGGATGTCGAGGTGCAATCCGGGCTTCCCGTGCGATTGAAAATCTCTCTGCAGCTTGCCGCCGTTGCCACCAACGTGACCGTAACAACGAAAGCAAACGACCTGATTGAAAAGACCCCGGTTGCCCACACCGATGTCGATCAGACCCTCATTTCAACCTTGCCTATTCAGAGTCCCTCGATCGGCCTGAGCCAAGTGATCACCAACGCCACGCCTGGAGTTGTGGCGGACGCCAACGGCTTTTTCCATCCCCTGGGCGAACACTCCGACACAACGATCGTGATGGACGGCCAGGCAACCAGCGATCAGCAGGCTAAGATCTTTGCCAACCAGCTTCCGATGGATGCCGTCGAGTCGATGGAGGTCATTCACGGCACACCGCCCGCACGATACGGCAACATGACCAGCCTGATCGTCAACACGACCATGAAGTCGGGCCTGGGGCAGCACACCCACGGAAGCTTCACAAGCCAATACGGCTCTTTTGGCTCATGGTCGGAAGGCCTTACCCTTGGCACGGGCGGCAACAAATGGGGCAACTTCCTGGCTCTCAACGGTGACGGAACCAGCCGCTTTCTCGACTCTCCGGAGTTCCATGCATTCCATGACAAAGGAAATGACGAAAGCTTTTTTGACCGCGTTGACTGGCAGCCGGATGCAAATAATACTGCACATCTAGACCTTTCTGTGGGGCGTTCCTGGTTCCAGATTCCGAATACCTACGAGCAGGTTGCAACGGGGCAGGACCAGCACCAGCAAGTCAAGTCCATTAACTTCTCCCCCGAATGGACGCACTTGTTTGGCGCAAACGCCCTGCTGTCTTTCCAACCCTACCTTCGAATCACCCACGTTCAATATTTCCCCAGCCACGATCCTTTCTCTGACTTGCCGGCGACGGTCGGCCAGGACCGTCGGCAGCCGCATTATGGCTTTACTGGCGACTTCACCTATTCGCACGGTATTCAAACGATCAAAGCAGGCATGGAATTTGATTCTTCACCGCTTACTGAAAACTTTTTCCTGGGACTCACGGATCCGACATTCAATCCCGTGTGCCTCCTGACGAATGGCAATCCCGTGCTTGATCCTTCACTCACGAATCCGGTCAATTGCGCCACTAACGGATATGTTGTGAATCCCTCGCTTTCTCCGGGTTTGATTCCCTACGACTTGACACGTGGGGGACATCTTTTTGACTTTCACGGCCACGCGAACATCAAGGATATAGGCCTCTACGCGCAGGATAATGTCAAGCTTGGCCAATGGGAGGTCCATGTCGGCTTGCGGGAAGGTATTTACCGAGGCTTGAGTGATGCCAGTGAGCTTCAACCCCGCATCGGCATCTCTTACCACATCAAGCCGACCAACACTGTTATTCGATTGGGCTACGCGCGGCTATTCGACACTCCTTACTACGAAAACCTGCTGCTTTCAAGCGCTACCGGGGCGGGAGGGCTTTCAGCTACCGGCGTCGGCGCCTTTGGGCAGCGCCCGCTGGTGCCGGGGCGGCGCAACCAGTTCAACGCCGGCCTGGAACAGGCCTTCGGTAAACACTTTGTTGTGAGCGCTGGATACTTCTGGAAATACACTCGCGACGATTTTGATTTCGACACGCTATTCAACTCGCCTATCACTTTTCCAATCCAGTGGCGGAAATCGAAAATCGACGGCGCTGCAGTGCGAGTGAACATGACGGACTGGCACGGCATCGCGGCCTATTCTGTTATGGGTCATGCCCGCTCGCGATTTTTCGGGCCCGAAGTGGGAGGCCTGATTTTCAACTCGCCTCTCAACGTCGGCGCTTTCCGGATCGATCATGACCAGAACTTCGAGCAAACGACCCACATCGAGTACCGATTCCATCATTTCCGACGACGGGACCCGTGGGTAGGCTTAACCTGGCAATATGAAAGCGGACTGGTCGCTGGGTCCGTTCCTGATCTGGCCTCAGCTTTGGCTCTCAACGGTGACCAGCAGGCGGCGATTGGGTTCTTTTGCGGGAGCGAGGTTGCCACACTTTACAATCCGATTACCTCGTGCAGCGTGCCTTACCCGCAATGGGGCGCGACGCGTCTGGTCATTCCTTCGCCGGGCACCGAAAATGACGACACCAATCCTCCCCGGGTCACCCCTCGCAATCTCTTTGATGTTGGTTTCGGCATTGATGATCTTTTTCACACTGAACGTCCAAGAGTTAATTTGAAGCTCAGCGCAATCAACATTACCAACAAGGAGGCCTTGTATAACTTCCTCTCGACTTTCAGCGGGACCCATTTTGTAACTCCGCGAGTCTGGCAGGCGCAGCTCAATTTGGTCTTTTGAGCCGCGCACGGATCTTGTCCGGCATTTAATGGACCCATCGGCAGCCTTCTTGACTGTGGACGTGGCCAGCATGTCTGCCGCTCTTGAAATTGATTTTTCCTCGCTGTCCCGGTTAGAATCAGTCAATATCGGGCAAAGGGGCCTTGTATACGAAAGGAGTTTGGGAGCTTGGCTAAAAAGCATTGGAATTTATTGAAATCGGGGTTAGCAATCCTGGCGGTCCTGGTGGTGGCCCTGGTTGCTTTACAACCGGTCCAGCGGACCGCCGCGGAAGTGACATCCGCCACCAACCAGAAGATCATTCAATATGTGCGGGAAAGGTTCGGGATTCCTGATAATGTGAAGCTGACGGTCGCCCCTTTCCAGAACTCTGAGTACACGGATTTTTATAAGACCGAGATTACTGTTGACAATGGAAAGAAGAAGAAAACACAGCCTGCCCTGATTACGAAAGATGGCCATTATATGGTGTTGGGCGACGTTCTAGTCTCTTCAGCCACAGAGCAACGAGACGTGGCCGCTAATCCATCCGCAACCGACAAAAAGATTGTTAACTATGTGCGGACCAAATTTAAGGTTCCTGCGGAGGTTAAGCTTAGCGTCGGTCCCATCCACGAATCCAAGTTTGCCGACTTTTACGAGACGACGATCTATGGCCAGGAAGGCGAAAAGAAGTCTGCGACGCCTGCTTATCTGACCAAGGATGGGCGTTACGCGGTGATTGGCAATGCTGTTTATAACCTGAGATCCGACCCGCGTAAGGAAGTTGAACAGACCATCAACCTCAAAAACCAGCCTTCGGTTGGACCGGCCAACGCTCCTGTTACGATTGTGGAATTTGCCGACCTGGAATGCCCCACCTGCGCGGAAATGCAGAAGTTTATTGAGACCAAGTTGATTCCCAAATACGGCAACAAGATCAGGATCGTGTTCAAGGAATTTCCGCTGGTCACCATTCATGACTGGGCCCTGCAAGCTGCCGTCGCCAACGAGTGCGCTTACCAGATCAACCCCGCGGACTTCTTCCGTTATCGATCCATCATTTTCGAGAGCCAGGGCATGGTCAACGCCGCAAATGTCCGCCAGTTGCTGCTGGATTTTGGCCAGCGCGTCGGCCTGAATCAGTTGAAGCTGGCGACCTGCATGGATTCAAAAGCGTCGCTGCCGCGCGTTGAGGCAGACATGGCGGAAGGGCGTAAACTGGGCGTGATGAGCACCCCCACGCTGTTTATCAATGGCTCGCCGGTGGTGGGGCTGTCTCCCGAACGAATCTATGGGATGATTGACCAGGACCTGGCAGCGGCTTCCAAATAATTTACCGGTAAGCCCCGGGCCTTTGCCCC
>Ga0102953_1000401_pt1 | contig 30041 bp, 38 predicted proteins | sample SalPon2A_C_D2_MG_FD_78509 | JGI IMG/M metagenome (GOLD analysis project Ga0102953, IMG submission 78509) | Soil microbial communities from South San Francisco under conditions of wetland restoration - Salt Pond MetaG R2A_C_D2_MG | ecosystem: Environmental > Terrestrial > Soil > Wetlands | place... | reverse complement strand
GCGCCCCGCTCGGCGCCTTCAACGTCGAGCTCGACAGCGCCGACCTCGACCTGGCGCGCGCCGTCGCGGCCGGCCTGCGCGAGTCCGGCGGCGGCCTGCCGGGTGTGCGGGCGATCGGCCTGCCGCTGTCGAGCGGGCGCGCCCAGGTCTCGACCAACGTCCACGATCCCCTGGCCGTGCCGCTCGGCGCAGTCGTCGAACGGGTGCGCGAGCTCGCGGCGCCGCTCGGCGCCCACCCTGTCGAGGCCGAGCTGATCGGCCTGATTCCCGCCGCCGCGCTTGCCGGCTACCCGGGCGATGTGCCGATCCGCGGCTTCGACCCTCGGCGGCACACGATCGAGGCGCGCCTCGCAACGCTCACGTGAGGCGCCCGGACCGCTAGATTCCTCGCATGGCCCAGACGAGGAAGAAGCGCCAGCGCAAGCACCGCGGCACCCAGGGCGGCCGGGTGGACAGCGGCGGTCGCAGCGGCCGCCCCCGCAGCCGCGAGGAGGCCAAGGCACGCGCCCGCGCCAGCCGCTCGAGCGGCGGCAAGGTCGACGCTCCGCCCACCTGGCAGAGCGCGATCACCCGCGGCTTCGTCGCCGCCGTGATCTTCACCTCGCTGCTGATGCTGCTGTTCAAACGCCCGCCGGGAACCGCCTTCGGCCTCGGCGCCTTCATGCTCGTCTTCTACATCCCCGCCGGCTACTACATCGACACGATGCTCTGGCGGCGGCGCGAGCGGGCGAGGATCCGCGCCCGGGAGAAGGGATGAGCCTCGATGTGCAGATGCTCACCGTCGGCCCGATCGCCGAGAACTGCTTCGTGCTGCGCCGCGAAGGGTCCGGCCGCGGGCTGATCGTCGACCCGGGCGACGAGCCCGACCGGATCCTCAAAGCCGTCGAGCAGATGGGGGTGAAGGTCGAGGCGATCCTGATCACCCACTGCCACTTCGACCACATCGGCGCCGTCGCGCCGGTTGCGACGGTCACCGGCGCGCCCGTCTACTGCCCCGAGATCGAGCGACCGCTGCTCGCCGACATCATGGCCTGGGTGCCGGTCCCGGGGATCGGCCCCTACGACAGCTACGAGGCCGACGAGACGCTGAAAGGCGGCGAGACGCTGGAGCTCGCCGGGGTGACGATCGACGTCATGTTCACCCCGGGCCACAGTCCCGGTCATGTCACCTACTCGATCCGCGACGAGGAGGCGATGTTCTCCGGCGATGTGCTGTTCAAGGGCTCGGTCGGCCGCGTCGACCTGCCGGGCGGCGACGGCCCGACGCTGCTGCGTTCGATCCGCGAGCTGCTCGACTCCCACCCGCCTGAGACCGGCGTCTACCCGGGGCACATGGAGGTCACGACACTGGGCGCCGAGCGGGCGACCAATCCCTTCCTCGCCGAGCTCGCCCGCTGAGCCGAGCGGGGCCGCGCGCAGGTAAGGTCGCGCCACGATGGCGAGCAAGTACCAGGCACCGCGCGGGACCTTCGATGTGCTGCCGGCCGACGCGCGGGCGCGGCGGCGGATCGAGGCGACGGCGGCGGAGATCTGCGCCCGCGCCGGCTATGAGCCGATCGCGACGCCGGCCTTCGAGGACACCGAGCTGTTCGAGCGCGGCGTCGGCCGCTCGACCGACATCGTGCGCAAGGAGATGTTCACCTTCGAGGACAAGGGCGGGCGCAGCATCACCCTGCGGCCCGAGGGGACGGCGCCGATCTGCCGCGCCTACGTCGAGCACGGCATGCACAAGCTGGCCCAGCCGGTGAAGCTCTCCTACGGCGGGCCGTTCTTCCGCCACGAGCGCCCACAGGCCGGCCGCTACCGCCAGTTCCATCAGCTCGGGATCGAGGCGATCGGCACCGACTCGCCGCTCGCCGACGCCGAGGCGATCATGCTGCTCGCCGACCTGCTCGCCGAGCTCGGCGTGCCGGGCGTCGAGCTGCGGCTCGGCAGCCTCGGCTCGCCGGCCGCGCGCAGCGCCTACCTGGAGGAGCTGAAGGCGCATCTGCGCGCTCACGAGGCGGACCTCTCCAAGGACGTACGCGAGCGGATCGAGCTCAACCCGCTGCGCGCCTTCGACGCCGACGACGAGGGCACCCAGGGGGTGATGGCGAGCGCGCCGACGCTCGTCGAGCGGCTCGAGGGAGAGGACGCCGAGCATTTCGCCGAGGTGCGGGCGCTGCTCGAGGCGGCCGGGATCGCCTTCGAGATCGACCCGACGCTGGTCCGCGGCCTCGACTACTACACGCGCACGATCTTCTCTTTCGTCTGCGCCGAGCTCGGCGCCCAGTCGGAGGTCGGCGGCGGCGGTCGCTACGACGGGTTGATCGAGCAGCTGGGCGGCCCGCCGACGCCGGCGATCGGCTGGGCGGCGGGAATCGAGCGCATCCTCCTGGCGCTGGGCGAGGAGCCCGAGGCGGCGGGGCGCGACGCCTTCCTCGCGGTCGCCGACCCGGGCCAGCGGCGACGCGCGCTCGCCCTGGCGAGCGAGCTGCGCCACGCCGGCCTGACGGCCGAGGTCGACCTGGCCGGGCGCGGCCTCAAGGGCCAGCTCAAGCACGCCGACCGGATCGGCGCCCGCCGCGTGCTGATCCTCGAGGCCGACGGCTCGGCGCAGCTGCGCGACATGCGCAGCGGCGAGCAGTCGCCGGTCGACACGGCGGGGCTGATCGAGGCGATCGGCGGCGAGCGATCGTGAGCGACGCCCCGGCGCTGCGCGCAAACGGGTTCCGCGACACCTGGTGCGGCCAGGTGCTCGGTGATCGCGTCGACTCGACGGCGCGCGTCGCCGGTTGGGTCCACCGCCGCCGCGATCACGGCGGCCTGATCTTCATCGACCTGCGCGACCGGACCGGCATCGTCCAGCTCGTCTTCCATCCCGACTCCTCCGGCGAGTCCTTCGAGCTGGCGCACAAGCTGCGCGCCGAGGATGTGTTGAGCGCGGCGGGGACGGTCGTCAAGCGCTCGCCGGAGACGGTCAACCCCGACCTGCTGACCGGCGAGGTCGAGCTCGCCGTCGCCGAGGCCGAGCTGCTCGCCGACGCCGAGACGCCGCCCTTTCAGGTCGAGGGCTTCTCCGGCGAGGTCGGCGAGGACGCGCGGCTGCGCCACCGCTACCTCGACCTGCGTCGCGAGCCGATGCGCGAGGCGCTTGTCCTGCGCCACCGGGTGACCGCGGCGATGCGCGGGTTCCTCGACCGCGAGGGCTTCCTCGACGTCGAGACGCCGGTGCTGACCCGCTCGACCCCCGAGGGCGCCCGCGACTTCCTCGTCCCCAGCCGCCTCCAGCAGGGCTCCTTCTACGCACTGCCGCAGTCGCCGCAGCTGTTCAAGCAGCTGCTGATGGTCGCCGGCTTCGAGCGCTACTACCAGATCGCCCGCTGCTTCCGCGACGAGGATCTGCGCGCCGACCGCCAGCCCGATTTCACCCAGCTCGACATCGAGATGTCCTTCGTCGGCGTCGACGATGTGATCGAGGCCAACGAACGGCTGCTGGCGCATGTCTTCGAGCAGGTCGGCGGCCCGGCGATCGAGCGGCCGATCGAGCGGCTCGGCTACGACGAGGCGATGAGCCGCTTCGGCACCGACCGTCCGGACACGCGCTTCGGGCTCGAGCTGGTCGACCTGAGCGGGGCGCTCGCCGGCACCGAGTTCAAGGTCTTCCGCGGCGCGATCGAGTCGGGCGGGGCGGTGCGCGGGCTCAACGCGGGCAAGCGCGAGCTGCCGCGCTCGGAGCTCGACGGGCTGATCTCGCGCGCCCAGGAGCTCGGCGCCAAAGGCCTTGTCTGGGCTTTCCGCGAGGGCGACGGCTGGCGCTCGCCGACCGCCAAGTTCCTCTCCGCCGAGGAGCTGGCCGAGCTCAACCGCCTGCTCGGCGCCGAGCAGGGCGACCTGCTGCTGCTAGTCGCCGACCGCGAGCGGGTCGCCAACGCGGTGCTCGGCCAGCTGCGGGTCGATCTGGCGACCCGCTTCGAGCTGATCCCCGAGGACGAGCACAGCCTGCTCTGGATAGTCGACTGGCCGCTGCTCGAGTGGAACTCCGACGGGGAGCGCTGGGACCCGCTGCACCACCCGTTCACGGCGCCGGCGGGCGAGTTCGACCCGGAGGACCCGGGCGGCGCCCGCGCCCTCGCCTACGACCTGGTCTGGAACGGCCAGGAGATGGGCGGCGGCTCGATCCGCATCCACCGCGCCGATGTCCAGCAGCAGCTCTTCGCCGCGCTCGGCATCGACGCCGCGGAGGCCGAGGCGCGCTTCGGCTTCCTGCTCGAGGCGCTGCGCTACGGTGCGCCGCCGCACGGCGGTATCGCCTACGGGCTCGACCGGATCGTCCAGCGCCTCTCCGGCGCCGACTCGATCCGCGATGTGATCGCCTTTCCGAAGACCGCCTCGGGAGCCGATGCGCTCACCGGAGCGCCCGCCCCCGTGGGGGAGATGCAGCTGAAGGACCTGGGTATCGCCGTGCATCGTCACGGCCTCGCCGGCCACTGAGCCACCGCTGGCCGTCCGGCGGCGGCACAATGAGCTCGTGAGCCTGATCGAACGCCTCAAGCTGGCCCTCCGCCCGGGTCCCGGCAAGACGCCCGTCTTCGTCGACGACCCGAGCTATGACTCGTGGGAGGTCGTGCGCGACTTCGGCGACCTGCGCACCGCCCGGGCCTGGCACCAGGCGCTCGAAGAGGCGGGCATCGAAGCGGTCCTCACCGCCGATTGGCCGGTCGACCGCTTCGGCCGCGGCGACATCGCCCTGCGCGTCCGCGGCGAGGACTGGGGCGAGGCCGAGTTCCTGCTCTCGAACATGGAGTGAGCCAGGGCCGCGAGAACGAAAAAGGCTCCAACCCGCCGTTGCCGCCCCTGGCTTTGATCCCTAATAAAGAAGGGTGGGCGCCTCCTCACGATCCCACAGGACCACGAGAGATCAGCTCCCTAGCCGTTTGTGTTGGGTCAAACGTTGGGACGGCTCGCGAACGGGCTCGAGCCTGGGTTCAACCGTACCACCGCTGTCGCCCTTTGGCACGCACCCGCCACAGAGATTTCACATCTCGCGCGCCACACACGCGCCGGGGCTGACGAGAATCGCGCCCATGTCGACGACGCAGAGTTTCCACCCGACCTGCATCGAGCCCCAAATAGGGGTCCGATGCAGGTCGGGTGAAGGAGTCGTGGCTGCGGACCGATTGGTTGCCGACCTGGCCGCACGCCAGCACGGCGTGGTTGCCCGACGCCAGTTGCTCGACCGTGGAATTGGCCCGCGGGCGATCGGTTCACGGCTGGCGCAAGGTCGCTTCCACTTGATTCATCACGGCGTCTATGCGGTTGGCCACACGGTGCTCACGAGGCGTGCTCACTGGATGGCCGCCGTATTGGCCTGCGGTCCTGGCGCGGTGCTCAGCCACCGCTCCGCGGCAGGGCTCTGGGGGTTGCTCGACGCTTCGGGCCAGCCGGAAGTGGTGAGGCCGGGGAAGTTCCGAAAGCGACCGGGCATCGTGGCGCGCTTTGCCGCGATCCCAGCTGACGAGCGGAGCGTCGTCGAGGGGATCCCCGTGACGACTGTCCCGCGCACGATCTTCGATCTCGCAAGCCTTGGAAGGCGCCGGCCGACGCAACGCGCGATGCACGAGGCGGAGGTCCGCCAGCTGACGGATCGTCTTTCGCTTCCAGACCTTCTTGCTCGCTACCCCCGGCGTCAAGGCGCGCGGCTGGTTCGCGATCTTCTCGCCGATAGCCCGGATTCGCGGGGGGCGCCGCTAAACCGGTTCGAGGACCGGTTCGCGGATCTGCTGGATGAGCACGGACTTCCCCGGCCACGATTCAATCCCCACCTGAGCCTTGCCGGACGCCACTTCAGGCCGGACTGCCTCTGGCAGCGCGACAAGCTCATTGTCGAGCTCGACGGGGGCGGGGTACACCGCACCCGGAACGCCTTCGAGTCCGATCGCGAACGCGACCGGGTGCTGCTCACGGCTGGCTATCGAACGATGCGCGTGACCTGGCGTCAGCTCGAACGAGAACCGGACTCGCTTGTATCTGACATCCGTCACCTTCTCTCCACCACCCGACCTGCATCGAGCCCCAAATAGGGGTCCGATGCAGGTCGGGTGGTGTTTGGCACCCGCTGGCTCGCGGGCGGCTCTACGCTTTGTGGCATGACTCGGGAGCTGTTCGAGCATTACCTGCGGGACGAGGCGCGGCTTGGGCCTCCGCCCGGTGGCGCCTTCACCGGGGCGGCCGGCGGGGCGGCCTGCGGGGATCTGTCGCGCCTCTCGCTCGTGCTCGGCGAGGGACGCGTCGCGGAAGTGACCTTCGACGCCGAGGGGTGCGGGGCGACTCGTGCCGCCACGGCGGCCGTCGCCGAGATGGTCGACGGCGAGACCGTGATCGACGCGTCGCGGATCGGAATCGACGAGGTCGACGAGGCGGTGGGGGGGCTGACCCCGGCCAAGCGGCACGCCGCGCAGCTCGCCGCCGACGCGCTGCACCGCGCGCTGGCGAGTGCCGCGGCGTCCACGCAGACGCTGGCCGCGCCGCGCGAGGGCCGCGTGCTGATCGCGATGTCCGGCGGCGTCGACAGCGCCGTCGCTGCGCTGCTCGAACGCGAGCGCGGCGCCGATGTGGTCGCGGTGACGCTGAAGCTCTGGGCCGACCCTGAGACCGACGGGGCCAAGGCCTGCTGCTCGCCCGAGGCGGTGCTCGGCGCCCGCGCGGTCGCCCACTCGCTCGGCATCCCGCACCTCACCCTCGACCTCGAGGAGGAGTTCCGCCGCCGCGTCGTCGGCACCTTCCTCGACGGCTACGGCGCCGGCGCGACGCCCAACCCCTGCATCGTCTGCAACGGCGAGGTGCGGATCGCGGCGATGGTTGATCTCGCCGAACGGCTCGGCGCCGCACGGCTCGTCACCGGCCACTACGCGCGGATCGTCGAGGACGCGGACGGCCCGCTGCTCGCCGCCGCCGCGGACCAGGACAAGGACCAGAGCTACATGCTCGCCGCGCTGCCGCCGGCGATGCTCGACCGGCTCGGCTTCCCGCTGACCGAGCTGACCAAGCCGGAGGTGCGCGAGATCGCCGCCCGGCACGGCCTCTCCGTCGCCAAGAAGCCCGAGAGCCAGGACCTCTGCTTCCTCGCCGGCCAGGGCAAGGAGCGCTTCCTGCGCCGCCACGCCGGCCTCGGCGAGCGCGACGGGGCGGTGCTCGACCGCGCCGGGCGCAAGCTCGGCCGCCACCGCGGCCACCACAACTTCACCGTCGGCCAGCGCCGCGGCATCGGCGTCTCCGCGCCCGAGCCGCTATACGTCCTCGCCACCGACGCCGCCGCCAATACCGTCACCGTCGGCACCCGGGCCGACCTGGCGACGCACCGCGTGCGGATCCGCGACGCCGTCCTGCACCGCGCCGGCGGCCGCGTCGACGGGGTCAAGCTGCGCTACCGGGCGACGCCGGTCCCGGCGTCGGTCGCGGATGCGGCGCCCGGCGCCCATCCGGCGCTGGAGCTCGAGCTGGACGAGCCCTTCGACGCCGCCTCCCCGGGCCAGGCCGCCGTCCTGCTGAGCGGCGAGGCGATCGTCGGCCACGGCACGATCGCCGACTCGCTCTGAGCTGTCGCCCGTCACTTAGGCTTCGTGGCCGATGAAGGCCGCCGAGATACGCGACACCTACCTCGATTTCTTCGCCGAGCGCGGGCACAAGATCGTCCCCTCGGCCTCGCTCGTGCCCTCCGTCCACGACCCCTCGGTGCTGCTGACGACGGCCGGCATGCAGCCGTTCAAGCCCTACTTCCTCGGCCGCGAGCGACCGCCGGCGCCGCGGCTCGCCGACGTCCAGAAGTGCTTCCGCACGACCGACATCGAGGAGGTCGGCAACACCGCCCGCCACCTGACCTTCTTCGAGATGCTCGGCAACTGGAGCTTCGGCGACTACTTCAAGGCCGAGTCGATCCCCTGGGGCTGGCAGCTTGCGACCGAGGGCTTCGGCATGGACCCGGAGAAGATCTGGGCGACGGTCTTCGGCGGCGACGAGGAGCTCGGCCTCGGCCCCGACGAGGAGGCGATCGAGATCTGGAAGGGCGTCGGCATGCCCGAGGAGCGGATCGTCCTGCTCGGTCGCGAGGACAACTTCTGGCAGGCCGGCCCGTCCGGCCCCTGCGGCCCCTGCTCCGAGCTCTACCTCGACCGCGGCGAGGGCTTCGGCGGCGCCGGGCAGCGGCCGGGCGACGACACCGACCGCTTCCTCGAGTTCTGGAACCACGTCTTCATGACCTACGACCTCTCGCCCGACGGCGTACTCACTGAGCTGCCGATGCGCAACATCGACACCGGCATGGGACTCGACCGGATGGCGGCGATCCTGCAGGACGCGCCGTCGGTCTTCGAGACCGACCTGGTCCGGCCGCTGATCGACCTGGCCGAGCAGCTCAGCGGCCACTCCTACGGCGAGGGCGGCGCGGTGACGCGGGCGATGCGGATCGTCGCCGACCACTCGCGCGGCGCCGCCTTCCTGATCGCCGACGGCGTCGTCCCCTCGAACGAGGACCGCGGCTACATCCTGCGGCGGATCATGCGGCGGGCGATCCAGCAGGGCCGCACGCTGGGGCTCGAGGCGCCCTGGCTCGGCCGCTTCGCCGAGCGCACGATCGAGGTCATGGCCGAGGCCTATCCCGAACTGGCCTCCGAGCGGGCGACGATCGCCCGCTGGGTTGGCGACGAGGAGGAGAGTTTCGGCCGCACGCTGGAGCGCGGCACGGAGCTGCTCGAGCGCCTCGTCGGCGAGGCGAAGCAGTCGGGCACCTCGTGGATCGACGCCGCCGACGCGTTCAAGCTGCACGACACCTACGGCTTCCCCTACGACCTGACCAAGGAGCTGCTCGCCGAGCGGGGGCTCTCGGTCGACGACGGCGGCTTCGAGGAGCTGATGGAGGAGCAGCGCCAGCGCGCCCGCGTCGGCGCCGCCACCGCGCACGGCTCCGAGGACCGCCACGAGAAGGTGCTCGCCTTCGCCGCCGCAGCGCCGCCGACCCGCTTCGTCGGCTACGAGACGCTGCGCGCGACGACCGGCCTGGCGGCGGTCGCCGCCGACGACGGGCGGGCGCTGGTCAAGCTCGAGGACAGCCCCTTCTACGCCGAGGGCGGCGGCCAGGTCGCCGACTCGGGTGTGCTGCGCTGGGTCGGTGTTGAGACGCGGGTGCTCGACGTCTACCGTGTGGGGGACGATCAGGCGCTCGAGGTCGAGGCAGCCGGTGGCGTGGAGGCCGGTGTCGCGGTGGAGGCCCTGGTCGACCACGAGACCCGCCACGCGACGATGCGCAACCACACGGCGACCCACCTCCTGCACGCGGCGCTGCGCGAGCGGCTCGGCGACCACGTGCGCCAGGCGGGCTCCGCGGTGCGCCCCGACAAGCTGCGCTTCGACTTCACCCACGGCCAGGCGCTCGCCGCCGAGGATCTGAGCGCGATCGAGGACCGGGTCAACGAGTGGATCAAGGCGAGCCGCCCGGTGCGCTGGCTGGAGATGGAGCGCGGCGACGCGGAAGCGCTCGGCGCGATGGCGCTGTTCGGCGAGAAATACGGCGAGTGGGTGCGGGTGGTCGAGGTCGACGGGGTCTCGCGCGAGCTCTGCGGCGGCACGCATGTCGCCAACACCGCCGAGGTCGGCATCTTCAAGCTCTCCTCCGAGGGCTCCTCGGCCGCCAACGTGCGGCGGATCGAGGCGCTGACCGGCCCGGCGGCGATCGACTGGTTCCGCGACGAGGAGCGGCGCCTGCGCGAGGTCGGCGAGCTGCTCGGCTCGCCGCAGGACCCGCTGACGGGCGCCCGCCGCGCCGCCGAGCGCCTGCGCGAGGCGGGCGAGGGCGAGAAGCAGGCGGCGAAGCAGATGCTGGGCGAGGAGGCCGAGCGCCTGGTCGCCGCGGCCGAGCAGGCCGGCGGCATCGCGGTGGTCACGGCGCAGGCGCCGACCGGCGACCAGAAGCAGCTTCTAGAGCTGGCCAACCGGGTGCAGTCGAAGCTCGGCGGCGAGTCGGCGATCGCGCTCGGCGGCGCCAGCGGCGACAAGGTCGGGCTGGTCGTGCTCGTCTCCAAGGGCGCCGTAGGCAGCGGCGTCTCGGCGGCGAGCGTGGTGCGGGAGGCGGCGAGCGTCGTCGGCGGAGGCGGCGGCGGACGAGACGAGATGGCACAGGCCGGGGGGAAGGACGCTTCGAAGCTCGACGAGGCGCTGGCGACGGCGCGGCGGGCGATCGAAGCCGGTGCGAGCTAGTGCGCGTGCTCGCCCTCGACCACGGCACGGCGCGGATCGGCTGCGCGATCTCCGACCCCAGCGGCACCCTGGCGACGCCGCTCCCCACGATCGAACCGCCGGAGGCGAGCGCCGTCGCCGACCTGGTCGCCGAGCGCGAGGTCGAGCGCGTCGTCGTCGGCCTGCCGCTTCACCTGAGCGGCGAGGAAGGCTCGCAGGCGGCGCTGGCGCGCAGCTTCTGCGCCGAACTGACCGCCCTGCTGGAGATCCCGGTCGAGACCTACGACGAGCGGCTGACCACGCGGATGGCCGACGCGAGCAAGCGCGCCGGCGCGGCGGCGCCGTCCGACTCGCTGGCCGCCGCGCATCTGCTGCAGGCCTACCTCGCCGGCCAGGCGGCCATCGGGGGCACGGACGAGGATGAGTGAGGACGACGCGGCCCTGCGGCGGGAGCGACGCGGGGCCTCTCAACGCGTGCTGCGCCGGCGCCGCCGGCTGCTGTTCGGCGGGCTGGCGGTGGCGCTGCTTGCGGTGGTGGTCGTCGCGGCGCTCGCCTATCGCCACTTCCACAACCCGGCTCCGGCGCCGCCGCCGGAACCGGAACTGCGGACGATCACGCTGACGATCCCCGAGGGCTACAACCGCGGGCAGACCGCCGAGCTTGCGCGCGAAGCCGGCCTCAAGGGCAGCTACCTGAAGGCGAGCAGGGGCCACGAGGGCTTCCTCTTCCCCGACACCTTCGAACTGGAGAGGGGCGCCCCCGCGTCCGACCTCGTCGGGCTACAGATCGAAGACTTCAAGCGCCGGATCTCCGGCGTGAAGATGGCCTACGCGCGCTCGAAGAACCTGACGACCCGCGACGTTGTCACGATCGCCTCGATGATCGAGCGCGAGGCAGGCCTGGCGAGCCAGCGCAAGCTGGTCGCCGCGGTGATCTACAACCGCCTGCACGAAGGCATCCCGCTCGGCATCGACGCGACCGTCCGCTTCGCCACCGGCAACTACGCACGGCCGCTGACCGAATCCGAGCTGGCGGTCGACTCCCCCTACAACACGCGGGTCAACGCCGGCCTGCCGCCGGGGCCGATCGACAGCCCCGGCCTGGCTTCGATCGAAGCCGCCGCCCATCCCGCCAAGGTCGGGTATCTCTATTACGTGACCGAGCCCGGCACCTGCGGCAAGCTCTCCTTCTCCAAGACGGCAGCCGAATTCGAAGCCGACGTCGCCCGCTACAACGAAGCGCGCGCCGCGGCCGGCGGCAACTCGCCCGACACCTGCGAAGAATGAAAAGGCTCGCCGTGATCGGCCACCCGGTAGCCCACTCGCGCTCGCCGGCGATGCACAACGCGGCGCTCGCCGAGCTCGGCCTGGCGGGCGAGTGGAGCTACGAGGCGATCGACCTGGCGCCGGACGAGCTCGAGTCGCGGCTGCGGGCGATGGAGGGTGAGGGATTCGTCGGCGCCAACGTGACGATTCCGCACAAGGAGGCCGCGCTGCGCCTGGCGGATACCGCATCTCCAGTGGCGCAGGCAATTGGCGCAGCAAACACGCTCAGCTTCGAGGCCGGCGGGATCCAGGCCGACAACACGGACGCGGGGGGGCTCATCGATGCGTTACCCGGCGGGGTGCGAGGCAGACGCGCGCTGGTGCTTGGTGCGGGCGGTGCCGCGCGCGCGGCAATCTGGGTGCTGGCGAAGGAAAGCACAGTGGTCGATGCAGTCGACGTCTGGAATCGGACCGAAAGTCGGGCGCAGGAAATCGCGTCGCATCTAGGTGGAGCGCCCGTCGGAACCCCCAAGTTGGGCAACTACGGATTGATCGTCAACGCGACGTCGGTCGGGCTTCACGGCGAGAATCCCTTTGACGAGCTCCGGCCGCTGGCGGACGGTCAGCTCGACAGCGAACAGGTGGTTGTCGATCTGGTCTACGGCGATCGTCCCACCGGGCTGATCGAAGCTGCAAAGGCAGTTGGGGCTCACGCTGTCGATGGCCTCGAGATCCTTGTCCGTCAAGGAGCTCGCTCGCTGAAAATCTGGACCGAACGCGACCCGCCAATCGACGTGATGCGCAATGCGGCCCGAGAAGCCCTGCCGGGATAGGCCCCACGCACGCCGCCACATATAGCCTTGCGCCCGTGAGCACGCGCTTCAGATTCACCACCGCGGGCGAGTCGCACGGGCCGGGTCTCGTCGCGATCGTCGAGGGTATGCCGGCCGGGCTCGAGCTCGACCGCGAGGCGCTCGACCGCGACATGGCGCGGCGCCAGCTCGGCCACGGCCGCGGCGGCCGGATGAAGATCGAGACCGACACGGTCGAGGTCCGCTCCGGCGTGCGCCACGGCCGCACCCTGGGCAGCCCGATCGCGGTGCTGGTCGCCAACCGCGACTACGCCAACTGGGAGGAGCGGATGAACCCCTGGCCGGTCGAGGGGTTCGAGCCCGAAGAGGTCCACCTGCCGCGGCCCGGCCACGCCGACCTGGTCGGCGCGCAGAAGTACGGCCACGCCGACATCCGCAACGTGCTCGAGCGGGCCAGCGCCCGCGAGACGGCGGCGCGCGTCGCGGCGGGCTCGCTCGCCCGCGGCCTGCTCAGCGCGCTCGGCGTCAGCGTCCACAGCCATGTCGTCCAGATCGCCTCGGTCAAGGCCCCCGAGCGCCCCGACCTGCAGCCGCCCGATTTCGCCGCGGTCGACGAGGACCCGGTGCGCTGCCTCGACCCGGAGGCGAGCGGGGCGATGGTCGAGGAGATCAACCGCCTGCGCAAGGCCAACGAGAGCCTTGGCGGCAGCTTCGAGGTGCGCGTCTTCGGCCTCGTCCCCGGGCTCGGCTCGCACATCTCCTGGGAAGAGCGCCTCGACGGGCAGCTCGCCGGCGCGGTCGCCTCGATCCAGTCGGTCAAGGGCGTCGCGATCGGCGAGGCCTGGGATGTCGCCGGGCGCCCCGGCTCGGAGGCCCACGACGAGATCTTCTGGTCGGAGGAGCGCGGCTACCACCGCGAGTCCAACCATGCCGGCGGCCTCGAGGGCGGGATGACCAACGGCCTGCCGCTATCGGTGCGCGCGGCGATCAAGCCGATCTCGACCCTGACCAAGCCGCTGCGCTCGGTCGACACGGAGACCAAGCAGCCGGCGCAGGCGCTGCGCGAGCGCACCGACTCGACCGTCGTCCCCGCCGCCGCCGTGGTCGCCGAGGCGATGGTCTGCCTGGCCCTGGCGCGCTGCTACCGCGAGAAGTTCGGCGGCGACCACATCGACGATGTGCTCGCCGCGGTCGACGCCTACAAGAAGCGCATCGACTGGCGAGGCTGAACCGGTGAGCAGACCGGCGATCGTCTTCATCGGCTTCATGGGCGCCGGCAAGTCGACCGCCGCCGCGGCGGCGGCGCGCAACGCAGGGATCGAGCCGCTCGACACCGACGCCCTGCTCGAACGCGATTTCGGCTCTTCGATCGAGGACTTCTTCGCCGCGCACGGCGAGCAGGAGTTCCGCCGCCGCGAGGAAGCGCTGGCGACCGAGCTGCTGGCGAAAGCCGAGGGCGGCGCGATCGCGCTCGGCGGCGGCAGCGTGCTCTCGCCGAAGGTGCGCGAGGCGCTCGACCGCCACACGGTCGTCTGGCTGCAGGTCGACCCGGAGGAGGCCTGGCGGCGAGTCGAGGGCAAGGGGCGGCCACTGGCCAGCGACGGCGCCGCCTTCGAGGCGCTGTTGAACGAGCGACGGGCGCTGTATGAGGCGCTCGCCGACGCGGTCCTGATGCCCGCCGGGCGGCAGGCGGTCGGGCGGGCGCTGCCGGCGCTGAGCGCCCTCGCCGACCTGCCCGCCGGAACGAAGCTGCTCTGGGCGGCGAGTGCCTCCGGCGAGTACCCCGTCTTCGTCGGGCGCGGCCTGCTCGGCGCCGCCTGGTGGCCGCTCGAAGGGCGGCGCTTCGGGGTCACCGACAGGGCCGTCGGGCCGCTCTACGCCGACCGCCTGGCGGGGCTCGAGGCGCTGGTCGAGGTCGAGCCCGGCGAGGGGGCGAAGACGATGGCGGAAGCCGAGCGGGTGCTGAGCGAGCTCGCCAAGGCCGGGATGACGGGCGAGGACCACCTGGTCGCGCTCGGCGGCGGCGTCGTCGGCGATCTCGCCGGCTTCTGCGCCCACACCTACCAGCGCGGCGTGCCGGTGGTCCAGGCGCCGACGACGCTGGTCGCCCAGGTCGACTCGGCCTACGGGGGGAAGACCGGGGTGGACCTGCCGGAGGGCAAGAACTACGCCGGCGCCTACCACCTGCCGGCCGCCGTGATCGCCGACGTCGAGACGCTGGCCACGCTGCCGGCCGAGGACCTCGCCGCCGGCTTCGTCGAGGCGCTGAAGACGGGACTGCTGGCGGGCGGCCCGCTCTGGCAGCGGGTGCGGGCGATCGAGTCGCTCGACCCGGCCGAGCTCGACGACGTCGTCTTCGCCTGCGCCCGCTACAAGTGCGAGGTCGTCGCCGCCGACGAGCGCGACGGCGGCCTGCGCCATCAGCTCAACCTCGGCCACACGGTCGGCCACGCGATCGAGGCGGCGAGCGGCTACGAGCGCTACCGCCACGGCGAGGCCGTCGGGCTCGGTCTGCTGGCGGCGCTGCGGCTCTCCGATGCGCCCGAGCTGCACGGCGAAGTGGCCGCGCAGCTGGCCCGCCACGGCCTGCCGGCCAAGCTCGACCCTGCGATCGACGCGGCGGCGGTGATCGACGCTCTGCAGCGCGACAAGAAGCGCACCGCGGCCGGCGTCGGCTTCGTCCTGCTCTCCGCGCCCGGGGAGCCCCGCGTCGGCCAGCTGGTCGATCCGGCTAAGGTCGAGGCGGCCGTGCAGGAGCTCTACGAATGACCTCAGCCCACAACCGCGTCGCCGTCCTGCACGGGGTCAACTTCGATCTGCTGGAGCGCCGCGACGCGGCGGTCTACGGCGGGATCTCGCTCAGCGAGCTGGAGATGCGGATCCAGCAGGCGGCGCGCGAGCTCGGCCTGGAAACGATCTTCTTCCAGACCAACGCCGAGGGCGAGTTCGCCGAATACCTGCACCGGGCGCCCGAGCTCGCCGACGCGATCGTGATCAACGCCGGCGCCTGGACCCACTACAGCCGCGCGATCGCCGACGCGCTCGAGCTGGCCCGGCTGCCGACGGTCGAGGTCCACCTCTCCGACGTCGAGTCGCGTCAGGACTGGCGCCGCGTCTCGGTCTTCGACGGGCTGGTGCTCGAGAAGGTCTCCGGCAAGGGCCCCGACGGCTACCGCGACGCGCTCGCCCGCCTCGCGCGCGAGCTCGGCGTCAGCGCCGCATGAAGGGCCGCGGCGACCGCCTCGCGGCGGGCCTGGCGGAGCGCGAGCTCGACTTCTTCCTGGTCACCGAGCTGACCAACGTCCGCTACCTGACCGGCTTCACCGGCACGAACGGGGCCTGCGTCTGCGGTCCCGAGACGCGGCTCTTCCTCACCGACTTCCGCTACACCGAGCGCGCCGCGGCGGAGGTCGAGGGCTGGGAGACGGAGACCGTGAGCGACGACTGGCTCGGCGGCATCGCCGCCCACCTCTCGGGTCGCTTCGGCTTCGAGGACGATCATGTCTCGGTGCGGCTGCTGGAGCGCCTGCGGGGGAAACTCGCCGACGGAGTCGAGGCCGTCGCCGCCGGCGGGGCGGTCGAGAAGCTGCGCCGGGTCAAGGATGCCGACGAGCTGGCGGCGATCGCCGCCGCCTCCGAGCTCGCCGACGAGGTCTGGCGCTGGAGCGTCGAGCGCGGCCTCGGCGGGCGCGGCGAGCGCGAGGTCGCCCGCGCCGCCGAAGCGCGGATCCGCGAGCTCGGCGGCGACCCCTCCTTCCCGGCGATCGTCGCCGCCGGGCCGAGCGGGGCGCTGCCGCACGCCGAGCCCGGCGAGCGCCGGATCGGCAGCGGTGAGCTGGTCGTCTTCGACATGGGGGCGAAGCTCGACGGCTACTGCTCCGACGGGACCCGCACCTACGCCGTCGGCGAGCCCGGCGAGCGGGGGCGGGAGGTCTACGCGACGGCGCTGGCGGCGCAGCTGGCGGCGCTGGAGGCGGTCGAAGCCGGGGTCGAGGGCGAGGCGCTCGACGGCGTCGCCCGCGAGGTCATCAAGGCGGCCGGGCACGGCGAGCGCTTCGGCCACGGGCTCGGCCACGGCGTCGGGCTCGAGGTCCACGAGGCGCCGCGCCTCTCGCCGCGCTCGGAGGACACGCTCGCGGCGGGCGAAGTCGTGACGATCGAGCCGGGCATCTATCTGCCGGGCGAGCTGGGCGTGCGGATCGAGGATCTCGTTGTCGTCACCGATGACGGCTGTCGCAACCTCAGCTCGCTGGACAAGGATCTTCAGCTGGTCGAGTAGCTGCAACCTCAAGTCTGCGGCCGGGCGCGCCGATGCGAGTCCGGTGATCTTGAGGACGAACAGGCACGCGCCGGCCGCCGACTCGCTGGCCGCGCTCCGCGACGGCGCGCGGCGCGAACGGCTGATCGACATGGAGCTGCGGATCCGTCCCTACCGCTTCGGCTGCTTCGCGATCCTGGCGCTGGCGCTGACCGCCGTCGGCGGCGAAATCGGCTGGTGGTGGATCGCGCCCCTGCTTGCCGGCCTGGCCGGGTTCGCCGTCGCCGACAGCTTCATGCGCAACAGCGCCCACCCGGCGGTCTGGGTGGCGACGGCATGGGGCATCCTGCCGCTGCTGCTGCTCGACGCGGTGGTCGTCACGGGCGGCGCCGAAAGTCCCGTGCTGATGTGGTTCGCCTTGCCGGCGGTGACGCTCGGGGTGCGCTTCGAGCCGCGCGGGATCGCGATCGGCACCGCCTACATCGTCGCCCTGATGCTGCTCGGCACCGTCGGGCTCGACCCGGCGACCGCGAAGGCGCACCAGCAGCAGCTGATCGCCGCCGTCGCCCTGGTGATGAGCACGGTGATCCTCTCCGGCGCCCTGGTCGAGTCCGACCGGGCGCACCGCCGCCGCTCGACCCTTGACCCGCTGACCGGCCTGTTCAACCGCAACGCGCTCGACCAGCGGCTGAGCGAGCTCGACGGCCAGCCGACGAGCGAGGAGGAGGGCCTCTCGCACGCCCTGCTGCTCTGCGACCTCGACCACTTCAAGCATGTCAACGACCGGCTCGGCCACGCCGCCGGCGACGCGGTGCTGCAGGACGTCGCCTACACGATGCGCGCCGTGCTGCGCGCCGGCGACTCGATCTACCGGGTCGGCGGCGAGGAGATCCTCGTCGTCCTGCCGGGCGCCGCCGAGGCCGGGGCGGTTGAGATCGCCGAGCGCCTGCGCGTCGCGGTCGCCGGGCGCCGCCCGATCGGCGTCGATGTGACGGTCAGCATCGGCGTCGCCGTCGCCGCGCCGGGGCTGCTCGACACCGACGAGCTGGTCGAGATGGCCGACGCGGCCCTGTATGAGGCCAAGGCCGGCGGGCGCGACCGCGTGACGGTCGGTTCAGCGGCTGAGGTCGAGGCCGTCGTCTAGCCGCGCGGCGAAGGCGGCGATCAGCGCGACCGTCGCCTCGAGGTCGCGCAGGTCAACCAGCTCGACCGGCGAGTGCATGTAGCGCAGCGGGATCGAGACGAGCCCGGTGGGGATGCCCGAGCGCGAGATCTGGATCGCGTCGGCGTCGGTGTGCGAGGAGCGGCCGGTGGCGCTGAGGGTGTACTCGATGCCCTCCGCCTCGGCGGTCTCGATCAGCAGCTCGGAAACCTTGGGGGAGAGGGTCGAGCCGCGGAAAATCACCGTGCCCGAGCCGAGCGGGTGGCTGCCGTTCTCCTTCTCGTCGACGCCGGGGGCGTCGGTGGCGTGGGTCACATCGACCGCGACCGCGAGGTCCGGTCGCACCTCGAAGGCGGCGGTGCGGGCGCCGAACAGGCCGATCTCCTCCTGCACGGCGGCGACCGCGGCGAAGCTGCCGCCGAGCGAGCCGCGCTCGTGGCAGCGGCGCAGCGCCTCGAGCGCGACATAGGCGCCGAGCCGGTTGTCCATCGCCCGCGAGGCGAGCCGGTCGCCGGCCAGCCGCAGCGGGTCGGCGGCGATCACCGCCGGGTCGCCTACCCGGACCAGCGCCTCCGCCTGCTCGCGGTCGGCGGCGCCGATGTCGATGTGCAGTCCCTTCAGCTCGACCACCTTCTTGCGCTGCTCGCCGTCGAGCAGGTGGATCGGCTTGCGCCCGACGACGCCGGGCAGGGTGCCCTCGCGGCCACGCACCTCGACCCGCTGGCCGACGAGGATCTGCGGGTCCCAGCCGCCGATCGGGGCGAACCAGAGGAAGCCCTTCTCGTCGATGTGGGTGACGACGAGGCCGATCTCGTCGATGTGGCCGACCACCGCGAGCAGCGGCGAGGCATCGCCCACGCGGGCGATCGAGGAGCCGAGGCCGTCGGTCGAGAGCTCGGCGAAGGAGGCCTCCTCGCGCCAGACCGCGGCGGCCGGTCCCTCGTGGCCGGAGGGGGCGCCGGGGCCGAGCAGCTTTTCGAGCAGCGAAGGGGTCTCAAGCATCGCGCCGCAGTATGTCGAGTCGAACTGATGTGCGCAATCGCGGGATTCGAATAGATTCTTCCGCCATGAGCGATGCGACCCTCACCGCGCTGGTCAGCGGCGCCTCCAGCGGCATCGGCGAGGCGACCGCGAAGCGGCTGGCGCGCGAGCCGGGCGCCGAGCTGGTCCTCGTCGCCCGCCGCGAGGAGCGCCTGCGGGCGCTGGCCGAGTCGCTGCCCTGCCGGGTGACCTGGCTCGCCGCCGACCTGACCGGGGAGGACGCGCCGCAGCGGGTCCGCGACCACCTCGCCGAGCAGCACGGCGGCCGGCTGACGCTGCTCGTCAACAACGCCGGCGCCGCCTGGCGCGGCTCCTTCGGCGAGGCGGGCTACGCCAACGTCCAGCGCCACATGGAGCTCAACTTCGACGCCGTCCTGCGGCTCACCGAGGCGCTGCTGCCGCAGCTGCGCGACTCGGCCCCGAGCGCGATCGTCAACGTCGCCAGCACCGCCGGCCGGGTCGCGCGGGCGCGCACCGGCGCCTACTCGGCGAGCAAGTTCGCGCTGATCGGCTGGACCGACGCCCTCTACGCGGAGGAGCGGCCAAACGGCGTCCACGCCGGTCTCGTGCTGCCGGGCTTCGTCGCCACCGAGGGCTTCCCGGCGACCGAGCTGCGCGCGAGCCCGCTCACCCGCTGGACGGTGTCCAAACCGGAGAAGGTCGCCGAGGCGATCGTCGAGTGCGGCCTGCGCGGCAAGGCCGAGCGCTACGTGCCGCGCCCCTACGCGCTCGCGGCGCTCGCCCGCATCCTCGCGCCGCGGCTGGTCCGCCGCGTGCTCTCCGGCGGCGCCGCTTCGAGCCTCACCACGAGCACCGCGGCCGAAGCCGCCCAGCCGGACGACTGAGCGGCCGGGCGGCGGAGCCCCCGTCGCTCAGTGGAAGTGTTCGCGGGTCAGCCGGCAGTAGTGGAAGCCGAAGGGGAAGCTGACGTTGTTGGCGGCGTTGCCGGTGTGTTCGGCCCGGATCGACTCGTGCGTCGCCTTCTTGCGCTGCTTGTGGACCAGGAACTTGCCGAGCCTGTGAAACCGCACCTTGACGACCCGCAGGTACTTGAACCACTTGTGCAGGCGCGCCGCGTCAGCGGGCGGCGGCGGCACCTTGACGATCTCCCCGATCGCCTGGCCGAAGGTGCGCGAAACGTGCAGGAACTGGTGCCCCGCCGGCACCAGCTTCTGGTGTTTGACCCGCTGTTCGGCCCCCTTGAGGATGCGTCTGCTGCGCAGCGTGTCGCGCTTGCAGATCGGCTCCACCGCAGCCTTGTAGGTAGCTCTGGTTTGCTCGGTCGTCTGTTCTTCTCCGCTGGCGACCGGGGCGGCTGCGAACAGCAGCGCAACGACGGTCGCGGCGAAGGCTCCCTGCCTTATTCCCATGTCTATTGGTTATCCACCTCCACGGGCTTCAAACCCGTCGGAGGCTCAGCCGTTGCGGTCGAAGCGACCGAAGCGGCAGTCGCGGAAGTGGAGGACGATCGAGGTGTTGTTGGCCGAGACGCCGGCGCGTTCGGCGAGGATCCCCTCGTGGTTGCCCTTGATCTTCAGCCCTTCGAGGTAGTACTTGCCGACCAGCCGCAGCCGCGTCTTCAGCAGCTTCATGATTTCGAGCCAGCGCTCGATCCGGTGGGCGTCGGCGGTCGGCGGCGGCACCTTCGCCAGCTTCCCGATCAGCCTGCCAAACGATCCGGAGACGCGGATGAACTGCTTGCCCGCGGGGTTCAGCTTGTTGCGGTTGAGCCGCTGTCGCACCCCGGCCATGATCCGTTCGTTGGCCTTGCGATTCGCCTGGCAGATCGGCTCGACCGCCGCTTTGTAGCTTTCCCGCGTCTGTTCCTCGCCCTGCGCAAGCGGCAACGCGCCGAACGCAAGCAGCGCAAGCACAACGAGTATCCCCAGCGTTCGCTTCATCTCCCTGACAGAACAAGGGTAGAGGTTCGCCGCATCCTGAGCTATGCTCCTGACAATCCAGTGACAAACCACCCGACAAAAGGGCACGAAATTGGCGACAGATCTCACTGACCGGCTTGCATATGCGAGTCAGAGCGTCAAGCTCGACCAGGCCGACCTGGCTCGGGTCCTCGACGCCAACCCCCGCACGGTCGCGCGCTGGATGCACAGGCAGTCCACGCCCCGGCGCGAGTCCCGCGAGCGGGTGCTCGAGCTGCTGGCGGTGTTCGATCAGCTTTCCGGTGTCCTGCAGCCGCAGGCCGCGCACGACTGGCTTCTCTCTCCGAACCCAATGCTCGATCACCACAAGCCGGTCGACCTCCTGCGCGGCGGCGACTACCGGAAGGTGCTTGGGGCTATCGACGCTTTGGGCGAGGGAGCTTTCGTCTAAGGCCGATGCCCGATGTGCGCCTGGTCGATGCGGTCGACCGCATCCCGCCGACAACGTATGTAGGTGAGGCCTTTCGCCATGTTGCCGAGCGCTGGCACCCGCTCTCCGGCGCCGGCGCCCGGTTGCAGGGTGGGCGCTGGAACCCGCCGAATAGTTTCGCGACGCTCTATCTCGCCGTAGACGAGGCGACAGCCGTCGCCGAGTACCACCGCATGGCGCAGCGCAGCGGTCTGGTGGCCGAGGACTTCATGCCGCGGCGCCTGTATCGCATCGCGCTGGAGCTCCACGCGGTCGTCGACCTGACCGCGGCCCCTTCCGGGCTTCCCGACGCTCTCGCCGAGCTCGACTTTCAGGCGCGCGACCTGATCGCGTCGCAGGCGGTCGGCGAAGCCGCCGAGCACCTGGGTCGTGAGGCAGTCCGCGCCCCCTCGGCAACCGGCAGCGGGAACATCCTTGCCGTCTTTCCGGACCGGCTCCACCCCGACTCCAAGGTTGAGCCTCTGGACTTCAGACTCTGGAGCGAGCCCCCGTAGCGCCCGCCGGTTCGCTCTCGACAGGACTCGCTAGGCTGCTCGACCGTGATAAGCACGAACGAATTCAAGAACGGCAGCCATATCGAAATCGACGGGTCGATCTTCAAGATCCTCGAGTTCCAGCATGTCAAGCCCGGCAAGGGCGGGGCGTTCGTGCGGACGAAGCTGCGCAAGATCGAAGACGGGTCGGTGCAGGACAAAACCTTCAGGGCGGGGGAGAAGTTCCGCCCGGTGCACACCGAGTCGCGCAAGATGCAGTACCTCTACGACTCGGGCGACGCGGCGGTCTTCATGGACAGCCAGAACTACGAGCAGATCGAGATCGCCGGCGACGCGATCGGCGACGCGATGCGCTGGGTGCTGCCGAACGACGAGGTCGATGTGCTGTTCGTCGACGAGCGGCCGAGCGATGTGCAGGTGGCGAGCGCGATCGAGATGAAGGTCACCGAGACGGCGCCCGGCGTCAAAGGCGACACCGCCTCCGGCGGCGGCAACAAGCCGGCGACGCTGGAGTCGGGCGTCGTCGTCCAGGTGCCGCTGTTCATCGACGAGGGCGAGACGATCCGCGTCGACACCCGCAGCGGCGAGTACATCTCGCGCGCTTAACGCTGCCGACCCGAGCCCGCCCGCCGGAAGCGCGAGAATAGGCCGATGCGCAGATCAGACCAGCGCCGCGACGCCGTCTTCGCCTGCTACCAGCGCGACGTCACCGGGCGCCCGCTGGGCGAGCTGTTGGCCGAGGCGCGGCCGTTCACCCGCGGGCTCGCCGAGGCGGTCGACGCCAACCGCGAGCAGCTCGACGCGGTGATCGCCGCCCACGCGCGCGGCTGGGAGCTGGGGCGGATCGCGCCGCTGGAGCTGAACGTGATGCGGGTCGCGCTGCAGGAGATCGAGCACAGCGACGACGTCCCCGACGAGGTGGCGATCGACGAGGCGGTCGAGATCGCCAAGGAGTACTGCGGCGCCGACGCCCCCGGTTTCGTCAACGGCATCCTCGGCGCGATCGTGCGCGAGCGGCAGGGGGTGAGCTGAGGTGGCAGGCGAGGCGCGGCTGCGCGAGATCTCCAGCCGCCTGAAGGCGATCGCGGGCGAGCTGGAGGGCGACGAGGCGAGCGACGAGCAGGCGGCCGAGCTGGCGCGCGAGGCGGCCGAGCTCTCGACCGAGGCGGTCGAGGAGGCGAACCGCCGCATCCGCGAGTCCGGCGGCGCGTAGTGCCCGAGTACCCGGAGGACCTGCGCGAGCTGATCGACGCCGAGCTGGAGCGGCTGCGCTTCGCCGCCGCGCCGGCCACCGCCGGGCTGGAGGAGGCGATGCGCTACTCGCTGCTCGCCGGCGGCAAGCGCGTGCGGCCGGTGCTCGCGCTGGCGACGGCGCGGGCGCTCGGCGCCGCGCCGGAGCGCTACCTGCGCGTCGCCGCGGCGATCGAGCTGATCCACACCTACTCGCTGATCCACGACGACCTGCCGGCGATGGACGACGACGAGCTGCGTCGCGGCCGGCCGACCTCGCACGTGCGCTTCGGCGAGGACGTCGCGATCCTCGCCGGCGACGGGCTGTTCGCCGAGGCGATCCGGCTGTTCTGCGGGCAGCCGGGCGAGCCGGGCCGGGTGCTCGCCGCGCTGGCCGAGCTGGCGGGCGCGATCGGCGTCGACGGCATGGTCGGCGGCCAGTATGTGGACGTCGCCGGCGAGGCGGGCGACGCCGCGGCGCTGCGCGCCCTGCACGGGCTGAAGACCGGCCGGCTGATCGCGGCGGGCGTGGGTGTCGTATTGACCCTGGAGGGAACAGGCGAACCTGAGACAATCCCCTACGAACGCTTCGCCGAGGAGCTCGGCATGCTCTTCCAGATCGTCGACGACATCCTCGACGTGACGGGAAGCGACGAGCAGCTCGGCAAGCCGCGAGGAAGCGACGAGCGACATGGCAAACTCACCTACGTCAGTCTCTTCGGCCTCGAGCGAGCGCGCGAGCTGGCCGCCGAGTCCCATGCCAAGGCGACAGGCGCGCTGGCCGAAGCCGCGGGCGAGACGGGCGACCTGAGAGGGATCGCCGACTACATCTTCACGAGGAACGAATGAGCGCCGAGCAAGAGAACCTCCTAGCCGCGATCGACACCCCCGCCGACCTGCACGGGCTCGACGACGAGCAGCTGCAGCAGGTCGCGCAGGAGATGCGCACATACATCATCGACACGATCGGTGAGATCGGCGGCCATTTCGGCGCCAACCTCGGCACCTGCGAGCTGGCGGTGGCCCTGCACAGCCTGCTCGACTCGCCGCGCGACAAGGTCCTCTGGGACGTCGGCCACCAGGCCTACCCGCACAAGATCCTCACCGGCCGCCGCGAGGCGCTGCCGACGATCCGCCAGTACGAAGGGCTGGCGCCGTTCTGCGCGACCTTCGAGTCCGAGCACGACATCATGGGCGCCGGCCACGCCTCGACCTCGATCGGCTACGCGGTCGGGCTGAAGGAGGCGATGCGCAAGGGGATCGGCGAGGACGGCAAGGTCGCGGCGGTGATCGGCGACGGGGCGCTGACCGGCGGCGTCGCTTACGAGGCCCTGCACGCGGCCGGCGGCCTGCAGACGCCGATCGTGATCGTGCTCAACGACAACGGGATGTCGATCTCGCCCAACGTCGGCGCGCTCTCGCGCTACTTCAACCGGGTGCGGCTCAACCCGCGCCTCTACCACGCGCGCGAGGGCGTCGAGCAGCAGCTGACCAGGCTGCCGCTGGGGCTCGGCAAGCGGATCGAACGGCTCGGGCCGGAGATCAAGTCGGCGGTCAAGGCCTACTGGGCGCCGGGCCTCTTCTTCGAGGAGCTCGACCTCGCCTACATGGGCGTGATCGACGGTCACGATGTGCATGCGCTGCGCGACGCCCTGCGCGAGGCCTTCGACGCCGACCGGCCGGTCGTCGTCCACATCCACACGGTCAAGGGCAAGGGCTTCGGCCCGGCCGAGGACGGCGGCCTCGCGGGGATGGAGCAGTGGCACGCGGCGAAGCCGAAGTCGATCGTCAACGGCGCGCCGGCGCCGAAGCCGGTGCCGGTGAAGGAGTCCGACTCGCCCGAGGCGGTCGCCCCCGAGCGGTTGGAGAAGCCGCCGCCGCCGAGCGCGCCGCCCCAGTACACGCAGGTCTTCGGCGACGCGATCGTCGCCGAGGCGGAGCGCGACGAGCGCGTGGTCGGGATCACCGCGGCGATGGCGGGGGGGACGGGGCTGCAGAAGCTCGCCGACGAGCTGCCCGAGCAGTACTACGACGTCGGGATCGCCGAGCAGAACGCCGTGCTGCTCGCCTCGGGCCTCGCCCTGCAGGGCGCCAAGCCCGTCTGCGCGATCTACTCGACCTTCCTCCAGCGCGCCTACGACCAGCTCGTCCACGACGTCTGCCTGCAGGAGCTCGACGTCACCTTCGCGCTGGACCGGGCGGGGCTGGTCGGCGACGACGGGCCGACCCACCACGGCGCCTTCGACGTCTCCTACTTCCGCGCCCTGCCCAACGTGGTCGCGATGGCGCCGCGCGACGAGGCGATGCTCGTCCACATGCTGCGCACGGCGATCGCCCACGACGGCCCGGCGGCGCTGCGCTACCCGCGCGGCGCGGCGGAGGGAGTCGAGCTGCCCGCCGAGCCGGTCGAGATCCCGATCGGCAGCGGCGAGCTGCTGGCGAGCGGCGAGCGCGTGGCTCTGCTCGGCTACGGCTACGGCGTCGCCGTCGCCCAGCAGGCGGCCGAGCTGCTCGCGGCGCACGACCTGCGACCGACGGTCGCCGACGCGCGCTTCGTCAAGCCGCTCGACGCCGAGCTGCTGGAGCGCCTGGCGCTGGGTCACGACCTCGTGGTGACGATCGAGGAGAACGTGCTCGCTGGGGGGTTCGGCTCGGCGGTGCTCGAGCACCTGGAGGACGCCTTCGGCGACCGGCCCGGCGAGCGCGCCAGGGTGATGCGGATCGGCCTGCCCGACCGCTACGTCACCCACGGCAAGCCGGCGCTGCTGCGCGAGGAGGTCGGCCTGACCGGCGAGTCCGTGGCCGAGCGGGTGCTGGCGGCGCTGCGCTCGGGGGAGCCGGCGCTGCATTGAGCCCGGCGCGTCGTTAACGGAATTTCAACCCGGGCTTGCATCAAAGCGCTCAATCGGTTAGCCTGCCCGGCGGCCTCCTTGGTTGGCACCGGATTCGCCCCCATTTCGCGGGTTGTTTCTGGGGTTACTATAGGGAGAGGAGGCGCGTATCTCTGGATATGCAGGGTCCGTTGGGTAGGCGGACCTGTGCCCGTAAACGGCAGCGCGGCTTCGCCAAGCGCAGCTTGCGCTCCGGGCGGCCCCGGACTAGTCTGCGGCGATGGCCGTCAAGCTCCACCGCTGCTCGCTCACCTGGTTCAAGCTCGGCATGCACCCCTGCTGGCGCGTGCAGAAGGCGCTCGACGACCAGGGTGTCGAGTACGAGGTGGTCGCCGGCCCGGTCCGCCCGGGCAAGCGCGACGAGCTCGAGCAGCTATCCGGCCAGCGCAAATACCCGACGATCGAGTTCGAGGACGGCCGCATCTACCGCGAAGAGTCCGCGGAGATGGCCGAGCGCATCAGCGCCGGCAAGCTGTTCGAGGCCTGATCGCGCCGAGCGCGGCACCGGCATGAAGGACGCGATCGGGGGCGGAAACTCTCGTCTCGCCATCGCGGATTGCAGGGTTGGCCCGCTGCGGATGAGCGACGCGATGGCCTTCGACCTGGCCGAGGATGGCCGCATCCGCCGGATCCGGCCCCATCTACGCCCGTGGCTTGCGACCACCCTCTTCGCGCTCCTGCTCAGCCCCCAGGTCGGCCGTCACCCGGGCGTCGTTCGCCGCGCGCTGCGCACCTGAGCCCGGTTTTCAGCTGCCGCCAGTGCAGCCGATAGCTTTCGCCGCATGGAGAAGGATCGCGAAAGCGTCCACCCGATCGCCGGAGCCGAGGACGTCCAGATCGTCTATCGGCGCACCAGCACGCGGCCGGTCGAGTACGGGGTTTCCGGCACAGACGACGCGATGGGGAAGATCATCGACTGGTTTGCCGAGAACTGGACGGAGCTAATCTGATGAAGACCATGCGCACCCCTGCTGAGGATGCAGCCTTGTCGGCCTTCAAGGACGCCGCCACGAGCGACGGCGATCCCGGCTACCCGAGCGGCGCCGCCTTCATCCCGTGGCAGGAGACTCCCCAGACGGACCGCATCCTGTGGCGCTACCTGCACGAAGGCCGGCCCGCGGTCATCGTCGGCACGGCCGACTTCGACATGCTGATCGAGCCGCTTCCTCTCGGCAGGCTGGCTCGTCTGCGCAACGAGCTCCTTCGCCGGACCACCGTCCAGGTCTCGTTTCGTCGCAAGGACGCACCAGTCGCTCCCGACATCCCGCCGGTTAGGGCGGATATTGGCCGACATGCCCTAGAGCGCCTGACGCCAGTCGGGGCTTGAGATCCCTACGGAGGATCGCTCGGAAATGGCCCGTAGGAATGACTCCCCAGTCGGAACGGCCCACTCGGAGAGCATGGAGAAGAGGGCTCGCAGGAGCGCCGCGTACAAAGCCGCCCTCGAGGAGCAACAGCCCTACGAGCAGTTCGCCCGGCTGGTGATCCGCAAGCGCATGCAGCTCGGCCTCACGCAGCAGGAGCTGGCCAAGAGGATGGGGACGAGCCATTCCGTCGTCTCCCGCCTTGAGAGCGGCCAGCATCGCTTCAGCTTTGCCACCATGCGCAAGCTCGCCAAGGCGCTCGACACGCATCTCGTTTACGGCTTCCAAGATGAGGCTCCGGACGCGAAGTCCCGCCGGACGCCGAAGCGCGAGCTGGTGGTTTCGGCCTAACCGAGGCGTCTACCCGTTCAGGACTGGTGCCAGCTCGGCAGTAGGCACCACGGTCGGCATGGGGATGGTGATGTGCAGCTCTCCGTCCCGTTTCAGCAACCGCTTCGGGCGGACCAACGTAAGTCCGACCATCTCGCCGTCGCGGTCGAATCGAACGGCGTGTCCCTCCGGCGTCTCGTCGTAGTCGTCCGCGCGCGAAGGGTCACCAACATGGAGATAGAGAACATCGGCCTCGGCGTCGTAATCGGAGCGATCGAACTCTATGCCGGTGATTGTCACCGTCATGGCTTCGTCCGGACTAGCGGAATGGCTCGGGCTCGAACACATCTTCACTCGCGAGCTTGCTCAAGTCACCGCGTTTTGAGCTAAAAGCCCCGATCAGTGAGAACGGGGGCTGCGGCGACTCATTGGTCAACTCGCGTTCGAGCACGCCCGTGACGAACTGCCTCAAAGTGATGCCCATCCCCTCGGCCTCCCACCTGACGCGCTGCGCCAACTCGGTATCCAGCTCGACTGTCGTTGTCTGCGATTTGGCCACGCGCGAATGGTAGCCGCACGACTTGTCGTTCTGCCGCGGGAGACGCGTAGTCTGCGGATATGACCGATGGGCGAATCACCATGAACCCGGCTCGTATGAGGGGGTTGCCCTGCATCCGCGACACCCGCGTCACCGTCAGCGCGGTCTTGAACCAGCTGGCCGCTGGAACCAGCGTCGATGAGCTGCTGGCAAGCTACCCCTACCTGGAGCGCGAGGATGTTCTTGCCGCTCTGGGCTATGCCGCTGCGACAACGCACCTCAAGGGCTAACTGAAGAGCGAAGCGCGCCTGGAAGGCGGCAAACGAGCGCGAACGCGAGCTTGTCGCCGACGAGGGTCGCAAGTCCGAGCGGATGGATGCCTATCTGGCGACCGATATAGGGTCGCCCGCTTCGTGGCGCAATTTCGTTCGATGAAGGCGAAACGCCTGCTGGCGGCTCTTGAACGCAAGCCGCTCAGCTACCGCGTGGTGCGGCAGGCCGGCTCGCATCGCCGCATGGAGGCACCGGGCAGGCCGCCGCTCTCATTTGCCTTTCACGACAAGGCGACGATTCCGGCCGGGCTGGTCCGCAAGATCCTCACCAAGGACATCGGCCTTGCGGAGGACGAGGCTCGGAAGCTACTCTGACATGGAGGATCGAATGGAAACCGTGCGCGTCATCTATCACCACGAAGCCGACGGCTGGTGGGCCGAGTCGCCCGATGTCGAGGGCTGGTCCGCCGCTGCCGACACCTACGCGGAGTTGGTGAAGCTCGCGGCAGAGGGCGTGCCCTTCGCCTTGGGGCACAAGAACGCCGAACTGGAGCACTACGTGCCCGCAGGCGAGCACGTCGCCGCTTAGGGATTTCCCTAGCTCTGATTTCCGCGCGACTTTTCAGCGAAATACGCTGCGAGGCCGAGGGCTGCCAGTAGCAATCCTCCAACGCGCTCTATGTCTTCTGACCCCTGGGCCAAGAGCCAGCCACAGCACCAGGCGATTGAGAGCAGCGTGGCGATCAAGGCGGGATTCTGGGCCAGACAGTCAGAAACGATTTCCGGTGTCGCTTGCTCGCCCGTGTCGCCCAGAGCCTCCGGCGCTACTGGAGAAGGGCCCATGCCGACGAGGGCAGAAAAGTCCTGCACGATTCTCTGGTACTCGGCCATCGGGTCGATGGCGATCCCTGCCCGATCCATGATCCGGCGGGTGCCCAGCGGATCGACCGGCTTCATCTGCTCCAGAAGGCGCCGGTAGTCGGCCATCGGTTTCATGGCCTGACGGCCGTATTCCATCGTCCTCCGGTGGCTCGCCAGCGGATTTATGCCATTGCGAAGCACGCTCGCTGCCATCTCTTTGATTCTACGTCGAGGTTCGGCGCTGCGGCGATTCGAGTTCTATCCGTGGGCGGGACTGGTGCATTTACTGGCGCATTGGTCGGATCACGAAGCCGCGATGCCGCTCGGATCGATACGGCCAGCGCCCCGCATTCCGCTCTAGGAGCCTGGGTCGCTAACACGACCTGAGGCAACGCGCGCGAGCAACGGGGTCGGGATCGGGTCGCGAACGCGCCGATTCTTCGCGTCGGGCGCCCCGAAGCGGTTCCGCGGAACCGCTTCGGGGCCGTGAGGCTCCCGGACCCGGTTACGTGGCTCCGACCAGCCCCAGGCCGCCGGCCCGATGCAGCTTCAGCAGGTTGTGGACCGCGCAGTGAAAGCGCCACTGTGCTCGCGCCGCGGCCTCGCCGCGCAAGAGCAGTCGCTTGGCTGATTGGACGGTGTCCATCTGCCCGAAGACCGGCTCGACGATCGTCTTGCGCTTCGCGTACGCCGTGCGGCCCCGCTTCGTCTGCAGCTTGCGCGCCATCCGCTGCTTGGCGGTGGCGCCTCGGGGGACCGGCCCTCGCGGGGCGGGAGGCTGAGGCTCGGAGCGCTTGAAGCGGCCGGTGGCAAGGTGGGGGTCGAGGCCGTGCTCGGTAGCCGTGGTGATGTTGTCGGAGGAGAAGTAACCGGCGTCGCCGAGCAGCTTCGCATCGGCGGGCAGCTCCGCCTCGATCGCCTCGAGGTTCTCGCTCAGCTGCTC
>Ga0102953_1000400_pt1 | contig 30104 bp, 23 predicted proteins | sample SalPon2A_C_D2_MG_FD_78509 | JGI IMG/M metagenome (GOLD analysis project Ga0102953, IMG submission 78509) | Soil microbial communities from South San Francisco under conditions of wetland restoration - Salt Pond MetaG R2A_C_D2_MG | ecosystem: Environmental > Terrestrial > Soil > Wetlands | place... | reverse complement strand
CCGGGCGGCGGCCTCCAGCGCCCCCCACTGCACGAGTTGGGCAATGCCCCGCTCGCGCGGATCCTCGGCGATGATGCGTTCGATCTCGGCGAAGCGGTTGGTCATGGCAAAGGCCGGTGTGGGAGTGCTGGGGCGTGCCCAGGGTGACTAGCGATGCGCTGCGAGCAACTTGAAGTCATCGTCGAACTTCGTGTTGGTAAGCAACCAGCGGTCATGTGGCTTGTAGAAGTAGAACTCCCACTCCGCCGGGGCTGATTCGAACTTGAGCAGGTAGACCAGGCGCACGAGGGACTGTCCGAAGGGCTCCTGGTTGACCATCTCGAAGCCCAGGGGCCGGCCATAGATTTCCAGCATGGTCTGGGTCTGCTTGAGGATCACGGTGACCTGCTGCGGCTTGGCCCGGGCAATGGTGGTGCCGTCGAAGAGCTTGTTGTAGGCAGCCTTCACCTGCCCTGCCTGAACGGCCCGCAGGAACGCTTCCGCCTGGTCTTTCGGCGTGCCGTCCGCATGCGCCAAGGCGGGCAGAGCCAAGGCCAGGGTCAACAGCAGGAGCAGGGTCGGTACGACGCGTTTCATGTTGCCTCCGTTTGGGAATCCCTTGGGGTAGACGGTGGTCGCCGAGCAGCCCGCTGGGGTGCGGGCCGCGACCCTCCCTTGTCAGGGGTGTACGGGCTTGAGGTCATAAACGACGCGTCCGCTGACAAGGGTCACTTCCGGCCGGCCCCGCAGATGGCGCCCTCCGTAAACCGTCCAGCCGCACTGGCTGGCCACTTGGTCGTCGCCCTCGGCGATCGTCCATTCCGCATCGGGGCGCATCAGTACCAGGTCCGCATCGGCACCGACTGCTACGGCGCCCTTAGGCATGCCGAACCAACGCGCTGCGTTGCCGGAGGTGAGCGCAATCAGGCGCTCCAGCGAGATCGCATCCCGGCGCCACCAGTCCAAAGCCAGCGGAAACAGGTACTCCACCCCCGGGATGCCGCTGGGCGCTTGGTCGTAGGGCTGCTCCTTCTCGGCCAGGGTGTGTGGGGCGTGGTCGCTGCCCAGGCCGTCAATGCCTTTGCCCAGGCACGCATACAGTTCGGCGCGCTCGGCTTCCGTGCGCAGGGGCGGGTTCACCTTGTAGCGATTCTCCACCGGCGGCGCGATGGATTCCACCGAGAGCAGTAGGTGGTGCGGGCACACCTCCACGAACACCCGCTCGCGGATGCCGCTCTCCTCGGCCAAGCGGATGGCGCCGGGCACTGTGCAGTGGGCCAGGTACAGCCGCACGCCGTACTCGCGCGCCCAGTCCAGCGCCTGCCGCACGGCGGCCAGCTCGCCCTCGCTGCTGCGCAGCAGGTGATGGTGGTAAGCGTCGTGCGGGTGGCGCGCCGCATTGGCTTCGATTCGCTCCAGGTCCTCGGCGTGTACCATCACGGGCAGGTCCAGTTCCGCCGCCAGCCGGAAGTGCGCCTGCACGTCATCCGGCGGCAGGCCGCCCTGGCCCGTGGAGGGGCCCATGTAGATCTTCAGCGCCTTGACGGCCGGATGGGCCGCGGCCCGGCGCACCTCGTCCGCGTTGTCGGGCTCGGCGCCGAAGTTGAACAGCAGGTTGGCGGGCGCTCCCGCGGCCAGAGCCACCTTGGCCTCCAGGGCAGCCAGGGTGGTCGTGCGGGGCGAGGTATTGGGCATGTCCGCGCAGGTCGTGGTGCCGCCCTTCACTGCGGCGCGGGCGCCCGAGAGTAGCGTCTCCTTGTGCTCCCCACCGGGTTGGCGGAAGTGCACGTGCATGTCGATGGCCCCGGGGAGCACCAGCCGTCCGCCACCCTCCAGCACGGGCACCTCCGGTGTGGCCTGCACGGCCGGCCCCAGCGCGGCGATGCGTCCATCGTGTACGCGCACGGAACCGGCGCTGCCATCGGGCAGCCGCACGTTGCGAATCAGCAGGTCGCTCATCGGGGGGCGTTCGGGGCTCGCGGCCCTGGGGGTGCGATGCAGGAGGCGTCGTGCGCCTGCGGCTCGGGGGGGCGCCGGCCGGCCCGGCACCAGTCTTGCCGCCCGGCGTGCAAACGGCTTACCCTAGCCCGGCCGGTGCCGCGGAGTAAAGCGGCGCCAGACCGCCTGTGCCGTGCCGTCGCGGCCACCGGCAGTCGTTCGTTCCTTCATGCCTTCCCCTTTCGCCAATGGCCGGTCTCACTCCGCTCGTGTTCGTCACCACCAATGCCGGCAAGCTGCGCGAGGCGCGGGACTGGCTGAGCACGCCCGTGGAGGGCGTTGATCTGGAACTGGACGAACTGCAGACGACCGACCTGGATGCGCTCACGCGGCACAAGACCGAGCAGGCCTACGCGCGACTCGGGCGCCCGTTGCTGGTGGAGGACACAGCCCTGACCTTTGCAGCGTGGGGCGCTCTGCCTGGGCCGTTCATCAAGTTCTTCCTGAGCGAGCTGGGCACGCGCGGCATCGTACAGGCGCTGCAGCCCTTCGGCGACGACCGCGCTGAGTGCACCTGCACGGTGGGCTACCATGATGGCGGCGCCGTGCACCTCTTCACGGGCAGGGTCACGGGGCGCATCGTGCCGCCCCGGGGTGAGCAGGGCTTCGGCTGGGACCCCATCTTCGAGCCGGAGGGCGTGCCCCGCACCTTCGGTGAGATGGCCCTGGCGGAAAAGCAGCGCCATTCCATGCGCGCGCGGGCCTTCTCCGCCCTGGCGGCCTACCTGCACGAGCGTGGATGAACGCCGCACCCTGCCAGTCACGAGCCGGCGCGCCTGCGCAACCTCGATCGAAGCGGTGGGACAGATGGCTTAGCGCAGGCCGGGCAGGAGGCCGAAGAGGCTCCAGCCCTGCGCCTGGAGGAGGAACACCACGAACCCGCCCACACAGAGCGACGGTGCGAAGGGCAGCGGCGTGTTGAGCGGGCGCCGGGTCAGCAGCAGCAGCGGCACGCCCGCCAGAAGACCCGTGGCCGTGCCCAACAGCACGACCGGCAGCAGACCGCTCCAGCCCACGAAAGCGCCGATCAGCCCCAGCACGGCGGGGTCGCCCTCGCCCAGTCCTTCGCGGCCTCGCAGCCACTGATAAGCGAAGCCGATTAGCGCCAGCAGGCCGGCTCCGGCCAGCATCCCGCCCAACATCTCCGTCGTCGCGCCACGCTGCAGGCCCAGCACAGATGCTCCGCGTAGCACGATGCCTCCCACCACGAGCGCCGGCTCGATGGTAAGCGTAGCGAAGTCCACCACGGCCAGCGGATAGAGCAGGTACAGCAGCAGCAGCGCCTGGGACAGCGCCACCGGCTCCCGCAGCCCCGGCAGGCGGCTGAGGACCAAGCTGACCGCCCCCAGCAGCACAGGATTGGCTAGCCGTGCGCCCAGCGACAGCGGGGCCGGCAAGGGGAGTTCCGCCATGCTTGCAGGAGTCTCGTCTGCAAGCCCGGCGGTGGACGCCAGCGCCTGTTCGGCTATGCGCTCGGCGAGCAGGCGGTTGACGGCCAATCCCACGGCCACGCCGCACAGCAGGGATGCGGCGGCAAGGACGAGGGATAGCGACATGCGTCGGCGAAATGTGGGCGACTGAAAGGGACGGGGGGATGGGCACCGCCGGGGGTGCCTCGGCGACCGGGGCACCCCGCGCGGCGGCTCAGGCCGGACTCAGGCGGACTTCTGCTGATGGATGACAGCCTCCAGGCGGTCTTTCAGGAGCAGCTTTTCCTTCTTCAGGCGGTGCAACTCGATGTCTTCTTCGGGCGTGAGGTGGGTCTTTTCCGACAGATGGGTCACTTGCTCGTCCAGCGCGCGGTGTTCCCGAATCAGGCTCGCGATCTCCGGGTCGGTTTTTCCAAGGGCTTCCAACTGTTCCTGGATGTGTTGATCCATGTTGCACTCCTGATGAGGTTAGTCCTCGCCTGCGTCACTGCCAGCGGTCGATGTCGAAGCGAAGTCAAACGAAAGCATCTTTTTTGCCTGGGAGGGAGCCTACTCATTTTTAACGTCAATGCGCGGAGAATGGCAATCGGATTTTCGCCGCCAGGGAGGCCCCGCACGCCTCTGGCGGCGGTCCGCAGCCTCACGAGGCCGTATTGGATGGACGCATGCGGGCCTGGCGGCGGTGCAACGCCCAACCCACCATCGCCAGCAGCAGGGCGTAATAGGCGACGAACGCCTGCGGCGGCCAAGTCAGCCGCACCGGGATCACCCCGTAGCCGCTGAGGGTATCCAGTCGCTCCACCAGCCACACGTAGCTCCGCAGAACGGCGTCCAGGGCCGCGAAGACGGCGGGCTCGAGCCAGCCGCCCGGCGCAGTGCCCAGGACCGCCAGACTGGCGAGCAACGCGGCCAAGCCGAGCGGCAGCACGAACGCGCCCAGCAGCGGCACCATCACCAGGTTGCCCAGGAACACCAGCAGCGACACGCGCCCGAACGTCACGGCCACCAGCGGCCACAGGCCCAGCGTGATCAGTGCGGTCAGCCACAGGTTGAGCCGCGCGCCCTCCACGAGGCCCGACAGCCAGCGTGACCAGCGAGTGCCACTGGTGCGCCCCGCACCTGGCCGATATAGGCCCAGCGCGCACAGCAGGAACAGGTAGGCCAGGAAGGAGAGCTGGAACGACACGTCGTAGAGCTGGCTCGGATCGAAGGCCAGCAGTCCCAGTGCGGTCAGTCCCAGGATGTACAGCGGTGGTGACCGTGTGCCCCACTGCTCGTTCCAGAGCAGGAGGGTGCCCATCAGGGCTGCACGCACGGCGGGCACGGGAAAGCCGATCAGCGCGATGTAGGCCCATACGGCCGCCAGGGCCACGGCCCGGCGCAGGGCGGGGCCGTGCACGGAACCCTGGCTCCGCCGCAGCCAGCCCATCCAGCCCAGGCCCCAGTGCACCAACGCCGCGAAGAGCAGATAGAGCAGGCCTACGTGCAGCCCGCTGATGGCGAACAGATGGGCCACCCCCACGCGGCGGAAGGCCCCTGCGACCTGCCGCGCTTCCGGCGTGTCCCGCTCCCGCAGGCCCAGCACGACCGGCAAGTACACGGCCAGCGCCGAGCGGCTGAGGTAGTACGCGGCGCGATCCCGCAGGCGCAGGCGCAGTGCCTCTCCGCTCCAGGGGCGGACGGGCCAGACGCGTTGATAATGCTCGGCTGCTTCGAAGGACAGCCGCAGCCGGCCCCGCACCCGCGACACGCCTGTGGCGCCGGGCAGGGGCACGCCCCCGATGCGCTGGCGCGAACGGTAGGGGAAGGCCCAGGCGCTGTGCGCCGGCAGATCGGTTTCCAGTTCCGCCAGGGTTTGGCGACTGCCTCCCACCCAAAGCATGACATCGCCCAGCAGCAGGCGCACAACGCCCGGGGCGGGCTCGCTGCGGCCGCGCACGGTGCCCTCCAGGCGGACGTAATCGCCGTACGTCACCGCCTGGAGCAGCGCCCGTCGGGTTGCCGGCAGCGCGATGGCGAAGTGCCAGGCCAGTGGCGCCAGCAGCAGGGCCACCAGCAGCGCCGTGACCCCGTGGCGGCGCGCCGCGAGCCATGCCGCGCCGGCCAGCCCCGCGCCGAGCAGGTGCGCCAGGTCCGGCCGCAGGGTACCGTGGAGGGCGCCCCAGCCCAGCCACGCCAGGGCTGCGGCGAAGGGAACCCAGCGCAGGAAGCCCGGCCAGCCGGTCATGCGCGGGCCCCCGGGGCCGCAGGGCGGCGCGGTATACCCCCTGCATGCACGGTTGGCGCGCCCCAGCCGGAGGAAATCCATTTTGACATCGAACGCAGATGTGGTCTTATTACAGTTGGGGCGGCGTGTGGTCTGGGGGCATCAGCATAGCCTGAATTCGCCGAGGCACAAGAGGGCAACCCATCGATGAGCCAGCCAGCAATCAACGACATCAATATCGGCATCGCGACCGAGAACGGAAGCGGTAGCGCATCCGCTAACAGCATTCTTTTCAAATCGATCTTCAAGATGGGCATCCCCTGTTCCGGGAAGAACATGTTCCCGTCGAACATCCAGGGCCTGCCCACGTGGTATCAGGTACGCGCTTCGGAGGAAGGCTACCTGGGCCGCAAGGACGTCATTGACGTCATGGTGATCTTCAACGACGTCACCGCACACCTGGATGTGGACAAGGTGCGTGCGGGCGGGCTGATCATCTACGACGACTCGACGCCGCTGCCCCAGGGGCTGATCCGCGATTCGCTCAAGTACATCGGCGTGCCGGCGTGGAACCTGGTGCGCGAGCACATCAAGGTCACCCAACTGCGCGCCAAGCAGCGCAACATGGTCTACGTGGGCGCGATCGCCAAGTTGTTCGGCATTCCGCTGCAGATTGTGGCCGAGGTGCTGAAAGACACCTTCAGCAACAAGCAGGCGGTGATCGACTCCAACTACCAGTGCATCGAACTGGGCTACAAGCACATCGAATCCACCGGTGCGACCCAGGATCTGTGCCAGTTGGAGGCGATCCCGGACGGCAATAAGGGTAAGATCATGACCGAGGGCAACGTCGTGGCCGCGCTCGGCGCGATCTTCGGCGGCTGCTCGGTGGTGGCGTGGTATCCCATCACGCCCTCCAGTTCCCTGGTGGAGGAGATGATCGCCCGCGTTCCGGATCTGCGGAAGGATCCGAGCGGCAAGAACCGCTATGCGATCGTGCAGGCCGAGGACGAACTGGCCTCCGCGGCGATGGTGGTTGGGGCCGGCTTCTCCGGGGCGCGTGCCATGACCGCCACCTCCGGTCCAGGCCTCTCGCTCATGCAGGAGGGCATTGGGCTGGGCTACTTCGTGGAAGTGCCAAGCGTGTACTTCGTCATTCAGCGCGGAGGGCCCTCCACCGGTCTGCCTACGCGCACGCAGCAGGCGGACATCACGATGATGCACCAGGGATCACACGGGGACACGCGCCATCTGGTGCTGATCCCGCACGACAATCCCTCCGTGTTCGAGATGGCTTGGAAGGCGTTCGACTATGCCGATCGCTTCCAGTGCCCGGTGTTCGTGATGATGGACCTGGACCTGGGGATGAATCTGAGCATCTCCGGTCCGCTGCAGTACCCGGACAAGCCGATGGACCGGGGCAAGGTGCTCAGCCGCGAAGACCTGGAGGCACAGGGCGGCAAGTTCAAGCGCTACCTGGACGTGGATGGCGATGGCATTCCGTACCGGACGTTGCCCGGCACGGACCATCCGGGAGCGGCGTACTTCGCCCGCGGCTCCGGTCACAACGTGGACGCCAGCTACAGCGAGGACAACCGCGTCTACAAGGCGCTGCTGGACCGCTTGCGCAAGAAGTACGAGACAGCGCGCCAGTTCGTGCCACCGCCTGTGATCCAGAACGGCGCCAAGACCGGAGACGGCGTCATCAGCTTCGGCTCCAGCTTCATTCCGGCGTGCGAGGCGCTGGATCGGATGAAAAAGGCGGGGCGCCCCATGGATCACCTGCTGCTGCGGGCCCTGCCCGTGAACGGAGAGGTGCGGGACTTCATCTCCAAGCACGAGCAGGTGTTTCTGGTGGAGCAGAACCGGGACGGGCAAATGACCCAGATTCTGCGCGACGAGTTCCCGGAATATGCCGCGCGTATCCACCCGGTGTTGATCTACGACGGCTTGCCGGCAACCGCTGGCGCAATCGTGCAACTGATCCAGGAGGGTCACTGAGATGTCGGAACCTGCACGTCAGATCCAGGATCCGGTCAACCGGATTCATCTGATCAAAAAGGACTACGAGGGCGCCAACTCCACCCTCTGCAAGGGCTGCGGCCACGACGCCATCACGGCGTCGATCATTACGGCCGCCTATGAGGCCAGCCTGGATCCCAAGCGCGTGATCAAGCTGAGCGGCATCGGCTGCTCGGCCAAGACCACGAACTACTTCATGAACCAGTCGTTCGGGTTCAACGGCATCCATGGGCGCATGGCCGCCATGGCGACCGGCACCACCATGGCCAACCACACGCTGATTCCCATTGGGGTCTCCGGCGATGGCGACACGGCCTCTATCGGCCTGGGCAACTTCGCCCACATGGTGCGCCGCAACCTGCGCATCTGCTACATCGTCGAGGATAACGGCGTGTACGGCCTCACCAAGGGCCAGTTCTCCGCTACGGCCGATCGCGGCTCGCGGCAGAAGAAGGGTGGCGCCAACCCGTGGGAGGCCATCGACATCGCCGAACTGGCGATCATGATGGGTGCGACCTTCGTGGCGCGCAGCTTCTCCGGCGACCGCAAGCAGCTGGCTCCCCTGCTTGAGGCGGCCCTCAACCACAAGGGCACCGCAGTGCTGGATGTGCTGAGCCCCTGCGTGACGTTCAACGACCACGAGGGCTCGACCAAGAGCCTGAAGAACATCCGCGCCAATCGGGACGTGCTGCACGACATCGACTTCATCCCGGACTTCGACCAGGTGACAGCCGACTATCCTGAGGGCACGGACATCCACGTGCGGATGCACAACGCCGGCACCATCACGCTGCACAAGATCAAGGACCACGATCCGCGCGACCGCTTGGCGGCGCTGCAACTGCTGGAGCGTACCCGCGTGGAGAACAAGTTCGCGACGGGCCTGCTCTATATCAACGAGGACATGCCGGACTTTGCCGAGGTCGAGCAATTGCCGGACGTGCCGCTGGCGTTCATGGGCGAAGAGGAACTGCGGCCCTCGCGCCAAGCGCTCGACGCCATCAACGCCTCGCTGATGCTCTGATTGTTGGGCAGCCAGCGAGGCCGTACAGGACTCAGGCAGACCCGGGCGGCTCCGTCCGGGTCTGCCTTTTCTTTTGCCGGCCACCCGCTCATACCGGTGCGGGTGACTCCCCACCCCTTGTGAGCCCACCATGAAGAAGGTGCAGGATCATTACTTCCAGCGCGCCAAGCGCGAGGGCTATGCCGCGCGCTCGGTGTACAAGCTGGAGGAACTGGACCAGCGCTACCACCTGCTGTCGCCGGGCATGCGCGTGCTGGATCTGGGCTGCGCGCCCGGCTCGTGGTTGCAGTATGCGGCTCGGTGCGTGGGTCCGCAGGGGCGTGTGGTGGGGGTGGATCTACAGGCCCTGGAGGTATCCCTGCCGCCGCAGGTGCGGGTGATCCAGGCGGACGTGTTCGAGCTGGCGCCTGAGGAACTGGCGGCGGACGGTGCGCCGTTCGACCTCGTGATCAGTGACATGGCCCCGCGCACCTCGGGCATCAAGAGCGCCGATGCCGCGCGCTCGGCGCAGCTCGTGCTACGCGCCCTGGCGCTGGCGGAGGCGGTGCTGCGGCCGGGCGGCACGCTGCTCGTGAAGGTCTTCCAAGGGGCCCAACTGCCGGAGTTGCGAAATGCCTTCCGGCTGGTCTTCTCCCGCGTGAGCATCGCCAAGCCCAGGGCCAGCCGCTCGGAGAGCGTGGAGGTGTACCTGCTGGGAGACGAGCGCCTGGCGCCCTCGGTGCAGGGCGTTCCCTAAGCCCGCGCGGCGCTGCTATAGTGGCGCGGAAGCGCCCGATGCGCCGCATCCGATCGCCCCTTCTCACGGGCGGCGGCCCGCACCCGCACGACAGGAGCCCATGACCCTCGACACGTCCGCCCGGAGCGTCCCCGCGCCGGACAGCTCCGCCCGGCGCATCTGCGTGTTCTGCGGCTCCCACCTGGGGGCGCGGCCGGAGTATGCCGAAGCCGCGCGCGCCTTCGGCTCCCTGCTGGCACGGCAAGGCCTGGGCCTGGTCTACGGCGGCACGAGCATCGGCCTGATGGGCGAGGTGGCCGGGGCGGCGCTGGCGGGCGGCTCGGAAGTGATCGGTGTGCTGCCCGGCTCCCTGGCGGAAAAGGAGATCGCGCACCGCGGTCTAAGCAAGCTCCACGTCGTGGATTCGCTCGCCGAGCGCAAGCAGCTCATGTTCGATCTCTCGAATGGCTTCGTGACCCTGCCTGGCGGCACGGGCACGCTGGACGAGTTGAGCGAGATGCTCACGTGGGCGCAGCTTGGCTTTCACAGCAAGCCGCTGGGCCTGTTGAACGTGGCGGGCTTCTTCGATCCGCTGCTCGAATGGCTGCGCTTGGCCACGGCCGAGGGCATGGTGCGCGAGAAGCACTTGGCGCTGCTGCTGGTGGAGCGCGAGCCCGCCGCGCTGGTGGAAGCCCTGCTGCCGCGCCTACCGGCCGCCGCCGGCGGCCGGTAGCCGCGACCCGCCCGGGGCACGCCGTGAAACTGCTCTATCTGGACCTGGTCGGTGGCATCAGTGGCGACATGACCGTGGCCGCGCTGCTGGAACTGGGTGTGCCCCTGGAGCACCTGCGCGGCGCCCTGGCCCAAGTGGGGCTTGAGGGCATCGAGCTGAGCACGGAGCGTGCGGAGCGCCATCATCTGGCAGGCACGCGCTTCCTCGTGCGCGATGTCCACGGCGCCGTGCCCGACCAAGGGCATGCGCATGACGGGTCGCATGGCTCCGACGCGCACGGCCACGAGCGCGGCCCGTCTCACGCACATGACCCCGGTGCCGAACACGGGCACAGCCATCCGCATCGCGCGTACCGGGATATCCGCCGCATGCTGGAGGAGAGTCGCCTGCCGGAGGGCACGCGACGCCGGGCGCTGGCCGTCTTTGCCCGCCTGGCCGATGCGGAGGGCGCCGTGCACGGGGTACCTGCGGAGGCCGTGACCTTCCACGAGGTGGGGGCCTGGGACTCCATCGCGGACATCGTCTGCACGGCCGCCGCGCTGGAGCACCTGGGCGTGGAGGAGGTGCTTTGCTCGCCGGTGCCCACGGGCAGCGGCAGCGTGGAGACCGCGCACGGGCGCATGCCCATTCCCGCGCCCGCCACCCTGCTGTTGCTGCAGGGCTTCCCGGTGGAGCAGGGCGGGCCTGCCTATGAGCGCACGACGCCCACCGGTGCGGCCATCCTCGCGGCGCTGGCGCGGCCGGCGCCCGCGGAGCTCACCTACGTGCCGCTGCGGGTGGGCGTGGGCATCGGCGGCAAGGACTCCCCGGCCGTGCCCAACCTGATGCGGGCGGTGCTGGGCGAGCGGGGCGAGGTGGCGCCGGCGGACGCCGCCGAGACGATCGAATGTGCCGAGGCCAACCTCGATGACGCCAACCCGGAGTGGATCGGCTACCTGATGGAGCGCCTGCTGGCCGCGGGAGCGCTGGACGTGGCGTTGATTCCGGCACACATGAAGAAGAACCGGCCGGGCACGCTGGTGCAGGTGCTCTATCCGCCGGCTCTGCGCGAGACGGTGCAAGGGTTGCTGTTCAGCGAGACCACCACGCTGGGCGTGCGCTACCGGCCGCTGCAGCGCGTGGCCCTGCCGCGCCGGAAGATCGAGGTGGCCACGCCCTGGGGCGTGGTGAGCGGCGTGGAGGCGCGGCACGCCGGCAAAGCCTACTTCTCCCCCGAATACGAGGCCTGCCGGCGTGTGGCCGAGGCAACCGGCGTCCCCCTGCGCGAGGTATATCGGGCGGCCCAGCAGGCATGGTACTCGGACGGGAGCCGCAACGAGGACAGAGACGGCTAGTTAGGCATGCGCCCAGTGCCGGCACAGGCGCCGCGAGCGAGGCTCAGTCGCCGGAGACGGCCGCGTTGCCGCGCTCCATCTCCTTCAGCAACACCAGCAGGTGCTTGCCGTTGGTCACGTCATGGAAGCGGCAACGCACGCGGTAGCACACCTCCAGCAGGTCCGCGTTTGTCTCCTCCATCGCGCAGCCCAGCACCTTCACCTGGAAGGCCAATGTGCCGCGGAGGATCACCTGCAGCATATCGCCGGGGTGGAAGGTCCGATCGGACAGGAAGGCTATCCCGGACGCCGATAGATCCACCACGCGCACCTCCGGCTCCACGCGCACGGCGACGTGGCCGCCGCACAGGCGTAACCGTGGCGTGGCGCGATGGTCCGGCCCGTCCGCGCGGATCATGACGTCGCCTGCGGCGAGACCTTCCTCGAGGAGCCGTTGGTACTCCCGATCCAGATTCCACTGCCCCATTCCATGCCCCCTTGCATTCGCTATTTGTTCTGCGGGGAGTCCCCTCGGCCTCCTATCGACTCCGTATCAACAATCCGCCGGAATTGCACCGGTACCGGACCGTGTGGAGCGCGATAGCGCCGGGCGAGTTTACATCGCTCCGGGCCGGCGCTATCGTAGGGGGCGAGCCTGAACGCACCCGCCGGCCCTGCCATCCGCAAGGCCGATTCCCGTGGCACTCTGACGCCACGGGGACGATCCACCGCTGGTGAACCCAGTAGGAACCTGAGTGACGCTCTTTCACGGAACGACCATCCTCTCCGTGCGCCGCGGCCACAACGTGGTTATGGCCGGCGACGGGCAGGTGACCATGGGCCAGACCGTGATGAAGGCCAATGCCCGGAAGGTGCGCCGCACCTATCACGGGCGTGTGCTGGCCGGATTCGCGGGTGCCACGGCCGATGCCTTCACGCTGTTCGAGAAGTTCGACGCGAAGCTGGACGAATACGGCGGCAATCTGATGCGCGCTTCCGTCGAGCTGGCCAAGGAGTGGCGCACCAGCCGCATGCTGCGCAATCTGGAGGCACTGCTCACCGTCGCGGACGTGGACAGCTCTCTGATCATCTCCGGCAATGGCGACGTGATCGAGCCGGAGGAGGGCCTGATGGCCGTCGGTTCCGGCGGCATGTACGCGCTCGCCGCTGCGCGTGGCCTGCTCGCGCACACCCAGCTTCCGCCGCGCCAGGTGGCGGAGGAGGCGCTGCGCATCGCGTCGGGTATCGACGTCTACACCAATTCCAACCTCGTCATCGAAGAGTTGAGCTGAACCGCCTCATGTCCGCCCAGACCGAGCCCACCAACCTTACCCCGCGCGAGATTGTCGAGGCGCTGGACCGCTACATCATCGGCCAGCACGAGGCCAAACGCAGCGTGGCTATCGCATTGCGCAACCGCTGGCGCCGGCAGCAGGTGCCAGAGGCCCTGCGCGACGAGATTCTGCCCAAGAATATCACCATGATCGGGCCCACCGGCGTGGGCAAGACGGAGATCGCACGGCGCATGGCCCGGCTCACCGGGGCGCCGTTCGTGAAGGTGGAGGCCTCCAAGTTCACGGAGGTAGGCTATGTAGGGCGCGACGTGGAGTCCATCATCCGTGACCTCACCGAGGTGGGAATCGCCATGGTGCGCAAGGAGCAGATGGAGCAGGTGCAGGACGCCGCCCGCCTGCATGCCGAGGATCGCCTGCTGGAGATCCTGGTGCCTTCGGTGAATCCGACCCCTGGCTCCACCGCGGCCGCCGAGAACGCCTCCGGCACACGGGAGAAGTTCCGCGCCAAGCTGCGTGCGGGCGAGCTGGACGAAAAGCCGGTGGATGTGGATGTGGCCGAGCGCGGCGGGGGACCCATGATCGAGTTCATGCCGCTCTCGGGTATGGAGAGCATGGACATGAACCTGAAGGACATGCTCTCCAGCATGATGCCCAAGGGCAAGAAACGTCGCCGCATGCCGGTGAGGGAAGCCCTGGATATCCTGCAGCAGGAGGAGGCCGAACGCCTGATCGATATGGACGAGGTCTCGCGGGTCGCCATCCAGAGCGTGGAGCAGAATGGGATCGTGTTCCTGGACGAGATTGACAAGATCGCCGGTCGCAGCCAAACCAACGGGCCGGACGTCTCCCGTGAGGGCGTGCAGCGCGACCTGCTGCCCATCGTAGAGGGCTCCACCGTGAACACCAAGCACGGGCCCGTGCGCACCGATCACATCCTGTTCATCGCCGCGGGCGCCTTCCACGTTTCCAAGCCGGCGGACCTGATTCCGGAGTTGCAGGGGCGCTTCCCGATCCGCGTGGAGCTGAAGCCGCTGAGCAAAGAGGACTTTGTGCGCATCCTGACGGAGCCGGACAACGCGTTGATCAAGCAGTACACCGAACTGCTGCACACAGAGGACGTGACGCTGGACTTCACGCCGGAGTCTATCCAGGAGCTGGCAGCCATCGCCTACCAGGTGAACGCGCAGAACGAGAACATCGGCGCGCGGCGCCTGCACACGATTCTGGAGAAGACGCTGGAGGATGTGAGCTTCGAGGCACCCAACCTGAAAGGCCAGACCATCACCATCACGCCCGACTACATCCGCAAGCAGCTTGGCACCATCCTGGCCGACCAGGATCTCTCCCGCTACATCCTCTAGGCGCCGGTTGCCGCCGATCCGCCCTGGCCACCTTGCCCCACGCCCAGCGGGGGGCGGTGCCCGGCCCAGGGCCGCGCCTGCTCCAGTTGGCCTGCCAGACGGAACAGCACGGCCTCCCGCCCGAAGCCGGCCATGAAGTGCACGCCGATGGGCAGGCCCTCCGCATTCCAGTGCAGCGGCACGGACATGGCTGGCTGACCGGTCACGTTGGCCAGCAGCGTGAAGTGGGAGTACTCGCCCTGGCGTTCGGGCGAGCGTTGTGGCTCCGCCGGGTCGTGGTCGAAGTAGCCCAGCGGCATGGGCGGTTGGCGCAGCGTGGGGGTCAGCCACAGATCGTAGCCGGCGCAGAAGGCGGCGATCTCCCGTGCCAGGCGCTGCAGGTCCTGCAGGGCCAGCAGATAGTCCGCGGGGGTGCGCCGGTTGTGTACCTCGTAGCCCCGCCAGGTGGCCGGCTCGAAGTTCGCCTCGCGCGGCTCCCTGCCGGTGCGGCGTGCCCAGTCGCGGATGGCCCAGCCTAGCATGGCCGTCCACACGTGCCCGAAGCGGCGCACCAGCAACTCGGCGTCCAGCCGTGGGGCCGCCTCGCTCACCTCGTGGCCGAGTTCCTCGCAGAGCCGGGCTGCCTCCTTCACGGCGGCCACGCAGTCGGCATGCACTGGCAGCCCCGTCACGGGCGCCGTGGAGAATGCAATGCGCAGCCGGCCCGGCGCCGTGCGTGCCTCCTCCGAATAGGGCTGCGCGGGCGGGGAAATCACGTAGGGGTCACCCCGCAGCGGGCCGGCCGTGGCGTCCAGCAGCGCGGCGCTATCCCGCACGGAGCGCGTCACCGCGTGCTCGCAGATCAGGCCGCCGGCGAGATCGCCATAGTCCGGGCCCAGCGGATTGCGGCCGCGTGTGGGCTTGAGCCCGAACAGGCCGCAGCAGGAGGCCGGGATGCGGATGGAGCCTCCACCGTCGTTGGCGTGCGCCATGGGTACCAGCCCTGCGGCCACCGCCGCGGCGGAGCCGCCGCTGGATCCGCCTGTCGTGAGGGCCGGATTCCACGGGTTGTGGGTCGCGCCGAAGCGCCGTGGTTCCGTGGTGGGCAGCAGGGCCAGCTCGGGCGTGTTGGTCTTGCCCAGCACGATCAGCCCCGCGCGCTCGAAGCGGGCGGCCAACTCTGAATCATGGGGCGAGACGTAGCCATCCAGGAAGGCCGTGCCCTCGTTGAGCGGCGTGCCGGCCAGTTCCGCCAGCAGATCCTTGAGCAGGAATGGCACCCCGGCGAAGGGGCCGCTCAGGAGGCCTGCGGCTTTGCCGCGCGCGCGCTCGTAAAGCGGCGCGATCACGGCGTTGAGCGCGGGGTTGTGCTGTTCAATGGCCGCGACGGCCGCGTCGGTCACCTCCGGGGCGGACAGCTCCCGGTGCGCGATTCGCGCGGCCAGTTCCGTCGCGTCCAGCCAAGCCAGCTCACTCCATGGGGTCATGCACGGGTCTCCTCTTTGTGGCTTTGTGGCGGTCGCGGCCTCAGTGGTTCTTGCGCAGCACACGGCCCGGCGTATCGCCCGTGGCACGGCCGTTTCGCACGACGCGTGTGCCATTGACGATCACCGTGTCGATGCCCTGTGGTGGCTGGAACGGATCCAGGTAGTCCGCGCGGTCCAGGATGCTTGCGGGGTCGAACACGACCAGATCCGCCGCCAGCCCTGTCTGCACGCGGCCGCGATCGCGCAGGCCCATGATGTCCGCGCAGAGCGAGGTCATCTTGCGCACGGCTTCGGGCAGGCTCAGCACGCCCTCGTCCCGCGCGTAGCGACCCACCACGCGGGGAAAGGTGCCGAAGTAGCGGGGGTGGGGCCGGCCCTCGCGCAGGTGACCCGGGCGCCCGAAGTAGATGCCGTCCGAGCCGATGGCCACCTGGCCGTGGGCCATGATGCGGCGCACGTCGCCCTCGTCCATCAGGAAGTATACGGCCAGCGTCTTGGCACGGTCGGCAATGAGCAGATCCATCATGGCGTCCACGGGCTCCTGCCCTTCACGGCGGCCCAGCTCCTCCAGGTTCAGGCCGGCCGCCTCCGGCCGCGTGGGCGATTCGGCGATCATCACCTGATCCCAGCTGGACATGCGCATGAAGTGCCGGGCCATGTCCCGCAGCACCTCGCTCCGGATGCGGGCGCGCGTGGGGGTGTCACGCAGGCGCTCGACCAGCGTCTCGCTCCCACCCACGTAGGTCCAGGGCGGCAGGATCACCTTGAGGCCCGTGCTGCCTGCGTTGTAGGGATACTGATCGCAGTGCAGCTTCACGCCGCGGGCCCGCGCGTTGTCCAGGAACGCGAGCAGTTCCGGTGCGCGGCCGAAGTTGTGCGCGCCGCCCACCTTGAGGTGGGAGATCTGCACATGGGCGCCCGAGTGCTCGCCCACCGCCACGTTCTCCGCCAGCGAATCCAGCACGCCATCGGCCTCGTCGCGCATGTGCACGAAGTAGCCGCCCTCGTGGGCAGCAGCCACGCGGGCCAACTCCACTAGCTCGTCGGTGTCCGCATAGCAGGCGGGGGGATAGATGAGGCCCGTGGAGAAGCCGAAGGCCCCCGCCACCATGGCCTCGGCCACCAGCGCGCGCATGTGCTCCAGCTCGGTGGCGGTGGGTGGGCGATCCTCCACGCCCATCGCCCCGCAGCGCACCGTGGTGTGCCCCACCAGCGGTGCCATGTTCAGCCCCAGCGGCGGCAGGCGTTCCAGAAACTCGGCAAAGCTGTGCCAGGCGAAGTCCAGGCCGGAATCCACGAACGAGACGTTCTCGCGGAACAACTGCTCGCGTCCCGGCACCATCGGTGCCGGGGAGAAGCCGCAGTTGCCCGTGACCTCCGTGGTAACGCCCTGCTCGGTCTTGCCTGCGGCCATCGGATTCACGGGCAGGTTGAAGTCCGAGTGCGTGTGGATATCGATGAAGCCCGGCGCCACGACGCGGCCCTCCGCCTCCACCAAGGTACCCGCGCGCTCGCCGGCGAGGTCGCCGACCTCTGCGATGCGTCCGTCGCGCACCCCCACGTCCGCACGGAAGCCGGGGCTGCCCGTGCCGTCAATCACCTCGCCCCCACGGATGAGCAGATCGAACATCGCTGCGGCCTCCTGATGGGCTGCATGCCCCCCCGGGCCGAACGAAACGCGCGGCGAACGCAGGGTGGGCATCGGGTCTGACCTGTGGCAATACTAGGCCCACGGAGGGCGGGGCGGCAACCGCATCGCCCGCTCCGCGGAGCCTCCGCACGATTCCGCACCCGCACGCACCGACGCCGACCATGAGCGCTGACTCTCACGCCGACCGCCGCCTGCTTGCCACGCTGGAGCGCGAGCTGGAGGCGCTGGAGCGCAGCGGCGTGCGCTGGCTCAGCGTTGCGCCCGATCCCACGGCCGCCGCGCCGGTCGAGCGATCAGCCTACCGGCCGCCGGAGGCGTCCGAGGCAGCCGCCCCAGCGCGCGCTGCGGCGGCCCCGCCGAAAAACGATAAGCCCACGCTGGGCGAGCCACAAGTACCGATGGCGTCGCGACCTTCCGAGTCGCCGCCGCAGCCGGCGGTCGCGGGTGACCCCGGCGAGGCATCGCCACATCCATCCGCACTGGACACGCTGGAGTCGCTGCGGTTCCAGTACCGCGATTGCCAGAACTGCAAGCTGGGCGGTTCGCGCACGCACCTGGTGTTCGGCGTGGGCAGCGACCGGCCGCGCCTGATGTTTATCGGCGAGGGCCCGGGCGCAGACGAGGACGAGCAGGGCTTGCCCTTCGTGGGCCGGGCGGGCAAGCTGCTCACGGGGCTGATCGAAGCGATGGGGCTGGTGCGCGACGACGTGTACATTACGAACGTCGTCAAGTGCCGACCGCCCGGCAACCGCAATCCGGAGCCGGACGAGGTGGCGAGCTGCCGACCCATTTTGCAGCGGCAGATCGAGCTGCTGAACCCGCGGCTGATCGTGACCCTGGGCAATGTGCCCCTGAAGGTGCTCAGGCCGGAGGCCGGGGGCATCACCCGTGAGCGCGGCAGGCCCTTCACCTACCAACGGTGGCAAGTGCTGCCCACGTTTCATCCCTCATACCTGCTGCGCAATCCGTCGGCGATCGAGACCTGTTGGCCGGACTTCCGCAAGGCGCTGCAAATGGCGTATGTGGAGGAGTGACAGGCGGCAGCCGGCGGCGGACGCCGCACGGCCGGGGCGCCACCCGAAAAAAATGGCCACAGGCTTGCATTTATGAGGGAGGATGTGAAAGATGGAGTCGAACCTTCGGGGGTAGTCTGCTCCATCAGGCAAGAGGCCGCGCATCGGTGCGCTGGGAAGGCGTTCCAGACCATCGTTGCGATAAGGGACAGGGACGTGTGACACCTCGAATGAGTCCTGCATCCAAAGCGTTCCCGTCACGAGGGCGGTCCGTCGCCGACGCGATTCGGCAGGGGAAGGCGGTCATGGCCACGGGAAGCGCTGCATACTGCGGCATCTTCTTGCGTCTGCACATCCACGGAAAACTACGTCTCGGGTTGCCGGCCATGGGCCGGTATCGTGTCGCAGGGGGCCGGCCTTATCGTGCCGGCCAATGGAGTCACCGTGCAGACGCGCGGGATTTCAGATGTCGTCCTCCTACGGGGTTTCCCGAAGCCCCGCCGACTTACCTGTTATCCTGCGTGTCTGTGCGGTGTTCCATCACGTCGGGCCCTGTCGACTGATCCCAGCCACCCCCGATTCCTTCGGTATCCCAGCCTCCATCGCCCGCCCCCGCGAGCGAGGTGCTGACGGTTCCCCACGTCGTTACCTGGATTTTCGAAAACTGCTGGTAGGTATTGCCACACGGGCTTGCACACACCTCGTCTGCCAACCCGCGCACGACGCCGTGCACCCGGCACCACAGTTGGGCGGGGCCGAACCTGATGCGGAGGCACTCGTGCCCCGGACGCGCCCGTCCGGGAGCGTCGGATGTCGCCACCTTGGAAGGTTGCCTGGAGAGTTCGCTGTTGGGTGGGACTACAGCGGCATCGAGGCTACTCGTTCGCGGAGGCGATGGGCTTGCTGGCGGGAGCTTCGGGCAGCACCGCCAGGGCATCCTGGGCGGCCCGCCGCACCTGCGGGAAGAGTGAGTTCTTGGCGTAGTAGCTCAGCGCGTCGCGAGCCACCTGACCGCCGATTTGTCCCAGCGCGCCGGCGGCCGCCGTGCGCACCTCGATGGCCGGATCCATCTGCAGGGCATGCACGAGACCCGCGGAGACGGTCTCGCGCTTGCGCTGGCCCATCGTTTCCACGATGGTGCGGCGCACGATGCGTTCGCGCTCGTCCTGCAGCGCCGCCAGCAGCGCCTTGTCCACCGCCTCGCCATCGATTACCACGCCCAGCGCCTTGGTGGCGGCAATGCGCACGTCGGGCACCGGATCGTCGCGCATGGCGTGCACCAACGCCGTGGCGCCCTCCTTGGCCTTCAGGCTGGCAAGGGCATCGGCCACGGCGATGCGCACCTCAACGCGCCCGTCGTTGAGCAATTGCGCGGACAGCGCGGTCACGACGGCGCCGGGAGGCTGCAGTTGGCCCAGCGACTCGGCCGATGCCGCTCGCACCTGCCATTCGGGATCTTTCTGCAGCGCGGTCACCAGATCGGTCGCGGCGTCCTGGGCCTGGATGTTCCCCAGCGCCCGGCCCGCGGCGACGCGCACCAGTTCACGCTTGTCATTGGCGAGGGCCTGCGTGAGTGGCTTGACGGAGGCGATAGTGCCGATCTGCCCCAGCGCCTGGGCCGCGTTGACGCGCACGAATTCGCCATCGTCCTTGGCGAGGGCTTCGGCCAAATACGGGATCGCATCGGGCGCACCCCGTTCGCCCAGCCGCTCCGCCGCCAGTTCGCGCAGGGCCTGAGTCTCGCCGAAGCGCAACTGCGAAATGCACGTCGAGACGTCGGTGCACTGGGCCGCGCGGGCCGTCTGGGGCGAGCCCCCGGCCAGAACGAGCAGCAGCACGGCGGTGCAGGCAGCCAGGGTGCGCAGAGGGTTCATGACTCGGTGGCCCGCAACAGATGGTTGGCGCTGGTGCAGAGATGCCGCGCTCATATGCGCTGACCGCGCCGCAGCGGGTCGCGCAGGTAGTCCCCGCCGGCAATGAGGCGCGCGTTGTCGGTGGGACGATTGTACAGGTAGATCCAGGCCGTGACCGCCGTTCCATCTTCGCGGATCACGGGCTGCCGCTCGCGGCGATATTCCGCGCCGGGATCGCCCTGGTCCGTGCAACCTTCATACCGATCGAGCACCGGGAGCACCGCCTCCGGTCGCGGCAAGCGATAGAGTTCGCCCACGACCGTCGGGGTGCTGCCGGGCTGGGGCACCACGGCGGGGTAGAGGCCCAGATCGAACAGGCGCCCCGCATAGCGGCCCAAGCCGCTGTATTCCCCGCCCTGGGCCAGCGCCCGGTGCATGGGATGTCCGCAGCCGCGACGCAAGGTGCCGTAGACGAAGAGGTACGTTTCTTTCATTGCGATACCGGAACTTTCGAGCCGGGATTGCACCATGACGCAGAGGAATAACTCCGCCACTGCGGGTGTTGGTAATTCAGGTTACCGCATCCACAGAGGCGTGCTTCGGATGATGGACTTCGACGAAGGAGCCGGAGCGTCGCATTTCCGGTGCGCAGTGCGCGCCGGGGATGTATTGACGCCACTGTGGTTCGCGCATAGGCTGACGGCAATTGACTGTATTCTCCAGATCGGCGATGGCACCGGCGACCCGAGAGCAGCACGGGCGGTAGCGGGCCATCCCGCCGAAGTGATCACACGGGCAGGGATGCCCTGGACGGCGCGCAAGCGCCGGATGGGCAGGCCCGACGCCCCGTATCCTATCATTTGGGGGGAACGCCCCCAGCCTTGCGCTGGGCCGCATGGGCCATCCAGGATGGCTTTGCCGGCGGATCGTACCGTTTCCACGAGGATTCTCCCATGAGTGCCAGCAAGATCCTCATCGTGGACGACGAGTTGTCCATCCGGATCATGCTGACGCGCATGATCGAGCCCCTCAAGCATGAGGTGTACTGCGCAGAGGATGGCGCCATGGCGCTGGATCTGGTGCGCCAGGCGGGCATCGATCTGGTCATCTCCGACCTGATGATGCCGCGCATGGATGGGCTGGCGCTGCTGGCACAGATTCGCAATGAAGGCCATGACTGCGCGTTCATCATCCTCACCGGGTTCGGCGACCTGCCCCAGGCCCTGTCCGCACGCGACAAATTCAACATTTCCAACTTCCTGGTGAAACCGATCCACAACATGGATCAGTTTCTCTTCGACGTGGAATCGGCCCTGTCTCGGCGCGTGCTGGAGCGCGAGAACCGCCAGCTCATGCGCAGTCTGCGGGAAGTCAATGCACAGTTGGAAGAGAAGGTGCGCGAACGCACGCGCGAGCTGGAGGTGAAGAACCAGGAACTGGGGCGGCTCTCCACGTTCCGCGCGGATGCGCTGAAAGTGCTGGGTCACGAGCTGCGCACGCCGCTGGCCATCGTTTCCGGCTACTATGCGCTGGCGACTAGCGGCGGTACTGAAGAATTCAAGACGCTGGCGCCCCCCATGGGCAGCTCGATCCGCCGCCTGCAGCAGATCGTGGACAAGGCGCTGCTCCTGCTTCAGGCCAGCGAGACCACCGAGTTCCCGTTGGAACTGACGGAGATGTACCCGCGGGACCTGTGCAACGCGGTGGCAGACCGCATCCGGCCGTTCGTTGCGGATCGGCGCCTGGAAATCCAACCCGTGCCGCCCTGTGACGCCCGCCAGCTGTGCCTGTGGGATCATGAGAAGATAGAGGAGGTCATCGAGGAACTGCTCATCAACGCCATCCGTGCCAGCATGGATGGCTCCCGGATCGAGATCGACGTGCGACCTGCGGGTGAGATGGTCGAAATGATGATCACGGACTACGGCGTGGGCATCCCGGAGGGCGAGCACGAGCGGATCTTCGAGCCCTTCGTGACATTGCGCAAGGCTGACCAGCACTCCAGCGGCCTGTTCGAATTCGGCGCGGAGGGGGTGGGCATCGGTCTGTCCACGGCGCGCCGGTGGGTGGCGCTGCACGGCGGTACCCTCACGGCCCGCGGCAACGAGGGCCGCCCCGGCACCACCATGACCGTGCGTCTGCCCCGTCGCGTCAGATTGCCCGATTCGCGCCGCCACGGCTCCTCACAGAAGGAGCCCCAGCGCGATGGCGCGAAAGTCGAGGCATCCCACCTGCCGATCGGAGTCTGAGCCGCGGCGGGTGTGCCCGCGGTGCACCCAGGGAAAGTCAGGGGGCCGGCGGCGTGGCGCAGGCCTCGTGCAGCCAGAGCCGGTGCGGCTCCTCCAGTCGCGGCGCAAGCTGCTCCTCCACCCACGCGTGGTAGTCCCGCAGCCACTGGAACTCCTCGCGGGTGAGGCGAGGCCAGTCCACCAGCGTGCGATCGAAGGGGATGGCCGTCAGCGGCGAAAATCGAAGCCAGCGCTTGCCGCCGGGATGGCTGGGCAGCCCCAGCGCTTCTTCTACCACGTACAGGTTCTCCAGGCGGATGCCGCCCCACCCGGTCCGGTAGTAGCCCGGCTCGTTGGAAACGATCATGCCGGGCTCCAGCGGCACGGTGCCGCGGCTGCTGATACTCTGCGGGCCCTCGTGCACGTTCAGGTAGGCACCGACGCCGTGACCCGTGCCGTGGCCATAGTCCAGCCCCTCGTTCCACAGGGGGGAGCGCGCCAAAGCATCAAGCATCTGGCCGGTGGTGCCTTCGGGAAAGATCTGCAGCGCCAGCCGGATATGGCCGCGCAGCACGGACGTGAAGCGCTCGCGCTGATGCGCGTCCGGCGCGCCGATGGCGATGGTTCGCGTGTCGTCTGTGGTGGCGCCGAGAATCTGCACGCCCGAATCCACCAGCAGCATCTCGCCCGGCTGCAACTCCTGCCGCGCGTCGGGCGTGCCGTAGTGCACGATGGCGCCATTGGCCCCGAAGGCGGCAATGGTGGTGAAGCTCAGCTCGCTGAAGCCCTCCTCGCGCGCGTACTCCTCGTAGAGCAGATCGGCGTAATCTGCTTCGCTGACGCGCTGCCCCTCGCGCAGCCGCGCCGCCAGTTGCGAGAAACTGCGCACCTTGGCCGCACCGGCCTTCAGGTGGGCATCGCGGCTGACGGTGATCTCCACCGGGTTCTTCACCGCCTTCATGGCGACGACGGGATTCGGCGAGCGGCTCACCAGCCGGGCATCCTGCGCCAAGAGTTGCAGACCTTGGGTTGTGCCGGCGGGGTCCAGCCACACCGTCCGGCCGCCGGCCACCAGTCCGCGCATGGCATCGGGCAGCGCATCGTAGGGGGCGAAGGCAACCTGCCCCTCCAGCGCCCCGGGCACGCCTTGCGGCAGTGGATCGTCCGTGAAGCAGATCGCGCGCTGCGGCTCGACGATGAGGTAGGCCTCGAAGACGGGATTGTAGGGCACGTCCCCGCCGCGCAGGTTGGTCAGCCAGGCCACCTCGTCCAACTTCGTAAGTACCAGCGCGTCGGCACCCGCCTCGGCCATCGCTGAGCGTACGCGGGCCAGCTTGTCCGCCACCGGCTCGCCGGTGAGTGCATCGGGCAGGGCATAGATGGGCCGGGACGGTCCCGCCGGGCGTTCGGCCCACACCGCGTCCACCAGGTTCCCCGTCACCGGCACCAGCCGCGAGCCCTCCGCTTGCAGGGCGCCGGCCAGGCGCTCCACGGTCCGCACGCTCATCAGGAAGGGGTCATAGCCCACCTGCAGCGGCCCGTGCTCGGCCTCGTGGGCGGTGAGCCATTCGGTCAGTTCCTGCTCGCCGGCCTGCCCGAACTTGTGTACGCGGATCAGGGCCGGGTCCACCTCCAGATCGGCCTGCACATGGTAGCGCGAATCCACGAACAGGTGCGCCTCTATGGGTGTCACGGCGACATCCCCGGCGGAGCCGGTGAAGCCGCTGATGGCCTGACGGCGCTGCTTGTGGGCGGGGAGGTACTCGTTCTGGTGCTCGTCCGCGGAGGGCACCAGGTACACGTTTATGTCGTGGCCGGCCATGCGCTCGCGGACAGCTGACAAGCGTGCCCCCACCTGGGCGTCGTCGTCCGCTGCCTCGGTGTGTGGGCCAGGCTGGGGCGGGGCCCCTGCACTGCTAGCGGCCTTGGATTCAACCTTCGACATGGGACGGGTAGGGCTGGCGGGAGGGTGGGCGGCGCGCCCGCTATTGGAGGGCGCGCCGCTGGAGCACGGCTACTTGCCCGTCTGACCCGGGCGCAGGGGCCGCAGCACGCGGCCGGCCGTCCACAGTTCGGACTCGTCGATCTCCTTGAGCTCCTTGTCCAGTTGCTCACGGTAGTCCGCGCGGGAGTTGGTCTCGATGGCGATGGCCGTCTCCTTGCCCTCGCGCACCCGCTTGTAGACGTCCTCGATGATGGGCTCCAGCGCCGCCTCGAACTTCGGCGCCCAGTCCAGCGCGCCGCGCTGCGCCGTGGCGGAGCAGTTGGCGTACATCCAGTCCATCCCGCGCTCGTTGATGAGTGGGTAGAGGCTCATCAGGGCTTCTTCCACCGTCTCGTTGAACGCCTCGGACGCCGAATGCCCGTGGCGGCGCAGCACGTTGAACTGCGCCCGGAAGGCGCCTTCGATGAGGCCCATCAGCACGCAGCGCTCGCCCGTCAGGTCGCTGTACACCTCGTGCTCAAAGGTCGTCTCGAAGATATGCGCGGAGCCGATGGCGAAGGCCGTGGCGAGGCAGCGCTCGCGTGCGCGCCCGGTGTAGTCCTGGTGCACGGCGTAGGACGAGTTGATGCCCTGGCCCGCCTCGAACAGCCGACGCAGCGAGAGTCCGCTGCCCTTGGGGGCCACCATCATCACGTCCACGTTGTCCGGCGGGATGATATTCGTCTGATCCTTATAGACGATGCCGAAGCCGTGGGAGAAGTACAGCGCGTCGCCGTCCTTCAGGTGACTCTTGACCATGGGCCAGTTGGAGATCTGGCCGGCGTCGGAGATGAGGTACTGCACGATCGTCCCCCGCTCCGCCGCTTCCTCCAGGCTCACCAGATTCTTGCCTTCCTCCCAGCCGTCCTCCAGCGCGCGGTCCCAACTGCGGCCCTTGCGCAGTCCGATCAGCACGTCGAAGCCCTGGTCGCGCATGTTCAGGCCCTGGCCGCGACCCTGCGGGCCATAGCCCAGGATCGCCGTGACCTCATTGGCCAGAATCTCTTTGCACTTGGCCAGCGGATAATCCGTGCGTTCGATGATGGTTTCCTTGTTGCCCTTGATGTCGATGGTCTTCATTGCCTCTCTGCCTCTGGGTCGACTGGCGGTTGCTCAAGCGGCCGCTGCCCCCACGCACGTCCGGTGGCCGGGCCGCGCGTTCGGCCGCTGCCGGCAAAACGGGCCGCATGCTCTGGGGTGGCTTCGCGGAAAACCTATGTATAGCCCGAAAGCCCTGCTTACCTCAATGGGTTACCGCCATGCGCGCCGGTTTCGGGTGGGCGGGAGTGCGCGGTGTTTGGCGGACCCACTGAGGGCGATCGCGGGGGAAGGCGCCCGGCGGCCTCGCTGCGGGGCATGCCGGCAAGACCGCCTCGGTCGCCGGGTGTGCTGAGGCCGTGGCCGCCGGGGATTCTTTTCATTCGTGGCGCTCAGGGCTATGTTGGGGAAAAATCGAGGCCATCCGCGGCTTCGCCCGCGCTGTCGGGCGCTGCGGCATTCCCCGATATCCACACACCCCGACCGATCGATTCGAAAGAGAGCGCCCATGGCGAAATCCGATCCCTTCAACGCCCGCGATTCGCTGCAAACGTCCGCCGGAGCCGTCTCCATGTATCGGCTGGACGCGCTGGAGAAAGCGGGATTGTGCACCGTCTCCCGCATTCCCTATTCAATTCGCGTGCTGCTGGAATCGGTGCTGCGCCATGCCGGCGGTGGACTGGTGTCCGAGGAGGACGTGCGATCGCTGGCCTCATGGAGCGGGGGCGCCGTGCCGACCGGCGAGGTGCCGTTCATGGTGGGGCGGGTGCTGATGCAGGACTTCACGGGTGTGCCGGCCATCGTGGACCTGGCCGCCATGCGTGGCGCCATGAAGGCCCTGGGCGGCGACCCCAATCGCATCAATCCGCTCATTCCCACCGAACTGGTGATCGACCACTCGGTGCAGATCGACTACTTCGGCAGCAAGGACGCGCTGGAGAAGAACGAGAAGCGCGAGTTCGAGCGCAACCGGGAGCGCTACGAGTTCCTCAAGTGGGGCCAGCGTGCCTTCGACAACCTGCTGGTGGTGCCCCCGTCCACCGGCATCGTGCACCAGGTGAACCTGGAGTACCTGGCGCGGGTGGTGCAGACCGCATCGGACGGCAACGGCGGAAAAGTGGCCTACCCGGACTCGGTCATCGGCACGGACTCGCACACGACCATGGTCAACGGCATGGGTGTGCTGGGCTGGGGCGTGGGCGGCATCGAGGCGGAAGCCGCCATGCTGGGCCAGCCCTACTACATGCTGGCGCCGGAGGTGGTGGGCGTGCGGCTGAAGGGCGAACTGCGCGATGGCGTGCTGGCCACGGATCTCGTGCTGCAGGTCACGCAGATGCTGCGCGAGTTGGGCGTGGTGGGCAAGTTCGTGGAGTACTTCGGCCCCGGCCTGCGCAGCCTGACGCTGGCAGACCGCACCACTCTGGCCAACATGGCACCGGAGTATGGCGCCACCATGGGCTTCTTCCCTGTGGACGATCAGACGCTGGCCTACCTCAAGATGACGGGCCGCGACGCCGCCCAGGTGGACCTGGTGGAACGCTACCTGAAGGAGCAGGGCCTGTTCGCTACGGCCACTGGGCCGGAGCCGGAATACACCACCACGGTGGAGCTGGACATGGGCATCGTGGAGGCCAATCTGGCCGGCCCCAAGCGCCCGCAGGACCGCGTGGCTCTTCGCGACATGAGGACGGAGTTCCGCAAGAGCTTCACGGCGCCTATCGGCAAGCGGGGCTTCAACCTGCCCGAGTCCGACCTGGCCAAGACGGTGGACGCGGACCTGCCCGGCGGCAAGGCGCCCATCGGCCAGGGTTCGGTAGTCATCGCGGCAATCACCAGCTGCACCAACACCTCCAACCCCGGCGTGCTGATCGGCGCGGGGCTGGTGGCCAAAAAGGCCGTGGAAAAGGGTCTGCGGGCCAAATCGCACGTGAAGACCAGTCTGGCGCCCGGCTCCCGTGTGGTGACGGACTACCTGGAGAAGGCGGGCCTGCTGCCCTACCTGGAGCAGATCGGCTTCGGGGTGGTGGCCTATGGCTGCACCACCTGCATCGGCAACAGCGGGCCCCTGCCCGAGCCGGTAGCCGAAGCCGTGCAGACCGGTGACCTGGTGGCCGCGGCCGTGCTGAGCGGCAACCGCAACTTCGAGGGCCGCATCAATCCGCTGGTGAAGGCGAACTACCTGGCTTCCCCGCCGCTGGTGGTGGCGTTCGCCCTGGCCGGCACGGTGGATATCGACCTGAGCTCCGAGCCCCTGGGCATGGGCAAGGACGGCAAGCCGGTGTACCTGAAGGACATCTGGCCCACCTCCAAGGAGATCAGCGACGGGATCGCCAGTTCCGTGCTGCCCGAAATGTTCAAGCGCCGCTATGCGAACGTGCTGGAGGGCAACCCGACCTGGAACGAGATCGGCGTGGCTGGCGGCGAACTGTATGCGTGGGACGAGAAGTCCACCTACATCCAGGAGCCGCCGTACTTCGAGGGACTCACCGCCAAGCCGGATTCCGTGGGTGACCTCAAGGGCATGCGGCTGATGGCGCTGCTGGGCGATTCGGTCACGACCGACCACATTTCGCCTGCGGGCACCATCCAGCCGGACAGCCCTGCGGGCAAATTCCTGCTCGGCCGCGACGTTTCGCAGAACCAGTTCAACTCCTTCGGCTCCCGGCGCGGCAACGACCGCGTGATGACCCGCGGCACCTTCGGGAACGTCCGCATCAAGAACATGCTCGTGGCCGGCACCGAGGGCCCCATGACGCGCCATCTGCCCAGCGGCGAGCGCATGACCATCTACGACGCGGCCATGCGCTACAAGCAGGAGGGCGTGCCGCTGATGGTGGTGGGCGGCAAGGAGTACGGCACGGGCAGCTCGCGCGACTGGGCGGCTAAGGGCACGCTGCTGCTGGGCGTGCGGGCCGTGCTGGCGGAGAGCTTCGAGCGCATCCACCGCAGCAACCTGGTGGGCATGGGCGTGCTGCCGCTGCAGTTCCGCCAGGGCGAGAACCTGAGCACCTATGGGCTCACCGGCGAGGAACTGTACGACGTCGAGGGCATCCGCGACGACATGCAGCCCGGTGCGGAACTGACAGTGCGGGCCACCAAGGCCGATGGAGCCTCGGTGACCTTCCCCGTCAAGTCGCGCATCGATACGCGTGTCGAGGTGGGCTACTACCACAACGGGGGCATTCTGCAGACGGTGCTGCGGCAGATGGTCTCCCGCAACTGAGCGCCGCCGGCCGCGCGGATGGGCTTGATTCGCGCGGCCGGCCAGTGCGGCGCAGGAAGCGCCGCGGCATCCCATGGAACGACCCGGACGGATCGCGGACCCGGAGGACGCACCCCTCTCGCCTGGCGAGGCCCGCCTGGAGGCCCTGCTGGACGAGCGCTTCTCGTCCGCCCAGCGCGATGCCTTCGCCCGCGAACTGGACGCGCACGACCGCGGCCGGGGCGAGCCCGTGCGGCTCGATCCGGCGCTGGTGCGGCGCAACTTGCGCTTCCAGGGCGCCGTGCCGGAGAAGGTGCGCGCGCTGCTGAAGGAGTGGGTGCCCGAGCTGATGGCCCACGCCGCCGCGCGTGGCTTGGCCCTGCGCGATCCGCACCAGGAGCTGCGCATCTACACCCGCAGCGCCTTCGAGCAGGAGCAGGGCGCCCTGCCGCCCGGCCTTAAGCTGCCCGCCTCGTCCTTCCAGCACGATCCGCTCTATCGCCGCTACAGCATCCGCGTGGTGCTGCCGGAGGCCGTGCGTACGCTGGAGGAGCTGTTCACCGTACTGCGGGCCCTGCTGACGCGGCTCTACGGGGATATCTTCCTGCGCGAGGAGATCTACCCGCTGGCGGCCTACCGCGAGGACGTGGAGCATCGGGAGGCCCAGGTCTCCGTGGGCTTGGCGGAGCAGATCGCCGTGCTGGCCGAGCTGCCCCATACCACGCGGGCGCTGGATCGGGCCCTGGCCGATTATGCCCGCACGGTGGGCATCAACTTCAAGCGCCACCCGGAGCAGGCCCGTCGCGCATGGTTCAAGGAGTTGGCGCAGGATCTGGCCCTGCAGCGCCTGACGCCGGATCGGCGAGATCTGTCGGAGGAGGCCTTCCTGGCCTATCTGCAGGCGCTGCTGGACGACGTGCCCGTCGGCGTGGCGGCCCTGGTGGAGACCGTGGAGACGCAGGACCGGCAGCTGCACTTCCTGCCTCCCGGCGAGGCGCCGGACTACGAGCGCTTGCGCCAGCAGAATCCGCTGCACTTCCTGCGCTCGGCCAAGCTGAGGTTGGAGTTCCTCATCGAGGCCTTTGGGGGGCTGATCGAGGACTTCGAGGCCCTGGCCACGCCCGGCGCCGGCTATCCCGCGCTGGCGGAGGAACGCGTGGCGGGCACCATCGCGGAGCTGGAGCGGGGCGGGCTGGCCCGCGCCTATCTGGTGCCGGAGGTGCGGCTCAGCGAAGACCTGGAACGCAAGCGGAACGGCTTTCCGCTGGAGGTGCACGCGTTGATGGCCGCCTACCCGCCCGAGCAGCAGACCGAGCGGCTCTTCCGCACGCTCTCCAAGCGGCTGGAGGGCTCGCTGCACCAGCGGCTCTACAACGCGCTGGTGCTGCTGCGGCACTGGATGCGGCTGCACGATACGGGGCGGGAAGACACCTTCGCCGGGTCGCCACAGTTCCAGACGCTCAAGGGGCTGGTGGCCAACTTCCGCTTCCGCAAACCCCTGCTGGAGTCTCTCTTCCTGCGCATCGGGATCGTGCTGGAGGTGGCCGAGCACGCCCCGGACGCCCCCGGCGCCGAGGGCGAGCGCAAGCGCTT
>Ga0102953_1000398_pt1 | contig 30316 bp, 52 predicted proteins | sample SalPon2A_C_D2_MG_FD_78509 | JGI IMG/M metagenome (GOLD analysis project Ga0102953, IMG submission 78509) | Soil microbial communities from South San Francisco under conditions of wetland restoration - Salt Pond MetaG R2A_C_D2_MG | ecosystem: Environmental > Terrestrial > Soil > Wetlands | place... | reverse complement strand
TCAGCGTCTTGCAACAAGAAAAGATCATCCTACCATTCGCAAAGAAGATAATCATGAAAAAATCATACAATTTTTCTTCGATAGTTTCGAAGAGCCGTCTGGAGATGAATTCGACGAACTTCTGAGAATCAGAGATAGGAAGATCGCAACGACATTGGACATACAGAATGTTTGTGACAACAAGAAAGTCATAATCGTTGGAGATATCCATGGTCACTTTGAGAAATTCTCAGAACTGTTAATCAAATGTGATCATCGACAGGAAGATATAGTAGTCTCTGTAGGCGATCTTGTAGATAGGGGTCCATCATCAGATAAGGTTTTACATTGGTTTAGATCGAATCCAAGCGCCTATGTCTGTCAAGGTAATCACGACAACAAATTAATGAGGTGGATGAAAGGCAATCCCGTCAAGATAGCTAATGGATTAGACCAAACAATAAAACAATGCCAAAGCTTTGATTTTGATAGTTGGTCAGCTTGGATTGAATTGATGCCAGATATGATCATAATAAGAGGCATCGATAATGAACCGTCCATTGTAGTTCACGCAGGAATAGATGGAAGAATTCCTGTCTTTTGTCAGCGCAAAGAGACATGTATGTATGCGAGACGTTTAGATGGAAAAGATTTTTTTGATGAAGTTGGAGGAATTCCTTGGTGGGATACCTTAACAAGTCTTCCGTACGTTTTTAGCGGACATATATCCACGGACATTGTGCATCCAAACAGGTTTTCCTGTTGTTTAGATGGGGGTGTTGCTTCTGGGGGGAAACTCAGAGCAGCTATTATTGACGATCAATCCTTCCAAAAAGTGGAAGTTTAAACATTCTGATTAGATCAAATTCGTTACCAACGAAAAAATTGAGGAAGTTAAAGAATGAGTATTGGTTGTTTTAGTCCGTTCAATGGAAAAGGGGCAAAGAAAATGGGTAATGACAAGCAAACAGAAGTCGTTGGAGTTGGCCTTAGTTTCAGCACAGTAATCTTCGCTGTTCTTCTGCTTTTGAAGGCAGGAATCGGAAAAACAGCGGCGATCAGTTGGAGTTGGTGGTGGATAACATGTCCTCTTTGGGGGCCTTTTGCTCTAGTTTTATCTTTCTTTTTATTGGCTATCTTGATATTCCTGGTAGGATTTCTTGTAATCGCACTGACTAAGTTCTGTATCTATCTGTATAAGAAATTTTTAAACGGAAAATAAAATGATAAATGCAGAGAACTCTCTTACCCTTTCTCTAGAAAAACCAGACCTACTAACCTTATCCGGTTCTAGATTATATGGAAGTCACACAGAAAATAGCGATTATGATTATAGGGGATTTATTCTCCCCCCATTCGAATATCTGTGCGGTTTTAATAATTTTGAACACAGAGTCATTAGAGAACCAGACACAGTAATATATTCTCTAAAAAGATTCGTTCAACTATTAATATCTGGAGACCCAAAAGCCTTAGAAATATTGTTTGCTCCAGAACCTAACATAATAGAGAGAACAGGTATAGGTGGAAGTATATTGCATAGCAAAAACATGTTCGTATGCAAAAGATTTGCTAAAAGAATTTTAGGATATTCTCAATCCGAATGGAGAAAAGTGAAAGTAGTTCAACTGGTTCCCGTAAAAAGAACCACAACAGAAGACCAAGTGATAGAAGATATTAGACAAATATTTAGTCCAAAAAAAGAAGAAATGAACGAAGTGTGTCGAATATTATTCGCAGGACACAAAAGGGAGATAAGAACTAACACAAGAAAACTTGGAGATAAACGCAAAAAACAAATAAACCAATATGGATATTGTGTGTCCAGCGCATCACACGCAATAAGGTTGCTTGGTCAATTAATAGAATTTATGAATACCGGGAAAATGTCTTTCCCAAGACCTGATAGTAAATTTCTGTCAGAAATAAAAAAGGGAAAAATAGATTTTAAAGTAGTTACACAAATTTATGATGACTTATATTCAGATGCTATCAGAGCAGAACAAAAATCAGAATTGCCAGAGAAACCACCAATCAAACAAATTAATGTATTATACAACTCTATCGTGGCTAACGCCATGGCGTCTGACATAAGATTGATAAATTTTGCTGAAAAATTCAGAAGAAACTTTGGATTTAATTTAGAAAGAGAGTATTGATTTGAATTGGCGACAACCTCTTGTAAAAACTAGTTGTGTCATCGTATTTTCCCTTGTTTGTGGATGCTCTACAACCGACAAACCTATGTCAAACTCTGAGTATATACATAGAATTCCTGGAAATATTTTACAGGATTTTAAAGATACGTTTTCTGATGATAGTCTGAAGAAAATTGGTCTTCTTACGTTATCTACTGCTGGTTGGTCCGAAAACAGCGAAAAAGCTAGAGAATTTTATCGCGATCATGGATCAATTGCCACTGACTTTGGCAATAAATATTTGGGAGAAGGAGGTACTATGTTTGCGACCTCCTTGATTTTATATGGGCTAGGTCAAGGATTACAAAATAAAAATCTATCAGACACCGGAATGGCTATGTTCGAAGGATTCCTTCAGACTGGATTCCAAGTACAATCATTAAAACTTATAACAAATGAACAAAGACCGAATGGGTCAGATAGAAAATCATTCCCTTCTGGTCATGCCGCTGTTTACGGTACTGTGTATGGAACTCTATTAACAATGACGGATGGCAAAAATGAGTTTCTACACTCTGTCATTGCTATAGTCGGTGCTGTAGGTGCTGGAGTGGTCATGGAATCTCGTATGGACAGCAATGCACACTGGTTTCATGATGTTGGGGCTGGATTGCTCATAGGGTTTTGGAACGGACAAAGAGCGGCAAGAAGGTATAATCCAAACGCCAGAGATTTTTCTAAAATCAATGACGACTGGACTATAGAACCGTGGATAGCGGACGATATTATTGGAATTTCATTCCATTATGAGATAAAAAATCCAAGTTATAGAAAGCGCAGTCATAAATATTAGTGTCAATATTGGCTAGGAACCTCAAAATTGAGATCAGGAGAAGATTATGATTAGTGATGGAACTACCGTTATTCTAAGAACCGAAGATGCAATTTATTCTCCGTGTAAGATTGTCAGGATAAACAAAAAATCTTTACTCATCTCTTATTGTCCTGGAACCACAATGGATAAGAATACTGGAACATTAAAGCCAGACAGAAAAACTATATCTATAGCAACAAAAGATGTTCTTTATATCAAAGAAAGACTTTAGAATGCATGTAGTAGAGTAGGAACTCCAAAATACCATTTTGCTGCATACAACAAGGTTTTTGGAATAATATTTCCGTCTTTGCCGAAAGATGGTTCGTTCATAAATGAACTTATGATTTTATCTATTTGGTTTGACTGAAAATTGATCTTAGATGGCTCTTTGCTTATTTGTCTTGTCCTAACTCCTACATATAATTCCCAAGTTGCATCGCCAGATGTAGTAACAATACAACCATTTAACAATAATGTAAAAAGTCCAAGAAAAATTTTGTTTTTTCTGCTTCTCATGTAATATTATACACACGAACAAAGATGTGTTATTAAAAAAGCTTACTATATTTTGATATTTGCTACCTATATATGAACACAATAGTCTATTATTCGTATAATAGTAATGTTGTTAGCCGATTACGTATAATCGGATGTATATCTTTTTAAATGGAGAAATATTATGAATTCAACAGATCAAATTGAAAACACACAAACACAAAAGAAGAGCGATCCGGCATTCGAGGTTCTTTATATTGACCTAGAAAGTGGGAAAACCACCATAACGATTCAGAAAGGTATCATGGGAGCAACGGCAAATCAACTAAAAAATACAAGCCCACAAAGAAAGGGCTCAACTATTCTTAGAAAATTGGGTCATGTCTTGGCTGAATGTGGAGATGTACAATATGGGAAAGATGTGTCTGAAACCACATTGAATCCCTGTATTATTTCTAAATAACTATTGAAAATCATAATTTATGGACAACCAATAGGCCGGATATACTCCGGCCTTTTATCTTTATAAGAGTTTTATTATGGAATGCTGTAATTTTCCTAGGTGCAGGAATGAATCATATCTTAAATATGTCGACAAAAATATTTGCGTCAAGCATTGGCTATTACTTTGTGATTCTGTCGGTATATCAGAAAATAAAATTCTAAAAAAAATTGGTTTAAAGAGAAGCAAATCTGGATCGGTTATTTCTCTAGAAAAAGGAGATTGTAATGAGTGTTAAAGTTGGAGATTTGGCTATAGCGAAATTTTACAGCGCTAAGAAGGTTTGCCTAGTGACTGAAATTGAGGGAAGCAGAGTTTATTTTATTTACTGGCAAAAGGTTAGTAAAAGGACTGTTATTCACACGGGTTATCTGTCCCGAAATAAAATGACAAAAGTAAAACCGATGAATAATCCCTGGAGTGGAGAATTGTCTAGTCTAACTATAGATAATGTCACAACACAAGAAAATACGACCACAAAAGAAAAAACTATCTTCAAATACTTAAATAAGGCCATAGCTTTTTTAACAAGGAAAGAAAATGAAAAGGCAAAAAATTAATTGGGAAAAAATTTGGAGAGACTTTAATAATTGGATGGAGCACAGAGAATCTCCAGACCCATGTCAAAATTGTGGCCATATAGAACGCAATGATCCAGAATGGCCAGAACAACAGGGATATATACAGGGAATTGTTGATCAACAAGTCCAAGAACTGCTAAAAGATAAAACGTAATTTTGTCAAACATAAACTGTGGTTTTTCGTATAATAGATCATGACGAAAAAAGAAATATCGCAAAAACTTAGAGAAATTCTTCAAAAAGAAGATACGTATACCGATGGTATGTTGAGTAGAAAAAAATCGCCTAAACATGACGACGATATAGAGGTACTTCTTGAGCATTTACAGCTTCTAATAGCGGACCTACGATTTAACAGCATTTCTTCAAGAAGAGAAATGTTTCAAGTCAGAAGATTGCTTGAAGATTAGTTTTTTTTAATTAGGTTGATTATCGTGGACAATAATACAAAAGGAACAAAGTGATGAAAACTTTCAAGAATAACATGACTGATTATATATGCTCTGGTCATGCGCTTTTGTCTGTAGATACTTTTGAAAAGGACAGGGCTATATTAGAAATAAATGAAATAGCAAAAAACTTGTCAAAAAAAGTATTTATATGGTCTGTGTCTGATGGTTGGAAAGATGCGAAAGGTCGGCCACAAGGGAATTTTAAAGCCACTACTCCAATACACAAATATATTGAATGTATATTGGAAATGCCAGAAAATTCTATCTTTATCTTGAAAGATTTTGGATATTATATCAATAAAGATACATACCAACTTCATGATGTAGTCATCTCTTGGCTTGATCAGGTAAGAAGATTGATATCTTCAGTTGAGCAAACTATTATTTTTGTTGGCCCAGACTTCTCTGCGCCAAAACCATTGTTGCATGATATAACAGTCATAGACTTTGATCTTCCAGAAAGAGAAGAGATTCTAGAAAGAATTAATTTCGTTTGCTCTTTCGTCCTAGATGAAAATGGATCAGAAGTTAAGATTGACAAAAAATTTATCCCTCACGTAATAGACGCATGTAGGGGTATGACATCACAACAAATTGTTAATAGGGTAGCTCTAGCTCTAAGGAAACACAAGAATTTAAACGAAGAAGCATCCAAAACGATCATGAATGAAAAGGCTGGTATCATTAGGGCTTCTGGACTTTTGGAATATAAAGAGCCACCTATTGGTGGATTGAAAAACGTAGGAGGATACGACGCCCTGAAGAAACACGTTCTGTTAGATAAGCCATGTTTTACTGAAGAGGCAAGAGAATTTGGTATTGAATTTCCGCGAGGTATATTGTTGGTTGGAATTCCGGGTTGTGGCAAGACGTTACTTTCTGAAGCAATTGCTTCTGAACTTCAATTACCACTAGTGTCTATGGATGTCGGCAACATGATGGACAAATTTGTTGGAGAATCTGAGAGGAATATGAGAGAATGTATTAAAATGATAGAAAGTATATCTCCTTGTGTACTTCAACTTGATGAAGTAGAAAAAGGATTTGGTGGTTCCGGAGATTCGGACGGGGGATCGTCAAAGAGAGTCTTCGGTAAATTTTTGACCTGGTCTAGCGACAGAGTAGCTCCAGTCTATTGTGTCGCAACAGCTAATCAAGTAGAATGTTTACCAGCAGAATTTAAGAGAACTGGAAGATTTGACGCCATATTTGGCCTTGATTTGCCTCGACCAACAGAGAGAGAAGAAATATTCACAATCCAATTAAAGAAAAGAGGTAGAAATGAAAATAATTACGATATACAATCTTTGTCAGAACAAACTGAAGGTTTCACTGGGTCCGACATAGAACAAGTAGTCAAACTTGGATTGAAAAGCGCGTTCGCTGAAGGAAATCCATTATCAAACGACCATCTAACAAATGCCATTACTGAAATTATCCCGTTGTCCAAAACCGAAGGAGATAAAATAGCTCAAATTAAAAATTGGTGTGATAAACACGCGAAACCAGCAAATCCAATAAAGAAAAGTGCTCCACCTAAAATAGGAGCAAGAAAAATTTCACTGTAAATCTTTTCATTAAAAAATATTGGTGATTGTTTAAGTAACTAACAAATATTTTAAGGAGTCAAAAATGACAACAGTAAGTTTAGAACCACAACAAAAAAATGACACAATCAGCCTATTCAAAGTTGGCAGTCTAGTAAATCTTAGAATCAGGTCTTGGAGCGGAAGAAAAATGTTAACTCGTTCTGACATGGTAACTCTTGGGTATAATCCAGACAAACTTCCGCAAGATATAGTCAACCTTGGTAGGAAACTGATGGTTCCCAAACACGAACTGCAAGCGATTAATCAAGTAGAACAAAGAGGCAGAAAAGCACTTGAGAGATGGTCTGTACCGTTCGGTATAGCTAGTGCTCATTTTATTCCCAGAAAAATGCTTCCTACCGTAGATGCAACACTTAAAGACCTTAAAGATGAATTCTTTACTAAGGTTGATAGTTTTATCTCAAGGTTTGACGAACTTGTCAGTAGCGTAAAGAATACACATCCAGAATTCTGGGAAAAATGTCTCAAACATAGTTATCCTGCCAACCCAAAGCTATTGAGAGAAAAATTTCAATTTGATTGGTTCACATTCAAAATAGCCGGTCTAGATGCTATTCAAGAAACCTCTATTGACGATGAAATCGCACGAGAAACAGTAATAGACGAAAAAACGAAAGAACTAAAAACCCAAATGCAAAAAGAAGTTGGTAAGTTCGTCGGCGAATATGTTTCTGCAATGAGAAATGAGACAATTAGATTTTGTGATTTAATGACTGCTAGAATACTTGGTAAGCCATTCGCGAACGAAGACGACGTTAAAAACCTTACACCAAAATCTATTTCTTCTTTCAAAAAATATGTAGATAGATTTAAATCTATGAATATCTTCGGAGATTCAGAAATAGAAAAAATGCTATCAGAATTCAAGAATTCTTTTCTCGGAGATAATGTGTCACCAAAAGACTTCGATAGTATAAACATAAAAGATAGTGTCACCAAGTCTTTGGAAGCCATCAGGAATAAAGCGGCTTCTGAAGGTGATGATGTTTCTGGATTTATTGGAGAATTAAAAAGAAAGATCGTGCTTTAGTGAAAAATTATACAATAATAGCTTTAAACGACAATGGGTTGAGATGGATTATCTACGCTAGAGGTAATAATCCAGAACATGTTGTAAAAAATTTCTAGTCTTTAGACAAAGGAATGATCTGTGGTCTTTTTGAAGGTATTCATTTAAATTTGTACAAAGGAATTTACTATCCGTTTGTGTGTAAACTTTATAACAACGGAAAATACGAAGAATTTAGAAGCAATAAACATGGAGAAACAAAATGAAAGAAGAAATTAAACTGCTAAGAACTGCTGAATCTCAACTAGAGAAATTGTCCGATTGTCTTGGTGATATAAGTACTCTAAGAACTACTATATCAGAATTTTTAAACAAGAATTCTGATAACGCTGGATGTGATTCTTGTGAGACATCGGACAGAGCATATGAACCAAAAAATTGTAAAGATTGTGAGCCAGACGAAGAAGATGGGGCATGTCCTTGTCATGAGTGCGGTAATTACGAGGAATGTCCTGACTGTGGAGATGTTGTAGGCCCTGGAGAAGAATGTTCTTGCGAAGAAGACGACCACGAAGAATGTCCCTACTGTGGTGATATTCTTCCTGTTGGAGAATATTGTAATTGTGATGAAGAGGAAGATGAATATGATGAGTATGAAGACGAAGAATATGAAGATAGCGATGATACATCAGTGAATGATTGTTCAAAACAGATGAATAGAATGAATCCATTTGATAGAACTAGATATCTTCAAAAATAATACTTAGAAAGGATATCGTCATGGATGAGTGTGTGTTATGTGGGCAACCACTAGATTGTTGTCTGTGTGATGATTCGGACTCTGTATACGAAGAATACGATGGTCCATTTCATCGTTATAATGACGGATATGATGAATTCGATGAATGTTTAGATTAGGATAATGAAAATGAGCAGATATTGTCAAATCAAAACCATATTCAAGGATGAATCTTCTTTGGTAGCTGCATTAATGGAAACTGGTAATTGGAACTTAGAACAGATTCAAGTATATGATACTCCAAAAAACCTAGTCGGTTATGAAGGGAGAGCCAGAAAGGAAAAGGCTAATATTATTATACAAAAAAAATTCGTTGGTAGAGCAGCAAATGATATAGGATTTTTAAGAAATGAAGATGGATCATTCGAAGCTATCATATCAGAATATGATTCTAGAAAATATGGTCAAGCATGGCTCAAAAACCTGAAAGCTAATTATGCTTTCCATACAGTTAGGATTGAACAAGAATCTATGGGTAGAAGCGTAGAAAGAGAAATGCTACCAGGAGGAAGACAACGGGTAACTGTTCAGGGATATAGATAATGGCCTTACATTTTTTAAATTCAGAAACAAATACGCTACAAAAAGCTGTTTTTTGTTTCACAGGAAAAGCTCCAAAAACAAGGAGTGAAATGGAAAAAATGGCTAACAAGGCTGGTGCCTCTGTTACCAAAAATATCACGAATAGAACTACTATATTAGTTATAGCAGACCCAGCAAGTCAATCTTCAAAAGCGAGAAAGGCCAGAAAAAACAACCTACACCTTATCAGTCCAGAACAATTTTTTGAAATGTGTAATGATGTAATTAAAATTGTAAAAATAGACAACAATACCCAGTTATCCTTAAATCAACCATCTAAATCCTTGGGGGTCAATTATAAAAAGAATCATTCTACTAAAAGAATTATACGATTATAAAAATATTTATTCAAAAGATAGGAAAAGAATATGAAAGCAATATTAGACATCAATGAAAATGGCGACATAGACTGTTTATATACAGATTATATAAATTTGTTTGCCATAGGAACAGTAGTCAATGTAAGAAAAGCTTCTAATGTAGAATTCAACGAAAAAACCCAAGAATGGGAAGTTATTACTTTAGAAGGAGACGTTATTCATAAGAATAAGAACAGAGAAAAAGCCATAGAGTTTGAGATAGAAGTATTTTCTCCCGGAGGTAAATATTGTTCAATATAACTATTATGACATAGTTGAAATTTTACAGAGATAAACAATATAGAAAAAGAAATCGAACCAAAAAATGTCAATTTTGTAGAAATTACCATGAAGTAATTTTGGAAGATTCTTATGTCGACGGATGGCAGTCTCAGGTAAGATGTCTAAATAGTAACTGTTGTTTATCTAGCCCTGTTTGTAGAACCAATTAATACTCAGACGAAGAGTATGAAATCAAAGACAAGTCCATAACAGAATGGAATAAAATGATATTGAAAGGATAAAAATGTCTGAAAAACGAATAGTAATAGAAATAGATGAAAACGGTAATTGTTCATTGGAAGGACAAGGTTTTGATGGCCCAGAATGCGAGCTTTTTATATCTGAAATAGAAGAGTCTCTAGGAAAAGTTATTCATACAGAAGAAAATGATGAATACTATCAAAGGACTACTATATCAAACAAAAACAGACAACTTGAACAAAGATAAGGAGAATCTGAATGTCTAAGATATTAAATAGATCGGCGACAAAAAAAGAGATACTGGCTAGATTTAAAAGCAGAAGAGCCGGTCCGCCTATGAAAAGAGTGTCTAAGGAATATCTGGACTATCTAGAAGCCTTTCTAAGAAACAAAATTGATGCAGATATAGATAGTCATCCATCGATAGGTGTCACATTCAAGCCATAATACTGCAAAACCAAATAAGAATTAAATCTAGTTTACTGTGTTTGTGTTTGTTTAACGGAGAAACGAATGGAAGATAATAAAAAGAACAGACAAGCTATCAAAAATATAGTAACTAGAGGATTAAGAGAAACAATAAAGGCGCACGGACCTATAACAAAGAAACTAATAGGTAGTGCAGCAAAAAGAATCGTCAATACCATAATTAAACGAAAATAAAGAATATCTTAATTCTTTGGGGGCTTAAAGTGAAAAAAAAAGAAAAAAAAGACACAACAGACAATAATAAAAAGAATGATTTTCGGTGGACTCAAAGACACTATCAACCACCACGGACCCGTAACTAAATCTTTGATAGGTAGCGCCACTAAAAGGATAGTAAATACAATCATGTCGAATGATTAATTACGCGAATCTATGGGGTGCCTTAAATGTCGAAAAGAGAAATAAGAAGAAAAGCTTTAAGAAGAATTGTTATATCATATCTCAGGTCTGAAATAGAATCTCATGGAAATATAACATTATCTTCTGCAAAAAAATATATCAGAACGAATGTCAGAAGAAATTATCAAAAGGGGATTTTTTATGCCAACAATATGTAAGTTGAAAATAGACAATACTAACATAGAGGTGTGTCATGGGTTGATTCCAGAACATTTCAGAACAGATAATTTCGGACCAATAACAGATTTTGAACTACCAGAATCTTCTGGAAGAGACGATTTGTTCAATGTATGGATTAAAGAATATAGGCAGTCAAAAACGACCAGGACAAACAAGCATTGGTTGGAGATTATTCAATGCAGTTAGTAATATATCCAGACAAAAGACTATCTATTATCTGCAAACAATGTGATAAAAAAAGTAAGCAAGACAGAGAAAAGGTAGCCAAGGAAATGTGGGAACTGATGAGGAAACACCATGGAATAGGTCTATCAGCACCACAAGTAGGTATGGACACGAGAATGTTTGTTTGGAAACAAGACAGGATGAATCACGCAATCTGGAATCCAAGATTAGAAGAGGTTAGTGGTAGTTTTAAGTCTACGGAAGGTTGTTTGTCTTTACCTGGAGTTTTAGCTACTGTAACAAGAGGAAAAAAATCGTTTTTGATTGGAGAATCATCTTCCGGCAAAGAGATAAGATTTATGGGAGACGCTCTCATGACGAGTGTGTGGCAACACGAAATAGATCATCTTGACGGAATTTTGATAATAGATAGAGAGTCAGAAGAGAATAAAAATAAATCTAAGATTTAAGTTAATGTCACAAGAAAATAAAGATTCAATTGAAATAATTAATAATTAATTGAATATAAAAAAATATTTGTGTTTTTTCAATTTTTTAGGGGACATTTGCGTTTTTTTACACTGACTATAACTATGTAAGTTATTAAGTATTTGATGATGTCTGAGATGTTCTACTACTAATGACTTAAAAATATCGTAATCTACTACTAATATCTTCGTCTTGCTATGATATTTCCAGTATATCGCTTGATTCTTTTAAAAGATGCGCTATAATCGAATGCGCAATATTATGGAGTCAAACATGACTTGTTTGATATGTTCTTCAGAAATTCTTGAAGGCGAAAAAATTTTTGGTGGCTGTCAAGGTGTATCTGTTGGTAAGGATAGCTGGAGCTTCTCTGACGAACCCGGTAGCGCTTTTGGTTCAATACACATGGTATGTCTGAAAAGGGCGGCAGGAGCCAATTCTGGCCCAATGACTGGCGTATGTGAGCCTGACAAGACAGAGTTAGTGACTAGATCAGACGCCTTGTCTGTTTTTGGAATATAGGAGCCTGTAAATGACAGTGACAGAAATTGACAACAAACTAATGGCTATCTTCGATGAGAAGGGAGTCGTGGTCAATAAAAGTCTTGCTTCAATAAGTGAGCAGTTCAGAAAACTCCCTGCTTTTGTAGTGGATTATTTGATTTCTGAAATGGTTGAAGACGACAAAATAGAAGCTGGAATAATTAGAATAGGTAAATTGCTAGAAAGTCACCTAGTAGAAGCGGACAAGAAAGAGTTTATCAAGAGTTCTATAAGAGAAAATGGGGAACACAGGCTGATAGGTAGGGTAAGGTGTAGGTTTGACGAGACAATAGATCAGTATTGGGCCGACATAACATCTCTTGGCCACAATAAGATACGTGTTAATCCGTTCCTTATAGCAGAGCATGGAGAAATATTGTTAACAACTGGCGCTTGGGGTGTTTTTACGGTTGCTTATGATGAATCATTTCGTCTAAGAAACAAGATTTATCCGTTCGTTTTGACAGAATTCAAACCAATGCAAATAACCGACATAGACGTAGATGCCTGGATAAGGAAAAGGTCGGAATTTAACGACGACGAATGGCTTAATATCATGATTAATAGTATCGGATTTGATCCTACACATCTTTCTTTTGAAGAAAAGATTATGTATATGGTTAGAATGGTGCCGTTCATAGAGCCTAATGTGAATTTGTGTGAATTAGGGCCACCAGAAACAGGGAAAACATTCGCGTATCAATCTCTAAGTTCTTACGGTTTCGTTGTCTCTGGTGGACAAACAACAGTTGCTTCTTTGTTTTATGACAAGCTTAGACGACAATTAGGACTAGTTGGATATCGTGACGTAGTCATGTTCGATGAATTCGCTGGAAACAGAAATCTAAACAAATGGTCTGGACAAGGAGACTTAATAGATATACTAAAAGACTTCATGAATAGTGGTAGATTTGGCAGAGGAACTGCTGAATTCTCTTCTGATTGTTCTACAATGTTTGCTGGGAATATAGATTGTGACAGGGAGAATAGAAAAGTATCTTCACGATACAGAAGTTTATTCTCTCCTTTTCCTAATGCCGTAAATAGAGATAGAGCATTCTTGGACAGAATACATGGATTTATTCCTGGATGGAAGATACCACAGATCAGAGAATCAAAATTGTCAAAAGGTTACGGATTTATGGCGGATTATATAAGTGAAATTATGCATAAAATGCGATCTAGAAACTACGTGAATATAATTCTGTCTAATGTAGACTTTGGGAAGATGTCTCAAAGAAATCAAAGATCAATAGTCAGAATAAGTTCTGGCTTGATGAAACTAATGTTTCCTCACTATATGAATCAAGAAGTTGATAAGAAAAATCTAAAAATGATACTTGATATTGCTGTCGACCTAAGACAAAGAGTAATAGATCAATTGGCTGTAATTTTACCCGATGAGTTTAAAGGTGTTAAATTGGAATATAAAATTTATGAAAACAACGAAAAAATCAGTTAAGGTTGGTGATTTGGTAGTAGCCAAAATTCAAAATTATGATTATAAAAACGGGAGATCGCAACCGAGATGGTTTAAGTGTGTTGGAATAGTAGTAGAAAAGAGGCTATGCTTCGCTGATGTTCTAGTAAGACAAGAATTTTCACAAGAAGATGATCCAGTGTTTTTAGAAACTAGTATTGATTTGAAAAATATAAAAAGAGCTTATTTGGTGGCACACAGAAAACACGCTAGGGTTACTGGACTCGTAGATATAATAATGGATGATATTGAAACTTATTAGAAGAAAGGAATTAACAGTGAGACCTCCAACAATAGTTTTTAGTAGTATCAATGGATATAAATTTAGAATAAGATATCGACAAGTACCATATGTCGATAGATTTTTCTTTGTTGATATTAAATATCCTGATGCTAGTCATTTAAAGGGATGGAAAAAAGAGTATATGAAAATTCACAAACTACCAGAAGATATGCCTATCAGATATTATTTTGGTTTTATAACCTTATCTTCTCAGGTAATAAGATTAAAATCTTTTATGGATAAAGTAGCTGCATATGATAATTATTTGGATAAATTTTAAAGGCTGAAAAATGAAACTAAGAACTGGAGATAAAATAAAAATAGGTTGTACATGGGGAGATGGTCCTGATGTATGCGTTAATATATATCGTGATTCTGTTAAATGTAAAGGATATTCTGACGGGTTTTTTTCCTCTTGATCTAACGGGGGATGAAGCTATAAAGCTAGGAGTAAGATTGATTCGATGTGGCGAACAAGCCAAAAAGATGGATAAGTCTGTCGAAGAATATTTTGAACGCAACACCATAAAAAAGGAGAATTAAATGGGATTTGTAACCGAGCCAGAAGTAGAACTAGTTGGAAAACCAGTAATAGAAATAGATGGAGTTACAAGATTTTTGGAAGAACACGGATATGAATGGCCAGAGTTCGCAAGTAATTTAGACAATATGTCTGCTCTAGGAGATTTTGACTCCGAGTGGCTGGTAGAAATGGCCGGAAGAAACTGTTATCAGTCATGGCCTCAAAAGGGTGGAAAACCAAAGGGTAGATCACATGAAGATCATGTTAAACATCTTATAGAAGTTGGTCATGGCGCATGTATAGAACATGCGAATTTCAATTTTATTATATGGAATGTTTCTCGTAGTCTCACACACGAACTAGTCAGACATAGGCTTGCATCATATTCACAGCTTAGCCAAAGATATGTTGACTCTTCTGATGTTAACTTTGTTGTCCCGCCAGCTATAAGAGAACTAGCGGATAAAGACCCGGAAGCATTTCAGAAGTGGCTAGCTCATTGTGAAAAGTCTAAGGATGTATATGAAATGTTGACAGCTAAGTTATCAGAAATGTACGCAGATAACGAATCGAGTCTGGAACGAAGAAAGAAAGCAAGGCAGGCAGCTAGGTCTGTTTTACCAAATGCAACTGAAACAAAAATATTTGTTACAATGAACGCTAGAGCCATCAGGCATTTCGTAGAACTTAGGGCAAATCCCTTTGCTGATGTTGAAATAAGGGCGTTGGCGGTAAAAATTTGCAAAATTTTGCAAGATAAAGCACCGCTTTTAGCCCATGGCCTTGGAATAGTCAGTTTGCCAGACGGAACACTTGGTGTTGAGTCTGAATATAGAAGGGTGTAAAACTTACAAAATAATTGAAACGAATTCGCCTTAAAAGCGTATAGTATGTAGTTGGCCAGAACTTGAATTATAGATGTGTATTAAGTCATGGTAAACCAAATTAGTTCTGATAAAATTTGTATGGATCAATTGTGGTCGTACATGAAAAATGAACTCGGTCTCTCGACAAACAGTATAAAAGCATATATGGGGGATATTGCAGATTTCAAAAGATTCCTTGGTAAAAGATTGATATCAAATGACACTATAGATCAATTTATCGAAACATTAAAGTGTCAAGGATTAAAACCGAGTACTATTAAAAGAAAACAAATGTCTATTAGATGTGCGATAAATAATTTAGTGAGTTTATCAAAGATAGATAAGTCTATAGTGGACTGTATGAATTCTGTTTCGGTTCAAAAAAGAAATAGTCTAGAGAAAATAAGTGAGCAACAATTTAATACAATTCTTGAAAGACTAGATTCGGAGAGAAGTTTTTTAGATAAAACCATAGTTCTTCTTATGTATGAAAGTGGATTGCGAGTTTCAGAAGTTTGTGGATTAAAAAAAGAAGACATTTCATTCCAGAAAAAAGAAATAAGAGTTTTTGGAAAAGGTTGCATAGAAAGAATAGTTCCTACATCACAGAGATGCCTGTCTGCGGTATCTATTTATTTGGAGAAAATGACAGACTGCACATCTTGGTCCTTATTTGTATCAAAAAATGATAGACCACTGACAAGACACGCTGTCGGGGATCGTATAAAAAGAATAGGTTTCAAATGTGGTATACCATATCTTACACCGCATGTTTTAAGAAGAAGTTGTGCAACAAATCTTTTAAGAAATGGCATGAACATAGAGTTAGTAAAAAATTTACTTGGACACCAAAATATAGAAACAACAGAAGCGTATATAGTCTCTGATCTTGAGTATCTGTCACAAATACATGCAATAAACCACCCGTTTGGAGATATATGTGTTGCGCAAAAATAGAAAAAGAAAAATAATGTCTGACAAAAATCCAGAAGAAGGTGATGTACAGGATTTTGAATATGATAGCCTAGATAGATTTACAGAGGAATTTTTAATAACAACAAGAAGAATCCAGTTGGTAGGCCTAATAGATGAAGTAACTGCTGCGCATGTTTGTGGCCAATTACAAATGTTAGATATCGTTGGTAAACCTATTTATATGTATATAAATAGTACTGGTGGATGCGTTGGTTCCGGTTATGCTATCATAGATCAGATGCTTTTGTGTAAATCTGAAATATGGACAATTACTCGGGGACAATGCTATTCTATGGCGGCGATAATAGCTGCACATGGTAATATTGGCAGGAGATATGCAACCAAAAATTCTTCATTTATGATTCATTCTATGTTATTGCAGACTACACTTAGTGCTATCGAGGACCACGTAACAATGACAAAATATTTAGAAAAAGATTATAGGTTCAAGGTAAAAGAGTTGTGTGATAGAATGAAAATAAGCGAAAAGAAATTGAAAAAAATGTTGTCTGACAACTCTTGGCTAACTCCGAAAGAGGCGATGAAGATAGGATTGATAGATGGTATTTGGCAACCAGAAATAGAACAAAATATCAGGGGATAAAATGTTAACGAAACAGAGAAGAATCACCAGTCAGTATTTTAGTTTCTGTATGAAAAAATATCATCCATTGATCATGAAACTTTCAATCGCAACAAGCACGAACGAAGAACAAACTGAAGATATGATATCTATTGCACAAATGGAATTATTAAAATGTATGATTTGTTATCAGAGAATAGGGTCATTCATGACATTTTTGTATGGAAGAATAAAGGGAAAACTAAAGCATGTGAGAGATTCTGAGAACAGGCAAAAAAGAATACCTATTCTGGTGAATGATAATTTGGATGACATTAAAGGATTTGAACCTACTATCGACAGCAAACTTATTGTTCAAGAATGCCTGTCATGTCTAGATGAAGAAGAATTTAATGTGGTAAATGATATTTTCTTTAACATGAAGACTATGAGAGAAATACACAGAGATAGAGGTATTTTCCCAGCTAAGGTTTGTCAGATCAAAGCGAGAGCCTTATCTAAGATGAGAAGACTACATAACTCAGGAGTAATTTAATCGTGAACAAAGAAAAAAATATGAAAAACAACAATAAAAACCTAAGACATTTGTTTGGTAAACAGTTCTGTGCGTGTGGCTGTGGGCATAAATTATTGTGTGAAGGTTCTTGTCGCGCAAGCCATTTGAACCAAGAGACCAATGATGTTGAATGTCCAGCGATATACACTATAGAACAACCAAAAATGCGAAAATCAAAAAGAAGAGAAAGAGACAAGGACGAAAATTTAAAGAATGATTTCAAAGGACGCAGGTTTGACAAGAAAAGATCAAGAAATAAAAAAGAAAAACAGTCTAATTAAGGTGTATAATTCTTAAGACTCAACAGAAAGGCTAATAAGATGAAAAAATTGTGTACGATTTTTATGGTTGTGGTATTGTTTATTCTTCCGTTGGGGGGATGTGTCTATACTGGTCCGAACGTGGATGACGGGCAAAACACAAGTAATGTTACAAATGATGTTTTTGTGTTTTCAAAAATTGCGACTCGCATATCTTTGAACGAATCTAAGATGAAACCAGAAGATATCGGACTTGTTAAAACATATCTTGTCGCTGTTAGAGACTTTTTATCCGTACCTGGACAACCAAATTTTAATGGAGCTAGAGATATAGCAAAATCATCTTTACCAGAAAAATACAAAGTTTACGGACTTTCTGTAGTCGATCTTATAGAACGCTTTGTTAAAAAACAAACGACCAATCAAGAACAAGAACACGCCTTGGTTGTACAGATAATAGATGCGGCTGTCAAGGGTGCTCTAGAGGCGGTAGAAGAATTTAGTCCAACAGAAGGATAAAAATGAAAAAGAAAACAAAAACATTTTCGTTATTGTGCTTCCAGGTCTTTTTTACCATTTTTGCCTTGGCGAGTATTGTTGTCGTAACAAAATACCCAAAAGTTTTTAATCAAAAAATATCTATTTTAGACACACAAAGATTAAAAAAGAAAGAAATGTTAGAACCAGTTGTGATGATTGCGACAGACAATTCTTTGGGAACTGGTGTTATCGTCAAGCGGTCGTTCGTAGAAACTACAGATATGTTTGATTATGAAGTTATAACCAGTTCACATGTTATCTCACCGAGAATGATCAATGTAACGACGAATGTAGATGTTATTACAGGCAAAGAAGAGAAATTACTTGTCGACACGGGTTTCTTTGTTTATGTTTTCCCAAAACATGGTCGTCCAGTACAGACATATATAGCATACGTCAACAGAGAAGACCAGCCCAGAGACGTATCAATCATTACCTTTTCTGCCAAAGAAAAAATATCTGTAGCAAGATTGGCGACAAAACAAGTGATGGGATCATTGAGAATTTTCGATCAAGTGTTTTCTGTTAGTTGTCCTAATGGTCTACATCCTACTCCAACGGTAGGTATTATTTCCAGACTGACATTATCTGATCCCGACATACAACAAAAAATCATAGAAAATACGGCAAATACATTGCCTGGGTCTAGTGGCGGTGGCTTATTTAAGGAATATGAAGGCCATTATTACCTGATAGGGATACACGAGAGGGTGTTTTATCTGAACACCAACCAGATTGTTCCATACCTGTCGTTTTCTATTTCCTTAGAGGCTGTGATTGATAGTCTTTTTGGGAACCAAAATTAGATATGGAAAAAAGTATTTTTGATCAAATATATAACCAAATGATTAGTTGCGCGAATCCTAGCGAATATTGGCTTGGTGAACACGTATCTTTCCCGGAATTAGAACATTTGCAGAACATTAACCAAAAAAATGGCTCAACCGTTTTAAAACACACAATGACTGTTCTGGATTTGTTAAAAATAAAAAATCCTATTACATTGTTTTCGGCTTTATTGCACGACATAGGAAAAGGAAGGGTGTCTCCATCGACAAACAATTCGTCATCTAGATTTCCTATGCACGAGAAAATTTCTGCTGAAATATCTAGAAGTGTCTTATTAAAATGGGGGGCAACAACGGACACAATCAATAGCATAGTTAGAATTGTAGCCAACCATATGTTCGACATAAAAAATATAAAAAAAGAACGAACAATCCGTATGTTTGTGTCTAAAATAGGTAGACACAATATAGAGAATTGGTTCATTTTGAGAATCGCCGATTCTATGTCTTATGATAGATATAAACAATATGCTAACCAATTTATTGGTCCGTTTTATAATCAAGTATACAGATATTTGGATAAGCAACCGTCAAATAATAAAATACATTTTGATTGTTCAGAAATTTCTAATTCTTTTCAAATAAAAGGTGGTACTAGTTAATGTGTCCAGAAAAATATTCACCAGAAGGATTCGCTTTAAAAATATTCAAAGATAGATACGCTATTCACAGCGAGGAAACATTTTTTGAAGCTTGCCAAAGGGTTTCTAGATGTATCGCAGATGCCGAACTTGGTAAAAAAAGAGATGAATACTACAGAAGATTTTTAGATATCATGGCCACAAACAGATTTTCTCCTGGCGGAAGAATCTGGAGGGGGGCAGGACGACCACGGGGGCAGTTATTGAACTGTTTTGTTATACCAGCAGAAGATAGTAGAGAAGGATGGGGAGATGTCCTTAAGAATATAACAATTATTTCTGGGACTGGTGGTGGGGTTGGTGTCAACTTTTCAAAGATACGCCCAAGAGGGACTCTTATTAGAGGCACTGGTGGAGAAGCCACTGGTGCTGTTAGTTTGATGAGAGCCGTCAACGCTGTTTGCGACGAACTTAGAGAAGGCGGAGGTCGAAGAAGCGCTTTGATGCTTTGTTTGAAATATGACCATCCAGATTTACCAGAATTTTTAGAAGCCAAATTAGAGAACAAAGAACTAAACAATGCGAATATTTCCGTTTGTATTGATTCTCAATTTTTGAAATTGTTAGATGAAAACAAAGACGTAATATTTAAATGGCATGGGGAAGAAAAAGGTAGTATGCCTGCAAAAGAAATCTGGAATAAAATAGTAAAGAACTCACTGATTAATGGAGACCCAGGCCTTCTAAATATAGGTTTGATGAACGAACAAAATACTATCTCTTATGTCGATGGTGGCGAGATTACTTCGACTAACCCCTGTGGCGAGGTGCCACTTGAAAATTATGGTTGTTGCTGTTTGGGTGCTATTAACTTACATACACATGTTATAGACGGAGCAATAGACTGGGATTTACTCGAAGAGACTGTTTCCACAGGAGTTAGATTTCTAGACAATGTTTTGGATCAGAATAGTTATCCATTACCACAAATAGAAGAAATATGTCAAAAACATAGACGAATAGGTCTTGGCGTTATGGGTCTACACGATATGCTATTAGAACTTGGTCTAAAATATTCTAGTCAAAATGCTAGAGACCTAGTTGATACAATTATGGCTTTCATTAAAAAACAAGCTTATCATGCTAGTATAACGCTTGCTGTGGAAAAAGGGCCTTTCCATGCATTTGAAGCAGAACAACACGTTAAAACAGGATTCGTCAAAAGGTCTTTACCCAGAAGACACCATCGGTTAATTAAAGAACACGGACTAAGAAATTGTGCTATATTAACCATAGCGCCTACTGGAACAACATCTATAGTAGCTGGATGTTCTTCTGGTATAGAACCATTATTTCAGCCTATCTACGAAAGACGGTTTAATGTTCATAAAGATATGCACAATAAAAAGAAGAACAAAACAGTAGAGATAGTTATGCATCCTTTGTTAAAACAATTTTTGTCTTCTGGTAGGTCTATAAGATATTTTCAGGGTGCTCACGACATTTCTCCGTCAGACCATTTAGCTATGCAAACAATTTGTCAAAAACACATAGATAATGCAATTTCTAAAACTATAAATCTACCAAACGAATATGAACCAGAACAATTATCTAAAGATATGCGTAGATACATAGAGGACTTAAAGGGTATCACTGTTTATAGAGACGGTAGCAAAGGAGAATCACCCCTTATTCCTCTGCCATTAGATAAAGCAAGAGAATATCTGAACAAAACAGAAGAAGAAGCATCTGTAAACGACTGTCCTGGTGGACTTTGCGAGACAGAGAAAGGTGGAGACTAGATGAGCAAACAGAACCCAATTATGGATCAGAACATGGAAAAGACTATCTCCCTAATGAGAGAACATAAGAAGGGTAGGATAAAAGGAAAACTCAGGGAAGTAGTCGCCAACGAGCTAGGTGTTAGCGTTTGGAAGGCTAGAAAAATCATTACTCAGGCAGAGATTATCTTGAGCAATATTCCAAAGGTCGGCATAGACCCGGGAGAACCATTGTTCAGATCGGAGGTAGCCAGACGATTAAAGAAATCGACCACGGTAGCTAAGATTGCAGAAGCTATGCGATCTAATGAAGGCGATGTCACAGCAGTCATAGAAGACATGGAAAGTCGTGGATATATAATTATTCGCCAGGGCAACACGGTAAAGCTCGGTAATTCTGTTGAATTCTCCAATTCTGGAATTGTTATTGAAAATCATTTTTATGACCAGCCTATTACTTTTGGAGTTGTTGCAGATATGCACATGTGTAGTAAATCCGAAAGATTAGACGTATTAAACGCTGCTTATGATGAATTTGAGGCGCAGGGTATAACTACGGTACTTTGTCCCGGGAATTACGTTGATGGTGAATGTAGATTTAATACTCATGAATTGTATGCGCACGGCATAGCTGATCAGTGTCAGTATGCTATCGATCACTGGCCAAGACGACCAGGAATCAAAACTTTTTATGTAGATGGAGACGATCACGAAGGGTGGTTCCAACAAAGAGAAGGTATCGAGTTCGGTAGATATCTTATGCTAGAAGCTCAAGCGCAAGGACGAGACGATCTAGTCTATATGGGATACATGGAAGCAGACTTCGAACTGCACGCGCCACAAGGAAAAGCTATCATAAAAGTTATTCATGCTGGTGGCGGAAGTTCATACGCATATTCATATGCTAGTCAAAAATTGGTAGAATCTTTTCAAGGTGGAGAAAAGCCGTCTGTTTGTATCATCGGCCACTATCATAAACAAGAATATTGTTTTCCTCGCAACGTACACTGTGTACAGGCTGGATGCACACAAGACCAAACTAAGTTCATGAGAAAGAGAAAACTTGCTGCGCATGTTGGCTTCTCAACCATAACAATACAGCAAGACATTAAGGGTAGTATTACCAGGTTCAGCCCTACATTCTTCCCTTTCTGGGACAGAGGCTATTACATCAATAGAGATGGAGTAGGGGAAAGGCTTCAAAAGGGGAATAGGAAATAAAATGAAAACAAGATCATGTAATTTCTGTCGTATCAAAATAGATAACAACGACGGCATATCTATACAAAACTATGATCTTTGTCGTCTATGTACTCAACTTGTTCGTCGTGCTATTTGTCCTAAATGCGAAGGTACCGGCAAGGTTAGGCGAGTAGACCACGAAGCAACATATGCTCAGGCTACTTGTGGAGAAAACAGAACTCAATATAGAACTGTACCATGCAAGGCGTGTGAATAATGGCGAAACTAGAGCAAACATATGCTTGGAGCGAATCTCGCGTTAAAACACTAAGAGAATGTCGCTGGAAATATTATCTAACCTACTATCTTTCCTGGGAGGGATGGCTTCCAAGTGCCCCACAAGAAAAGAGAAGAGCATATATGCTCAAGAATATGACGAATATTCCTATGTGGGTAGGATCGATAGTTCACGATACGATAGAATATGTGATTACTAAGGGACGAGATTCTGGAGAATGGTTAAAGCTGGAAGAAGCACAAGCGTATGCAATACAGTTGCTAAGAAAAGGTTGGAAACAGTCTGTAGATAAAAGATGGCAAGCTAGTGCTAAAGCAAATGTAAATTTGTATGAACATTTTTATCAGGAAGATGTTTCTGACGACCAAACAAAAGCAGCTAAATTCAAAGTTTTGTCTTCCTTAAAATCGTTTTATAGTATGTCTTTATTCTCAGTATTGACATCTTTAAAGAAAGATGATTGGTTGACTCTGGAGGACTTTCAAAAGTTTAGGTTGTCAAGCGACGAGGAAGTTTCTGTTAAAATTGACTGTGGCTTCAAACATAATGGAAAGGTATATCTGATCGACTGGAAAACTGGGAAAGTCAACGATAGTGTGTTGGATCAGTTAACTACATATGCTATGTATGCTATGAAGATGGGATGGTCTAGAAATCCAGAAGACATAGTGATAGTGCCTGTCTATCTGTTCGCATACAATGAAATTAAAGAAAAGGCTATCCCAGAACTAAAAGTAACAATCGAACACATGAAAAGACAAGCCGGTATAATACAAAGGGAATATCCTTTATTGACAGAAGCCCATAACAACAAAAACAATCCCTCGGCTTTCCCTAGGACAGAGAATGAATGTTCGTGCAAGAGATGTTTTTTCAAAGACATGTGCCCTGGAGCAAAAACTGAGATATCAGCAGACGAAACTCCTTTTTAGATTGGGAGAAGCTTGTTAGAAATAAAACTTTTTGTCGACGGAGGAATTCGCAATAAACAAATGGCGCTAGGTTTCATTGCCTACGACATGGATGATAATTATTTGTTTTCAGATTGTAGATTGTGTGGGAAAAATGGAACATCGAATATCAGCGAATACAGAGCGCTAATAGCTGGACTTGCAATGTCTATGCATAATGACGTAGATATCATACATATATTTTCTGATTCTCAACTGATGGTTAAACAAATAACAGGTGCTTTCAAGGTAAAAAAGGAAGAATTGATTGCACATAATAGTTTGGTGATGAGTTTTTTAGATCATTTTTTAAGTTACACTATCAAGTGGATTCCAAGAGCAGAAAATCAAAAGGCAGACGATTTGGTAAACGAAGTCTTTGGCATGAAATCTCAAAAGACACAAAAAAGAGGTAAGAAGAAATGAAGAGAAAAATTAGCCTAACAATTTTTGTAGTAATGTTCTGTCCGTTGTTTGGTTGTCAATCCGATCAGACTCAAAAGCATTTCGCTATTGAACAAAAGAAAACGGACACGACTATTGTAAATAAGTCTTTGCTGGATGATACTATTGTTCCAGAACCTACTCTCACAAAAAAGAATCCAGTTGAGATAATGTCAAACGAGTTGACCAAAGAAACTCCAGTCTTGTCTAAAAAAATGAACGTTGAACAAATTTCTGAAAAATCAGAAAAACCAAAGACTATCGAAGCAGTATTCGTATTATTATTTTTAATCGTAACGTTTCTGTTTATTGTTTGGATTTTTTTAGGAATAACGAAATAGAACGACGTATAATAGGATGGAGGAATAACGTGCCAACCTATGATTATGAGTGCAGTAACTGCGAGTTTATTTTTGAAACCTTTCATGGTATCAATGACGAAGCTTTGACAAAGTGTCCAGAATGTGGACAGAATAAACTCATTAGGTTGATAAGTGGTGGGGCTGCGGTAATAGTAAAGGGAACAAAGAATCCATGTAACGGCGGAAGAAAAAAGGAGGTAGATTGTCCAAGGGATAAGCTTGGCCAAGGTAAATTTAAGGTACCCAAACCTTTTTGGAGAGATGGTCCTGTCAATAAAAATATTTTGAAAAATCCTAAAAAATATATCGCAGAAGGAAAGGTAGATTAATGAAAAAAACAAAAATAAGTGAAAATTCTTCTAGCCCAAAAGAAAAACAACTGAAGGGCCTGAAAGATAATGGACAACTTACAATTTCATGCAAAAATTGTCATACAGATTTACTAGTATTACAATTGACACGCATAGAAAATGCAAAAATAAACGATGTTAACACTTCGGTTGCTGTGAAATGCTGTCAATGTGGTGTTTTTTCTGATCCAAAAAATGTCAATGGTCAATTTTACCCAGGTGCCCCAAAAGACAACGTGGCTTTTGATGTAATGGAATTTGATGAAGACGCTCCTGATGTCGATGTCTTGTTCAAAACGTGGGTGAAATAATATGATAGTTGTAGATAAAAATGGGACACCATACAGACTTTCTACTGGGGAGACTGTTGACTTTGATGTCTTGGCTAAGGCATTGAAAAACAGATTTATGATAATGGTTTCCAACGAAGGTGAATTATTTAACCCAATGGATTACAGACACGACTTAAGAGACAAGGATAATAAAAGAGGAAGAAGTCTATGGAACTTAAAGAAGTGTAGTAGAGAATGTTATTATAAATATGTAGAATTTTTAAGAAGTAAGAACAAGACGCCATATTTAGTTGCGAGAAGGAGATTCCAAAATGACTTTTAATAAATTCAAAAGTAAAGTAATAAAGTTTCTTGAAGAATCAAATGTCAATCTTGGTAGAAAAAAATCTAAAACAAGAGAAGCATTTCTGGACTCTGTAGAAAAGATGTTCGATAAGTTCGAAGAGCAACCAGTAAAAAAACAAGAATCGCCTAAGAAGAAAAATCCGATGGAAGGTAGCGTCCTTAAAATTACACCCAAAGACCCACGAAAGGCCCTGGATGTAGGCAAAGGTGTACACGCCATGACTCCTACGGAATCAGCAAGAGCAGACGAACAGCTTGGAAGATCGCCATACGTGGTTAAGGAGGATTAAAATGGGTGTTATTGATGGTGGTACTGGTGGAGATAGATCAAATACAAATACGTCTGAAGATAGACTAATTTCTTTTGGGGTCAACAGTAGTACAACAACGCCTAGATTCTTGGCTTCTTTATCAGATGGACGAACCGTCATACAAGACGACAGGCAAGACGAAAGACATGCGTGGGCTAGACTGCAAGAGTGGCTAAAGCTAAATCCAGATATTAGTATAACCAATTTAAGACTGCAAAAATCTGGACTTCCAGACATATCACTACCTTCGAATCAGTCTGGTTATTTTTTTGGATATAAACAAGCTGGAGTATGGGGTGGCCCACAACACAATTATGTTGGAATAGGATATTATGATGGTAATGAAGTTCATATAACCTGGTATAGACAACCGAATTTCGATCATTCTTTTAATGAGACCAGAGATGCAAAAAAAGCTGGGCATTTATTGACAAGGAGAAGAAGTGGTCGCTAAATCACGTCCACAGGACGATAAACACCCATATGCTTCGCCGACTACTGCTGGTTTGTATATCACATTTAGAGACTTAGTCATAGAACTTGTCTGTTTAAATGTAAATCGATCAATAGGCGCTAGATTTTGGCAAGATGCAAAGTATTGGGGACCAAAATACAAAAGAGAAATTCGTGGTGTATCTAATTTGTCAAAAAAGATTGATCTTGAAGATAAGATTAATCAAACAGCATTGTTATGGGTAATCAAGAATAAAGGAATAAAATCATTAAGCGCAACCAAAACAATAGAACGAATTGTTTATTACACAAAAAAACAAAGACAAAAATTAACTGAAGAACGTGAACAATTGTCTGCCAAGAAACAGATAGAACCAATAGACAATAAGAAAAATTCTGTTTTTGTAGAATCGGGAAAAAAAACAACTTTTGCCAAAATAAGAGAAGCTGAAAATGGCTAGAAAAAAAATCAATGTTCCGAAAGAATCGTTAGATCAATTTTTGACGAGGATGCACGGAGAAGGGATTATTGCCCCGGCTTCGGATGCACTGCCTCCAAGATCGAGACAAGTATTGAATACACCACTTTCTTTGGATATAGCGCTAAGCGGTGGAATACCGGATGGCACTGTCTGTTTAATCACTGGTAAACCAAAATCTGGAAAGACTACGTTGTGTTTGGAAATACTTAAAAATGCACAATTACAAAATAGACCTACATTTTATATTAACATAGAAAGAAGATGTACTCCATCGCTATTGGCCACCATTAAAGGGTTAGACCCGTCAAAACTACAAGTTATTCCACATCACGTAGATAAACCTTTAACAGCAGAAGATTATCTAAACATCATAGAGCGTATATCAAAAACAGAAAAAAGAGCAGTTGTAGTGATAGATAGCATTGCTGCGTTATCGACGATGGCCGAACAAGATTCTGAGTTTGGTTCTAATAAAGATATGGCTGGATCAGCAAAATTATTGTCTTCATTCTTCAGAAGAACACAGCAAATAGTTGATTCAAACGACATTATTCTCATATTCATTTCACAAATTATGACAAACAGAGAGCCTATGGGTCCAAAGTACACTGAAAAGGGTGGAGGGGCTATACAGTATGCTTGTTCTGTCTGGCTTAAGGTAATGTGGACAAAACAATGGGAAAAAAATCCAGAAACCAATGCTCCTGATGGTCATGATATGCACATAACAGTTCAGTCGTCTGCTATGGGTCGTCCATTGTTGCCTTGTATCATACCTCTTAGATACGGCATAGGGATAGATAGGATCAGAGATGTCTTAAATATAGCAGAAAATCTAGGCTTGATCGACAGGGCTGGAGCTTGGTATACTGTTCCAATGTTTAAAGATAAAAATGAGATTCCTAAATTTCAGGGTATAGCTAGACTTTCCGCCTTTTTGCATCAAAATCCAGAGAAGTTAATTGTTTTAGAACAGGAAATAAGAAATACTTTGTTGCCCCAGGGAGAAGATAATGAATGACATTACCAATGATCTTAATTGGTTGCCACAGCCATTTGAGATAATAAAAGATGAAGAATCAAAAATATTGTTAATACATGCGTACGACTATGGAAATACCATTAGTCCAGACCCAAGCACTAAAAATGGTGCTATTCTGATTGATGGTGATTATAATATCCTAACACATGGTGCCAACAGATTTCCGAGAGGTATAGCAGAGACAGATGAAAGATTGGCTGACAAGCCTACTAAATATGGATTGGTTGTTCACGCAGAGAGCAATGCTGTATTGTATGGGGCGAAAAAGGGGATAAGAACAGAAGGGTCTATAATGTATTGTCCTTTTTATTGTTGTTCTGAATGTGCAAAAGATATAATCCAAGGAGGGATAGTCAGGGTTATTGGACACGCACAATTGATGGCTAAAGCAATTTCCCACAAGGTTTGGGTCGATTCAATTATCCAGGGCTGGTCAATGCTAACAGAGGCTGGTGTTCAGTGTTGTCTATACGATGGAAACCTAGGTGTGCAGACAAGATTTAACGGGCAAGATATTTTGGTGTAAAATGGAGGTAAAACTTCTTAATGGTGAAATGGCGAATATCAAATTTAGGAATAAACGACTCCGACCAAAATCGTCGTCTAAATCGTTGTTTCAATACGAAGTAGGACAAAGATTATCAGAACAATTTCCCCATGACATAATATTTGAAGAAGTTTATATTCCTGTTGAAAAATTTATTCTTGATTTTTTTATTCCTTCTATTAGTCTCGTGATAGAGTGTCACGGGAGACAACACAAAGAACATATTAAACATTTTCATAGAACAAAGAAGGACTTTAATAGACAGAAAGATACAGACCAAAGGAAAAGAGATTGGTGTAAACTTAATGGTTTTAAGTTGATAGAGATTTATGATGAGTGATCTTTCAAAAGAAACTGAACAATATAAATCAACGATGAAAAAATGGATTGAGGCCATAGGATTGCCTCAATATCAACCAGACAATCAGTTGGTTGAAGATATACTGTCTATGGACAGGGAATCTCTAAGACAAAAATCGTCGGTAGAACTATCAGAAGATGCGTACATATTATCTCAGTATGCATTTTTTTTACAGCAGAAAACGAATGAATGTACAACTTTTCTTAAATGGTCTAAACAAGTCATCAATCGTATAGTCGGAGACGATAGAGCGGAACTACATCAATGGATCAAACAAGCTGATTTGAGAATAGAAAGAATACAATATCTGACGAGAAGGATAGAAGTCCTCGTGCAAACCATAAACGGAATAGCTAGATCGAGGTATAATGAAGGAGTGAATAGATGAGCCCAATAGAAAAAATAAAGAATGGAATATTAGAGGCAAATTGGAGCACGGTGTGTGAAGGATATGAGCAATTAACTGGCGACAACATAGAGGCTCCTTGTTGCGAGCCTAAAAGAACAAATGCAGAAAAAATAGTAGAAGAAATCAAAAAAATTCTCGATAATTTCAAAACAGTAAAGAACACAACAGCGACAAAGATAGAGAAAAAATCTGTTGATGAAGAAGGGCATGATAATTCCATTAAATTAGACGAATCCCTCAAGACCCCAATAACAAAGGAAGAAGGCGGAGTTAGATTTATAACAAATGAGCCAGACCCAGAAGAGATGGAACGTAATAAAAAAAGAGCACAAAGAACCAATAAAGTAAAAATCAAAAGAGCGCCACTTAAAAAGTTCAAAGTCCAGTGTACTCAATGTCAATCTGATTTTGAGTCAGAAATCAATTCTGGAGAGTTTGGACAAACATGTAAGAAGTGTCTGAATAACACAAGGGATAGATTCCATAATGCCTAACAAAAACAACGCTATTTTACAAGACCCGGGGATAGAAAGATCGGTTTTATCTGGTATAGCTACTAATGGCGCAGAATGTTTTTTTGAAGTAGAAGATATTATCAATGTTTCTGATTTTTACTGGTCATATAACCAGGAATTATTTAAGATATTCAGCCATTTAGTGAACAACGAAGACACCAAAACTTTTGATATACCAAGCATACAGTCGGCAGCTACGGTTTTGGGATACAAAAATTTTGCAAGTGGAGGAAAATACGCTGAATATTTAAGTGCAGTTTTTGGTCAAAGCGGTGTTTCTAAAGATAATATAAGGTCTATGGTTGTTGTTATCTATAAACTATCTTTGGCAAGAAAAGGATTCTTAGCAGCAAGAAACATACAAAACAATCTGACAAAAATTACAGGGACAGAAAAGATAGATAGCATAATAGAACAAATCGAAGAACCTATTTTTGATTTCACTGGTCAAATTATGAACCAAAGCACTGGCGTTATAACACTTGGTAAGACATTCAAGGAAAACATGATTGCGTTATCAGACAATCCACAAGACATCATAGGATTGCCAACAGGATTTCCAAAT
>Ga0102953_1000397_pt1 | contig 30597 bp, 29 predicted proteins | sample SalPon2A_C_D2_MG_FD_78509 | JGI IMG/M metagenome (GOLD analysis project Ga0102953, IMG submission 78509) | Soil microbial communities from South San Francisco under conditions of wetland restoration - Salt Pond MetaG R2A_C_D2_MG | ecosystem: Environmental > Terrestrial > Soil > Wetlands | place... | reverse complement strand
GACCAACGACATCCGTGAGCATGTGATTGACCAAAACAACTGGAGCGAGCTGATCCGCGTCGCATTCGACCTCGCCCAAGAGGAGTTTCCGCTCATCTACCGCGAGGATGCCTACGACTACTTCCGCCCCCACAAGGAGACGGTGGCGGAGCTCGTCTATGACCTCTCGACCAAGAGCTTCGCCGCGCTCACGAACGAGCACGTCGGCAACATCTACCAGGGACTTCTCTCTTCTCGCCGCCGTGGCTCGGAGGGCAAGAGCGGCCGGCAGGCGCAGCAATCCAAACTGGGAGCCTTTTACACCCCGCAGGGAGACGTCGACTACATGGTCTCGAAGCTCGAGTTGACGGCCGAGTCAAGAGTGCTCGACCCTTGCATGGGATCGGGTCACTTCCTCGAGGGGATCCACGCGGCCCTGCGCGAACTGCACGCGGCAACGGGCGTCGCCGACGCCGACGCCCATCGGGCGATCGTGGAGACCCAGATATACGGTGGCGACATCGATACCTTCGCAACCTCGCTCGCGGCAATCCGAATGTTCCTGCTCGATGAGCACGGAACCCGCGCCAGGCCGAGGCTCTACGTCCACGACATGCTGCTGCACTCACCCGAGCGTCCAGGGGATAAGCTGTTCTCGACCGAGGTGCTGGAGGCAGAGGGACGCCCGAAGGCCGAGGCGGAGCTTGCGGTGGGGAGCGACCGTGAGGTCGACGATCTCCAGCCGTTCGACGAGATCGAGTTCGATGCCGTGGTCGGCAACCCACCCTACGGCGCCCGGAAGCCGGCGTACAAGAAATCGATCTACGCGCGTCTGTATGGAACCCGGCCGGCGGATGAGAAGGCGGGCAGCGTCGCGACGGGCGACAAGGACACCTACTCGATGTTCTTCGCGAACGGCATCGAGCGGCTGCGTGAGGGTGGCAGGCTCTGTCTGATAACCAACGACAGCTTTCGCACCCTCACTAACCACACTGCACTCCGCAACTACATACTGCGGCGCTGCAAGATCGTCGAGATCCTGCTCACCGACACCAAGCATTTCGAAGGGGTCAGCTTCCAGTTCGCAGGAATGGCGATCACGACGCTGGAAAAATGCTCGGACACCGAGGTGCGGAAGAACAACGTCATACGGCTCATCGACTATGTTCGGGAACCGGCTGAATTCGACGATCCGAATCCCGAGCTGGTGACCGAGCTTCGTCAGGCAGATTATGAAGTGCTCCCGGACACACCATTCTTCGTCGGCGTGCCGGCCGAGTTGTTTGCCTCCGCACGCGATTCGATCCGCGTCGGAGAGGTCGCCAAGGGACGACAAGGCCTTGCCACTGCCGACGACAAACGCTTCCTCGCCAGCATAGGCGCACCGGTGGCTGGCCTCGAAAAGACCATCGACATCAGCGATCTGAACCTTAGCGTCACCCGAGATCAGAGAGAAAAGGGAATCCCAGCGTCCTTGCCCCGATGGATACCCTTCGCAAAGGGGGAGGGATTCGGGGAGTACTGGAGAGATCCAGGCATCGCCATCGACTGGTCAGTCGCATCGGTAGCCGAGCTGAAACGACGCGACAAGTTCCAACCCGGTACGCCAAAGAGACCTCGTTTTCAGAATCGCGATTACTATTTTCAGCCCGGACTCACTTACTCGGTCGTTTCAAGCGGCAGGGTGTCGGCGAGGCTGATGCCCGAGGGGTGGGTCTTCGGCCACAAGGGCAGCGCGATCTTCACCGAGGACGAAAGGGCTTCCGAGCTCTTCTTGCTCGGCTATCTCAATTCGGCCCTAGCGACGTATTTCATGAAGAAGATCGTCAACGCCACGGCCACGGCGGACATCGGCTACATCGAGAAGCTCCCCTACCGCAAACCATCGGCAAGAATCGAAAACTCAGTGGTGAAACGGGTCGAGCAGATCGTCAAAGCGCTGAGAGCCGATCCCGGGGCCGATATCTCGAAGCTCCGTGCCGAGATCGATGACCGGATCTTCGACCTGTTCGAGATTCGCGAGTCGCGCGAGGAGGTGCTGCGTTTCTACGAGTCGATCGGCCGGTTGCGAAAGGCGACGCCGCTCAGGAGACGAGCGAGTAGACGTCGACGTTGTTGCGGTCCGCTATGCCGATTCGGCCGAGCAGCGCTTTCAGCTCCTGCTCGCAGCCTGGGCTGGGCAAGAGCTCAAGCGGACACAACTCTCCGCCGCCGTCCATTCGCTGCTCAGCCATGCGTCGCAGGCGCTCGGCCGTCGCCTCGTCTTCGAGATCCGCGGGGACGATCGCGGCGCCGATCCAGGTAACGCCACCGGGCCCGTTCGCGTAGAGGGTCCCGTCGGCAGCTCGCTTGACGCTCCAGCCGCTGCCCCGGTAGTGGGCTTCCAGCTTCTCGATCAACTCGCGACGGGCGGTCCCCATAGTCTGCGGACAGAGTGACAGCGAGACCCGACGGAAATCGCCGACGCAGGAGGTCCGCTTGAGTGGCGCGGCCCGCGCGCTCGCAGCCGCCGACCCGACGATGGCGGCGCTGATCGAGCGGGTCGGCGAGATCGACCTGCAGACGCGGCTGCGCCGGCGCAGCGAGGAGCGCCCGGCCGACGCGTACGGGGCGCTGTTGCGGGCGATCGTCGGCCAGCAGCTCTCGACCAAAGCGGCGCGGACGATCCACGGCCGCGTGGTCGAGCTGTTCGGCGGCGCCACGCCCTCGCCCGAGCAGCTTCTGGAAGCGAGCGAGGAGGAGCTGCGCGGCTGCGGGCTCTCCGGGCGCAAGGTCGAGTACGTGCGCGACCTGGCGACGCACGTGCTCGACGGCGAGCTCGAGCTCGAGCGGCTCGGCGAGCTCCCCGACGAGGAGGTGATCGCCGAGATCGTCGCCGTGCGCGGGCTCGGCCAGTGGACCGCCGAGATGTTCCTGCTCTTCCACCTCGAACGACCCGATGTGCTCTCCGGCGGCGACCTCGGCATCCGCAAGGCGGTGCAGATCGAGTACGGGCTGGCGGAGATGCCGGCGCCCGCGCGGGTGCTGGAGATCGGCGAGGCATGGCGGCCGCACCGCAGCCTCGCCAGTCTCTATCTGTGGGAGTCACTCGCAAGCGTTCCTGCCGAGTAATGGCCGCCGCCGAGTCAGCCGACAACAAGGACATGCGACTTCGCTTCTGGCTTGGATACGCCGTCGTCGTCGCCATCGCGGCGGGCTCGCTGGCGATGGCGCTGGTCGTGCGCGATCGCGAAACCGCAACCTTCGAGCAGCGGCAGCGCGCCGAGGCGACCCGCTCGGCGCGCCAGGCCGAAGCTCTGGCGGCGCTCTCGGTCGGGCAGCTCGCCAGCGCCGCCGCCTTCTACCAAGCCGAGGGCGCCTTCGGCGAGCACGAGTTCGACGTCGTCGCCAACTCGCTGCTGAGCAACGGCGCCCTCTCGGCGACCGGCTTCATTCCCAAGGTCCGCCACGCGGCCCGGGCCCGCTTCGAACGCAACCACGGCTTCGCGATCCTCGCCCGCGACAGGCTCGGCGCCCTGCGCAGGGAGGAGAAGCAGGCGCGCTATTTCCCGCTCAGCTACGTCGCCACCAAGTCGCGGCTCAACGTCGCCACGCCGTACGGCTACGACATCGGCGCCGACCCGGTGCGGGCGAGTCGCCTGCTGCGAGCCGGCAACACGGGGCAGCCCTCGGCGACGCCGGTGATCCGCCTGCCGTTGGGCGGCACCGGGATCAACGTGTTCCGGCCCGTCTACCGCGACGGCGCCTCGACGGCGACGGCGGCGCAGCGGCGCGCCGCCCTGACCGGCTTCGCCATCGGCTCGTTCCGCGTCTCCGACCTGGCGACGGCGGCGACCACGGCGCTGGAGGCCGACGACAACATCGAGCTGCTCGAGCGCGGTCGCATTGTGGCGGGACAGCCGCTAGACCGCAGCGAAACGGCGAGCGCCAAGCTGCGAATCGCCGACCGGACCTGGACGATCGTGGTACAGGACACGAACCGGCCGGGCCTCAGCCTGCCGATCCTGATCGCCGTCGTCGGCGTCGCCCTGGCGGCGCTGCTGGGCGCCCTGGTGCTCGTCTGGAGCCGCAACGAGAAGATGCAGGAACTGCGGCTGCAGGCGAGCCAGGACCCGCTGACGGGGTTGAAGAACCGGCGCCGCTTCGGCGAAGACCTGCGCAACGAGCTGGCGCGCAGCCGGCGCGAGGACACCGTCGGCGCAGTGCTGATGCTCGACCTCGACAACTTCAAGCAGGTCAACGACACGCTCGGCCACCCGGCCGGCGACCGGACGATCGCCGATATCGCCGCCGTGCTGCGCGGGCGGATGCGCACCACCGACGTCGTCGCCCGGCTGGGCGGCGACGAGTTCGCGGTAGTGCTGCCGCGCTGCGACCTCGACGAGGCTGAAGACGTCGCCGACGCGATCGCCAGGGCGATCCGCATGCACACGCCGCCGGGAGAGGCGGCGCCGCCGCTCACCGCCAGCATCGGCATCGCCACCTTCGGGCCGCGCTCGGAGAGCTACGACACGGTGCTCTCGGCGGCCGACAACGCGATGTATGAGGCCAAGCGGGCGGGGCGCGACTCGGTCAGGGTCGCTGGGAGTGCGGTGGCGGCGGGGCAGTCCGCAACCGGTGACGTAGCGCCAGGACGCGGCTGACCGAGTCTTCGAAGGAGCTTCTGGGGAGGGTGCCCGACCTCAAGCCCTTGAGAAGGGCTCGGTGGGCCTTGGCGGCTTCGGCCGGGTCGGTGTAGAGGAGGAGGTCCGCACCTGCGCTCGCTGCGGCGCGGGCGACTTTCGCGGCGCCGCCGAAGGCGTGGACGGAGACGGTGTCGAGCGCGTCGGTGATCGAGACGCCCTGGAAGCCGAGGCGCTGGCGCAGCTCGCCGGTGGCGATCGCCGGCGCGAAGGCGGCGGGGCGGTTGGCCAGGGCCGGGTAGATCGCGGTGCTGAGCATCACCATGTCGCCGCCGGCGGCGACGAAGCTCCGGTAGGGCGCCTCGTCGACCTGACGCAGGGCGCGCTTGGAGAGGCCGATGCGCTGCACCGCGTCGTCGGTGCTGATGCGGGCGTCGCCGAGGCCCGGAAAGTGCTTGCCGGTCGCCGCGACGCCGCCCGCCTGCAGCGCCGCGGCGAAGGGCACGGCCGTCGCCGCCACCTGCGCCGCGGTCGAGCCGAAGCCGCGGTCCGCTGCGGCGATCGCGCCGCCGGGGCGGGCGACGTCGAGCACCGGAGCGAGGTCGACGTTGACGCCGGCGTTGCGCAGGTTGGCGGCCGTGCGACGGCCCTGGCTGCGGCTGAAGGCGGCGCCGCGGGCGCCCATCGTGCGCGCCGAGACCGTCGGCGCCCCGCCGAGCCGCTTGACCAGGCCGCCCTCCTGGTCGGTCATCGCCAGCAGCGGGTCGCGCAGCCCGGGCGGGCGCCGGATCGCCTGCAGGCGGCGAATCAGCCTGCGCCCGGCGGCGCGGCCCGGCAGGTTGTCGGCGAAGAGGATGACGCCGGCGAGCTCGCCGGCGCGGACCATCCGCCTGACAGCCGCCGGCGGATGCGTGCCCGGGAAGCCGAGCACGATCCGCTGGCCGGCGAGGCGCGATGCGCTGAGCGTGCTGGCGACCGAGGGGCGCGGCGGCGCCCCGTCGCCGAGCGACGCCCCGAAGGCAAAGGAGCCGGCCGCGAGCGCGGCGACGAGCGCCAGAACGAGCCGCCGACGCCCCACCGAGCGAGTTCGCTGTTTGTCGGGCACAGCTAGACAAATAGCGAACGCGGCCGGAGGAGGCGCCGCCCTACGTCCGGGGCGATTCCTAGCCTTGCGCCCGAATGCAGTCCCTGATCGACTTCGAGGAAGCGCTGGCGCTCGGCGAGCTGAGCGGCCACGAGGAGATCGGCGAGCTGGTCGAACGCGCCTGGGCCGTGCGGCGGGAGAACTTCGGCGACTCGACCGACATGTGCTCGCTGGTCAACGCCAAGTCCGGCGGCTGCGCCGAGGACTGCGGCTTCTGCGCCCAGTCGCGCTACGCCGAGGCGGACACGCCGATGCACGCGATGATGGAGCCGGAGCAGATCCTCGAGCACGCGAAGGCGGCCGAGGCCGCGGGCGCGCACCGCTTCTGCATGGTCACCCAGGGCCAGGGGCTCTCCAAACGCGACTTCGAGAAGATCGTCGAGGGCGCGAAGCTGGTCTCCGAGCACACCAACCTGAAGCGCTGCGCCTCGATCGGCCACATGTCGGGCGAACGCGCCAAGCGCCTGCGCGAGGCGGGCATCCAGCGCGTCCACCACAACGTCGAGTCCTCGCGCTCCTACTACCCGGAGGTCTCGAGCACGGTCCGCTACGAGGGCCGGCTGCGGACGATCGACGCGGTCAAGGACGCCGGGCTGGAGACCTGCGTCGGCGGCATCCTCAACCTCGGCGAGTCGCCGCGGCAGCGGGTCGAGATGGCCTTCGAGCTGGCCGAGCTGGAGCCGACCTCGGTGCCGATCAACCTGCTCAACCCGCGCGACGGCACCAAGTTCGGCGACCGCCCGCTGATGGACCCCTGGGAGGTCGTCAAGTGGGTGGCGATCTTCCGCCTGATCATCCCCGGGGCGCTCTTCCGCCTCTGCGGCGGCCGGGTCGAGAACCTCGGCGAGCTGCAGCCGCTGGCGGTCAAGGCGGGGCTGAACGGCGTGATGATGGGCAACTTCCTGACCACGCTGGGCGCCGAGCCCGAGGACGACCGGGCGATGTTCGAGGAGCTGGGGCTGAACGTGGCGCGGCAGTCCGACAACGGCGCCAACCCGCGGCCCGACAACCGCTCCGGCTGGCTCGACGGCGAGACGCCGGAGACGCCGATCGACGAGCTGATCGACAGGCAGGACGAAGCGACCTTCTGGGACCCCTCCACGCAGCTGCGGGTGATCAAGAAGACGAAGAAGCCCCCGCCCTACCCGACATCAACGGCCGCCTCCTCTGCTCCCGCACGGGCGGGCTCATGACCACCGGAAGTCTCCCGACCGTGCTTCCGCGTCCGGGGGCGGCCGGTATGTCCCTATCGCGATGACGGACATCGAAAGCAGGTTGGAGGAGCTTCGCGGGAGCGGGCTCCGCCGCCGGCTGCGGCTGGTCGAAGGCGCCCAGGGGCCGCGCGTGCAGCTCGACGGCCGGCCGGTGCTGCTGCTCTGCTCGAACGACTACCTCGGCCTCGCCGGCCACCCGCGGGTGCGCGAGGCGGCGGCCGAGGCGGCGCTCGGCTGGGGCGCCGGCGCCGGCGCCTCGCGGTTGATCTCGGGCAACATGGCGCCGCACCGGCGGCTGGAGGAGCGGCTGGCGGCGTTCAAGGGCTACGAGTCGGCGCTGCTCTTCGGCTCGGGCTACCTGGCGAACGTGGGCACGATCTCGGCGCTGGCGGGGCGCGGCACGGTCGTCTTCTCGGACGAGCTCAACCACGCCAGCATCGTCGACGGCTGCCGTCTGGCGCGGGCGGAGACCTTCGTCTACCACCACGCCGACGCCGAGCACCTAGCCTGGGGCCTGCGGCGGGCGGGCGGGCGCGGATCGCTGATCGTCACTGACGGCGTCTTCTCGATGGACGGCGATGTGGCGCCGCTGGAGGACCTGGCGCGGCTGGCGCGAGAGCACGCCTGCCGGCTGATGGTCGACGAGGCGCACGCGACCGGCGCGCTCGGCCCCGGTGGCCGCGGCTCGGTCGCCGCCGCCGGGCTGGGCGAGGAGGTCGACGTCGTCGTCGGCACGCTGGGCAAGGCGCTCGGCTCCTACGGCGCCTACGCCTGCGCGAGCGCCGAGCTGCGCGAGTACCTGCTCAACACGGCGCGCTCGTTCATCTTCTCGACCGCGCTGCCGCCGCCCGTCGTCGCCGCCGCCCTCGCCTCGCTGGAGCTGCTGGAGGCGGAGCCGACGCGGGTGCGGCGCCTGCGCGCCAACGCGGCGGCGCTGCGCGAGGGCCTGCGCGCCGAGGGCCTCGACGCGGGCGGCGGCGAGAGCCAGATCGTGCCGCTCGAGGTCGGCGAGGCCGAGCCGACGATGGCGCTCTGCGAGCGCCTGCTCGAGCGCGGCGTCTTCGCCCAGGGCATCCGGCCCCCCACCGTCCCCCCCGGGTCCTCGCGCCTGCGCTTCAGCGTCATGGCGACGCACGACGAGGCCGAGCTGCGCGACGCGGCGCGCCAGGCCGGCGAGGCCGCCCAAGAGGTCGGCCTCATCCCCGCCGTCCCGCTGGCCGCTTGAACGGCGTCTTCGTCACCGGCACCGGGACGGAGGTCGGCAAGACGGTCGTAGCAGCCTCGATCGCCCGCAAGCTAGCCAACGAAGGCAAGCGCGTAGCCGTCTTCAAGCCCGCAATCACCGGCCTCGACGACTACCCCACCGCCGACGGGACGATTTCCCACGATATAGGTGGGTTTTCGGCCCATCGGCCCGATCACCTGGTGCTTCGCGACGCTGCTGGTAGCTCGCAGGCTGACGAGGAGGTGGCGCCTTATCGCTACGGGGCGCCGATGTCGCCGCATCTGGCGGCCTCGCTTGCCGGGGAGGAGATCTCGCGCGAGCGGCTGCTGGCCGCCGCGCGCGCGGCGGCGGACGGGGCCGACGCGCTGGTCTGCGAGGGGGTCGGCGGGCTGCTCGTGCCGCTCGCCCCCGACTACCTCGTGCGCGACTTCGCCGTCGACCTCGGCCTGCCGCTCGTCGTCGCCGCCTCCCCCGGCCTCGGCACGATCAACCACACGCTGCTGACGCTCGAGGCCGCCCGCTCGGCCGGGCTCGAGCTGGCCAGGGTCGTGCTCACCCCCTGGCCCGACGAGCCGTCGCCGATCGAGCGCTCCAACCGCGAGACGATCGCCGCGCTGGGCGAGGTCGCGGTCGAGACGCTCGCGCGGCTCAGGTAGCGACGCCGGCCAGCTCCTCGCCGCCGGGGCTCGCCTCCGCCTCCGCGACCGCGACGCCGACGCCTTTCGGCCGCACGGTGATCGCGACGGCGGCGATCACGGCGCCGAGCACGGTGACGGCCGCCGAGACCCACATCGCGCTGCTCAGGCCGTCGACGAACTGCTGCGGGGTCGCCGTCTCGAAGGTGGCGCCGCCGACCGAGGCCTGGAAGATCGCCCCGGTGATCGCGACGCCGAGGCTGCCGCCGACCATGCGGAACATCGAGAGCACGCCGGAGGCGATGCCGGCTTTCTGCACCGAGACGGCGTTCATCGCGGCGCTGGTCATCGGCGACATCGTCAGCGCGATGCCGATACCCAGCAGCATGAAGCCGGGCAGCAGGTCGAGGTAGGTCGAGTCGACCGCGATGTGGGTGAAGGTCCACAGCGAGGCGGTGAGGATCAGCAGCCCGGCGACGATCAGCCAGCGCGGGCCGAAGCGGTCGGCGAGCCTGCCGGCCACCGGCGCGACGCCGACGATCATCAGGGTCGAGGGCAGGAAGCGCACCCCGGCCTCGAGCGGCGAGTAGCGGAGGATGTCCTGCATGTAGAGGGCGAGGAAGAAGAAGACGCCCATCATCGCGAAGGTGATGATCAGCGCCACGACCACGGCGCCGAGGAAGTTGCGGTCCTTGAAGAAGCGGAACTCGACCATCGGCGCCTTGACGCGGTTCTCGACCGCGACGAAGGCGAACGCCCCCAGCACCGAGCCGGCCAGCAGGCCGACGATCGCCGGCGAGGCCCAGCCCCAGCTGTTGCCCTCGACCAGGGCGAGCACCAGCGCGGTCAGCGAGCCGGTCAGCGTCGCCACGCCGAGGTAGTCGACCTCGCGGCCGACGCTGGTGTCGCGCGACTCGCGCACGGCGAAGACGGTCGCCGTGACAGCGCCGATCGCGACCGGGATGTTGAGGTAGAAGATCGCCCGCCAGCTGACATGCTCGGTGAGGAAGCCGCCGAGCACCGGGCCGACCGCCAGCGCCAGCGCCGAGACGCCCGCCCAGGTGCCCATTGCCTTGCCGCGCTCGTGCGCGGGGAAGGCGTCGGTGATGATCGAGAGCGTGCCCGGCATCATCAGCGCCGCGCCGACGCCCTGCACGACGCGGCTGATCACCAGGTCGGTCGGGCCCTGGGCGAAGCCGGCCGTCGCCGAGGAGAGGGCGAAGATGACGACGCCGAAGAGGAACATGCGGCGGCGGCCGAAGATGTCGCCGAGCCGGCCGCCGGTCGCGAGCAGCACGGCGAAGGACAGCGTGTAGCCGTTGATCATCCACTCGAGGCCGGAGATCGAGGCGTGCAGATCGCGCTGGATCGACGGCAGGGCGACGTTCACGACCGTGTTGTCGAGCATGATCATGAACAGGGCGAAGCACATCGCGCCGAGCGTCCACCACTTGCGGTTGTCGTCGGTGATCAGGTGGCGGTAGCGGGTCAAGACTTGACTCCCTTCAGATGCTCGTAGGTCTCTGCGATGTCCTCCCGGTCCATCAGCGCGTCGACCGCGGCGTCGAGCTTGCGCCGCTGCGCCGCGCTGAGGCTCTCGGCGAATGACTCGAGGCCCGCCTGGCGGACGACGAGCAGCGTGTCGACCAGGTCCTTGCCCTTGTCGGTGATCCCGACCCGGCGCACGCGCCGGTCCTCGGGGTCCTCGACCCGGGTGGCGAGGTCTTCGCCGACCAGAGCGTCGACCGCGCGGCTCATCGAGGGGACGGAGACGCCGAACGTCTCCGCCAGCTCGCTCACCTGCCGCGGCTCGGTGCCCTCGCCGATCCCGCCCAGCTCGAGCAGCGCCTTGCACTGCGTCATCGAAAGCCCGCACTCCTCGATCACCCGCAGCTGGTTGCCGCGGTCATAGAGGAAGACATGGCGCATCAACGCGCCAAGCCGGGCTGCCGTGTCACTCGCCTGCATCGCGACAATAGTTGCACCAACGTAACTATTTCTCAAGCACAATAGTTGCTTGAGTGACGCAGATCACGCAGCGGCGTGCTCCTCGGCTCGGTAGGGGCCCGGCTTCTTCCGCTGCCGGCCGCCGGGGAGGGCGAGCCGGAGGATCGTGCGCTGCACCATGCCGAGCTGCTGACCGAACGGCCCGCTGTTGTAGGGGAGCTCGTAGCGCTCGCAGATCTCCTTCACCTGGGGCGCGATCTCGGCGTAACGGGTGCTCGGCAGGTCCGGGAAGAGGTGGTGCTCGACCTGGTAGCCGAGGTTGCCGCTGGCGACATGGAAGAGCGCGCTGCCCTCGATGTTGGCGGCGCCGACGAGCTGGCGCACGTACCAGCCGCCGCGGCTCTCGTCCTCGACCTCCTCCGGGCTGAAGGTGTAGGTCTGGTCGGGGAAATGGCCGCAGAAGATGATCGCGTAGGCCCACACGTTGCGGACGACATTGGCGGTCGCATCGGCCGAGGCGGTCGAGCGGTAGGCGCCGGCGCCGGCGCGCAGGGCGGAGCCGAGGACGCCGGCCAGGCCGCCCCGGCGCCTGCGGACGCGCCGCCTGCCGCTCCGGCCGCGCCGCGCCTCGAGCGCCGCGTCGAGCGCCGCGGTCGCCAGCCCGCTGAGCAGCGGCCAGGCGATGTAGTCCTTGACCACCTGGCTCTTCGCCTTCTCCCGGATCCCGGCCAGCTCGCGCTTGATCTGCGCCTTCGACTTCTTGCCGCTGCGGATCGCCTCGAAGTCGAGGTCGTGGAGGGCGACCCCCCACTCGAAGAAGGCCATCAGCAACAGGTTGTAGAACGGCTGCAGCAGGTAGACCGGGTACCACTTCTGGCGCGGATCGATGCGCATGATCTCGTAGCCGAGGTCCTTGTCCTTGCCGAGGATGTTGGTGAACGTGTGGTGGACGTAGTTGTGGGAGTGCTTCCACGCCTCTGCGGTCGAGGCCGTGTCCCAGTCCCAGGTCGAGGAGTTGATCTGCGGGTCGTTCATCCAGTCCCACTGGCCGTGCAGGACGTTGTGGCCGATCTCCATGTTCTCGAGGATCTTGGCCATCGAGAGCGCCGCCGTGCCGGCGATCCACGCCGGCCGCGAGCGCGAGCCGAGCAGCAGCACACGGCCGCTCGCCGCGAGGCGGCGCTGCATCGCGATCATGCTCTCGATGTAGCGGCGATCACGCTCGCCGAGGTCGGCGAAGACGCGGTCGCGGATCGAATCGAGCTCGCGTCCCAGCTCGTCCAGCTGCTCGCCGGAGAGGTGGCTGAGCGGGCTCGTGGCCTCGGTGCTCGTTGCGGTCATCGTCTGCCTTTCGGTCGTTTCAAAGTGCGATTTCGATCGGGCCCTCGGGTGCGTTCACGCAGGTGCGGATCATCTCCCCCTCGTTGCCGTGTACCTCGCCGGTCCGCAGGTCGCGGACCTCGCCCGAGCAGAGCCGGCCGACGCAGGTGTGGCAGATGCCCATCCGGCAGCCGAAGGGGAGCACGGCGCCGGCTGCCTCGCCACCGGCGAGGATCGGGGTGGCGCCGTCGCACTCGGCCTCGACCCCGCTGCTGGCGAAGCGCACCCTGCCGCCCGCGCCGCCGCCGCCCGCGCCGCCGATCATCGGCTGGAAGCGCTCGACGTTGAGCATTTCCGCCACTCCCTGCCGCTCCCAGTGCTCGCCCATCGCGTCGAGCATCTCGCCGGGGCCGGAGAGGAAGGCGTGACGGCTGCGCCAGTCGGGGCAGAGCTGGTCGAGGTCGCCCGGGCCGATGCGGCCCTGCTCGCCGCTGAGCCGCAGCCCGAGGCGATAGCCGGGATGGGCCCGGTCGATCTCGCGCAGGCGCTCGGCGAAGATGACGTCGCTCTCGGTGCGGGCCGAGTGGATGTGGGCGACGTCGCGCACGGCATCGGCCCGGTGAAGGCTGCGCAGCATGCTCATGATCGGCGTGATGCCGCTGCCGGCGCTGATGAAGAGGAGCTTCTCGGGCGCCGGATCGGGCAGGACGAAGGTCCCTTCCACGCCGCCGAGCCGGACGACGTCCCCCGGCCTGGCCTGCCGCACCAGGTAAGGCGAGACCTTGCCCGAGTCGACCAGCTTCGGCGTGATGCCGATGCAGCCGTCCGGGCGATCGGGCTCCGAGGTGAGCGAGTAGGCGCGCCAGTGATGCACGCCGTCGATCACGACGCCGATCCGCAGGTACTGGCCGGGCAGGTGCCCGGGCCACTCGTAGCCGGGGCGGATCAGCACGGTGACCGTGTCGGGGGTCTCCTGCTCGATCCGCTCGATCCGGCCGCGCAGCTCGCGCGTCGACCACAGCGGATTGATCAGTTCCAGGTAGTCGTCGGGGAGCAGCGGGCTGAACAACGCCCGGACGGCGCGCAGCGCCCGCCGCCGCGGGAGAGAGACCTGGGGAGTGGCTCCACGCTCAGCCATTCGAGCCAACGTTACATCGTTTGATGTAGGAGTCTGTGAAATGCCGCACGCTGGCCGACGTTTACCCGCCGCGCCCAGGTCTATGTTGGTCGCGGCGATGTCGGTGGACCAGGCTCAGCTCGATCGCGACCATCTGTGGCACCCGTTCACCCAGCAACAGGGCTGGGTCGAGGAAGAGCCGCTGATGATCGAGCGGGCCGAGGGGACGGAGCTGATCGACAGCGACGGCCGCCGCTACATCGACGGGGTCTCCTCGCTGTGGTGCAACGTCCACGGCCATCGCCACCCCGGCATCGACGCGGCGGTACGCGCGCAGCTCGACCGGGTCGCCCACTCGACGATGCTCGGCCTCTCGCACTCCGGCGCGGCCGAGCTGGCGGCGAAGCTGGTCGAGATCGCGCCGCCCGGCCTGACCCGCGTCTTCTACTCGGAAGCCGGCGCGACCGCGGTCGAGATCGCCCTGAAGATGGCCTTCCAGTTCCAGCAGCAGCGCGGCGGCCAGCACCGCCGCCGCACCTCCTTCGCGCACATGCGCGAGGCCTACCACGGCGACACGATCGGCTCGGTCTCGGTCGGCGGCATCGACCTCTTCCACTCGACCTACCGGCCGCTGCTCTTCCCCACCCACCCGGTCGAGCCGGGCGACGCGGCCGACCTCGAGCGCGTCCTCTCCTGTCACGAGGAAGAGATCGCGGCGCTGATCGTCGAGCCGCTGGTCCAGGGCGCCGCCGGGATGCTCGTCCACCCGCCCGGCTTCCTGGCCGAAGCGCGCGAGCTCTGCGACCGCTTCGGCGTGCTGCTGATCTGCGACGAGGTGGCGACCGGCTTCGGCCGCACGGGGACGATGTTCGCCTGCGAGCAGGAGGGCGTCGCGCCGGACCTGATGTGCCTCGCCAAGGGCCTCACCGGCGGCTACCTGCCGCTGGCGGCGACGCTGGCCACGGAGCGGATCTACGAGGGCTTCCTCGGCGCTCCCGACGAGCAGCGCACCTTCTTCCACGGCCACACCTACACCGGCAACCCGCTCGCCTGCGCCGCCGCGCTCGCCAGCCTCGAAGCCTTCGAGGCCGAGCGCACGCTGGAGCGCCTGGCGCCGAAGATCGAGTTGCTCGGCGAGCTGCTCGAGCCGCTCGCCGCGATGCCCGAGGTCGCCGCGGTGCGCCGCCGCGGCACGATGACCGGCATCGACCTCGGCGAGCACGCCCCCGATCTGCGCCTCGGCCACCGCGTCACCCTCGAGGCCCGCAAGCGCGGCGCGATCGTCCGCCCGCTCAGCGACGTCATCGTCCTCATGCCCCCCCTCTCGATCTCAGAAGACGAGCTGCGCCGCCTCGTCGCGATAGTCGCCGAGTCGATCGAGGCAGCGCACGCGTCTGCGCACCCGCCCCGAGTCGCTCAAGCGGCGTAGCCGCCCGGATCCTTTCGGGAGCCGCCGCTCGCGGATACGGTGCTCGGATGACGGGGGCGCCGTGACGGAACGGGGTTCCGTTCGTAGTAAGGGCGTGAACGAAGCTGTCGTCGCGCCTTCCGTCACTCTCGTCGCGGCAGCCCGCGCGCCTGGCTCTTCGGCATCGCCCGCAACGCCGCAGCCGCGAGCGCGCCCTCGACTGAGCGCGGTAGAGCTTTGTGCCGCTATCCGGGCCAAAGCTCGACCGCGCAGGGTTAGGGTGTGGTGGATGGTCGAAATGGGTGAGGGGAGACGACGAGGATCCGCCGAGGCGCCGAACCTGGGTGAGCCGGCTACGCCGCGGCCTTCGGCTTCGGTGGTGCTGCTGAGGCGGGGCGGGAAGCATGGCGACCGGGCTTTGGAGGTGCTGCTGCTGAAGCGCTCGGAGGAGGCGAAGTTCATGCCGGGGGTCTGGGTGTTCCCCGGCGGGGGCGTGGATCCGGAGGATGGCGACGGGGAGGCCGGGCACCGAGCCTGCGCGGTGCGGGAGCTCGAGGAGGAGGCGGGGATCGCCCTGCCGCCCTACGAGGAGCTGGTGCTGTTCTCGCGCTGGATCACCCCGGAGGTCGTCTCGCGGCGCTTCGACGCCTGGTTCTTCCTCGCCCTTGCGCCGGCCCACACGCCGCCCAAACCCGACGGGGTGGAGACGACCGAGGCCGGCTGGTTCGAGCCAGGGGCGGCGCTCGACGCGCAGCACGCCGGCGACCTCAACCTGGCCTTCCCCACGGTCCAGCAGCTCAAATCGCTGCTCTCCTACAGAACGGCAACCGAAGCCATCGAAGCTCATCGTGGGAAGCGCGTCGACCCCATCCTGCCCAAAGTCATCGGCACCCCGGACCAACACCGCGTGGTCTTACCGGGCGACCCCGACTACCCCACCTGACCTGCATCCGACCCCTATTTGGGGCTCGATGCAGGTTCCGTGTCGTCGGGGAACGGGGCCAGCCCGGCGTGCCACGGCCCGGGCGGGTAGGTGTGCAGGCCGCTCTCGTCCATCTCGCCCTGCAGCCGCTTGAACAGCTGGCCCGCGTTCTTCAGCGCCGCTTTCAGCTCCGCCTCGCTGCGCTCGCGCAGATGCCAGAGGAACCAGAGCTGGCGCTCGTTGACGCCGAAGTCGACCTCGCCGGTCATCGTCGTCGCCCAGGCGAGGAAGCCGGGGCTGAACAGCTCGCGCAGCTTCACCGGGTCGTACTCGCTCGGCACGGTCGCGGTGAAGCGGCGGTTGAAGTCGATCGACTCGAACTCGACCCGGCGGGCGAGGCGCCGGGTAACGTGCTCGTGCCCCTCGACCGACTCGACGTTGAAGGCGGGGATCACCTGCGCCAGGTCGGGCATGTGAGCCTTCGCCAGCAGCGCCGACGGCAGCAGCGCCTTGCCGAAGAAGCCCCCTGCCTCGACTTCGTCGGCGTCGCAGCAGGATCCCCAGAAGCCCTCGACGAGCTGCCCGGTGAGCCGGTTCGAGCCGCCGACGCAGAGCGCCACCGGCGCGTCCACGGGGTTGATCCCGCCGACCGGTTCGTAGGTCAGCTCGTGCCGCTCGCCGTAGCGGCGCACGATCTCGGCCCACGCGCTCGCTTCCTGCTTCGCGCCCATCCCGCGATCCTATGGGGGTAGGATGGCCGCATGGTCATCGTGCTCATCATCATCGTTGTCATCGTCGCGATCGTCGGCCTCTACTACGTCGGCAAGCGCAACTCGATCATCGCCTCGCGCAACCGGGTCGACGAGTCGTGGAGCGGGATCGACGTACAGCTCAAACGGCGTCACGACCTGGTGCCGAACCTGGTCGAGACGGTCAAGGGCTACGCGACGCACGAGAAAGAGACCTTCGAGAAGGTGACGCAGGCACGCGCCGACGCGATGTCGGCGCAGAGCGTCGGCGACACGGCGAAAGCCGAGCAGGGCCTGACGGGCGCGCTCGCCGGGCTGCGCGCCGTCGCCGAGAACTACCCGACGCTCCGCGCGACCGAGAACTTCCAGCAGCTGAGCCGCAACCTCTCCGAGCTGGAGGACGAAATCCAGGCCTCGCGGCGGATCTACAACTCCAACGTGCAGTCCTACAACACCTCGATCCAGCAGTTCCCCGGCTCGATCATCGCCAACCAGGGCGGCTTCACGGCGCGCGAGTACTTCGAGATCGAGGACAAATCCGAGCGCCAGCCGGTCGCCGTCAGCTTCGACAAATAGCGCGGTCTTCTAAGCTTCGACCATGAGTGCGACGACGACCACCGAGGCGACTCAGTGGATCTGCGAGAGCTGCGGCTTCATCTACGACCCGGCGGTGGGCGACCCCGACGGCGGAATCCCGCCCGGAACCTCCTTCGAGGACATCCCCAGCGACTGGTTCTGCCCCGTCTGCGGCGCCAGGACCTCCGACTTCCGCCCCCTCGAGCCGGGCGAGGCCTAGGCCGCCGAGGACAAGCCGCCGCGTGACCTACGACTACGACTGGATCGTCGTCGGCTCCGGCTTCGGCGGATCCGTCTCGGCGCTGCGCCTGGCCGAAAAGGGCCACGACGTCGCGGTGCTCGAGTGCGGCAAGCGGTTCGGCGACGACGACTTCCCGAGCTCGACCTGGGACAGCCGGCGCTACTTCTGGGCGCCGCGGGTCGGGATGAAGGGGATCTTCCGGCTGAGCCTGTTCCGCGACGTCACCGTGGTCAGCGGCTGCGGGGTCGGCGGCGGCAGCCTCGGCTACGCGAACACGCTCTACGTCCCTCCCGCCCAGTTCTTCGAGGACCCGCAGTGGGCCGACCTCGACGACTGGCAGGCGCGGCTGGCGCCGCACTACGAGACCGCGCAGCGGATGCTCGGCGTCACCGTCCACGATCGCGACGACCCGGCCGACCAGCTGCTGCGCGAGCTCGGCGAGGAGCTCGGCGTCGCCGATACCTACAGCAAGACCCCGGTCGGCGTCTACCTCGACAACCCGGGAGAGACCGTCGCCGACCCCTACTTCGAAGGCGGCGGCCCGGAGCGCACCGGCTGCATGCAGTGCGGTCGCTGCATGGTCGGCTGCCCGCACGGAGCGAAGAACACGCTGGTCAAGAACTACCTCTGGCTGGCCGAGCAGCGCGGCGTCGAGGTGCAGGCGGAGCGCACGGTGACCGACATCCGGCCGCTCGACGCCGCCGACGGCAGCGACGGCTACGCGGTGACCAGCGAGCGCTCCGGCATGCTGCGCGGGCGCCACAGGCGCACGCTGAAGGCGCGCGGCGTGATCGTCGCCGCCGGGGCGCTGGGCACCAACAAGCTGCTGCAGCGCTGCCGGCTGGGCGGCTCGCTGCCGAAGATCTCGCCGCGCCTCGGTGAGCTGGTGCGGACCAACAGCGAGAGCCTCCTCTCCGTGCGCGTGCCTGCCGACTACCCCGAGGATCTGAGCCGCCGGGTCGCGATCACCTCGAGCATCTACCCCGACCCGCACACCCACATCGAGACCGTCACCTACGGCAAGGCCGGCGACTCGATGAGCACGCTGAACACGCTGCTGGTCGGCGACGGGACGCGGGTCACCCGGCCGCTGAAGCTGCTCGGCCAGATCGTCCGCCACCCGGTCAGGTTCGCCCAGGTGCTGTGGCCGTTCGGCACCTCGCACCGCACGATCATCCTGCTGGTCATGCAGACGCTCGACAACGCGATCGCGCTGCGGCCGAGGCTGACGCGCCGCGGCGAGGTGCGGCTACAGACCGAGCAGGACCCGGAGCGGCCCAACCCGACCTTCATCCCGGTCGCCAACAAGGCCGCCGAATGGTTCGCCAAGCGCACCGGCGGGATCGCCCAGAGCTCGATCATGGAGGCGACGCTGAACGTGCCGACGACCGCCCACATCCTCGGCGGCGCGGCGATCGGCCACGGCCCCGAGGACGGCGTCGTCGACGCCCGCCAGCGCGTCTTCGGCTACGAGAACCTGATGGTCTGCGACGGCGCGGCGATCCCGGCCAACGTCGGCGTCAACCCGAGCCTGACGATCACCGCGATGGCCGAGAACGCGATCGCCCGGGTGCCGCCGAAAGAGGGCGCAGAAACGCGCGACCTGCCGGAGGCCGCGCGTCCTGCTGTTCCTAGTCCCTAGCCACGGGCGCTACTGGGCAAATCGCTCCGCTACGTAGCCCCAGTTGACGACGTTCCAGAACGCGTCGATGTAGGCGGGGCGCTTGTTCTGGTACTTGAGGTAGTAGGCGTGCTCCCAGACGTCGCAGCCGAGCAGCGGGATGCTGCCGTCGAGCACCGGCGAGTCCTGGTTCGGCGTCGAGACGACGGCGAGGCCGGAGCTGTCCTTGACCAGCCAGGCCCAGCCGGAGCCGAAGCGGGTCAGGCCGGCTTTTTTGAACTCGTCCTTGAACGAGTCGAGGGAGCCGAAGGTCTCGTCGATCGCGCTCGCCAGCTCGCCGCTCGGCGCGCCGCCGCCGTCGGGGCTGAGCATCTGCCAGAAGAGCGAGTGGTTGAAGTGGCCGCCGCCGTTGTTGCGCACGGGGCCCTGCACCTCGCCGGGAATGGCGCTGAGGTTGCGCAGCACATCCTCGACCTCGCGGTCGGCCCACTCGGTCCCCGCCAGGGCTTCGTTCGCTTTGTCGACGTAGGCCTGGTGGTGCTTGTCGTGGTGGACGCGCATCGTTTCCTCGTCGATGTGCGGCTCGAGCGCGTCGTAGTCGTAGGGCAGATCGGGGACACTGAAAGCCATTGCTTCTCCTTGTCTTGATTTGAAAGTCACCCAGGAGCCTAACCAGATTGAATATCCGTTTCCCGGGTAGAAAATGGCCTCGGCCGATAACTACGCGATAGAGAAGGAATCCGAGCTGTGGCGGCGATTTGCGCGCGAGCGTGACCCGGCGATCCGGGAAGAGTTGGTGCGCCGGAACATGGACTTCGCGAAGCGGCTGGCGCTCCGCTACCGCGGCGCCAGCGAGTCCTTCGACGACCTGATGCAGGTCGCGAACCTCGGCCTGCTGGGCGCGGTCGACCGCTTCGATCCCGAGCGCGGCATCCCCTTCACCGCCTTCGCCTCGCCGACGATCCTCGGCGAGCTCAAACGCCACTTCCGCGACCGGGTCTGGACCGTGCGGGTGCCGCGCGGCCTGCACGACCGGATGGCGGAAGTCGACAAAGCGATCACCGCGCTGACCAAGGAGCTGCAGCGCTCGCCATCGGTCGGCGAGATCGCCGAGCGGCTCGAGGTCGAGCAGACCGATGTGCTCGAGGTGATGGAGGCCAACCACAACCGGCGTCCGCTCTCGCTCGACCGCCCAGCCGGCTCCGACGATTCAGAGGAGTCGCCGCCGACCGACTGGATCGGCGAAGAGGACGAGGCCTTCGAGCTGGTCGAGGGACGGATCGCGCTCGATGCCGCGCTTCCCTCCCTCGACGACCGCGAGCGCCTCGTGTTGCGGCTGCGCTTCGCCGAGGACATGACCCAGTCGCAGATCGCCGAGCGGATCGGCCACTCGCAGATGCATGTCTCGCGCATCCTGCGCCGCGCCCTGTCCCGTATGAGGGAGCAGATCAGGGAGCAGCGGCAAAGCGGATGACGAGGTACTCGCCGTCCGCGGACTCCTCGACCGAGAGTTCGTCGGCGAGCGCCTCGAGCGAGCCGCCGACGTCCGGCACCTGAAGCTCGGAGTGGATCCCCGCCGCCGCGCCCCGGTCCATCGGCCCGAGCCGCAGCGCGATTCCCTCGCCGCGATCGTCGAGGCCGAGCCTGACCTGGGCGTCGGCGAAGCGCAAGGGCGCCGCAGCGGCGATCGCGTCGGTCACCAGCACCGCGTCGGAGAGCCGCTCGACCGAGAGGTCGCGCCGTGCGGCGAGGGCGCCGACGACCCGCGCCAGCACCGGGCCGAGCAACTCCGGCCGGTCGGTGACCAGCTCAGTCGTCTCGTGCAGGTCGGCCTCCATCCTCACCGGGTCGCCGTCGATGCTGCCGGCGGCGCCGCCGCGCAGCGGCAGGCGCATCTTCACCTCGGTGCCGCAGTCGACGCCGCCCGAGATCGCAAAGCTGGTCGAGAGCGCGGCGATCAGCGAGAGGCCGAGGCGCAGGCTGCCGCGCTCGACGTCGGCCTGCGGCTGGATGCCGATGCCCTCATCGCGGACCGTTACGGTCAGCCCGTCCTGGTCGGGATGCGCATCGACGAACAGCGGGCCGGCAGCGCCCTGGTAGGCGTGGACCGCGACGTTCATGCAGGCCTCGGTGACGACCGTCTTCAGGTCGGCGACGCCGGCCTCGTCCATGCCGATCTCCTCCGCGAGCCCGGCTAGGGCATGGCGCACCACGGCGACGTTCTCGGCTTTCGCCGGAAGGGTCATTCGAAGCCCCCTGGGCTTTTGGCTGATCGTCGAGTTCTCGGGCATGAACCGCAATCTCCCGCTGGGGACCTAGTTTCCCCGCGGAGCCCGAGAATAGCCCTCGGGCATGAAGTATCGGACTACCCTCGGCGGCGCTCCGCAAAACCAATCGGACGCGGCGAATCGCACCGATTCCCCTGCGATAGCATCGGCAGCGGTGAGCCCGCTTCCCTTCGAGGTACGAAAAGAGACGCTCGACGGCGGCGTCGAGGCGATCAAGGTGCTCGGCGAGCTCGACATGAACACGGCTCCGGAGCTGGAGCGAGCGCTGGAGGAGGCGATCGCCGACCCCGACGCCGCGGTGATGCTCGACCTCTGCGACTGCGAGTTCATCGATTCGACCGGAATCGCGCTGATCGTGCGCTCCTGGCAGCGGCTGGACGGCGGCGATGGCTCCCAGGGGCGGCTGGTGCTCTGCTCGCACAACCACCAGGTGCGACGGCTGCTCCAGATCACCGGGGTCGAATCGACGATCTCGCTGCACGAGCGCCGCGACGCGGCGCTCGCCGAGCTGCGCGCCTGAGTTCTAACTTCCTTTAGCGCGGTCGAGGTTTTCATCGCTATGCGGTCCAAACCTCGACCGCGGCCCCGCCGGCGTCACCGGCGCCCACCCCGAGGCCACCTATCCCGACCTCGCCCAGAACGGCAACGGCCGCCTGCGCGAAGCCGCCCTACTGGGTATCGACGGCCCGGTAGAGGTTTGAACCGCTATGCGAGCCAAAGCTCTACCGCGCTTGGGGCGCCGTGCTTAACGCCGCGGCGAGTGGGTAGCCGTCCGTCATGCCCGCCCCGCGCAGGAGAGTGCCCCGTGAGCTCTTTGAGACGCGGACCCACAGCTGGCACGCCGTCGGCCTCGGCGAGGAGCTCGAATCTAGCTCCTCGCCGCGCGGGCTCGGCAGCCTGCTGATCGCGCTCGTCGTCATCGCCGCGACGATGGTCGTCTATTACCAGCGCCACGAGTGGCTGCCGGGCTACGGAGTCTGGGTCAAGGCCGCCACCGCCGGGGTGCTGGTGATCGTCGGCTCGGTCGCGGTGCATTGGCTGGTCCGGGCGGTGTCGCCGCGACTGTTCCGCAGGCTCAATCCCGCCACCGCCGGCACCCTCGGCTTCCTGATCCGCCTCTTCACGATGTCCGTCGTGGTGATCGTGGCCCTGCGCGTTGCCGGGATCAAGGCCAGCACGCTCGCCCTCGGCGGCACGATCACCGCAGTCGTCTTGGGCCTCGCCGCGCAGCAGTCGCTGGGCGGGATCTTCGCCGGGGTCGTCCTGCAGAGCACCCGCCCCTTCCGGGTCGGCGAACGGGTGCGCCTGGTCGGCGGCTTCCTCGGCGGGCAGCAGGAAGGCACCGTCAGCTCGCTCGGGCTCTTCTACACGACGCTCGCCCAGGGCGCCGATCGCATCCAGATCCCCAACAGCGTGATGATCAACGTAGCGGTGGTGCCGATGCGCGAGCCGGAACGGATCTACCTGCGGGCGCGCTTCGCCGGCGATGCCAGCCCGCAGCAGATCGAGCGGCGCCTGCTCGAGACGGTCGACACCCCCACCCGCTACCCCCCGTTCGTGGCCCTCGAGGAGATCGACGAGGACGGCGTCGTGTTGCGGATCAGCGCCACGCCGCTGCGCCCCGGCGACGGCTCGCAGCTTGCCGAGGAAGTGCTCGAAGCGCTGCGCCGCAGCCCCGCCGGCCCGGTGTCGGTCGACGACCCGGTGGCCTCGTCCTAGCCTCCGTCGTCGACCGTCCCGCACCTGAGGACGTCAGTCGCGGCCGTGGGACGATCGCGCGAGCCGCGCGCGATAGCCAGCATCGCAACGTCGTCCTCGAGCCTGCCCTCGGTGAAGGAATGCAGCGAGCGCTCGAGCCGCTGCACGGCGAGCGCCGGGTTGCGGGCGCCGCTGAGCTGGCCGCGGAGGCGCATCTCGCCGAAGCGGCCCTCGGCCCCCTGCGCCTCGGTGATGCCGTCGGTGACGACGACGATCTGCTGACCGGGTTCGACCTCGGCCCGCGAGATGCTCCACTCGGCGTCGGGGAAGGCGCCGAGGACCGGGTCGGCCGCAGCGACCTCGCTGACCTCGTCGCCGTCGACGAGCAGCGGCGGCGGGTGACCGGCGACCGCCAGGCGCACCGGCTCCGACGAATCCTCGCTGAGCGTCATCACGACGAGGCTGCACAGCGCCGAGTCGCCGCGCGCGAGCAGAGCGCGGTTCAGCGTGCCCAGGGCGACCAGCGGGTCGTCGGTGAGCACGGCAGCGGTGCGCAACGTGTGGCGGGCGACAGCGGTGATCGAGGCCGCGTGGGCGCCGCGGCCGGTGACGTCGCCGATCGCCAGCATCCAGCCCCCCGGCACGCGAAAGAGGTCGTAGAAGTCGCCGCCGACTTCGTTCTCCGCCCCCGCCGGCCTGTACATCGCCGCCACCGACCAGCCGGGGATGTGCGGCAGCGGCGGCGGCAGCAGGCTGCGCTGCAGGGTCTCGGCGATCTCCGCCCGCGCCCGCTCGGCCCGCTCGAGGCCGGCGAAGAGGCCGGCGTTGTCGAGCGCCAGGGCGATCCGGCCGGAGAGGATCCAGGCGAAGCGCGAGTCCTCGCGCTTGTAGCGGCGCCCCGACCAGGCGACCGCGATCGTCAGCGCACCCGTGACCTCGCCGCGCGCCTGCAGGGCGACGGTGACCGCCGAACGCATGTCGAGGCGGCGCAGGAACTCGAAGTCCTCGTCGTCGTGCGAGAGGCCGCGCAGATCGTCTTCGCAGACCCGCTCGTAGAAGCGCGGCTCCAGCGAGGACTCGTCGGCGACCATGCGCGGCGGGGTCGATGGCATCCGTTCGGCGAGCCCGCGCTCGAACTCGGGCTTGGCGCCCGCGGCGACCCGCACGGCCGCGCGGCGCGGCACGCGGCTCTCGTCGAGCACATCGATCATGCAGAAGTCGGCGATCTGGGGCACGAGGATCGCGCAGATCGCGTCGAACGTCTCCTCCAGCGGCGCCCCGGCGTCCGAGACCGCGGCGATGTCGGCGAGGATCTGGAAGCGCTGCCGGGCGCGGCGCTCGCGCATCGCCATCAGCGCCAGCAGGAGCAGCACGACCAGCGCCGCAACGGCTCCAACAGCTATCGCGATCCAGTCGATTCCAAGCCTCCGGTAGCCATCCCACCTGTACTGAAAAGACAGTAGCGACTACCGCCGCTCGAAGTCGACGCTGATCTGCTGCGAGTCCTCGCGCGCCTGGGCCTTGGCGATGGCCCGCATCACCCGCTCGTCCTCCTCGCGACCCGCGCCGAGCAGGCTGCGCGGCCAGAGCTCGCGCTCGCGGACGACGTTGAGCTCGGCGCTGAGCACGGTCAGTATCGCGCCGAGGTTGATCCAGACGAGCAGGCCGAGCACCAGGGCGAAGGTGCCGTAGGCGGGCGCCGCGTTGCGCACCTCGTGCGAGACGAACCAACCGCCGACGAGCTGCAGCCCCGACCAGCCGACCGCCGCGAGCACTACGCCCGGCAGCAGCTTGGAGAAGGAGGCCTCGCGCGCGCCGAGCAGCGAGAAGAGGGCGCCGAAGACGAGCAGGTTGATCCCGATCGAGATCGCGATCCCGCCGACCGGGCCGAGCAGGCCCGAACCGCCGCCGACCAGGCCGGAGGCGACCGTCGAGGCGAGGGTCAGGGTGCCGAGGACGATCAGCAGGACCAGCGCCCGAAGGCGCGAGGTGAGGAAGTCGGGCCGGTCGCGGAAGGGGATGGCCCAGACGCGGTCAAGCGCGTGCTGGGTGGCGAGCACGACGCCGAAGCCCGCCCACAGCGAGCCGGCGATGCCGATCGCCAGCGCGACGCCGCTGCCCTCGAGCGAGCTGACCTGGATCTGTTCGCCGATCACCGGAAACTGGGTGAGCACCGAGTCGACCGCTTCCTGGCGCAGGTCGGGGTTGCCGGCGAGCACGTAGCCGAGCACGGTGGTCAGCAGCAGCAACAGCGGGAAGAGCGAGAAGAAGGCGCGGAAGGCGATCAGCGCGGCGAGGTTGCCGCCCTGATCGTCGCCGAACTTCTTCACCACGGCCAACGGCACTGCGAGCGCGGCGTGTCGCTGCTGGTAGCCGTCGATCGCCCGCAGGGGGCGCTTCACATCCATGGACATATGAATACCCGACTTCCGACTTCGGACCCCTCGGCGCGAGATTGTTCCGGCGATGCCGATCCTGCACAATCGGCCCTCGATGGTTCGATCGAGGGCTAGAGAGACGATCGCGCTCGTGGTCGGCGTCTGCTTGCTCCCGGCTGGGCTCTACGGCTGCGGCGGGAGCGAGCAGCCGGCGCTGGTGGCCGAAGCACCGCCATCCCAGGGCCACAGCCGGATCGCCGAAGAGCGGCCACCGCATCCGCAGCCGCCCTACGACGTCGCGCCGAAGCCGAGGCGCCGCAAGCCGGCGGCGCCGCCCAAGCCCGATCCCGAACCGGCGCCGAGCGGCGAAGTCGCCGACCCCTCCACGCTGCCGCCGGCCTCGGCCGGCACCAACGGGTCCCACGACCCGGCGGCAGCCGGCGAACGGGAGGAAATCACGCCGCGGACGATGGAAGAGCTCGCCCGGCAGACCGAATCGAAGAGCGCCGTCCTGCTCAACGGGGTCGCGCTGGCGCCACCCGGCGCCCCCGAGCGGATCAAGGCGGCGATCAGCGCCGCCAACCAGATCATCGGCCGTCCCTACATCTGGGGCGGCGGCCACGACTCCTGGTACTCGCGCGGCTACGACTGCTCCGGCGCGGTCAGCTACGCGCTCGCCGGCGGCGGCTTCCTGCAGGCGCCGCTCGACTCGACCCGGCTGATGCGCTGGGGCGCCCCCGGCCGTGGCCGCTGGCTGACCGTCTACGCCAACCCCGGCCACACCTACGCGGTGATCGCCGGGATGCGCTGGGACACCGTCGGCGACGCCCGCGGCACCGGCCCCCGCTGGCACCCGGCGCTCCCCTACCCCGAAGGCTTCGTCGCCCGCCACCCGCCGGGGTTCTGAGGCGCCCGAAGTAGCATCGACCCGATGAAGCTCTTGGTGGTCGAGGACGAGGCGGCGATCGCCGACTTCCTCGAGCGCGGACTGGCGGCCGAGGGCTACGAGGTGAGCGTGGCCGGCGACGGCGTCGAGGGCGAGCGGCTGGCGCTCGCCGACGGCTTCGACCTCGTGGTGCTCGACCGCATGCTTCCGGGGCGCGACGGGCTCGAGCTGCTCGGCGCGATCCGCACCGCCAAGCCGGCGCTGCCGGTGATCGTGCTGACCGCCAAGGGCGAGGTCGCGGACCGGGTCGAGGGCCTCGACAGCGGCGCCACCGACTACATGACCAAGCCCTTCGCCTTCCCCGAGCTGCTGGCGCGAGTGCGGGCGCGGCTGCGCCAGCCCGCCGGCGACGCGCCGACCGTGCTCGAGGCGGCCGGCATGCGGCTCGATCTGCTCTCCCGCCGGGTCGAGCGCGACGGCGGCTCGGTGCGGCTGCCCGAGCGCGAGGCTGAGCTGCTCGCCTACCTGATGCGCCGCCCCGGCCAGGTCTGCACGCGGGCCGAGATCCTCGCCGCGGTCTGGCGCTACGACCACGACCCCGGCACGAACATCGTCCAGGTCTACATCGGCTACCTGCGCCGGCGGCTCGCCCAGCTCGGCTCGCCCGCCCCGATCGAGACCGTGCGCGCGGCCGGCTACCGCCTGGCGGACGACCGGTGAGGCAGGTCTGGGCGCGGCTCGGGCTGCGCGCCCGCCTGGCGCTGGCGATCGGCGCGATCATCGCCGCCGCCTTCCTCGCCGCGCTGGTAGCCGTGCGGGTCGAGCTGCGCGACGAGCAGGGAGCGGTGCAGCGCGACTCGCAGGCCGAGGTCGAGCGCACGGTGCTCGTCGCCGGCGGGATCGCGCTGGCCGGGGCGCTGCTCGCCGGCTACCTCGTCGCCGCCGCCTTCGAGCAGCGCTTCAGCCGGCTCGACGAGGCCTTGCTGCGCCAGCGGCGCTTCGTCTCCGACGCGTCGCACGAGCTGCGCACGCCGCTGACGGCGATCCGCGGCCAGCTGGAAGTGCTTGCCCGGCAAGAGCAGCCGGACGCCGCCGAGGTGCGCAGGGTCGAGCGGCTGGCGCTGACCGAGACGGCGCGGATCGAGCGGCTGGTCGACGACATGCTGCTGCTCGCCCGGCTCGAAGAGGACGCCCGCCTGCGGCCGGAGCCGGTCGCGCTGCCGGAGTTCCTCGAGCGCTTCGCCGCCGACGGATCGTCGGCCGGAGCCGAGCTGGGCGAGCTGCCCCGCGGGACGCTGCGCGGCGACCCCGAGGCGCTGACCCAGGTACTGCGCAATCTCGTCGGCAACGCCCGCCGCCACGCCGGTCCAGAGGGACGCGTCGCGCTGGCCGCATCCACTCACGACGGGCGCCTGACGGTGTGCGTCGACGACGACGGACCGGGCATCCCGCCGGCCGAGCGCGAGCGCGTCTTCGACCGCTTCCATCGCAGCGAGGCGGCGCGCGACCGGCGCTCGGGCGGGGCGGGCCTGGGGCTGGCGATCGCCCGCCAGATCGTCGAGCTGCACGGCGGCCGAATCTGGGCCGAGCGCTCGCCGCTAGGCGGCGCCCGCGTCGCCTTCGAGCTCGGCAGCTTCCAGCCGGCGTCGACCTAGTAGGCAAGCGCGGTCGAGCTTTCGACCGCTATGCGACTCAAACCTCGACCGCGCTCGGTTGTTCTAGCTCGGCAAGGCGTAGATCTTGCCGTTCGCCTCCAGCACCCGGCGCGGTTCGAGCGGCGTCGGCGGCGGCCCGGCGATCACTTCGCCGGTTTCGGCGCTGTACTCGCCGCCGTGGCAGGGGCAGACGATCGTCCCGCCCTCGTAGCCGACCGTGCAGCCGGCGTGCGTGCAGACGGCGCTGAACGCCCTGATGCCGCCGTTGGAGTCGCGGATCACGATGTCCGGGGCGCCGTCGGCCGGGTCGCTGTAGGTGGCGGCGCTGCCGCTCGGCAGCCGCCTGGCCGGTCCGAGCTCGACCGCGTTCGAGGGGACCTTCGACGCCCCGCGGCCGGAGCCCGCCTGTCCCGCCTCGCCGCCCCCCGAAGCCGCCGGCCTGCCGCCGCTGTGCCCCGATCCCGGGGGCGATCCCTGGGCGAGGCTGCGCGGCGCCGAGTAGGCGCCCTTGGCGAGCAGCGAGATGCCTGCGACCGCCGCCGCGGCGGCGCCGAGCTCGAGCAGCAGCGTGCGCCGGGTCGAGCCGGGGTCCAGCGCGACGGCGTCCCCCTCCTCGACGTCGAAGGGCCGCAGCCGCGTGCGCTGGGCCACCGCCGGCCGGTCGACGAGATTGTCGAGGGCCGGCTGGCCCTCGGCGCCGGCGAGCACGAAGGGCAGCCAGGCGAAGGTGAAGACGAGATCGGGGCCGAGGAAGTAGGGGGTCGTGTGCCAGCTCGCGGTGAGGAAGAGCAGGAAGTTGAGCCCGAGCCCGCCCGTGGCGGCGGCCCTGGTGTAGAGGCCGCTCGCGGCGAGCAGGCCGATCGCTATCTCGGCCAGCGCCACGCCGATCCCCGCCTCGACCGGGATCGGGATCGCGAACGTCTTGAGGATGAAGCCACCAGGCGTGCCGCTGGCGAAGCCTTCGAGCTGGCTGCCGATGTAGGTCGGCGCGCCGGCGTGCAGGAAGCCCGGGTCGCTGAGCTTCTGGATCCCGGCGTAGACGAAGGTGACGCCGAGGAAGAGGCGCAGCGGCAGCAGGGCGATCGCCGGCGATACGGAGCGCATTCGCATGGCCGAAACGCTCGCCGCCACGCCTAAACAGCCGCTGAGACGCCGATTAGAGATCTCTCACCGATCCCTTAGGCGGCGGTGAGCCTCGGCCGACAGGGTGCCGAACGATGCAGACCGAGCAGGCACTCCCCGCGATGCGTGCCGTCCGGCCCGTGGCAGGGGACGGCGTCGCCGGCAACGCCAGGCTTACCGGCGGCGCGGCGGCGCTGCTGCTCGTGTTGCTGGCGGCCGAGGGGGCGACGATCCCGTTCATCGGCCAGCTGATCGGGCCGCACATCTTCATCGGCGTGCTGCTGATCCCGCCGGTGCTGCTGAAGCTCGCCAGCACCGGCTACCGCTTCGCCCGCTACTACTCCGGCAACCCGCCCTACCGGCGCAAGGGGCCGCCTGCCGCGGCGATGCGGCTGCTCGCGCCCGGCGTCGTCGCGACCACGCTCGCCCTCTTCGCGACCGGCGTCTGGCTGATGGTCGAAGGGCCGAAGAACGACATGGTCGTCTTCCTGCACAAGGCTAGCTTCATCGCCTGGGTGGCGCTGATGACCGTCCACGTGCTCGGCCATCTGCTCGAGGTGCCGCGCCTGGCGACGCCCGACTGGCGGCGGGCGGGCGGGCGCGACGCCGCGCTCGCCGGCTCGGGGATGCGGGTCAGCCTGCTGATCGCCTCGCTGCTCGCCGGTCTGATCTTCGCCCTGGCGACGCTCTCGCTGGTCGGACCGTGGGTCGCGGCGCAGGTCGGCGGCTGACCGCTGCCAGCCGACTCGATTGCCATTTACCCGCAAGGTACGGGGTAACTCGCGGCGAAACGTGATCCTGTCCATGCGATTGTGTTTCATTTGACGCGAGATGGGTACAGGGCCCGTCCAAATGAGCAGTGAGCTGCGCCGCCGATTCTTCGCGCGGGGCGATGTCCACCCGCGAGCGTGGCCCGACGGGCCGGCGCAGCTGCACGCCGAGTGCCTGGTCGAGGGCGCCGACCCCAAGGTCGAGGTCACCGCCCGCTTCAGCCAGGCGATCCGCAGACAGGTCCGCGACGCCGACGGCAACCTGATGCAGAGCCTGATCGCAGCCGGCCAGCGCTACGAGGGCGGCGAAGAGCTGGAGGAGCATGAGGTGACGCTCGCCGACCTGCCCAACCGCACAGCCGAGCTGCGGACCGCCGGCCAGCGATGCGCCGAGCTATGTGAGCGCGACGCGCCGACCGGGATGATCGCCTGGAGCTGGGAGCCGCTGCACGCTACGGTCGAAGCCTGGGTCGACGAGATCTCCCCCGGCCTGCGCCGCGTCCGCGTCGAGCTCGCCAACCGGCTCGAATGCGACCGCGAGGCCGCCAACCACGCCGACCTGCGCACCCTGCGCGGCGCCCACCTGCTGCTGCACAGCCCCGACGGCGCCTTCGTCTCCCTCGCCCAGCCGCCCGCCCGCCTGCGCGCCCAGGCGACCGAATGCCGCAACGAAGGCCTCTGGCCCGCCCCGATCGGCGAGGCCGGCGACCGCCGCACGATGCTCGCCGCCCCGGTCCGCCTCGAGGACTACCCGCGCCTCGCCACGGCCGACTTCCGCCTAACCGCCGCCGCATAGCGGTTCAGCGGAACCGCCCCCGTCGCCCCGCTCTGAGATAATCGCCTCCTTCGGGGCGTGGCGCAGCCTGGTAGCGCGCACCGTTCGGGTCGGTGAGGTCCCCGGTTCAAATCCGGGCGCCCCGATGTAGACAACAACGTCCGGTCCATTTGAGATGCTGCTCGGATGCCTGACTCGCCAGGGAAGAAGGCCTTGTTGGAGCTGGTAGCGGCTCCCGCGATCGAGAAGCGGATTCTGGTCGCTCGCGACCGGCAGGTAATGCTCGACGAAGACTTGGCGGACCT
>Ga0102953_1000396_pt1 | contig 30622 bp, 29 predicted proteins | sample SalPon2A_C_D2_MG_FD_78509 | JGI IMG/M metagenome (GOLD analysis project Ga0102953, IMG submission 78509) | Soil microbial communities from South San Francisco under conditions of wetland restoration - Salt Pond MetaG R2A_C_D2_MG | ecosystem: Environmental > Terrestrial > Soil > Wetlands | place... | reverse complement strand
CGGAAGCCGAAGCCCGCGTACACCGCCTTCAGCCCTCCCCGGGAACGCTCACGAGCGCGCCCCTCGCTCGCCGCCGGCGTCGGCGGCGCGGCCGCCCTGCAGGAAACCGTAGTGCTCCAGGCCCTCGAGCACGCCGCTGGCCAGCTCGGAGCGGGCGAAGTAGATCCCCCGGCGCCCCTTGAGGTCCGCGAGCTCCGGCGCGTGGTTGCCGACCACCACGCCGCTGTAGCGGCCGACGAGCATCTCGGTGTCGTTCCCGGAGTCGCCGGCGACGACGATGTCGCGCGCGCTCAGCCCCCACTTGCGGGCCAGATACCGGATGGCCTTCCCCTTCGAGGCGCGCGGCGGCAGCACGTCGAGGAAGGCGCCCCCCGAGTGCACCACGGTGGCCTGGACGCCGGCGTCCGAGAGGGCGCTCTTGACCTCGCCGACGCGAGCCTGCGCTTCCTCGCCCTCGGCGTGCAGGTAGAAGCTCACCTTGAAGCGCCGCTGGGCGTGGTCGGGCTGCGGCTCCAGGGCGTCCAGGCCAGCCAGGATCTCGCGGATCGTGTCGGGCTTCCAGCCGTGCGACAGGTAGTGGGCGTAGCCACGGTCCTCGACCGCCTGCGGGCCGTAGTAGATCTCGCTTCCGACGGCGCAGATGAGCACGTCGGGGTCGGGGATGGCATGATCCTCGAGAGCCTGCCGCACCTGTTCGAGGTTCCGGCCGGAGGCGACGGCGAAGGCCAGATCGGCGTCCTGCAGCGCCTCGCCGAGGGCGCGCAGCCCCTCGCCGTCGTCGCCGCGGTCCTCGTCGATGAGGGTGTGGTCGATGTCGGACACCAGCAGGCGCCTCCCGCGATGCAGGTGCTCGCCGGCGCCCGTGCGCCATGCGGCCCGCCGCAGCTCGTCCAGCCGCGAGCGCAGCCCGGTAAGCTCTTGCAGGTAGCTCTCGGCGTGGGCCTCCCAGGCGTAGTGCGTGCGAACGCCCTCGATGCCGTTCTCGGAGAAGCGGTCCCACTCGTCGTGGTCGACCAGCACACGCTTGAGTGCGTTCTGGATGGCGGCCGTGTCGCTGGCGTCGACGAGGATGCCGCTGCGGCAGTTGTGGAGGATGTCTTGCGGCCCGCCGTGGTCGGTCGACACCACCGGCAGGCCCGATGAGCTCGCCTCGATCAGCGTGATGCCGAAGTTCTCGACCAGCGCCGGGTTGATGAACACGCCGCGGCTCGCGGCCGCCAGCCGGTAGAGCACCGGGATGTCGGTGTCGGGGTCGTGCTTCTTGGGCAGGGCCAGGCGCCCGTAGAGGTCGTAGCGATCCATCAGCAGGAGCATGCGGGTGAGCACCTCCTGCTCGTTGTCGTCCATCTGGGTGATGTCCTTGCGCACGCCGGCGAACACCGCCAGGTTGGCGATCTGCTGCAGCTCCTTGTCCTCGCCGTAGGCGGTGAGGAGCCCGTCGATGTTCTTGCGGCGGTCCGGCCGGCTGATCGCCAGGATGAGGGGCTTGTTGGGGTCGTAGAGGAAGCGGGCGATCTCCTGGCGTTGGCGCACGCGCGCCCGCACCACCTCCTCGCCGGGGTCGAAGCCCTCGTCGAGGTCGTAGTAGAAGGGGTAGAACTTGTCGACCTCTATGCCCGGCGCGATGACCCTGTAGTTGGCGTTGTCCGTGGCGTCGTAGAGCTCGTAGCCGCGGTGCACCTCGTGGTTGGTGCTGGCGATGACCAGGTCCGCCTTGCGCAGCACCTCCTCCTCCACGGCGATGCGGTGGTTGATGTGGTACTGACGGTCGATCTCCTCTTCGCGCATGCCGGCGCGCGTGAGCACGCGCAGCTTGTTGCGCCCGAGCGAATGGCCGGTGAACACCAGCGGCACCCCGAGCACGCTGGCGAGCTGCAACGCGACGTAGCCGGCGTCGGCGTAGTGGCCATGAACGACGTCGGGCGTGATTCCGCGCTCGCGGTTGAAGCGCAGAACGCCCTCCACGAACTCGTCGAGACTGGGCCACAGCAGCTCCTTGCGACGGTAGCGGGTGCCGCCGGCCTTGATGCGCACCAGGCGCGCGTGCGGCCCCAGCTCCTCGACGGGCACGGCGTAGTCGTCGGAGACGCGCGGGTCGTCGATCAGGCGGGTGAACAGGTCGACCTGCTCGACCTCTTCGCAGCGCCCGAGGGCGCGCGCCAGCTCGGTGACGTACTTGGTCTGGCCGCCGGTGTCGGCATCACGCCCCAGCTCGAGCTCCCGGCCCCTTATGAGGCCGTGGACGCTGAACATCTGGATGATGAGGCCGCGCTCTTCGCTGGGCTGCATGCTCTGCTTTCCCTCCAGGTTGAGGCTACCAGACGCGGTCCCGACCGCCCGTAAGGGGTGATGGTTCCCGGCCGCCGGCGGGTGCTATCCTCTACCGCGGAGGAGAGATGGCGCTGTTCGACAAGCCCCCCGCGGTCCTCGCGCTCGAAGACGGCACGGTCTACTACGGGTACGCCTTCGGTCACCCGGGCCGCAGCGTCGGCGAGGTGGTCTTCAACACCTCCATGACGGGCTACCAGGAGATCCTGACCGACCCGAGCTACAAGGGGCAGATCGTCACCATGACCTACCCTCACATCGGCAACTACGGGGTCAGCGTCTACGACATGGAGTCGAACCAGCCTTACGCGCAGGGCTTCATCGTGCGCGAGTTCAGCCGCACCGCCTCCAGCCACCGCGCCAACCAGGACCTGCAGAGCTTCATGGAGCAGCACCGCATCGTGGGCATCGAGGGCATCGACACGCGCGCCCTCACCCGCCGGCTCCGCACCGGCGGGGTGGTGAAGGGCGTGATCCACCACGGGCCCGTCGACGACGCGCTCGAGGCGGAGCTGGTGCGCATCGCGCGCGAGCACGAAGACATCGACGGACGCGACATGACGCCGGAGGTGACCACGCCGCTGCCCTACGCGCGGCCGTCGTTCCGGGACAACCCGCGCGTGGTGGTGATGGACTTCGGCATCAAGCACTCCATCGTCTACAAGCTCGAACAGGCGGGCGCCGAGGTGATCGTGGTGCCGGCCCAGACCACGCCGGCGCAGATCATGGCGCTCGATCCGTTCGGCCTGGTGCTCTCCAACGGCCCCGGCGACCCCGGCGGCCCCAAGTACGCCCACGACACGGTGTGGCAGCTCCTGGGGTTGCTGCCGACCTACGGCATCTGCCTGGGGCATCAGCTCCTCGGGCTCGCCGTGGGAGGGCGAACCTTCAAGCTGCGCTACGGCCACCACGGCGCCAACACCCCCGTGAAGAACGTGGTCACGGGCGCGGTCGAGATCACCAGCCAGAACCACAACTACGCCGTCGACATCGACTCGATCCCGGGGAGGCAGTTCGTCGCCACCCACGTCAACCTCAACGACGGCACCCTGGAAGGCATGGCCCATCAGCGCTACCCGGTGTTCAGCGTCCAGTACCACCCCGAGGCGAGCCCGGGCCCGCACGACGCGAACTACCTGTTCCGGCGCTTCATCGAAGAGGTGAACGCCTTCGAGGGCGCCACGGCCCTGCCGGCCGCCAGCGCCCAGCCGCTCGCCGCGCTGTGACGCGGCCCGCCGCCCTGAACCTCAGTTGACCACGCGGGTCGCTTCCTGCCGGCCCTTGCGCCAGCGCGTCACCAGATAGGCGGCCAGGCCCACCGGCCCGAGCAGCCATGTGGCGATGACGAAGGGGGCCGCGGCCACGTTCCAGTAGCGCGCGTCACGGAAGATCCACACGCCGGCGAACAGCGACAGCGTCGCCATGTCGGCGACCGCCAGCAACGCACCCCAGGGGGTCGCCAGGAAGCTCTGGGCGCCGTTCAGGCTGAGGCCGGGGATGCCGGCGCTGACGAGCGCGCCGATGAGCGGGACCAGCACGACCGCCCCCAGGCCGACGAAGGGCCAGGGGGACTGTACGGCGGCCACCGTGAAGCGGCGCCTCGGGAAGAGCAGCATCGCGCCCCAGAGCAGGAGCGGGGCGATCACGAACAGGTTGAAGAGGCCGTCCATGGCGCGAGTGTATCCTCCGAGCCGCGGCAAGTCCCGCTCCGCGCGCCGAGACGTGCGCCGCGCCGCCGGGATGCAACCGTGACACCCACATGCCAGACTGGGACCACCATGGCAAGCGACAGCCTGCTGGTCGTCGAGGACGACCGGGACATCGCGCGCGTGGTCGAGCTCCACCTCGCGGATCTCGGCTTCGAGGTCACGTGGACGCCGTCGGGCCGTGAGGGCCTCGAACTGGCGCTGTCGGGCCGGTTCGCGTTGGTGGTGCTGGACCTGCGGTTGCCGGATCTGGACGGGCTCGAGCTGTGCAGGACCCTGCGCGCCGGCCGGCCCGACGTGCTGGTGCTGATGCTGACCGCCAGGTCGTCCGAGCTCGACCGGGTGGTCGGTCTCGAGCTCGGCGCCGACGACTACCTGGGGAAGCCCTTCGGGGTGCGCGAGCTGCAGGCGCGGGTGAAGGCCCTGCTGAGGCGCAAGCGCGACGCGGCGCGCGCCGAGCGCGAGCCGGAGCGCCTCGCCTGCGGCGACCTCGCCATCGACGTGCGCGCGCGCGACGTGCGCCTGGGCGACAGGCCCGTCCACCTCACGGCCCGCGAGTTCGACCTGCTGGTGCAGTTCGCGCGCAACCCCGGCCGCGTCTACAGCCGCACCGAGCTGCTCGACCTGGTATGGGGCCACGGCTTCGACGGCTTCGAGCACACCGTCAACTCCCACATCAACCGCCTGCGCGCCAAGATCGAGCCCGACCCTGCCGAGCCGAGCTACATCCAGACCGTCTGGGGCGTGGGCTACCGGTTCGTCGCGCCGGAACGCGGGAGCGCGTGAGGGCGGCCCTGCGCACCCTGCACGCGCGCCTCATGCTGGCGCTGGCCGTCGCGCTGGTAGCGGCGGGCTCCGCCCTCTTGCTGCTGACCGTGCGCGCCGCGCGCGGCTACTACCAGGAGGTGACGCAACGGCAGAACGCCGACGTCGCGGCCAACCTGGTGGCGCAGCACGACCTGATGATCGGGCACGACGTCGACCGCGCCAAGCTGGCGGAGGTGACCAGGAGCCTGGCCATGACCAACCCCGGCGTCGAGGTGTACGTGCTCGACACGCAGGGGGGCGTGCTCGCCGGCAGCGTGCCGTCGGCGGAGCTGCAGCGTCGCGCCGTGTCGCTGCCGGCGGTGCGTCGCTTCCTGCAGGGGCCTCGCCGCTATCCCGTGCTGGGCACCGATCCGCGGAGGGGGGGCCGCACGGTCTTCTCGGCGGCTCCGCTGGCCGGCGGCGGCGGGTACCTCTACGTGGTGCTGACCGACGAGATGCGTACCGGCATCGTGCGCGACGTCCAGGGCAGCACCGCTCTGCGTTTCGCCCTCTACGGTGGCGCGCTGGTGCTGGTGCTGGTCCTGGCCGGAGGGGCTCTCGCCTTCTTCTCGCTGACGCGGCGCTTGCGGGGGCTGCAGCGCGCCATGACGGCGTTCCGCGACGCCGGCCGCGAGTCGGGGACGGTCCGCCTCGCCCCGGTGCCCGCGCCGCGGGACGAGATCGACGCGCTCCGGAACGACTTCATCGCCCTGGCGAGTCGCATCGGGGAGCAGGTGCAGGCCCTGGAGCGCGCCGACGAGGTGCGCCGCGAGCTCGTCGCCAACGTCTCACACGATCTCCGCACCCCCTTGGCGGCGTTGCGGGGGGCGCTGGAGACGCTCGCCCTCAAGGGCGACGCCCTCGGCGCGCAGCAGCGTGACGCCTTCCTGGCGTCGGCGCAGGCGCAGAGCGAGCGGCTCGGCCGGCTGATCGACCAGCTCTTCGAGCTCTCGCTCCTCGACGGGGAGGCCGCCCCGTGGCAACCGGAGACGTTCCCGCTGGCCGAGCTGGTGTCCGACGCGGTGGAGAAGGAGCGGCCGCGCGCCGAGGCGGCGGGGGTCGGGCTGGAGCTCGACGTGGCGCCGGGGCTCCCCTTGGTGCGCGGCAACCTCGGGCTGGTCGAGCGCGCCCTCTCCAACCTGCTGGACAACGCGCTGCGTCACACGCCGTCCGGCGGCGGGGTGCGCGTGTCGCTCGGCGTCCTCGGGTCCGGACGGGTGGGCGTGAGCGTGCGCGACACCGGTGAGGGGATCACGGAGGAACATCAGGCGCGCATCTTCGAGCGTTTCTATCAGGTCGGCGGCGGCGCCCGCGGCGCCACCGGAGCGGGCCTCGGGCTCGCCATCGCGGCGCGGGTCGTGCAGCTGCACGGCGGCAGCCTGACGGTCGAGAGCCGCCCGGGCGAGGGCAGCCTGTTCCGCTTCGACCTGCCCGCCGCACAGGCCTCGTGACCGTTCGGTGAAGGCTCGTGACCGTGACGTCAGCGGCGCTGCCTAGGCTCGTACCCGAAGGGAAGGGTGAGAGCCTTGAAGAGTATCCTGTTCGGTCTCCTGCTGGGTGCCGTGGCGATCGGCGGCAGCGCTGCCGCACAAGACAGCATGGGCGCCGCGGACGCGATGGGCGCCCACACGGTGTCGGCGACCATCACCAACACCACCGCCCACCAGACCTTCAGCGCACCGGTGCTGATGGCCCACGACGGCGATTACACGCCGTTCGCCCTCGGCGCGCCGGTCTACACCGAGCTGGTCCCGCTCGCCGAGGACGGTATGACCGGTGAGCTACGGACCGTGGCCGACGTCGACCCGGCCATCCTGGACTACGCCATCGCCGACGGTCCCCTCGCCCCCGGTCACAGCGTGACGTTGCAGGTGCGTGTGGACGACGCCCATCCTCTGCTCTCTGCGTTCGCCATGCTGGTCACCACCAACGACACCGTCTTCTACTTCGGCGCCGACCTGTCGATGTCCAGCGTCCCGGGCTCCGGCGCGATGGGGTCGGCTTCGGATGGCATGGCTTCGGATGGCATGGCTTCGGACGGCATGGCGGCCGCGAGCGGGGGCTCGGAGCGGATGGGCTCGAGTGCGCCCGGCTCGGACGCCATGGGCGCGGGCAGCACGGGCTCGGACCAGATGGCGTCCGGCGCGGACGCCATGACGGCCCGCGTCGACCTCTACGACGGCACGGTGCGGGCGCTGGACGCCGGCAGCGAAGCCGATACCGAGTCCTGCGCCGACATCCCGGGGCCGCCCTGTGGCAGCGTCGGGGCACGGCACCCCGATATGGCGGAGGGGGCGGTGGCCGTCAGCCACGGCCTGACCGGCGACGGCGACCTGGACCCGGCCGTCTACGGCTGGCACGACCCCGTCGCGACGGTGAGCCTGACCGCGCCGTGAGCCCGGCCGCGCCGTGAGCCCGGCCGCGCCGTGAGCCCCGCGAGGCGCCGGCACCACGCTCAGCTGCGGGGGAAGAGCTCGTCCGAATCGAGCCACAGGGTGACCGGCCCGCGGTTCACCAGCGCGACCCGCATCTCCTGGCCGAAGGAGCCGGTCGCGACCGGCACGCCCCGTGCTTCCAGCGCGTCCACGAAACGGCGGTAGAGCGCGTCCGCGCGCTCGGGCGGCGCCGCCCCGGTGAAGCCGGGGCGGTTGCCGCCGCGGGCGTCGCCGTAGAGCGTGAACTGGCTGACCACCAGGCAACCGCCCCCCACATCGGCGAGTGCGCGGTTCATGCGCCCCTCGTCGTCCTCGAAGACGCGGAGCTTGCGCACCTTGTCCGCGAGCTTCTCCGCCACGGCCTCGTCGTCCTCGGGGCCGACCCCGAGCAGCACCAGGAGTCCGTTGTCGACGCGCCCGACCTCCCGCCCCTCGACCTCGACCGAGGCGCTGCTGACGCGCTGCAGAAGCGCCCTCACGCGCCCGGCTCCGGCTCGGGCCCGTCGCCCGCCATGGGCAGGGGGCGCCGTTCGCCGCCCGCGGGGGCGTCCTCCGAGGACGGGGCGCCGTCGAGCCGTGCGCGAACGGCCCGCAACGCCGTCCAGAGGGTGTCCCGCTCGGTCTCCGTGAGGTTGCCCGCGGTGCGCTCTCGCAGCATCTCGAGCAGGCCCAGGCTCCGGCGGGCGGCCGCGGAGCCCCGCACGCTGTCGCCGGGCGCGCGGCTCCGGAGCGGGCCGTCGTCGTCCCCCAGCGCAGCCTCGGCGGACGCGCGCAGGGCATGCACCAGGCCCATGAAGCGGACGTCCGGCCGGCGGCTCAGAAGAGACCCTCCTGGTGGGCTGTGTCGATATGGAGTGCCGGGGCCTTGGCCGGGAGCGTAGCGAGCACGCGCACGAGCTCCTGCATGTCCTGCCAGGTCTGCCATTTGGGGCCGCCGCGCTCGCGGCTCGGGTTCCTCAGGAGGTAGGCGGGGTGGTAGAGCGGGAACACCCGCAGTCCGTGCCATTCGAACCACTTCCCATGGGTGCGGGTGATGCCCTCCTTGGTGCCGAGGAAGTACTGCGTCGGCACGTTGCCGAGGGTGGCCAGGACCTGCGGCCGTATCAGCCGGATCTGCTCCAGCAGCACCGCTTCGCTGGCGGCGATCTCCTCCGGCCGGGGGTTGCGGTTCCCCGGCGGACGGAACTTGACCATGTTGGTGATGTAGACGTCGTCGCGCTCGAGGTTCACGCTCGCCAGCACGCGGTCGAGCAGCTGGCCGGCACGCCCCACGAACGGGCGCCCGGCACGGTCCTCCTCCTCGCCCGGCGCCTCGCCGATCAACATCAGCCTGGCGTCGGGGTCGCCTTCCCCGAAGACGAGGTTGTCCGAAAGCTCGCGCAGCGGATCCGGGCGCTCGGCCGCCGTCCGCTCGAGCTCCTGAAGCGTCACGGGCCAGTCATAACACGTGGCTCAGGGCGCTTGCGGCGGCCTCTGGCTCCGCGATCCGGCGGCTCAGCGCGCGATGTTGTCGAGCGGTGGCCGCTGGCTGCGGACCTCGCGGCGGACCTTCGGTTCCAGCCCGATCATCAGGAAGAAGTTCTCCAGGGCGTTCTCCTGCCCCTTGATCTCCGTGAAGTCGGTTTCGTCGGTGCCGGTGACGAAGGGGAGCTCCTGGTACCGACGGAGCGCTTCGCGCACCACGTCGGCCGGGCTCTGGCTCTGTGCGATGTCGGCAAGGTGGGCGTAGACGGTCCGGCGCGCCTCGGCATGGCGACGGAAGGCTTCGGGTCGCTCGGTCTCGGCCGAGCGGAGGAGGTCCTGCTTGGCGATGCGCCGATAATGCTTGAGGCCCCGGATGATCTCGTCCGAGCTGAGGACCACCTTGACGTCCATAGCCTCTCCTTTCACGGGCGTGCGCGAAGGCACGTCACGCCCACCGGCCGCTTGGGCCGCGTTGCCGAGTCGCTGGTTGTCGTACTGGGAACGGCCGGCGCCCGCCGCACCCGCAGCCGTGCGCTCGGCGGGGGTGGGTCGGTCGCCATCCACGGGATCAGGCCTTCATCGCGGGCATGGGTACCGGCGGAAGCTCGCCCTCGGCGTCCGCTGATTCCAGGAGCTCACCGCCGTAGCGTTGCAGCGCGCTCAACTCCTCGGCGTCCGAGCGGTAACCGCAGGCGCGGCACTCCAGCTCGGAGAAGCCCTCCGTGTAGTGGTAGGTGATGGTGTCGAGACTGCCGCACTCCGGACAAGGGGTGCGTTCGAAGCGTCCTTCTGCGTCCACCGATCATCTCCTTAGTGGGCAGTCTAGCGCACTTGGGCTGCCGCGCGGTGACGCCCACCGACGTTACGAAGAACGCCGTACGGGACGGCTCTGCGCTATTCGCCGGCGACGGCGGTCGCCTGCTCGAGGAGCTCCGAGGCGTGCTGCAGCGAGGTGGCCGTGACCTTGCCCGAGAGCATGCGTGCCAGCTCCTCGCGGCGCGCCTCCGCCTCGAGGGGGGACACGCGCGTGACGGTGCGCTCGCCGAGCGACTCCTTGGTGACCGAGTACTGCGCGTCGGCGAAGGCGGCCACCTGGGGCAAGTGCGTCACGACCAGCACCTGATGCCGCTGCGACAAGCGGCGGAGGAGGGCGCCGACCGAGCGCGCGGTACGTCCGCCGATGCCGGCGTCGATCTCGTCGAAGACGAGCACGGGGACTTCGCTGCCGGTGACCAGGTTGAGCGCCAGCATCAGACGGGAGAGCTCCCCACCGGACGCCACCGAGGCCAGCGGCGCCAGCGGCTCCCCGGGGTTGGCAACGAAAAGGAAGCGGACCGCGTCGCGGCCGAACGGACCCAGCGCGTCCGTCTCGCCCAGCTCGACCTCGAACCGCGCCTGCTCCATCCCGAGCTCCGCCAGGAGCGGCTGGATCCGTGCCTGAAGCGTCTCCGCGGCCTCCCCGCGGGCGTCGGTGAGCGCCGTCGCCGACCGCGACAGCTCCTCGGAGAGGGCGCCGACCTCCCGCTCGAGGGCGCGCGTGTCCTCTTCGGCACCCGCCAGCCGGTCCAGCTCCGCGGCCGCGGACGCGCGGTAGGCGAGCACCTCGTCGAGCGTCGCCCCGTACTTCCGCCTGAGGCCCTCGATGCGGGCCAGACGGGCCTGCACCGCATCGACACGCGCGGGATCCGCGTCGAAGGCGGACAGGAAGTCCTCCACCTCGCCGGCGACCGCCTGAAGGCCGGAGACCGCCTGCTCCAGGTCGGCGACCAGTGCCGCCAACGTCGTCTGGTGGGGTGCGGCGCCCTCGAGCTCGTGGAGCGCGGCCGCAGCGCGCTCGCTGGCGCTGCCGTCGGCGCCTGCGAGCTCCTCGAAGGCGCGGGAGGCGCCGAGCCGGATCTTCTCGGCGTGGCGCAGCGTCTCCGCTTCCGCCTCGAGCCGGACGTCCTCACCCGGGGTGAGCGCTGCGGCGTCGATCTCCTCGACCTGGAACGCGAGCATATCCAGGCGCCGCGCCTGCTCGCGCGAGGCCTCGGTGAGGGCGGCGAGGCTGCGGCTGGCTTCCTGCAGCCGGCGGAAGCCTTCGCGGTAGCGCTGCAGCTCCTCCCGGGCGCCGCCGTCGAGCAGGCGGTCGAGCTGAGCCCGTTGGGCCCCGCCACGCGTGAGCTCGGCTTGCCCGTGCTGGCCGAAGATGGCGACCAGCTCGGCGCTTCGCTCGGCCAGCTCGGAGACGGTCACGATCTCACCGTCGATGCGGGCGCTGTGACGCCCGTTGCGCGCCAGCCGCCGCGCGGCGCTGACGAAGCCGGCGGCCTCGAACTCCCCCTGGACGAGAGCGGCCTCGCGCCCGGCACGGATCATGCCGCCGTCGGCGCGGCCGCCACTCAGGAGCGACAGCGCGTCGACCAGGATCGACTTGCCCGCGCCGGTCTCGCCGGTCAGGGCGTTGAAGCCCGCGGCCAGCTCCAGCTCGAGCGCATCGACGATGGCGAAGTCGCGCAGCTCCAGCGTCCGAAGCACGGCGTCCAGTATAGGGCCGCCGCGGCGCCGGTCGGCGGCCGAAGCCGGCACGGGACGGGGTGCCGGGTGGGGTAGACTCCCGGCGTGAACGCGAGCTCGCGGCTCGGCGCGGCGGGGGCCCCGCCGCAGAGCCCGTCCGGAGTCACCTGGGTGGAGTGCCCCCGCGACGCCTGGCAGGGTCTGCCGGACGTGGTGCCCGTGGACCGGAAGCGCGCCCACCTGCAGGCCCTGCTTCGCGCCGGCTTCCGGCATCTCGACCTGGGCTCGTTCGTCTCAGCGCGCGCCGTTCCCCAGCTGGCGGACACCGAGACCGTGCTGGCGGAGCTGACGCGGCCCGAAGGCGCCGACTTCCTCTGCATCGTCGGCAACGCGCGCGGCCTGGAGCGGGCGGCGGCCGCGCCCGCCGTGACGAGCGTGGGCTACCCCCTGTCGGTCAACGACACCTTCCAGCGGCGGAACCTGGGACGGTCGTTGGAGGCTTCCTGGCCGCTGGTGGCCGCGCTGCTCGAGGAGGCCGAGGCGGCCGGACTGTCGCTGGTGGTGTACGTATCGATGGGGTTCGGGAATCCGTACGGGGAGCCGTGGGTCCCCGAGGACACCGCCGACGCGGTGGCGCGTCTGCGCGACATGGGCGTGGACCGCATCGCCGTGGCGGACACCGTCGGGCGGGCCGAGGCCGCCACCGTGGACGCGGTGCTGCGGGCGATCCCCGAGCCGCAGTCTGTGGGCCTCCACGTGCACGCGCGCCCGGATCGCTGGCGGGAGCTGGTGGAGGCGGGGCTCGCGGCCGGCGTGCGCTGGTTCGAGGGGGCGCTCTCCGGCGTCGGCGGGTGCCCCTTCGCCGGCGACGCCCTGGTTGGGAACCTTCCCAGCGAGCGCGTGCTTCCCTGGCTGGCGAGGCGCGGTCTGGACCCGGGCGTCGACCTGGACGCGCTCGCGGCGCTGGCGGCCGACGCCGCCGACATCGCCCGGCGTTACGCCGGCGAGGGCTGAGGGCGGGCGCACCGGCGCCCCGAGGGGCTCAACCGGCTTCGGCGCCGTGCCGCGCCAGCTCCCGCGCGGTCGCCGCGATGAGCCGGCGCTCCGCCTCGTCGAGATCGCCGTGCACGGTCGCCCCGGCCGCCGCCACGTGCCCGCCGCCCCCCAGCTCGACGCAGATCGCCTGTGCGGAGACGCCGTCGCGGCTGCGGACGCTCAGCTTGACGCCGTCGGGCCGTTCCTTGAGCACGGCCGCCACCTTCGAGCCCTCGGCGTAGCGGATCAGGCCCACGTAGTCGTCGGAATCATCGTCGCTCTCACCGATGCGCGCGCGCATATCGTCGGTGAGGCGGGCGGTGACGAGCCTCCCGTCGAGGTGGAAGCCGACGGTCTTCATGACCTCGCCCAACATCTTGAAGTAGTCGGGGTGACGCCACTGGAGGCGGTCGGTGAGCTCGGCGTACGGCACGCCCACGTCGATGAGCGCTCCCGCGGTCTCCAGCACGCCTCGGTCGGTGTTCCCGAAGCGGAAGTTGCCCGTGTCGGTGAGGATCCCCGTCAAGCAGGGCGTGGCCACGTCGACGTTCCAGGCGAACCGCATGGTGTCGAGCAGGTCTTTGACGATCATCGCCGTGGCCGCCTTGCCGGGCTCGACCAGGGCGAGGTCGCCGAAGCGGTCGTTGGTGCCGTGGTGGTCGATGTTGATCGTCATGTCGGCGCCGGCTAGGGGCGCGCCGACGGCGCGCGCCTTGTCGGCTGCGTCGAGGACCAGGAGCAGACACTCTCGCGGGAGCTCCGCGAGGGGTGGGCTCAACTCCCCGTCGCGCGCGAGGAAGGCGAGGAAGCTCGGCGGGTCGAGTGGCAGCACGGTGTCCTTGCCCATGGAGTCGAGGGCGCGTTTGAGCGCCAACGTGCTTCCGAAAGCGTCGCCGTCCGGGTCGACGTGGCTCACGAGCACGACGGGACCGTTCCAGCGCTTCAGGGCCTCGCCGATGGTCGCGAGCTTGCCCGGGTAGTCGGTCTCGCCGCGTTGGTTGAGGTGACGCGTCATGCGCGCCATGATACCTGCCGGGACGCCGGCGTCCCGCTCCCGTGCCCCGCCCGTGCCGTGGGGAGGACGGCGAGGCCCGGCGGCCGCGCATAATGGCGTCATGCCCGACGACGGCCGCGAGTGGGGGGACGAGTCGCAGCAGCGCACGCCCGGAGAGGACGGTACGGAGGCCCCCCGCGAGAGCGGCGGCGGCGCGCCCGCGGACGGCGCCGATGGGTACGGCTCTGATGTGTACGGCTCTGACCGGTACGGCCCCGACACGTACGGCCCCGACATGTACGGCCCTGCGCCGTACGGCCTCGGGGAGCCGGGCCCGCCGGGCGTCCCGCCCGGGCGGCCGCGCGGTGTGCGGCCGTTCACCCTGGTGCTGGTGCTGCTGCTCGTGGTGGTCGCCGTCTTCGGCGTCGGCTTTCCGCGCCGCAGCCAGGTTCGGCACGTATCGCAGGGCCTGCCTCCGGTCGTCGAGCCCACGGGCCGCCTGCGGGCGGCGTTCGAGCGGGCCCGTGCGGCCAGCGTGCGCATCGAGGGGCGGTGCGGCGCCCGTTACGGCGGCGAGGCCATCGGGATCGGTACCGGCTTCTTCATCCACGAAGACGGCCTGGTGCTGACCGCGTACCACGTCGTCGACGCCGGAACGCAGGGTGCGCCCTGCCCGGTCCACTACGTGGCGGTGACGCCGCGGCACGCCGAGTATCCGCTGAGCCTGGTGGGATTCGACGCGTACCACGACCTGGCCGTGTTGCGGGCGCGGGTGAGCGGTCCTGTGCCGTACGTGACGCTGGCGGCGGCGCTGCCGAGACCGGGGACGGCCGTGGTCGCGGTGGGCGACAGTCGCGAGCAGTTCCTCCAGGCCAGGGCCGGGGAGGTGACGCGCCTGGGGGTGCACGCCGGCCGCCCCGACTTCGCCGACAACACCATCGAGATGACCAACTCCCTCGCCCCCGGGGACTCCGGAGGCCCGGTGGTCGACGACGCCGGGGAGGCCGTTGGCGTGGTGAGCTACATCAGCTTCGACCCCGGGGCGATGGCCTCCAACACCTACGTGCCGCCGTTCCTTCGCGGCGTGCAGCTCCCGGCCGGCTACGCCTCCTACGCGGTTCCGGTGACGCGTGGCTCCGAGCTGGTCAAGGCGTTGGTGGCGGGGGAGAAGCGCGATGTGCCGGTGCTGGGGTTCGCGTGGCGCCCGGGCTTCGACTACGACCCTTCCAGCTCGGACGTGTACCTGGGGCCACGCAAGGGCGTGATCGTGTGGCAGGTCCAACCGGGCGGCCCCGCCGATACGGCGGGGCTGCGCAGCTTCACCGAGCGGCGGGAGCCGGCGGCCGACGGCAGCGTGGTCGGCGTGCCGCAGGCCGACGTCATCACGGCCATCGACGGCACCCCCACGCCCACCTTCTACGACCTGCTGGCGCTCGTGCGCAAGAAGCAGATCGGTCAGGAGGTGACGCTGAGCGTGCAGCGCTCGAATGCCACCATCCATCTGCGCCTGCGGCTGGGCGCGCAGCGGGCGGTCTTCTCGCAGTGACCGTACCGGCACGCCATGCGTGACGGCGCACCCTCGTGGAGGATGCGCCGAAGTGTGGTGGGCGATGGTGGACTCGAACCACCGACCTCGTCGTTATCAGCGACGCGCTCTAACCGACTGAGCTAATCGCCCGGGCGGCGCGCACGGCGCGGCGCCGGTTGCGGCCAGGGAGTGATGCTACCACCCGGCCGGAAGCGGGTCAAGCCGCGCCGAGACGGCTTTCGCGGCCTCCCGAGGGGCCGCGCGGCGGACGGGTGGGCGACGTGGGCGCACCACCGCGGGCCGGTACAATCGGGCAGATGATCGAGGCCCTCTTCCTCGCCAAGCCGCGCGGCTTCTGCGCCGGTGTGGTTATGGCGATCGACGCCGTCAAGGACGCCGCGCGTGAGAATCGGGAACGCGGCGAATCGGCTCCCAGCGTCTACCACTCCATCGTCCACAACCGCACCGTCGTCGAGCGGTTGGGCCGCGACGAGGGCGTCGGCTTCGTCGAGCGCCTCGGCGACCTGCCGCCGGTGGGGGAGGGGGAGCCCCCACGCACGGTGGTGTTCAGCGCCCACGGCGTGTCGCCGGCGGTGCGCGCACAGGCGGCGCGGGCCGGGGTCGGCACGGTCGACGCCACCTGCCCGCTGGTGACCAAGGTGCATTCCGAGGCGAAGAAGTACGCCTCGCGCGGCTACCACATCCTGCTCATCGGCGACTCCACGCGCCACCAGGAGGTCATCGGTACCCGTGGGGAGGCCCCGGACCGGACGACCGTGGTGTCCGTGCTCGGCAACCGCAAGCACGACCCGGAGCTCGCCGATCCGGAGACGGTGGAGGTCCCCGACCCCGAGAAGGTCGTCGTGCTCACGCAGACCACCCTGTCGGTGGACGACACCATGCGTACCGTGGCGCTGCTGAAGCGGCGCTTCCCCAGGCTGGTGGAGCCGGCTGCCGACGATCTGTGCTACGCGACCAAGAACCGCCAGGACGCGGTGCGGCGCATCGCCGGCGGGGTCGACCTGATGCTCGTCGTCACGAGCGACACCAGCTCCAACGGCATGCGCCTGTTGGAGCTCGCTCAGGACCTGTGCCCGCGCGCGCGGCGGATCGAGTCGGTGGCGGACATCGAGGATGCCTGGCTGGAAGGCGTCCGCCGCGTGGGGCTCACCTCGGCCGCATCCACCCCCGAGGACCTCGTCCAGGAGGTGGTGGCGTTCTTCCGCCGGGGGAACCCGGAGATGGCGCTGGTGGAGGAGGGGGAGTGGGAGGATGTCGCCTTCCGCAAGCCCAAGCGCTCCCCCCCGGCGTCGGGTCGGGCCGGAGGCGGGCGCCCATGAGCCGCCGGGGCGCCGCACAGCCGCTGTCGGTCGCGCCCATGATGGACCGCACCGATCGCCACTTCCGCTATCTGCTGCGCGGGATCACCGGCCACGTGCTGCTCTACAGCGAGATGATCACCGCTCGCGCCGTGCTCTTCGGGGACCGTGAGCGGCTTCTCGGTTTCCACCCGGACGAGCGTCCGCTGGTGCTGCAGCTGGGAGGATCCGACGCGGGGGAGCTTTCGGAGGCCGCGCGCATCGCCGAGGGATTCGGCTACGACGAGCTGAACCTGAACGTGGGCTGCCCCAGCCCGAGGGTGGCGGCCGCGGACTTCGGCGCGAGCCTGATGGCCCGGCCCGACGTGGTGGCCCGTGCCGTGGAGGCGATGCGGCGGGCGACGGCCTTGCCGGTGACGGTGAAGCACCGCATCGGCATCGACGATCGCGATCGCTACGAGGACATGGCGGCATTCGTGCGCGTGGTGGCGGGGGCCGGGGCCGATGCGTTCAGCGTGCACGCCCGCAAGGCGTGGCTGTCGGGATTGAGCCCCAGGGAGAACCGCGAGATCCCGTCGCTGCGCTATGAGGACGTCTACCGCCTGAAGCGCGAGCACCCCCGGCTGAGCATCGAGCTCAACGGCGGCGTACGCGACCTGGACGACGCGGCTCGGCACCTCGCGCACGTCGACGGCGTCATGATCGGCCGGGCGGCGTACGACGACCCCATGCTCCTCGCCGGCGCCGACGCCCGCTTCTACCCGTCGGCGCCCGGCGCCGCCGCCGCCCCGAGTCGCCGCATGGTGGTGGAGCGGATGCTTCCCTACCTCGAGGCCCGCCTCGCCGAGGGGGCCACCGTCCACGCCGTGGTGAGGCACCTGCTGCCGCTGTTCCGCGGCGTGCCGGGCGGGAAGCGTTGGCGCAGGCACCTCACGGAGGGCGCGCACCGCCCCGGTGCGGGGCCCGAGCTGGTCCACGAAGCGCTGGCGTTGGTCGGCGAAGAGGCGCTGGACACGACTGCCGCGCCCGTCGCCGCAGCCGCCTGACGGACCGGTCGGATCGCGCCGGGCGGCCGTCCCGCCGGGGTCAGGTCACTCCCGATAGGCGGCCAGGAGCTCGCGCGCGATCACCAGATGCTGGATCTCGTCGGTGCCCTCGCCGATGCGCGTGAGCCGAGCATCCCGCCACATGCGTTCCACCTCGTAATCGCGCACGTAGCCGTAGCCCCCCAGGATCTGGATGGCGGTGTCGCACGCCGCGACGCCGGCCACGCTGCCCTTCAGCTTGGCCATGGACGCTGCCATGGTGTGCTCGCGGCCGGCGTCGCGCAGGGCGGCCGCCTTCAGCACCAGCAACCGCGCCGCCTCGAGCTCGGTCGCCATCTCGGCGAGTTTGAAGCTGATGGCCTGATGCCGGGCGATGGGGCGTCCGAACTGCTCGCGCTCGAGCGCGTAGCGCGCTGCCGTGTCGAGCGCGGCGCGCCCGAGGCCGATGCCCATGGCGCCGATGCCGATGCGGCCGCCGTCGAGCACCACCTTGACGTCGTCGAACCCGCGTCCCCGCACCCCCAGGAGGTTCTCGGCCGGCACGTGCAGGTCCTCGAAGGTGAGCGGGGTGGTGTCGGAGCTGTGCAGCCCCAGCTTCTCCTCGGGGGAGCCCCGCTTCAGGCCGGGGCTGTCTCCGTCGATGACGAGGGCGCTTATCCCGTCGGCCTTGCTCCGCCCCTCGGCGGGCGGGTCCGTGCGCGCCACGACCACGTACGTGCCGGCGACGGTGCCCTGCGTGATGAACACCTTGCTGCCGTTCACTACGAAGGCGCCGTTCGCTTCCTCGGCGCGTGTGGTCAGGGCTGCGGCGTCGGAGCCGGAGCCCGGCTCCGTGAGGCACCATGCCCCCAACGTCTCGCCGCTGGCCAGCCCCGGCAGGTAGCGCTCTCTCTGGCCGTCGTCGGCAGCCTGCAACAGGTGCCCGGTACAGAGCGAGTTGTGCGACGCCACGGTGAGGCACAGCGAGCCGTCGACGGCGCCGATCTCCTCGATGATGCGTGCGGTGGTCACGGTGTCGAGGCCGGCGCCCCCGTAACGCTCGGGCACCTGCATGCCGAACACGCCCATGGCGCCCAGGGCGCGCACGATGTCGTGGGGGAAGCGGCCGTCACGGTCGCGCTCGACCGCGCCCGGAGCGACCTCGGAACGTAGGAACTCGCGGAGAGGCCCGAGCAGGGCGCGCTGGTCGGAGGTCAACTCGAACCATAGCGGCTCTCCCGGGCGCACGTTGGCGCTCATGTCGCCACGCTAGCAGGCCGCGGCGTGGGGCGGGCGTTGTACGCCGCAGGAAGCGGAGGATCCGTCTGGTAGACTTCCCGCCATGGAGCGACCGTACTGGGTGAGAGGGATCCGCGGCGCCACCACGGTGGACGCCGACGAGCCCGACCGCATCCTCGAGGCCACTCGCGTTCTCCTCCAGACGATGCTGGAGGAGAACGGCATCGACGACTTCGACGTCATCGCGTCGATCTTCTTCACCACCACCGAGGACCTGCGATCCACCTTCCCGGCGGAAGCGGCGCGGATGTTGGGGATGACCATGGTCCCGCTGCTGTGCAACCAGGAGATCCCCGTGCCCGGCAGGCTGCCGCGCTGCGTGCGGGTGATGATGCAGGTGAACACCCGGCGAGCCCAGGACGAGATGCGGCACATCTACCTGCGCGAAGCCGTGCGCTTGCGGCCCGACCTCGTCAGCGCCCAGTAGGGCTCAGCGGCGCGTCGTCGCGGCGCCGGAACGCTCCGCCGCCGCCGCCCTCACTCCCGCCACTCACGCACCGGCACAAGCTCGCCACCGTCCACGACGGCCAGCGTGACCTTGTGGGCTCGGTTGGTGGTGACCTCGAGGACGGCCTGGTCGAGCGAATCCGGCCCCACCAGCACCTTGCGCACGAAATAGCCGCTTCCCTGCGCGCTCATCTCGCTCGTCTTGGACAGGCGCACGTCGATGATCTCGCCGTGGCTGGCCGTGCGCACCCGGGCCAGAAGGAAGTTGCCCTCGTCGCGGAAGCGCGGGTCCTGGCGGCGGAACATCCCGAACATGCCTGTATTGTAGCTGCATCGGCCCCCTCCGCTGCCCACGCCGAGGCGTGAGGCGCCCTGCTGGACGCGTGCGCGTGCGCCGGCGCCGTGGCGGGGACCCGGCCGATGCGGGAGATGCCGTGGACGACGCGCTGGATCGACGCTGCAAGAACGACCTCCGGGCCGCCTTCGATACCGCGGTCGCCGCCGCCGATCCCGGAGCCGCGCTGGCGCCGCACCTGCCGGCCCGGCCGGCCGGGCGGATCCTGGTGGTGGGCGCGGGCAAGGCGGCCGCCGCCATGGCACGCGCCGTCGAGGCCCACTACCCGGACGAGGTGCCACTGACCGGCTTGGTGGTCACCCGCTACGGCCACGCCCTGCCCACCCGCCGCGTGGCGGTCCGCGAGGCCGCTCACCCGGTGCCGGACGAAGCCGGGCGGCGGGCCACCGACGCCATCCTGGAGCTGCTCGCGGGCGCGCGCGAGGACGACCTCGTGCTGTGTCTGCTTTCGGGCGGGGGGTCGGCTCTCCTGAGCGCGCCCGACGGCGTCTCCCCCCAGGCGATGGCGGCGCTGACCCGCGACCTGCTGCGCTCAGGGGCGGACATCCACGAGATCAACTGCGTTCGCACGCATCTGTCCAGGGTGAAGGGCGGGCGCCTGGCGCTTGCGGCCGCGCCCGCGCCGGTGCTGGCGCTGCTGGTGTCCGATGTGGTGGGAGACGAGCCGGCGGTGATCGCCAGCGGGCCCGCGGCGGCGGACCCGACGCGTTACCGCGACGCGGTCGCGGTGCTCGACCGCTACCACCTGACGGCGCCGGAGGCGCGCGCGGCGCTGGAGTCCGGCGCGCGCGGCGAGCGTGACGAGACGCCCAAGCCCGGCGATCCCCGGCTCGCGCGCGTGCGCAACGTGGTGGTGGCGTCGGCGCAGACCGCCCTGGAGGGCGCCGCTTCGGCGCTGGAGGAACGCGGTTGGCCTGCGCACATCCTCTCCGCCACGATGGAGGGCGAGGCGCGCCTGGTCGCGGGCGTGCACGCCGCGCTGGCGCGCCAGGTGCTGGCGCGCGGGCAGCCATTCCGCCGGCCGTGCGCGCTGCTGTCGGGCGGAGAGACCACCGTGACGGTACGAGGTGACGGCCGCGGTGGACGCAATGCCGAGTTCGCCCTCGCCTGCGCGCTCGCCCTTCCCGAGGGCGCCCGGGTGTGGCTGCTCGCCGCGGACACCGACGGCATCGACGGGAGCGAGGACAACGCCGGTGCGCTGCTTGGCCCGGCGGAGATCGCCGCTTGCCGCGAGGCGGGCGGCGTGGAGGCGCTGGCCGCGAACGACAGCTACACCGTGCTGGAACGGGTGGCCGCGCTGCTCGTGAGCGGCCCCACGCGGACCAACGTGAACGACCTCCGTGTGCTGCTCCTGCCCTGAAGCGCCCCGGGACCTCGGGTATGCTTCGCCCGACGTGAGCCGCTTGCTGTCCCCCTCCGACGCCGACGTCGCGCGCGCCGCGGAGGCGTTGCGCGCCGGCCGGCTCGTGGCGTTCCCCACCGAGACCGTATACGGCCTGGGGGCGGCGGCCCGAGACCCGGCCGCGGTCGCCCGCATCTACCAAGCCAAAGGTCGCCCCAGCACGCATCCCGTCATCGTGCATGTGGCTTCCGCCGCGGCGCTGACGGCATGGGCGCGCGCCGTGCCCGAGCGCGCCCGCCTGCTCGCCCGCTCCTTCTGGCCCGGACCCCTCACGCTCGTGCTGCCCCGCGCCGAGGGGGTACCGGACGCCGTCACCGGCGGGCAGGCCACGGTGGGCCTGCGGGTGCCGGATCACCCCCTCGCGCTGCGCCTCCTGCGCGCCTTCGGCGACGGCGTGGCGGCGCCTTCGGCGAACCGCTTCGGCGGCATCAGCCCGACCACCGCCGGCCATGTGGCGGAGGAGTTCGCGCACCTCGACGTTCTCATACTCGACGGTGGGACCTGCAGGGTGGGGCTGGAGTCGACGATCGTCGACCTCAGCGGACCGCGGCCGCTCCTGTTGAGGCCCGGCGGCGTGGCCCGCGAGGCCGTCGAGCGCGTCCTGGGCGAGCGGCTCGTGTTGGCCGGACACCTGTTGGAGGCTCTGGAGGAGGGAGAGGCGCCCGGCGCCGCACCCGCGGGTGCGGCGCCGGAACCGCGCGCTCCCGGCGGTCTGCCGCGCCATTACGCGCCGGCAGCGCCGACCGAGCTGGCGGCGCCGGCGGCGCTCCTCGACAGGGCCGCGGCGCTGGGGGCGGCGCGGGGGAACGTGGGCGTGCTCGCCAGGCGCTCCGCGCCGGCCGGATTCGCCGGGCCGTGGCTCGTGATGCCGGAGTCCCCCGAGGCGTACGGGCGCGAGCTGTACGCGGCGCTGAGGCGGCTCGATGCCATCCCCTGCGGACGGATCCTGATCGAGGAGGTTCCAGCGACGGCGCCCTGGCTGGCGATCCGCGATAGGCTCAGGCGCGCGAGCCGGTAGGGCGGTGAAGGCGCACGACCGCCCGGGCCGGCCGGGCGGGGACGGGAGGGAGCATGAGCCGATCCGAAGCGAGGGCCGACGGCGGGGGCGAACGCCCGCTCGTCGCCGTCATCATGGGAAGCGCCAGCGACTGGGACACCATGCGTCACGCCGACGGCGTCCTGAGCGAGCTGGGCGTTCCGCACGCCTGTCTGGTGGTCTCCGCCCACCGCACGCCCGAGCGCATGCGGACGTTCGCGACCGGAGCCGAGGCGCGCGGCTTCGAGGTGATCATCGCCGGAGCCGGGGGCGCCGCCCATCTGCCGGGCATGGTGGCCGCCCAGACGGCGTTGCCGGTGCTGGGGGTGCCGGTCGAGAGTCGCGCGCTCAAGGGCATGGACTCGCTCCTGTCGATCGTGCAGATGCCCCGTGGCGTGCCGGTGGGCACGCTGGCCATCGGGGCGTCCGGCGCGGTCAACGCCGCGCTCCTCGCCGCCGCCATCGTGGCGCGGGGCCGGCCCGCGCTGGCGGAGCGCCTCGGCTCCTACCGTCGGGCGCAGACCGCCGAAGCGGCCTCGAGTCGCCTTCCGAGCGACCACTTCCTTCCGGAGTGAGCGCGTGAGGCAGCTGCTCCCCGGCGCGACCATCGGCATGCTCGGCAGCGGGCAGCTGGGGCGCATGTTCACCCTGGAGGCCCGCCGCATGGGCTTCCACGTGCACGTGCTGTCGCCGAGCGAGGGTTCGCCGACCGGCCAGCTCGCCGATCGCGAGGTGGTCGCTGCCTACGCGGACGCCGACGCCGTGGCGCGCTTCGCGTCCGGAGTCGACGTGGTGACGCTGGAGTTCGAGAACATCCCGAGCGCTTCCCTGGAAGCTGCGGCGGCCCACGCGGAGGTGCGGCCGGGCGTGCGGGCCCTTCGCCTCACGCAACACCGCGCCCGGGAGAAGCGCTTCCTCGCCGAGCTCGGCGTGCCGCACGTGGCGTACCGGGAGGTGCCGGCCGGCGGAGACCTCGCCGCGGCGGTGGCCGAGATCGGCGCCCCCTGCGTGGTGAAGACGGCGGGCTTCGGCTACGACGGCAAGGGTCAGGTCCGCGTGGACGGCGAGGGCGATGTTGCCGACGCGGCCCGCATGGCGGCGCGTGAGCCCGTGGTGGTGGAGCGCTTCGTCGAGCTGGCCGCCGAGCTGTCGGTGGTGGCCGCGAGGGGGGCCGACGGCACGGTGGTCGCCTACGCGCCGGCCCACAACCGGCACGAGCGCCACATCCTCGACCTGTCCGCGGCCCCCGCGCGCGTGCCTGAGCGCGTCGCCGAGGAGGCTCGGGAGGTCGCTCTGGCGGTGTTGGAGGGCCTCGACCTGATCGGCGTGGCGTGCGTGGAGTTCTTCCTGGACGCTGACGGCCGGCTGCTCGTCAACGAGATCGCTCCGCGCCCGCACAACTCGGGCCATCTCACCATCGAGGGCGCCGAGACCAGCCAGTTCGAGCAGCAGCTGCGTGCCGTGGCCGGGTTGCCGCTCGGGTCGACGGCGTCCCGCCGGCCCGCGGCCATGGCGAACCTGCTCGGTGATCTGTGGCGGCAGGGTGAGCCCGACTGGGCCGCCGCCCTCGCCGTGCCGGGCGTGGCGTTGCACCACTACGGCAAGGCGGGCGCCCGCCCGGGCCGGAAGATGGGGCACCTCACGGCCACCGCCGACCGGCTCGAGGACGCCGAGGAGCGGGTGTTGCGGGCCCGCGCCGCCGCCGCGCCTGCGGGAGCGCAGACGTGAGGCGTTCACGCCCGTCCCCGTCGGGGCCGCTGGTATAACGGGGGGGTGCAGAACGCCGCCCTCCTGGCCCCGGAGGTGCGCCGCCGGCTCGAGCTCGTCCTGGCTGCGGCCGCCCCTGAACTGAAAGGCCTACCCAAGCGCGACCGTCAGCTCTTCGAGCTGCGCTGCGAGCGCTTCTTCCAGAACCTCCACGACGGGCTCTCACCGGTCTACGGCAGGCGCGCCGACTACGAGGCCTTCCTGCAGAGCCTGGTGGCGATGATGGCGCGCCACTACCGCCAGCGCCCGGAGTCGCTCAAGGTCCTCGACATCGAGCGCGACCTCACGCCCGACTGGTTCCAGCACGAGAGCATGCTCGGCTACGTCTTCTACGTGGAGCGCTTCGCCGCCAACCTGAAGGGGGTCCTGGAGCACGTGGACTACCTCCGGGAGCTGGGCGTCAACTACGTCCACCTGATGTACACGCTCAAGCCGCGCAAGGGCGAGAACGACGGCGGCTACGCCATCGCCGACTACCGCGACGTCGACCCGCGGCTCGGCACCATCGACGATCTCGAGTGCGTGTGCGAGAAGTTGCGCGAGCGCGGCGTCAGCGCCTGCGTGGACCTGGTCCTCAACCACTGCGCCGACGACCACCCGTGGGCGCGGAGAGCGGCCGACGGGGACGAACGCTACCAGGGGTACTTCTACATGTACGAGGATCGTGCGGTCCCCGACGAGTTCGAGAAGTCATTGCCGGAGATCTTCCCGGACTTCGCGCCGGGCAACTTCACCTACTACCCCGACGTCGGTAAGTGGGTGTGGACGACCTTCAACGGGTACCAGTGGGACCTCAACTGGACCAACCCGGCCGTCTTCCTGGAGATCGTCGACATCATGCTCTACCTGGCCAACAAGGGCGTGGAGGTGTTCCGCCTCGACGCGGTGGCCTTCCTCTGGAAGCGGCTCGGCACCGACTGCCAGAACCAGCCCGAGGTCCACGACATCCTGCAGGGGCTGCGCACCGCCTCGCGCATCGCCACGCCGGCGGTCGCGCACAAGGCGGAGGCGATCGTGTCGCCCGACGACCTCATCCACTACTTCGGCACCGGCCGGCACTACGGCAAGGTCAGCAACATCGCCTACCACAACTCCTTGATGGTGCAGTTCTGGTCGGCCCTGGCCAGCCGCGACACGCGCCTCATGGTCCACACCCTGCGGGAGTTCCCCCGTACCCCGGCATCGATCGCCTGGGGTACCTACATCCGCAGCCACGACGACATCGGCTGGGCCGTGACCGAGGAGGACGCCGCGGCCGTGGGCCTCTCCGGCCCGGCCCACCGCGCGTTCCTGTCGGACTACTACTCGGGGCAGTACCCGGGCTCGCACGCGCGCGGAGCCGTGTTCCAGCACAACCGCAGGACGGGCGACCGGCGCATCTCCGGGTCGTTCGCCAGCCTCGCCGGGCTGGAGCTGGCCGTAGAGCTGGCGGACGAGCGGTTGATCGCGCTCAGCGTGGAGCGCATCCTGCTGGGGCACGCGCTCATCTGCGGCTTCGGCGGCATCCCGCTCGTGTACATGGGGGACGAGATCGGCATGACCAACGACTACCGCTACACCAGCCTGCCCGAGCACGCCGGCGACAACCGCTGGATGCACCGTCCCTACATGGACTGGGAGAAGGCGGAGCGGCGGCACGACGAGGGTACGGTGGAAGGCCGCATCTTCCACGGCCTGCGCCGCATCGTGCGGGCGCGGCAGCACACCCCGCAGCTGAACTCCGCTTACGCCACGGAGGTGCTCGAGGTCGACCACCCGCACCTGCTGGTGCTGTCGCGCGCGCACCCGCTGGGCGAGCTGGTGGAGGTCTTCAACTTCAGCGAGAGCGTGCAGCGCCTGGACGCGGCGGTGATGACCGCGCGCGGGCTCAATCAACCCTTCGACCAGCTCACGCAGGCCTTCGTGGACGTGTCGCGCGGGGACCTCACCGTCCCCCCCTACGGGCGGTACTGGCTGATCTGAGGCGGCGGGCGGCTCCGGGAGCGTGCGGGGGCCGCGCTCCGTGCCGCGGCGTTCCCGGCCGGCCCGAGTGAAGCGCGTCCCGGGGGCGGAGCCCCCGGGACGCGCGTGCTCGCGGCGTCCGCCGCGTGGATGGGGGCGCGTTACTGGATGGTGATGCGTCCGTCCGTCTGCGGCGAGATGGTGCCGGCATCGCGGACCGCGTTCGCCACCGCCTCCGCCAGGAGCGGGCCCTCGGCGGGCGACACCGTGGTGGGCTGACCCTGGAACATGGTGTAGCCGTCGCCGCCGCCCAGCATGTAGTCGTTGGTGGCGATGGTGTAGGTGGCGTTCTCGTCGAGCGCCTGGCCGTTCACCCGGATGTCGGAGACGCGCTGCCCGACCGGCTGATCCGGGTGGACCACGAAGCTGACCCCCGAGACCTGCGGGAAGCGGCCCGCGAGGTCCTCGCGCTGCGACACGCCGTTCTCCAGGGCGGCCTTGATGACGCTGCCCTTGGCCTCGAGCGCCACCAGCTTGTTGCCGAACGGCAGGATGCCGTAGACGTCCTTCTTGGTCACGGGGCCCGCCGGGTACGAGCGGTCGGTGCGGATCCCGCCGCCGTTCATGATGGCCACGTCGGCGTGCGTGGCGCTGCGCATCGCGTCGGCGATGAAGTCGCCCAGGTTGGTCTCCTTGGCGCGCACGTCGCTCTCGACCGCGTCGAGCGACACCGTGCTGGTACCCAGCTTCTCCGCGAAGCTGGCGTCGAGCTGGCTGACGTAGCGGTCGACCAGCGCCTGCATCCCGGGGTCCTTGGGCGTCTGCGAGGTGACGGGGATGTCCTGGTAGGTGATGGCCGGCGTCTCGAGGGAGAAGTTGACGTTGAGATCCCAGACGTCGCGCCAGTCGGCCGTGGCCTTGACGTACGGCGCGTGGCCGCACTGGGTGTTGAACATAGCCGCATGGTCGTGGCCCCCGACGATCAGGTCGATGCCCGGGACCTTGGCCGAGAGGTCGCAATCCTGGGCGCGCGCCTCGTGGGTGAGCGCGACGATGAACTGCGCGCCCTCGCCCTTGAGCTTGCTCACCTCGGCCTGGGCCGTCTGCACGGGGTCCTGGAAGGTGACGGCGGAAGCGTTGGAGAGGATCGAGGAGAAGTCGTAGGCGAGGCCGAAGATGCCGATCTTGACGCCGTCCACGGTGACGAGCGCGTCCGCTTGCGAGCCCTCGATGGGCTTGCCGGTGGCGCTGTCGAGGATGTTGGCGCTCAGCCAGACGAAGTGGGACTCCTTGATGCGCTGCTTGAGCACGTCCACGCCGAAGTCGAACTCGTGGTTCCCGAAGGTGGCGTAGTCCACGCCCAGCCGGTTGAGCGCCGTCACCATCTGCTCGCCCTTGAAGGCGTTCGACATCACCGAGGGGGAGAGCAGGTCGCCGGCGAAGAGGATCAGCGTGTTCGGGTGGAAGGCCTTGACGTTGTGGATGACCGATGCGACCGCCGCCGCGCCGCCGCGGCTGCCGCCGTCCACCCCTTGGAGCTCGTAGACGTCGTTGAAGGTGATGAGGCCGACGCGCTGCGCCTGGGCGACCGCCCCCAGGAGCGCGAGTGCGACGAATAGCCACCTGAGTCTGCGCATCATCACGGAACCACCTCTCTTGAGACTCGTATCTCCGCGTCCGGTCGAGGCCGGGCACGACTTCGCGCACGGGGACGGACCCCGTAGGCTCCCCCGCTTCGCGACCCGTTCAGTAGACCATGCGTCAGGGGTGCGGCGGCGCGGTCGTTCGGCGCTGCCCGGACACCGCGCCGGCAGGCGCCGGTGGCCGCGGATGCTTCGGCCGCTCCCCCTGTCGCCGCTGCCGCTTGAAATGGGGGGCGTGTGCGGGGTATACTCTCTGGGTTTGGCTCCCCCTGGCCCGCAGAGATGGGTCCGGGGGTGGGTTTGTCGTGTGCTACACGCTAGCAGGCTTCGGTAGCCCGTCGGGGCGACCACGAGAACCGGAACGTGAAGGTCTTGGCACCCCATAGGAGGGGCGCGCCCGCGCGAAGGCGGGAGCCCGCAGATCGCGGGACCGCAGAGGGCGGGATAACGAGAAGGAGTGATCGCTCTGCCGACCGTCAACCAGCTCATCCGGAAGGGCCGCAACAAGCTGCCCAAGAAGAACAAGACGCCTGCGCTCAAGGGCTCCCCTCAGCGCCGTGGCGTGTGCACGGTCGTGAAGACCCAGACGCCCAAGAAGCCGAACTCGGCGCTCCGCAAGATCGCGCGCGTGCGGCTCTCCACAGGCTACGAGGTCACCGCCTACATCCCCGGGGAGAAGCACAACCTGCAGGAGCACTCCGTGGTGCTGATCCGCGGGGGCCGCGTCAAGGACCTGCCGGGCGTGCGCTACCACATCGTTCGTGGCGCGCTCGACGCGCAGGGCGTTGGTGTCGGTCGGTACGTGCAGCGCAACCAGGGCCGTAGCAAGTACGGCACGAAGAAGCCGAAGGGCTGAGGTAGACGATGGGACGCAGGAGACGAGCCCAGATCCGCAAGCTGGAACCCGACCTGGTGTACTCCGACACGACGGTGACGGCGTTCGTGAACAAGCTGATGCGTGACGGCAAGAAGAACCTCGCCAGCCGCATCTTCTACGGCGCGTGCCGAGTCATCCAGGAGCGCAGCGGGCAGGAACCGCTCAAGGTGTTCCGACAGGCGCTCGACAACGTACGGCCGCGCATCGAGGTGAAGAGCCGGCGTGTCGGCGGCGCGACGTACCAGGTGCCGGTCGAGGTCAACCCGCGCCGCGCCCAGTCGCTCAGCCTTCGCTGGCTGGTGGCGGCATCCGATTCCCGTCCCGAGCGCACCGCGGTGGAACGCGTGGCCGGGGAGCTACAGGACGCTGCGGCCGGCCGCGGCGGAGCCGTGAAGAAGAAGGACGACGTCGAGCGCATGGCGGAGGCGAACCGCGCCTACGCCCACTACCGCTGGTAGGCATGAGCGACCCGCGTCCGACAGGTGGAGAATGACTACCCAGACCAAGATCGATCTTCACAAGACCCGCAATATCGGCATCGCCGCCCACATCGACGCGGGCAAGACGACGCTGACGGAGCGGATCCTGTTCTACGCGGGCCGCATCCACAAGATGGGGGAGACCCACGAGGGCGCCTCCCAGATGGACTGGATGGAGCAAGAGCGCGAGCGCGGCATCACCATCACCTCGGCGGTGACGCAGTGCTTCTGGCTCGACACCCGCATCAACATCATCGACACCCCCGGGCACGTCGACTTCACCATGGAGGTGGAGCGCAGCATGCGTGTGCTCGACGGCGCCGTGGCGGTGTTCGACGCCAGCCAGGGCGTCGAGCCGCAGAGTGAGACGGTGTGGCGGCAGGCGGACAAGTACCACGTCCCGCGGCTGGCGTTCGCCAACAAGATGGACAAGACCGGCGCCGACTTCCAGCTCGTGCTCGACAGCATGGAGGAGCGGCTGGGGGCGAACGCGGTCGCCATCCAGTGGCCGATGGGCGCCGAGGACAAGTTCGCCGGCATCCTCGATCTGGTCGACATGAAGGCCGTCACCTACGGCGACGACCTGGGCAAGGACATCCAGTTCGTGGACATCCCCGAGGAGTGGCGCGACACCGCGGAGGAGAAGCGGAACCTCATGATCGAGCGCCTGGCGGACGTCGACGACGACGTCGCCATGCTCTTCCTCGAGGGCGAGGAGATCCCGACGGAGACGATCAAGACCGCGATCCGTGAGGCGACCATCGCGCAGAAGATCTTCCCGGTGCTGTGCGGCTCGGCCCTCAAGAACAAGGGCGTGCAGCGGGTGCTGGACGCCGTGTCCTGGTACCTCCCGAGCCCGCTCGACGTGCCGCCCGTGCGCGGCGTGATCCCTGACAGCGGCGAGGAGGAGGCGCGCCCCGCCGACGAGAACGAACCCACCGCGGCGCTCGCGTACAAGGTCATGACCGACCCCTACGTCGGCCGGCTGGTGTTCGTGCGCGTCTACTCGGGCGCCTTCATCGCGGGCTCGTACGTCTACAACGTGTCGAAGGGGAAGCGCGAGCGGATCGGCCGCCTGCTCAAGATGCACGCCAACTCCCGCGAGGAGGTCGAGCGCATCGGGGCGGGTGACGTGGGCGCGGTGATCGGGCTCAAGGACACCGGCACGGGCGACACGCTGAGCGATCCCGACCACCCCATCGAGCTCGAGTCGATCGAGGTGCCGGAGCCGGTCATCACCGTCGCCATCGAGCCCGCCTCCAAGGCGGACCAGGACAAGCTCTCCAACGGTCTGGTGAAGCTCGCCGAGGAGGACCCCACGTTCCGGGTCGAGACCGATGCCGAGACGGGCCAGACAAAGATCTCGGGGATGGGCGAGCTCCACCTGGAGATCATCGTCGACCGACTCAAGCGCGAGTTCAACGTCAACGCCCACGTCGGCGCCCCGCAGGTGGCCTACCGGGAGACCATCACACGGGTCCTCGAGGTCGAGGGCAAGTTCGTGCGTCAGACCGGCGGCCGTGGTCAGTACGGGCACGTCAAGCTGAAGGCCGAGCCGCTGGAGCGCGGTGCGGGTTTCGAGTTCGAGAACGGCATCGTCGGCGGGGTCATCCCCCGGGAGTACATCCCGGCGGTGCAGAAGGGCGTCGAGGAGGCCATGCAGAACGGCCCGCTGCTCGGCTTCCCCATCGTCGACATGAAGGTGAAGCTGTACGACGGCTCCTACCACGAGGTCGACTCCTCGGAGATGGCCTTCAAGATCGCCGCCTCGATGGGCGTTCGCGAGATCATGAAGCAGGGCGGCGCGGCGGTGCTGGAGCCGATCATGCGCGTCGAAGTGGTCACGCCCGAGCAGTACATGGGCGATGTCATCGGCAACCTCAACTCGCGGCGCGGCCAGATCCAGGGCATGGAGCCCCGGGGCAACGCGCAGGTCGTCACCGCGCACGTGCCGCTCGCCGAGATGTTCGGCTACGCCACCGATCTTCGGAGCCTGTCGCAGGGCCGAGCTACCTTCACCATGATGCTCGACCACTACGAGCAGGTTCCGCGGAATATCCAGGAAGAGCTCGTCAAGAGCTGAGAGATCCCACCCGCAAGGGAGTCGAAGGAGACAGCAATGGCGAAGGGTGTGTTTGAGCGTACGAAGCCGCATGTGAATGTGGGGACGATTGGGCATGTGGATCATGGGAAGACGACGTTGACGGCTGCGATTACGTTTGCGGCTGCGGCGGCGGAT
>Ga0102953_1000394_pt1 | contig 30740 bp, 26 predicted proteins | sample SalPon2A_C_D2_MG_FD_78509 | JGI IMG/M metagenome (GOLD analysis project Ga0102953, IMG submission 78509) | Soil microbial communities from South San Francisco under conditions of wetland restoration - Salt Pond MetaG R2A_C_D2_MG | ecosystem: Environmental > Terrestrial > Soil > Wetlands | place... | reverse complement strand
GTGATTCCACGAACACACTTTTTATTCAGGGCAGAAGCTGCTCGTTCCAGCAATTGCAGGTTTTCGAGCAAGGAATCGGCAATCAGGGGCATCAGGTGGTTGAGCTCGAGGTTGCCACTCATGGCGGCTTGGGTGATGGTCTGGTCGTTGGTAATCGTCTTCATGGCGGCCTGAATCGCTGCTTCGGGAATGACAGGGTTAACTTTTCCGGGCATGATGGATGAACCCGCTTGCAATGCAGGCAGGTTAATTTCGCCCAAGCCCCCATCCGGTCCGCTGGAAAGCAGTCGCAGGTCGTTGGATACTTTGACCAGATTGGTCGCACAGGCTTTCAAAATGCCGGACACTTCCACAAAAACATCGGTATTTTGGGTGTTCTCCATCAGGTTTTCAGCACGTGCTAGCGAAGTGTTGGTCAGTTCACGTAATCGGTCAGTGGCTCTAAAAATAAATTGCCGCGGGGCCCCCAATCCACTTCCGATCGCAGTTCCTCCAAGGTTGACTACCCGTAGGCGTTCTTCGCATTTATAAATGCGCCAGCGATCGCGGTTGAATGCTTCGGCATAAGCAGCCATTTCGCGACCCAGCGTGGTTAAAACAGCATCCTGTAACTGTGTGCGTCCAATTTTAACGATGTCGGCAAATTCCTTTTCTTTTTGCTGAAAGGCTTCCTGTAAATTAAGAACAGCTTGCTCTAGTTGACGCAATAGGAATATTGCTGCCAGTTTGAGTGCAGTGGGGTAGGTATCATTGGTGGATTGATGCAGGTTGATATCATCCAGCGGTGAAATGGAATCGTAGTCGCCCAACGGTTTCCCCGTGATTTGCAAGGCACGGTTGGTAATTACCTCGTTCACATTCATGTTGGTTGATGTGCCGGCGCCACCTTGCAATGCATCTACTAAAATGTGTTTGGTCAATAGCCCTTCTGCCATTTCCCGGCACGCCCGTTCAATGGCATCCGCTTTCTGTGTGTCCTTCAAATAACCCAACTCACGATTGATTTGCGCGCAGGCCAGTTTCACCCAACCATACGCTTTGATCAATTCAGGATTAACTGGTCGTTGTGCCATTTGAAAGTTTTCCAACGCCCGCGCTGTGTGAATGCCGTACAAGGTATCAACAGGGATTTCCATTGACCCTAAAAAATCAGTTTCAGTGCGTGTGTTCATGAGTTACAAGTTACAAGTTTCGAGTTGTTGATGTTTGCTGGCTTACTGCCAACTGAGACTGAACACTGGGACTTCTTCCAACTTCCAGCTGTCTAACAAAACACATCTTTTTGGCCTTCCTGTACGCGGGAAACCAATTTGCTGGCCCGTTCTTTTGGCAGGCCATCCATCTCAGCAATGGCCTTCTCGATTAGCTTGGTTCCTGCTTGGTATGTTTCCGGTGACGCATAGTTGTTGAGGTATTCCATAAAGCTGGACAGCGCATTGGGGCCACAGTGTGATTTGATAGCGCCCGGTTTGGCCAGATCCATAAAATCCTGGCCGGTACGTCCCAGTCGGTAGCAGCCTGTGCAGAAAGATGGAATATAGCCCATACCGGCCACATCACGAATCACTTCATCCAGCGGACGGTGGTCCCCCAGACAGAACTGGCCGGAGGTGTCATCTTCAACTTCTTCTTCGTAGCCACCCGGGTTGGTGCGGCTGCCGGCAGAAATTTGAGAAACACCCAGCGCAAAGGTTTGTCGGCGCATTTCGGCCGTCTCGCGGGTTGACATGATGATGCCGGTGTAAGGAACAGCCACCCGAAGGATAGCGACAATCTTACGGAATTCAAGGTCGGAAACGGCGAAGGGTGGGTGAGCGGCCACGTCGGATCCTGTGGCCGGCTCGATTCTTGGAACGCTGATGGTGTGCGGACCAACGCCAAATACACGATCCAGCTCATTAACGTGCTGCATCATCGCCAACAGGTCAAAACGGTAGTCGGCAAGTCCGAATAATACACCAATTCCAACATCGTCAATTCCGGCTTCCATCGCCCGGTGCATGGCACTGACACGCCAGTCGTAGTCCATTTTCTTACCACCAACATGGACCTTTTTATAGGTCTGGTGGTGATAGGTTTCCTGGAAAAGCTGGTAAGTGCCAATTTTCTCGGCTTTCAAAAGTTTGAATTCTTCGTTGGTCAACGGTGCCACATTAACATTCACCCGACGGATTTCCGTATCGTTATGCCGTGCTTCGTAGACTGATCGCACCGAATCCAGCACATATTGAAAGCCATCTTTTTTCGGATATGATTCACCGGCTACCAGCAGCACCCGTTTGTGTCCTTGCTTGATGAGCGCTTCAGTTTCGTGCACAATCTCGGGCTGCGAAAGCGCCCGTCGAACAATGGCTTTATTTTTTGCCCGGAAAGCACAATAGGTGCATTCATTCGCACATAAATTTGAAATGTACAGCGGAGCAAAAAGTACGAGGCGTTTGCCGTAAATGGTTTCTTTAATGTAGTTGGCTGTTTGAAATAGTTCGTGTAGCTGTTCGGGATCAGAAATTCCGGTTAATACAGCGACTTCCTCCAAGTTCAGCCCCTTCATTTCGCGGGCTTTGGCCAGCACGTCATTCACTTGTTCGTGTGAAGGATGACAGTATTTCTCCAGAATGTCACTGATTTCCTGTTCGTTGATAAATGTAGTTGTGGTTGTTTGCATGGCTTTATTTTTTTGCAAGTCCTGATTTTACCTGAATACCTTCAATGCTTCCGAGGCGGCCGGTCAATCTGCCCAGTTCATCGGTAGTGCTGTCAACCACCAGCGTGATGACAGATGTCTTTCCTTTGATATGGGGTATTCCGGTTCGTGCCAGAATCAAATCGGCATGGGCCGTGAGAATTTCGTTGACTGTGGTGGCACAGCGGCTTCGGTCTTCAATGATGATTCCGACAAAACCCAGACGCTTTTCCGTATTCATGATCTTTGGTTTGTGCGGGAAAAGGAAATCAGGTTGAATGGAGAATGGAGAAGTGGTTGATCGAAGAAAATGATCAATCATCAATCAAAAATCCATCGTTTCCCTTGAAGTCAGTCTGTCGACCTTCCCGCAGGTTTTGCCGCAAAGTTACTATGGAAAGACGACAAACGGGTAGGGGATGTCAAATTCAGAATGATTCTATTCTACGTTTTTGATAGCTTTGATTTCTGCAAAATAGGGAGTGATTCTAACCATTGAGGCAATCTTCCACGGGATTGCCAACCAGAAAGTTGTACAGGTTTAACGCAGCTCTTCGTTGTAATTCCTGCGCGGCTCGGTCGGAATACCAGGCATAATGGCCTGTACAAATGGTTCGTGGGTGGTTGATCAGTGGCGCTTGTTTGTCAGTTACTGGTTCATTTTCATACACATCAATTCCGGCACTATGGATCTTTTCTGAATTCAATGCATCGAGCAGGGCATTTCCATCAACCACTTCACCTCGGGAAGTATTGATGATGACTGGTTTCGTTTTCATTTTTGAAAATCCATCACTGTTGAGCAGGTGCTTTGTTTCTTCCGTGAGGTTGCAATGAAGGCTGATGACATCGGCTTTTTCCAGCAATTCGTCCAGCTCAACTTTCAGAACTGACAATTGATCGAAATGTGCCTGCGGTTTATAAGGATCGGCTGCAATGATTTCGTTGAAAAGTGGTTGTGCTTTTCTGCTGAGTTCGCTTCCAATTCGTCCCAGGCCAATGATGCCAAGTGTTTTGTCGTGCAGCTCAAATACATCGGGAACGGGAGGAGCGGCAAACTTTTGGGAGAGCTGTTCGTTGGTGTTCCACATGCCCCGACAGCAGGAAAAAAGAAAGCCAAGCGCATGATCCGAAACGGAGTGGTTGGCATAGCCCTGAACATTTGCCACCTTGATGCTATGCCGCGTGCAGGCTTCCACATCCACATTGTCGTAGCCAACTCCATAGCGTACGACAGCTTTTAGATTGTCAAGGCCCGAAAGAAAATCATCATCAATCTCCGTGTGCCTGACCAAAATACCATCGGCACCTTCAGCAAACTTTTTCTTTTCGGCTTTTGGACCTTTATAGGTTGGGCTAATTTTCAGTTCGAAACCAGAATTCCCCAAAAGCTCGTTTTCGAACGTGTATGACTCGTAGCCAGCATCGAGAATGACAACTTTCATTATTTTATCGATTGTTAGATTTGATGGCTGAAATTAAGATTTAATTTCAGAAGTTTGAAAATAGATTGGGCTGGTTTCGGTTGGAATGAGTTGAAAACGGTGAAAAACAACCGTCTTCCACCGTTTTCAATGTCTTCTATTGTCTTCAACTCAAAGGGCTGAAAATAAGATACACGATCAGTCGTAAAAAAATTTCGGCTATCTCCTGATCACTTAAATTCCGTTATAGGCTGAAAATCCGCCATCAACTGGGATGGTTGCACCGGTGATGAATGACGAACTGTCTGACATCAGCCACAAAATTGTTGAGTTCAATTCCTGGGGATCGCCCAATTTTCCCATTGGTGTGTGGTCAACAATGCGTTTTCCACGGGGAGTGAGTTCGCCTGATTTTTCATCGTATAGCAAAAAACGGTTTTGCTCAGTCAGGAAAAAGCCCGGAGCTACTGCATTCACGCGTACGTTGGCTTTTGACATGTGCACAGCCAGCCACTGGGTGAAGTTGTTCACGGCAGCCTTCCCGGCACAATAGGCCGGTGACTTGCTCAACGGCTGAATGGCACCCATCGAACTGATGTTGATGATGTTGCCGGATTGTTGCCTGGCCATCGCTTCACCAAACACCCTCGAAGGAATCACGCTTCCCATAAAGTTGAGGTCGGATGTGTACTGGAAATCGCGCAAATCCATCCCAAAGAAGGTGTCCTCCAAAGGTGTTCCCGGTGCCAGGAACTCTGTTTTTGTGGCCGCACCTTTCGAGGCGCCACCAGCCACGTTGATCAGGCCGTCGATCCGGGAAAAACGGTCCAGCACTTTTGTACTGATTTCTTCCAACGCTTTTTGGTCCATTATATCGCAAGTGAAGGACAGGTATTCGTCGGTGTGTGCTTTAATCAGTTCTTCGGTTGCTTTAAGTTTGTTGGCACTGCGCCCGAGGATGGTTAACCTGGCACCACCTTTTGCCAGTGCAACCGAAATCGTTGATCCAATGACCCCGCTCGCTCCGGTCACGATAATGTGTTTGTCTTTTACTGAAAACATAGATAAAGTATTAATCAATTTGGTTGTTAAAATCGAATTTTGGATTTCATGATTGAGAGAGAGACTTTCAAAACAGTTCAAACCAAGGGCTTGTTCAAAAAGGGGCAAATTTAAACAAGAATTCGAATGATTTCGTGTTTATAACGAAACATTCTGAATTAGGGTTAAGAGCGAAATCCAATGGCTGCACGACGAGGATTTGTTTATCTTCGCATCAGTGAAAAAAGTTGAGGACATATTGACGCAGGAGACGTTTTCAAAAGCCGATTTAATCCAACTTTTAGAGGCGGAAGGAAACGATCGAAAGCGATTGTTTGATGCTGCTGCCAGAAAGAAAGTGGAGGTGGTGGGACGGAAAGTTTATTTTCGCGGACTGGTTGAATTTTCAAATGTTTGTTCGAAGGATTGCCTGTATTGCGGCATTCGCAAAAGCAACGAAAAAGTTGTTCGCTACGAAGCCAGCGACGACGAAATTCTGGCGGCTTGCCGTTTCGCCTGGGAAAACCGGTTTGGTTCCGTTGTGTTGCAATCGGGCGAATTATCATCCCCGGCTTTTGTCGATCGCGTTGATCGCTTGTTGAAAGCCATCAAAAAATTGTCGAACGGTGAATTGGGTATCACCTTATCGTGCGGTGAGCAAACTAGGGAAACCTACCAGCGATGGTTTGAAAGTGGAGCGCATCGCTACCTGCTTCGTATTGAAAGTTCAACTCCTGAATTGTATCAGCGAATCCATCCTCAAAATAATCTTCATGGTTTTGATAAACGAATTGAATGCCTTCAGTTATTAAGAGAAACAGGCTACCAGGTGGGAACCGGTGTGATGATCGGATTACCGTTTCAAACAATGGAGCATCTGGCCAACGACCTGTTGTTTATGAAGCAAATTGATATAGATATGGTGGGCATGGGACCATACATCGAGCACGAAGAAACACCGCTGTATCAATTTCGACATACATTGAAAAGTAAGGAAGAGCGCTTTGATTTGGCCTTGAAAATGGTAGCGACCCTTCGATTGGTTATGCCTGATATAAACATTGCAGCGGCAACTGCTTTGCAGGCCATTGATCCGGCTGGTCGGGAAAAGGCGCTGACTGTTGGTGCGAATGTTATCATGCCAAATTTGACACCCTGCGATTTTCGCAAAGGGTATCAATTGTACGAAGGCAAGCCGTGTTTGGATGAAGATGCGGATTTATGTAAAAACTGCCTGGAAGCTCGCATTGAGCTGGCAGGCAGTGAAATTGGGTACGGCGAATGGGGTGATTCACGCCATTTTCAAAATCGTCAGGCAGGAGCTGCTATTGGATAATAACTGCCCTGCTGATCACAACGTCGTCTAACATGCCATCGCACTGGCCCCGCAGGGTGACCATCTGCCCTGAGTCAAGCTTGCTGACCAGCTTAGGATTTTGAGCCACAAAAGCGCTATCCAGGTAGGTGCTCACGCCGAATAATTCATCTTCCAACGTTACGGCAGTTTCATTATTTTCATTTTTAACATCGATGACTTTACCAGTTATTTGAACCACTTTGCCAAGGTATTTTTTGTTGGCCGAGTTTTCATCGTTCGAAAAATCATTGAAAAGATCCGATGCATCCATGACAAATTCAGGCCGTGTTTTAAGCATATCTTTGTGCGGACGCATGAAAGCATACCAGTAAACACCTCCAGCTGCAACCAGCCCAATAACAAACAAGATTAGTGCTATTTTTATGAGCGGCTTCATAGTTACTTTTTATAAGGTTGGTATGTGACGTCAGCTGAAATGTTGATGGTTTTGGCAATCTTTTCCCGCACGATGGATGGAATTTTGATGCCAAATTCAGCGGGCGTTACTTCAAAATCAGCTTTTGCTAAGATTTTGTCATTTTCAGGATGAATCGTTGCCGTTGTCGATACCTTTTTGGTAACACCGTGCAGTGTCAGATTGCCCTCTACAGTCACTTTTTGTGGCTCATTCTTCGATAAATCGACTTTAGAAAAATCCAGAATCTTTCCTTTAAAAACAGCTTTTGGATACTGATCTGAATGAATGTAGTCTTCATTAAAATGTTCTTCCATCAGTGCATTTCTAAACTTGAACGATTTAATCAATGCTGCAAAGTTTATTTCGCCATCCGTTGTTTTAATGAAAGAGGTAACTTGTTCATTTTCTGCATGTACATTCTCCATTGGAGTTGTCGAATCAAAAATGATCTTTCCTGTTTTTGTGAAATAAATTTTTTGTGCAAATGCGCCGGTTGATAGGACTATCGCGAGGATTAATAAAAGATTTTTTTTCATGGTCATACTAATTTTATCCGTTAATAATTTCGTTTTTTATCGAATGAGAAAACCCTGGATATGTTGAACCCAAAGTGAACGCCTCCATTGGTCCAGTCGCCATTGCTGTCACCCCAAATGAATCCACCTTCCGTCATCGCCAGACAGTTTGTAAACATCAATTGGAACACGTGGCCACCTGTTTCTATATTTACTGCAACAGATGCCGCATTGTGATAGTTGATGGTTGAGCGGTTTGACCGGAAGTCGTAAAAATATTCAGCGGACAATGAGACATGGTTGCTAACCTTGATGCGACCACTGAAACCCAGCGCGAACAAATCATTGGCATCCAGCTCTGTTGGTGTCAGGTTCTTGTGAATCAATGTGGGAGAAAGTTGCAAGGTCAGGTTTTCGTTGAACTTACGGGCAATCAGCAATTGATTGACAAACGTCAAGCGCGACGAGAATTTGTTGACCCGGGTTGGATCCGTCCAGTGCGAAGTAAACATTTCGGTCGATCCCATATAGGAGAGGAAGACGGGAATACTGTTATCCGACGTTTGGCGAAACAATTTTACTTTGGCAAATCCATCGTAGGTTTTGTTAATATTGGTCCGTCCGATACCAGCCATCAACCAGTCTTTAATTCCATACTCCAGGCTAAAATGCATGGATGCCTGGTCCAGTCCGTAAAGGTTGTACAAACCGCCGTTCAATTCACCAAAACGGTGTTCAATTCTCAGGTCGAGATGGTTGGCGCTCATTTGCTCAACCGAATGCCCGTTAATCACACGGGATGTTTTGAAGGCAGCTGTTTCATAAGTTCGTCCAACTTTTGTTTCTGCATTGAGCAGATCGTCGATGTTTTGTCCAAAAGAGAAATAAGGGATCAATGTGATCAAAACCAAAAATAACTTCTTCATGTATCTTATTTTTAATCGTTAAGTGCACCTCTGTTTATCCAGGCTGTTATTTTGTTGATGGAGCAATCATCTAACTTTGACGCTCCCTGGGGCATGCCGATGTAGCCCGGGGAATGATTAATTGCTCCTTCCAGCTGGCCATTATGAACGTATTTGACTAATTCACTGTAAGTTTCCAGGTTGACACCGGACCCTAGTCCGTTAGCGACACTTTTGCCATGGCAACTTAAACAGCGTGATTGGAGAATGGGCATAACTGATTGAGATAAGGTAACTTTGGTTGTATCACAATTTGAGTTGGTGCTGCTATCAATGTTCGGATATAATCGCTCCTCGTTGTCGTAGTAGCAGCTAGTGAAAAAAGCTGTAAAAAACAGTATGGTAGTAAGTTGATAGATTCGTTTCATCCTCTTTATCATTTAATCGTTTTGACTTCCGTTGTTAATCCAGTTTTCAATTTGAGCAATTTCGCAAGATGATAATGGTGATGATGGAGGCATCTGTGGTTTCCCGTTGAGACCATTGATTACATCGGAAAGCAGGCCATTATCGGCAATGGTTTTTACGTCCGAGTAGTTATCCAAAACAATTCCCAGGTGAGCCGACGAGCCCGTGTGGCATCCGCGGCAGTTATTTTCAATAATGGGTGCTATTACGGCAGCAAACGTATAAGCTGAGGTGTCGCACTGATTGGTGCAATCTGTGTTTTGAGCTCCTTCATTAATCCATCGTTTGATGGTGAGTCGTTGTGAATCCGTGAGTGCTGCATTTGGTTTGGGCGGCATTCGTTCGTGGCGCGTCGGATTGGTGATGTTGTATAATGTACTGTTATTCGCATTGCCGGCGTCCACCATATTCCGGTTCATGAGGTGAGCGTAGGAATCCAAAACGACTCCTTCCCGGCTGCTTGCAGCATCATGACAGCCCGATGTGGCACATGAACTTAATAAGATGGGCAACACTTCATTTTGAAAACAGATGGTCGTGTCTTTCAGATTACCCGTTCCAGTACTGGCAGTGCTAGTGGTTGTGTCGGTTATAGCACCGTTGCTGGAACAATTGGTGTTGAGTGCTCCCTGCTCAATCCAAAGACGGATGAGTGTGCGTTGGCTTTCTGGTAATGGGTTGCTGGGGGGCATGGCACCTTCGCCCCATTTCTCGATGATTGCTTTGTAAGCCTTACTTTTCTCGGGTGCTCCCGGGCTAATCGCCTGCATGATTCCATTATAGTTGGAAAAATCATAGCCAGCTTCATTATTTCCTCCACTGTGACAGCCACTGATGGCACAACCGGTTTGAAAAATTGGTAGAATCTTTTCCTGAAAACAGACCTGATCAAACTGGTCAGGACTCGGTGCATCATGCTGGCATGACACACTGATAAATGCCAGAAAAATGGAAGAGAGAATCAATAGTCGCTTCATATTGGGTAGTTCGAATTATTTAGAATTGGTTTAAAAAACGATTTTTGAACCCGAATTAGTATCACAAGAAACAACGAATATTCTTCATGGTTTAGCTGATCGTTAGCAGGATTACAATAATTTGAAATATTTTAAATTTTTTAAGACGATCTTAAGGTTATTTTAAGCTTAATTGAAGGTAAATGGGGCGTTGAAACTTATTTGTAACCAAATTGCAATCAAAATTTAATGGCTTAAAAAAGCGTATTTGATACCGGGCGATGATTTAATTCATGCTGAAGCAACCACTTTTTTCGCCAGATTCCACCGGCATAGCCAACCAACTTATTGTTCGCTCCCACAACTCGATGACAAGGAACAACAATGGCTATCGGATTACGTGAATTGGCGCCTCCAACAGCCCGAACCAGATTTTTATCACCCAACTTGATGGCTAGTTCGCTGTATGTCAATTGTTGACCGTATTCAATCGCTTGCAGGTTTTTCCAAACGTCTTTTTGAAAATTGCTGCCTGAAGGAGTCAACGGAAGATCAAATTGGAATAGTTTGCCGTTGAAATAAGCTTCCAGCTGGGCCCTGACTTCGTTTTTTAAGGATTGATCAATCAGGTCTGTTTCCTGTATTTTTTCAGAAAAAGTCATCCTGGAAATACTGTTGTCATTGAGTTCAGTGACGATGAGCCCAATGGGCGATTGATAGGTAAAGAAGTCAGGCATTTGAAAGTTCAGGTTTTAAATTTGAGGACTATTTATCAACTATTGCCCCGTAAATGATGGCAGTTAAACGGTCGTAAAATTCGTTGTGCCGAAATGGTAGAACCTGTGTCATTCCAACGAAAATCAGGTCTTCTTTGGGATCGATAAAGAATTTGGTGCTGAAATAACCTCCCCATTCGTACGTCCCCGGTGATTTTGAGTTGAGGCCATCTGCTTGTTTAGTCAACAGTCCAAAGCCCAGGCAGAAGGTATCTCCCGGAATTTGGCTCCTGCCGTTGCCATTTCTATTTTGAACGATCAGTTGATCAGAGGTCATCATTTCAATGGTTTTGCGCCCCAAAATCCGGTTGCCGTTGTATTTTCCATTTTCAACCAGCATTTCAACAAAACGGGCGTAATCCATCGCTGTTGATGACAGGCCGGCACCTCCGGCATAATAGCCTCTATCTTCCCATTTTGGGAAATCTACCGTTTCAACAAAGCTATCTTTTTCTTTCATCGTCACACCATTTTCATTTTGTGAATACACCGGAACCAGCCGGTTTTGCTTGTCTTTAGGCAAGTAGAAATAGGTGTCGGTCATCCCGAGGGGATCAAAAATGTGCTTTTTAAAATATTGATTTAGCGGTTCATGAGAAACCACTTCGATGACACGTCCCAGGATGTCCATGTTCAAGCCATACAGGAATTTTTTACCCGGTTGAAAAGCCAACGGAACACTGGCCAGCGTATCAACAAATTCTTCAGTTGTCCATTTCTTTTGCGACGCTCCAACCTTCAGCAAACCTAACTTTTGGTAGATGGCATGCAATTTTCCTTGCGCAAAATCACCGTAGGCGATACCTGACGTATGAGTCAGCAAATTTCTGATGGTGATTGGATGCTGGGTCGGTATAGTTGTAAATGATGAATCTTTTGGGTTGAAATGGTCCAAAACTCCCATGTTTTTATAAGCTGGTATGTAGTTCGACAACGGATCATCAATACCTAATTTCCCTTGTTCGTACAACTGCATGATAGCCACTGTGGTGATGGCTTTTGTCATCGATGCAATTCTGAAAATATCATCTTTTTGATACTTCTTTTCATGTTTAATCGATCGATAGCCGAAGTTTTTGAAATAGGCAATTTTCCCATGCCGGGCAACCAAAAATACACCACCCGGCAACCATCCTTTTTGCATGTAGGTGTTAATCAGCGTATCTGCCATCGCTAATCGTTCGGCTGAAAATCCCGAACTGACCGGTGGTTCAGCCACCAATACTTCCTGATTTTTTTCTTTGTAATTACCACAGGATGAGAGCAGAATAGCAGCGGATAGAAAAACGAAAATTTGTTTTAACATGGTTTGGATGATTTAAATTCCAGGCCCCAAGTTACATAAAATAGGTTAAAGTTGAATATTGGTCGTATGCCAGAAAATAGAGCCACCAATGTTTTTGGCGGCCCTAACACTATTGCGGTATTGCTAAAAGCGATGTCGTTGAACATAGCTGGTATGCAACAAATGGTGCGATTTTTCGCCCAAGGGTTCACCCAGAAAATCCTGGTAAATCTTGAGTACTTCCGGGTTCTCGTGCGATTTGCGTAAAGGCATTCCTTCATCTTCGGCATAAATGGCATCAGCTCGCTTTTGTCTGATTTCTAGGTTGGTAGGGATGGGCTGGCCACCACCACCCAAGCAACCACCAGGACAAGCCATCACCTCGATGAAATGAAAATCGCTTTTGCCATTTTGGACGGCTTCCATCACTTTTTTAGCATTCACCAGTCCATGTGCAACAGCACATTTCAACTCTAGCCCGTCCAGAAAGGCCCATTCTTCCAATGGTTTTTCTATTTTGATTGTTGCCTGTCGAACCCCTTCCATGCCACGCACTGGCTTAATATTGAGATTTTTGAAAGGTACTTCGCGTCCGGTAACCAGCTCGTAGACTGTTCTAAGTGCCGCTTCCATGACGCCGCCAGTAGCTCCGAAAATAACTGCGGCACCACTTGATTCGCCCATTAACCGGTCGAATTTACTGTCAGGTAGCTTTTCGAATTCGATGCCTGCCTGTTTGATCATGATGGCCAGTTCCCGGGTGGTCAACACATAGTCCACGTCGCGATAGCCACTGTCTTGCATCTCCGGCCGTTTGGCTTCAAACTTTTTAGCGGTACATGGCATGATGGACACGGAAACAATATTTTCCGGTTCGATATTGCGGGCCCGGGCGTAGTACGTTTTTGCGATAGCGCCAAACATTTGTTGCGGTGATTTGCAAGTGGACAAGTGGTCCAGGTACTCCGGGTAGATGTGTTCAATGTATTTGATCCAGCCCGGTGAGCAAGATGTTGCCATAGGGAGCTTGACTTGTTCATTTTTTTCAACCATGGTTTTCCGGAGACGTGTAAGTAGTTCGGTACCTTCTTCAATGATCGTCAAATCAGCAGCAAAATCAGTATCCATTACAGAATTGAACCCCAGTCGTCTGAGGGCCGTTACCATTTTACCGGTGACCCGCTCGCCAACGGGCATGCCCAGCTCTTCGCCTAAACCAACACGCACAGCTGGAGCCGTTTGTACAATTACATGTTTTTCCGGGTCTGAGATCGCATCCCACACATCTTCAATGTAGTTGCGCTCGACCAGCGCACCGGTAGGGCAGTGGTTCACACATTGACCACATGTGGTGCAGACGACGTCATTCATCGGTTTTTCAAAAAAGGTCGATATTTTCATTTGATCACCCTTGTAGGCAACGGTGAGCGCGTTGACTCCTTGCAGTTCAGCACAGGTGCGTACACATCGTTGACAACGAATGCACTTGCTGTCGTCTTTGATAATTGATGGTGAAAGTTCATCAATCGTGTAGGCTTTCATGGGGGCCAGACGGAGAAAATCCTGGCTCATAATTTTGTATTCTGAAGCTAAATCCTGCAATTCACAATTTCCGTTTTTATAGCACCGGGTGCAGTCGGCGTTGTGTTCCGAAAGGAGCAACTCAATGATGTGTTTCCGCGAGTTTCGAACTTTTAAACTGTTGGTGAGGATCTCCATTTCCTCTTCGCAAGGTGTTGCACAGGCGGCTGCCAGTCGCTTCTGACCAATCACTTCGACTACACAAACGCGGCAATTACCGGCAATGCATAAATCCTTGTGAAAACAGAGTGTTGGGATAATGATTCCCGCATGGTTGGCTGCATCCAGAATGGTTTTTCCCTTTTCAATTTCCAATTGAATACCATTTATTGTGACACTTATCTTTTTGTTCATGATGTTTTCTTTTGGCGTTAGTAAATCATTTCTTCCTGGAAATTTTCAACGATGGAACTGAACGAATTGGCCACAGATTGACCGAGGCCGCACTTGGCTGTGAGCTTCATCGTTTCCGTTAGCTTGAGTAATTTTTCGAGGTATTGAGCCGGTTTTTCACCGCGCTTCACCGCTTTTATCCCGTTGTGCAATTGTTGGCAGCCCACACGGCAAGGCGTGCATTGCCCGCAACTTTCCTCGCGGAAAAATTCCAGGTAGTTGTCCAGCACGTTGTACATCGATCGCGAACTATTGAAAAGCATCATGGAACCACCGGTGGGCAGGGAGATGCCGGAAAGTTTGCCCCGATAGCCGATGCTGGTGCTTTCAAATCGTTTGCGAGGTACCAAAAAGCCGGATGCTCCACCCACCTGAACAGCTTTGGTGTCGCCATCACCAAATTCGTTGACGAACTCCTGCAGGCTCATGCCCAGTTCCAGCTCATAAATGCCGGGCTTTGGAGTGTCGCCCGATACCGAAAACAGCTTCGACCCGCGTGAATACTGAACACCGAGGTCGTAAAATTTATTGGCTCCATACTTAAAAATGGTATAGGTGTGGGCCAAGGTTTCCACGTTGTTCACCACGGTTGGTTTTTTCAGGTAGCCAACCGAAGTTGGGTAGGGCGGTTTGTTGCGTGGTTCACCTCGTTTGCCTTCCATGGAGTCAAAAAGTGCGGTTTCTTCGCCGCAAATGTAGGCGCCGCTCCCCAGAAAGATTTGGATGGTAAAATCCAGCCCTTTTTGCTTGCAGTAATATTCAAATTCGTTGATGGCCTTCTTCAATTCAGGCACTAAAAATTTGTATTCACCCCGCAAATAGATGTAACCTTTTTTTGAACCAATCACATGACCACAGGTCGCCATTGCCGTGAGCACTTTGTAAGGTACTTTCGTTAAAATTTCACGATCTTTAAATGTTCCCGGCTCACCTTCGTCTGCATTACAAATGACGTATTTTTCATTACCCGGTTCTTCAAGCGTCAGTTTCCATTTCAATCCTGTCGGAAATCCGGCACCCCCACGACCTTTCAGTTCTGAACTCATCAGCTCATTGATCAATTCCTGGGGACTGCGTTGAAGCGTCCGATCGAGTATTTTTTCCCAGTCGTTATCATTTTTAAAAATGAAATCGGCTCGTTTTAGTTGATATGATGGAGCTACCATGATATGTCGTTTTATTTTTTGATGTATTTGGTCAGGATTTCCCGGACTGATTCGGGCGTTAAATCCGTAAAAACGTCATCGTTAATCAGCATGGCTGGCGCTTTGTGGCACCACCCCAGGCAATTCGTTTGCAACAGCGAAAACTTACCGTCAGGCGTTGTTTCTCCCAGGCCAATTTTAAGCATGTCCTGAATGGTCAATAAAATTTGATTTTTACCTTTCATTGAGCAGGTTATGGTTTTGCAAACCCGAATAATGTAGGTTCCCATGTTATGATGCTCTAAAAACGAATAGAAAGTGGCTGTTCCGTAGACATCTGATGCCGGAATGTCCAATTCGCGGGCAATTTCACTCATGGAATATTCTGATAGAAATTTTTCCTGTTCAACTACTCCCTGCAAAATAGGGAGCAGATTCGGGCGTTCTCTTCCATGCTCGTCAGCCAGATTTTTAATTAAATCCTGAATTGCACTCATGTAATAAGTCGTTATTGTTTTTGTTTAATTTTATAAAATAGATAGTTGTTTGAAATGCGCGCCTAATTAAAGACAGGATCGATGATAAACAAAAAATTGACTTCTGTTTTGAAAGAATCATTTGTTCAATTACATGTAAATTTAATCAAGCTATTATTCATTCGCTAAAGACTTTTGTCAGGAAAGGGCATTTGCAGCCTGTTTTTCAGCATGGAATGTTAATTGTTAGCTGGACTAATTCCAAATAACTGGCCCTTAGTCAATTCATGCTGTTAGGAAATATTTTGAATTTCTTTACATACATTCCTGCTTGTATCTGATTGTGTATGTTATTTTTGTGCTGAAAATGAACGACTATGTCTTTTGAAATTGAACGCAAGTTTCTTGTCAATGAACGCTTACTTCCTGAGGCGGATTCAAAAATTCCAATGGTTCAGGCTTATTTACAGGCCGATCCTGACCGTACTGTTCGGGTGCGGATTGCCGGAGAAAAGGCCTATTTGACCATCAAAGGTCGATTGGTGGGGATTGTGCGCCCGGAATTTGAATATGAAATACCGGTGACGGAAGCCCACGAGATGATGAAAATGGCCGTTTGGTATCCGGTGCAGAAAATTCGTCACCTGATTTACCAGGATGGAAAGAAATGGGAAGTTGATTTTTTCGAAGCTTTAAATGACGGCCTTGTTTTGGCTGAGATTGAGCTGGAGTATGAAGATGAGGAAGTTAGCCTGCCGCCCTGGATCATTAGTGAAGTGACAGGGGATATTCACTATCATAATTCGTACCTGGCACAATTTCCGTTCAGCGGTTGGAAGTAGTGCTGTGGCTTGATTTTTGCTTGTGGAGCACAAGATTTCAACTAAAAATTCGTTTCCATATTAAGCCAGATAAACCAATTAATTCATGATTAACAGATTATCGTCATTTCTATTTCTATTTTTTTTCTTGATTAGTTTTTCTGTTCGTTCTGAAAATGTTTCCAAAAAGAAGAAGGAAGCACAGGTCGACTCGGTTCAGATTTCGGTCAATTACTTAAATTACTTTTTGAATAAAAATAATAACTGGGTTCCGCAAGACCCCGAGTTGGAGAAGGATTTGAAAGGATTGGTTCATTTTGTGGAAGATGATAAAATTGACACGATCTTGCATAAAATTCGCCGGTTTAGGACGTACAACGACAGCCTGTTCTTTTACCGGCCTGCTGATCATGTGAGCGATAGCTTGAACGTAAAAGGGTATGTCAGTCATGCCAAAGTGAAGGAAAAAATGGGGCAAATTGATCGGGCTGTTCGTAACAGCATTGTTCGCAACCAAATTGCCGTGCCTGAAACCTTACTGGAAAACCTGGACAAGAAAGTACATCTACTGGGTAAAAACGAAGCTGGAAAGTTAGTTCGGGATTCATTGGTCATTTTGCCGGATAGTTTGCAACACACGGATTTCGTGCCGGATTCAGTCGTCAATAGCCCAGCAGATTTTAGGCGTCTGCAACACATGGACAGCATGAAAAATGCGTTGTTGGAAAACGCTCGTATTCAATACAATAACAATATTCTGAATTACTATATTGATTCGGTGACTGAAGCTTATCGCGATCAATACGTTAGCGATTACATTAAAAATGTGCAACAGCATTATCTCGATTCAATTCGGACCCGAAATCATGATCTGTTGGTCGAGCATAACAATGCAGTCATTCGATCCGTCAATGATTCAATCTCGCGGATGATTGACGTTTTAACCAATTATGCCGGAAAAGATTCGGTTGAAGTTTGGGTGAAGAACAGCGACAATGACTCCACGCGTGTGTGGCTACGGAATAATCACACACGATTCACCCGCATGTTTTTAAAGAATGAGCAAAACGATTCATTGGGAATTCGCATTCACAATACATCAAAACATGCCATGCAAATTTATATTGACGATGCGGTTACCTTAAAACGTTTTACGGAACAAAAAACGAAGTCATACAATTTCAACCAGTTCCAGCCTGATATAAGTTTGCGATCAATCGATACCCGCTACAAGGTGGTGACGCCTTGGAAAATGGGCGGAGATGGCACGTTTGGCTTCACCCAAACAGCACTGAGCAATTGGAAAAAAGGAGGGAAGAGTGCCTTTTCAACTCTGCTGGTATTAAAAGGGTTTGCCAACTATTCGTACAATAAAGTGAAGTGGGAAAATTCCCTCGAGATTCGCAATGGATGGATGGATCCGGCTGACGATAAAGTTCAGAAGAACGACGACAAATTTGAATTCATTTCGCGATATGGAGTAAGCGCCTTTAAAAAGTGGTACTACAGTGCCGAGCTTGATTTTCAAACCCAATTGTTTGCCGGCTACAATTATCCGGACCGAGAGAATAAAATTTCCGCTTTTTTGTCTCCATCTAAAACATTGTGGAAGTTTGGATTGGATTACAAGCCGAACAAAAACTTTTCGCTGTTCCTGTCGCCATTCACTTCAAAAACGGTGTATGTGAGAGATACGGTTCATGTTGATCCGGCTGACTACGGAATTCCCAAAGGGAAAAAGCGTTTTTGGGAACCTGGTATGAATGCTGATGTAACGTATAAAAAGGATATTAATGATGATATTGCCTATGAAATGAAGTACAGGATGTTCCTGAACTACAGTGCTCCATTTTCTAAATTTGATGTTGATTGGGAAAACAATGTGGTGATGCGACTCAATGATTTTATGAATGTCCGCATGATGTTGCACTTATTGTACGACGATAATGTCAAATTCCCAACCGGCCGTAAAGATGCCAATGGGAAAGATATTTTGGAGCCCAAGTGGCAAATGAAAGAATTTATTACCATTGGCTTTTCTTATAATTTAAATAAGCGTATTTTTCGACGTGAGAAAATCAATTGATTAAGCATGAAAGATTTTAAAAAATATTTCCACCTGTCAGCAGATCCAAAGGATGTGTACAATGCCTTGACAAACAAGTTGATGCTTGAAATTTGGACGGGGGAAGATGCTGTTATGGAGGAAGAAGCAGGTACCGAATTCTCGTTGTGGGACGGCAGTATTTGCGGCAAGAATCTCGAGTTTGTCAAGGATCATAAATTGGTGCAGGAATGGTACTTTGGCGAGCGGAATGAGCCATCAATTGTTACGATTAAACTTTTTAATGACAAGGGGGGAACAAGTATGGAAGTTCGCCACACCAACATTCCCGATGAAGCCTATGACAACATTGTGGATGGCTGGCAGGAAGATTACTTCGATGCGCTGAACCAATTGTTTGAAGAGTAGTTTCCCTCAAATCGTATTAATAATTGGGTTTGAAATTGCTACACCATCTTTATTGATTCGGTATTTAATCACCACTAATGGACAATCATTAACGTGAATCATGATGATGACCCAACCGGTATTCGGATTGATCAGCATCGTGGTTGTCCCGGATAGTTTTCCACATCTACTGTCGCACGAGCCTTCCCAGTGAACTAGTCGGGCACCTTCAGCTTCCAGAATTTTGTCCAGTCCTTTTCCTGCCAGGCTATTAATACGGTCACCACTAAATTTGTTCCCGACCAGTTTGGGAAATATCTCACCACCAATAACGTTGAACAGGTTTTTAACAAGTTCATCTGGCAGTTCCTGGCCGCCAAAAATGGAGCTCGCCAAAGCTTTTAACGCACCCATAGCCAGATGTCCACCCAGTCCAACACCAGGGAAGGCTTCCAGAGGAGCAAAAATGACGGCAACCCCGATGCGACCAATCAAATCGGTTACAATGGTATTTGTGTTATTTGCAAGAATAACGGCTTTCGTTTTACAACTGCACCCTTCAGTGGTGTATAGGTCCTGGAACAATCTGCGGAAGACAATCTGTGCCTGAAATTTCAACTGATCGTTGGATGGATCAACGGGCTCATCTAATGTGGGAGCCGGTTTGACTTTATTGCGTTCCCGTTCTCTGCGCTCCTGTTCTTCACGGGCATTTTGGGCATCGGCCAATTGTTGGGCACGCCTGCGTCTTAGATTTTCAGCTTGTTCATTTTCAGCTTGTTCTTGTTCGCGCAAGCGTTTAATTTCATCATCTGTGTTGTCGATTTTGTTTCCCAGATGATCAGCTTCAGCTTGTTGGTCATCAGCCTGGTCACGCAGCTGATCTTCCAGCTGTTTTTTTGTTTCGAGCAGGTGATTGAAATTGCCCCAGAAATGAGCCCATGAGGTACTGTCAGTCGGGCAGTCTTTCATCATGCCGATAATCTCATCTTCAAACCGGCAATCATTCGGGTGATTATGACACCATTGCAAAAGCGGGTGCAGGAGCGTGCGAATCTGACGGCAAAGATCATCCATCGCCACCTGTGTTGCAGCATATTCATCGCCTTTTTGAGCTGCATTTTTCGCTTTTTGCAGCTCTTCGTTTAAACGGTCACAGTCTTTTTGAGCTGCTGCAATGGCGTCTGGTAGTTCTTTCAGGCGTTTGAGGGTATTCACATATTGTGGCCTCAAGGCGTGTAAACGCTTTTGAATCGCATGTGCTTGTTCTGAAATATCCAGGTTTGAATTTTCGTCACCAACATATCCAAACCAATAACGGCCATCCGAATGGTAGCCATGTCCGCCTATCCAGCCATTATCATGGTACAATTGGTCCATTTCATTCAATGCTTCATCCTGCAGTTTCTTCAGGTCGTCCCGTTTCTTTTCCAAATCTGCTTGTTCTTTTTTCAGGTTTTTCAACCTGGCCTGGCAAGCTTTTAATCTTGCCCGGGCATCTGCCACGGCTTGTTTTAAAAGTGTGGTATCCGTGGTGCTGGGGAGTTGTCCTTTCAGGTTTCGCATTGAATCAAGCAAGTCATTGATATTGGAGCGATAAGCCCCTGGGACACCGTCAAGAACCTCGTCGATTTTCTCCAATTGATTCGCCAACTCGTTCTTGTGGTTTTGCTCGGCGATGGCTTCCCGTTGTGCCCGGCGCAATCGATCCAGTTCGTCCGCCTTGTCATTAATGTGGTCATGCGTTTGGCGCGCCCGGTGTCGTGCCCGGTCAATGGCATCCTGGGAAATCGTGGCTACAATTCCGGATGGCAATGTGTTGTCGAGCGAAGTAGATCCGATTTGAATATCGCTGTAAAAATAGGATTCAGATGTTGCATTTGACTGGTTGACGGCCTTGGCACGGATCACATAAAAACCGTTGGGGATTTCGGATGATGGCCAGGTCAACTTAGTGGCTGTTTCAGGAGCAGGAATGGATTGCCAACCGGAATCCAGTACGTTTTTGTAGGAATAACGAATTCCTGCTAACGTTTCATTCGTGTGAAGTTGAAGGTGAACCTGAAAACTGGAGTCGGTTTGTTGGACAGGAAGTTCCAGCAAGCGAATATTCGCTTTGCTAATCTGCTCTGTTTCAGTTATCGGCAAAGTCTCGTTTTCGGCATTTGGATCGAATGGCTGACCGCCTAATTTTTTACAAAAATCTGGTGAAAGCAAGTAGCTGCGGCCATAGATTCTGCAATCACATAAAATAGGGGGTGTTTCAGACAGTGTTTCGGTTTCTCCGGGTGGATCAATGGCGACAGTAATCGAGAAATTTCCCCGAATGTAGGCGCGGATATCGGCAGTTTCACGATAAATACCTTCGTTGGAAGCAGTTGCAGGATCGATTGTGCGCTCTTGTTCATTGCCTCCCTCAATGGAGATATTAGCTGGGCTTTGGTTGGAAATTCGAAGTGGTACCGGAGTTCGAAGCCGTTCTAAACCAGATACTTTAATATGTAATTTTGTTGATTCCCCTTTCATTAAACTCATTTTGTCAACGCTCAATTCGAGATTCAGCAGGTTTGTTTTAAGCATGGTGGTTGTTTCGTTTTCCTGCAGCTTAATGGTGTTTGGACCATTGAATTCAACGGGGACATCAAACATCAGTTCATGGTTGGATTCAGCCAGTATGGGCAGATTTTCCCCGTTCAGCGCTACGGAACTGGTTGTCAGGGAACCGTCGAAAACACCTTTAATTTGTGCCGGTGATCCGGTAACAATGTAGGTTTGAATATGGTAGCCTGTCTGCAGCATTTGTTGGCGGGGAACTGTTTGAACAATCGGGATGGATTTATTTCCTATTTCCTTTCCCCGTTCGTCGTTTAAAGAAAGAAACAGCCGATTTGTGGGTGGCACTTTGAATGTCATTTTTCCGTTCCTCACGGGCCAACGTTTTGTCAGCAATTGTACCGAATAGCCGTTAAGCTGGCTTTTGTTTTTAGTCAACTGATGGTCATTTTTTCCTGCTGAAATAATATTGATGGTTCCTGAAACCTGGTCTCCTTCAATTATTTGGGATGGCAAGGTGATCGAAACTGTTCCTTTGGAGGTGGTAAAAGTCAATTGAGTTGGCTCGTTTGGATGCTTTTTATCGTTTATTGATTCAGCAAAAACGGAAGAAATCAGGAATGAAAGGCACAGTAATATAGCCAGCTTCGTCAGGTTGTTTCTCAGGTGTATGGTCTTCATCTTTGTTAGGTTTTAAGTTCTTGCAAGGGTTTTCGATGCCAAAATAAGTTGGCGTCTCAAAATGGTGACTGAGAAAATCTGAAGTTTTAAAGGCTATTCAGCTTTTTAGTTGACCTGAAATTAAAGGTACGGTAATTCGATTCAAATGTCCATACTGATGAGCTTATTTAGAATAGCAAGATGATGGATGTGTAACAATTCTGCATCATTTGCAAAAAGCGATTTTTCATTTTTGTCGACCATGACGTTTTTTACAGAATGCACTTTCCTACAACTAGTTATTACAGATTTCCTTGCCAAACAGCTATAATTTTAAGGAAAAAAGAGATTGTACAGCCGGTATTAGGTCTGCTTTTTGCGTATAAAAAGAGGAACATTTAAATGACGTGTTATGAACGTAAAAAGTGATTTTTTCAGTACGCCCAATTTGGAGGCTCAATATAATTCGGAACATTCGATACTCATTGCAAAATTGACGGATCGGTGTGGGAATTTGATGGAAACCGATACGAAAAAGGAAGAGCAACAAATTTCGGAAATCATCGATGAGAAGAAGCCCCACAGTTTATTGGCCGATCTTTCAGCCTGTAGCTATTACACAACAGGAGAGCACATTCGCTGGTATGAGAATACCCTTTTTAACCATTTTAAGGATATGCATGTCCGGAAGATCTCCATCGTGGTTCCCGGTAATCTTTTTGTTCAGGCCTCGATTGAAGCTGCACGCACATCAATGGAGAATCCGTATTCCGACGTTCAGTATTTTCGCGATAAAGAACAAGCTTTCAATTGGCTGAACCTTTGATCTGACCTGATTCCTGACGTTGTAAAACAGCCACAAGTGTGGACAGGTTTGCGCAACTTTTTGGGAAGGTACATATCGTTGGTTGAGCAAAACAGATGATGCTTTTTGATTATTTAACGAATGAACCGGATTTTGGGCAGATAGTTAACGTCATTTCCATTGGTAATTTTAATTGTATTGACAATTACCAGGATAAGATTGTACGAATATAGAAATCCAAAAATTGCGTAAATGATCACCGGATTCCCAACCAATGATGGTGAAATATCGCCAGCATGTTGAATCCGATAGTAAGTTCTTCCCAGGAAGAACAGGTATGTACCTAAAACCAAAATGGCCCAGGATAATTGGAAATTAATCACGTCTTTTCCAACTTGATTGATTCGTTTGATTTTACCTTTTTTTGAGATCCACAAAATCAACGGCAATAATACACCTAGAAGCGGAAACAAAATAAATCCAAGTGCTGAAAGGCTTACAGCAGCTAAAAAACCAGTGTCTTCCTGAACGGCCCAATCGGTTAAATCATCTGGCGTTGCATTTAGCGCTTCAGCCAGTCTATTCAGTGTATCTCCACGAGGGGCCGTTTTTCCATTCTCAATCCGTTGAATGGTGCGCAGACTCAGTCCGGTGTTTTCAGCCAGTAATTCTTGTGAAATTCCTTTTCGATTTCGTAGTTCTTTTATTCGTTTGGCTAACTCTGGATTTGTCATTTTTTAATCATTTTGATTTCCGAGTAAAAGTAGGTTGTATAGGTCATATTGATTGCGTCTTTCCTGCGTCACTTTTACGTCAACTGTGTCGTCGGTTATTTGGTCCTCTCATTTCTTGATCAATTGTCCGGTTTGTCGTTGATCACCTGAACAAATCGTATAGAAATAACTACCGCTGTCGAGCTGCTGCAAATTTAGTTTGGTTGAGTTTTTCTTTTCGAATACCAATTCGCCCTGCAGGTTGAAAAGTTTGAAAGAAAATTGATTGCCGACACCTGTAATGTTGAGATTGTTGATGACCGGATTGGGATATACCCGGAATTTTTCTATTCCCATTTTAGGTGTGTTGGTAGTCGCTTGACTGGAATAATAATAAATGGCTTTTTTACTGTAAGTATCCATCCAATTTTTGGTTGCATTGTTCCATTCATAGCCAAAATCAGTGGTTCTTTCATTTACGTCATTGTATTCGTATTCAAATTTCCAACCGCCGTCCCACTGGCTTGAACTAGTGTTCCAGTTACGGAAGCTATACATTATTTTGTTTCCGCCGGAGTCATATGCGTAGCTAACTTTTGTAACGGCCACCCATTGTCCGGATGAGGTGTCCCAGTTGTAACTAATATTCAAGGTGTCATTTCCGTTCGCGTCATATTTGTATTCCGATCTCCCCATATCAACCCATTGACTGTAAGGGGAATTCCAAAAAGCTATTTTCATCAGCCTCATATTTCCGTTTGCATCATATCCATATTCTTCTTTTTGGCTTGACACCCATTGGCTAGTGGCTGCATCCCAGGAATCATATTGAGCCAGTACCTTATTTCCTTGATCATCATATTTGAGGGCTTTTGTTTTGCTATAATTTACCCAGTCTTGGGAAGTTTCATCCCATTTGTATTCAATTGTTGGTGTTGATTTTCCAGAAGAATCAAGTTCGTATACTGTATTCCAGGCATTTATCCATTCGTTGGCAGCGGAGCTCCAGTTACTGGTTATTACATTTTTTAATTCGTTTTGAGGGCTGTACGTATATTCTTGTTTGGTATTGCCTGTCCATGATTTTGTTGTGCCATCCCATGTGGATGATTCAAATAGTGCGATACGCCCGTCATCATTGAACTCATATTTGTATTTCCAATCAAACACCCATTGGCCATTTGTAGGGTTCCGGTTAAACCAAACCGCACTATCAAATCTTGACTGTGTGTCAAGATTAGTCCTTGCTAGTGCTTTTGGGGTGATCAATTGCCTGGATTGAAAATTTTGTTCCTGCGGATGTTCTGTAAGTTGGGGTTTAAACAAGTTTGGGTTTGATTTAACCATTACTTTTTGCCCAAAACTGATTGTGGTTGATAATATAATTATTCCCAGAAGCGTAATTTTATGTATCATGAGTTTAGATTTGATTTTAATTCAAATTAGAAATCCACGTTCTCTGAACGTGGTCAGAGACGTTCTACGGGTTTGCCTGTTGATCGACCCATCCTTATCTTTTCAAAGTTGTCCCCACAACAAAGAAAGGATAAAAGAAGATGAGTCGATTCAAAAAATTATCGGATGCGATCTGGCACTGCATGTACCATATCGTTTGGACACCTAAATATAGGTATAGGATATTGAAAGGAGAAATCAAAGTTGAAGTGGAGCATTGCATCAAGGCTTTTTCGGAGCAGAAAGGATGTATCATAGAAGAATTGAACGTTCAGGAAGATCACGTACATCTAGTGTTGCTTATTCCTCCGAAGGTCTCTGTTTCGAATATGGTTGGGATTTTGAAAGGCCGGACAGCCATTCGGTTGTTCAACAAATATAAGAGTTTGAAGAACCGCCCCTATTGGGGCAATCATTTCTGGTCAAAAGGCTACTGTGTCGATACAGTTGGATTGGATGCCGAAATGATCAAAAGGTACGTGAAGTATCAAGAAAATAAAGATAAACGAGAAGAAGATAAATAATCATTAACCTGTGGGGACAACAACTTTTACCTTCTTTGAGGGTAAAAGCAAATTACCCCTTCGAGGGGTTATCTCAAAGCCACATCCTTTGGGTGTGGATTTTTACTCGAAATATAATTTGTGTAATCACCCACAATTCAATGGATGGCTGAAGCTACCTTGGGGATTTTTTTTGGTGAAAGAAAATCTGTTTTTTATTCTAACAGGGTAGAGTCAATTTTATCACAGAATTATCGATTCTGCGATTTATAAAAATTTATGTTATTAAGTGTTATTTTTTGATAAATTATCAGAAGTTCAATAAAGATGATCTAAATGGGGATTCAAATTTATCTGCTACGTAATTGTCAACTGGGTATGGAGCTCTTAAAACGTACCAACCGGGGACTTTTTTCGGTCAATGTTAATGCCCATTCTCGGATTCGTCAAAAAGTCGTATTCTTATTTATAACTTATTCTTATTCAAACTCTATTTTTGTAATTAACCATCCGGGAAGGAAGATGCTGGTAACAGGATTAGAGTGACACCGGATAGCTAATTTAATTAAATCAATCATAAATGAGTCGAAAACATACCTTGTCGGGTGGAATAAGTTTATTGTTATTTGTGTTGTTGGGAGTAGGAAGTATCGACGCACAAACGCTCAAGCTGCGTTTTGATCCCGGGACGAATGATTTAAACTCAAACACCGTGGCTGACGCTTCAGGAAATGGCCATGATGGAGCATTGCTGAATGGCGCACAAATTGCCTCGTTTGACAACACAAAAGTCATCGATTTGGGGGCAACCAATGGCTACATTGACCTGGGCCCGGATTTTGGAAATGCGGTCAGTGAGCTGAACGATTATTCTGTTTATTGTAAACTTTATATTCCCACGACGTCCAGAATCACCGGTTATGGGAATTTTGTCTGGACTTTCTCCAATTCAAACAACATTGCGACAGATTCGAATGGCTGTCTCTTTTTTAGCGCCAATATATGTCGATATGCCATTTCTCCCACCAAATGGGATGAAGAATCCGGTGTTCAAACCGGATCAGCGCTTCAGAAGGGGAGTTGGCAAACCGTGACCTATGTACAAAAAAATGGAACAGGCTACCTCTACCTGAACGGTGTTTTAGCTGCGAGTGGAGCAATTGCCATGACACCGTCCCAGCTTGGCAAAACAGCCTATAATTACTTGGGGCGTTCGTGTTATTCCGGCGATGACTATTTGGCAAATGCCAAGTTTGCTGACTTCCGGGTTTACGATGGAGCGCTAAGTGTCGGTCAGGTAGAGCATTTATCGGGGATGAAAAGTAGTTCAGTATCAGCTGATTTGATGGCTGGTTTCAATTTTGATTCAACTTCCGATAGTCAGGGAAATTACACCGGATCACTCCGAAACGGAGCTGAATTGGTGAAGCATGGGGACCAGTCGGTATTGAGCCTGGGCAGTCAGGATGGGTATTTCGATTTTAGTCCTTCTTTTGGAAACTTAATTTCAACCCTGGACAGTTTCTCAATTTCGACCAATCTATACATTCCGGAAAGTTCAGATATCAGACAGGCCGGGAATTTTATCTGGACATTCGCGAATTCGGATGATATGTTATCGGCGAAAAATGGGAATATGTTTCTCACAGCAACCAACACAAGATACGCAATCTCAAAAACCGGCTATCAGTCTGAATCGACAGTCAATGCCCAAACACCGATGATTAAGGGGCGGTGGGTTAATGTTACTTACAGCCAGTTAGACCAAAAAGGTTATCTATTTGTTGATGGTGAATTAAAAGCTTCGGGCGACATTTCGATTGCTCCGAAGACGCTGGGATCAACCTCTTACAATTATCTGGGACGCTCTTGTTACAATGCCGATAATTACCTGGAAAATGCCATGTACAGTGGCTTTTGGTTGTACCAGGGAGCCATTGATAAAGCAGAAATTGGTCGGTTGAGCGCGGGACTTGACGGACTGAACCAAACACTTGACAGCGCTGTAGTTGCTGACGCTCTGGATGGCGTGACGATTCCAACCCAAGATTCTATTCGATCTAAAATACCATTGCCAAATACCACCGGAGATGGCATTTCAATAGCTTGGGCGAGCTCGAACGAATCTGTGGTCACTGCAGATGGTACGATCTACAGGCCTGCATATGGGCAGGAGGCTGTGAAAGTTACCTTGACAGCGACCTTGACGAAAAATAACTATTCAGCTTCAAAAGACATTGAAATAACCGTGCTTCCAGCATATTCGGATGACGAAAGTACGACGATTGACCTTTCGAAACTGGCGATTGGCGGGAATACTTCGAATGCACGATCACAGTTGAATTTGCCCTATCAAACGACTGAGGGTTCCCGAATCACGTGGTCGTCTGATGCTTCTGACTGGATCAATTCGGTTGGACGTATTCTGAAGTTATCTCCGACAGGACAAGGCAAAAAGCAAATCACTCTGACGGCGACTGCTACCAAGGGAGATGTGACGAAAACGAAAGACTTTACCATTTATATTGCTGAAAAAGAAGACCGGGCAGCCTACTTGTTTGCCTACTTCACCGGAAATGCGCCATCAGAGGAGCAGATTCATTTCGCGCTCAGCAATGATGGTTTCAACTATATCCCATTGAACAATGGAAATGCGGTAATTAACTCAGCCGATATTGCCTTGAAAAAGTCAGTTCGTGATCCTCATATTTTGCGTTGCGAAGATGGAAAAACATTTTACATGGTGGCCACCGACATGCGTTCCAGTGAGGGCTGGAGTAGCAACCGGGGAATTGTTATGCTGAAATCGACTGACCTGGTTCATTGGACCAGCGCGACGGTAAATTTTCCAACTAAATGGGCTGACCAATGGGGAAATGTCATTCGGGTGTGGGCGCCACAAACCATATTCGACCCGGCGGCCGGGAAATACATGGTGTATTTTTCATTGTTGACAAGTGACGGGAAAGTACCATACGACAAAATATTCTATTGCTATGCCAATGCTGATTTTACTGATTTAGAAGGGGAACCACGGTTCCTTTTCGATCGTGGATCGGCAACAATTGATGGCGATATTGTATTTAGCGGCGCTGACAACAGGTATCATCTGTTCTTCAAAAATGAAGGTGTGGGCGGAATTAGCGAGGTGACTTCAAAAACGTTGACCCCGCAAAATGGGCTGCCAGGTGGATCTCAGTGGAGTGTGCCGTTGGATAATGTGGATCAAACGGACGAGGCTGTTGAAGGAGCAGGCGTTTTTAGACTGATCAACAAGGATGAATGGGTATTGATGTATGATTGCTACGGAGCAGGACACTACCAGTTTTGCAAGTCGCCGGAGCTAAAATCGTTCAACTATGTGATGAACAACTACAATATGAATGCACGTCATGGTACAACGATTTCGATTACGAAAGAAGAGGAGGCGAGGTTGATCAAAGCATTTCCGTCGACCGCTCTGGATAAATTATTAATTGGAGCACGCAACAACAATATTCGGGATGAAGGAATCAAAATTGACGAGGCAACTAAAAAACTAAGTATTCCGGTTTTGTATGGCGCTGATTTATCGTCATTCGATCCTGAATTTTATGCCACTCCAGGAGCAGTGATTAGCCCTGAAGGCGCACAGGACTTTTCAACTGGTCCGGTGTCTTATTCATTCACATTGAATAACCAAACAACGACCTTTGAAGTAAGTGCTGAAATACAAGCGAACCCTGTCATTACCGGTTTTCACGCGGATCCGGAAGTGTTGTATTCGAAGAAAACAGGCTTGTTTTACATCTATCCAACAACGGATGGGTACCCCGGGTGGGGCGGCTATTCGTTTGATGTTTTCTCATCCCCTGATTTGGTCAACTGGACGAATGAAGGAACGATCTTGGATTTGAGTACCAACCAGGTATCGTGGGCAACAGGAAATGCCTGGGCTCCCTGTATCGAAGAAAAAGAAGTCGCTGATAACCAGTATCGCTATTATTTCTATTTCAGTGGTGAAAGTGGCAGTGGTAAAAAAATTGGAGTCGCTGTTTCTGATTCGCCAACCGGTCCGTTTGTTGATTCTGGTCAGCCAATGATTAGCTCCAATCCAAGTGGAGTAGGAGGCCAAATTATCGATGGTGATGTTTTTACCGATCCTGTTTCAGACAAGAGCTATTTTTACTGGGGAAATGGCTATATGGCCGTTGCAGAACTAAATGATAACATGACCTCAATTAAGGATGGTACCACCAAGATCCTTACACCGCATGGTGGATCGTTGAGCACCTATGCTTACCGCGAAGGTTCGTATGTTTTTTATCGAAAGGGAACCTACTATTTCATGTGGTCAGTCGACGACACAGGCTCTCCAAACTATCATGTGGCCTATGGCACCTCAGATTCACCAACAGGGCCAATTCACGTGGCTGGCAATCCAATTGTGACGATGCAGGATCCTGCCAATGGTATATACGGCCCCGGACATAATTCCATCCTGCAAATTCCCGGCAAAGACGAATGGTACATCGTTTATCACCGCATTAACAAAAACTACCTGAATAATGGCCCCGGCTATCATCGCGAGGTTTGTATTGACCGGCTTCAATTTAACGACGACGGAACCATACAAACTATAGTGCCTACCAATCGTGGAATCGAGCCGGTAAACGTGAAAAGTGGTACTAGTACGGGCACGTCGGAGCTTATTTTTAAACCGGAGGCTCATCATGGAAAGGTTGTCAAATCGGAATATTACAACCTTGCTGGGCAGCAGGTTTCACTGAATAAAATTCGTGCTCCGGGTATCGGTGGTGTTTTTATCGTTGTCAACCATTTTCAGGATGGGAGCATCGAGTCTAAAAAAATCGTTTTACTCCAAGGCCGCTAAATTCACCACTTTCTGAGACCTTCGTTATTCCACCTCCGACCTATTTTTTGTGTTATCCCCGCTTTTTTAAATTTTCTATTCGATCCTGTATTGGGCAATAATAAAGGCCCTCAAAAATGAGAGCCTTGATATCTTGAATTTCTTCAGTTTCTTAGAATCTTTTTTCCTTGATTCTTGCTTTCTTACCGGTACGTTCACGTTGGTAGAAGATGCGGCTACGACGCACACTACCTGTTTTGTTGATCACGATTCCTTCGATAAAAGGAGAAGTCATTGGGAAGATACGTTCAACACCAGTGTTTCCTGACATTTTACGTACGGTAAATGTTTTGTTCGTTCCTGCACCTTTCACCTGAATCACTACGCCACGGAAATCCTGGACACGCTCCTTGTTTCCCTCTTTAATTTTGTAATGAACAGTGATGGTGTCTCCAGCGCTAAATTTTGGAAGGTTATTTTCAACCTCAAAAGCTTTTTCCGCT
>Ga0102953_1000393_pt1 | contig 30779 bp, 16 predicted proteins | sample SalPon2A_C_D2_MG_FD_78509 | JGI IMG/M metagenome (GOLD analysis project Ga0102953, IMG submission 78509) | Soil microbial communities from South San Francisco under conditions of wetland restoration - Salt Pond MetaG R2A_C_D2_MG | ecosystem: Environmental > Terrestrial > Soil > Wetlands | place... | reverse complement strand
TGCTCTTCCTCGCGGCGATCGCCGCCTACATCCTGATCGTGGGGCAGAACTGGGGCATCTACGCCGCGGCGGTGATGATCGGGGCGTACCGCAAGGCCCACCGCGGAGCGGGCCCCGCCGCTGCCGCGGGGAGGGCGCGCCCCCCGAGAGGGCGTGGGAATGGTGCGCCCGACAGGATTCGAACCTGTGACCTTGGGCTTAGGAGTCCCCTGCTCTATCCAGCTGAGCTACGGGCGCGCGAGGCGGTGCGCCGGCCCGAGCGGACCGCTCGATGCCATGCCGGCCGCGTTCGGCATTCTACGACGCCGGGGAGGGGGAGGGCAACGCGCCGGCGCGGCTCCGCCGAGGCGCTCACAGGGCCGGGATCAGCGCCGCCAGATCGCTCCTGAGGGCGCCGGTGAGGGTGTGCACGGCGTCGACGGCGGCGTGCTGGTCGATGGCGCGGATGAGCGCCTCGAAGTCGGCGCGGGCGGCACGAGCGCGGTCCGGGTAGAGGCGCGCCAGGTCGTTGGCGTTGTCGAGGTCCGCCAGCCCGCTGCGCGCTGCGTCGCGGGCGGCCGTCAGGCTCGCCCCCGGCTGCGGGGTCGCGCCCGGCTGCTTGCCGGCGGCACGGGTGTACTCCAGGTCGACCACGTCCAGGGTCCCCTGCGCCTGCTGCACGGCGTAGATCGCGGGGGTGAGCTCCGAAGACAGCGACGGCGTGGGCGCGGTGCCGCGCCCCAGCAGGAACGCGAGCGGGAAGACCACGACGGCGGTGATGAGCGCCGCCAGGTAGGCGGGGAAGTCGCGGTGCCGACGGTAGAGCATGGTCTCCTCCTCAACCCTCCCTGATCACCAGCGCGACGGAGCTCTCCAGCCGGAAGGCGTTCCCCAGGAAGGTCCGCAGCGCGTCGGGATCGCTCAGGTGGCCGCAGTCGATGAGCCGCCGCGGCGTGACGGCATGCACCTGCGGGGCGCGTTCGCCTTCCAGGCGCGGCTCGAGCCCCGCCATGACCTCGTTCGGCGCGCCGGCGACGGCGCGCGCGTCGTCCAGTTCGAGGAGCCGGGCGCCGTGACGGTCCATGGCCAGTACCGGATGCCGGGTCACGCTCCCGAACAGCCGGCGCTGCCTGCGCTCGCCGGCGAGGAGGGCCAGGGCCGGACTCCGGTACACCAGCTCGCAGGGCCCGCCGATCTGCTCCCGCGCCAGACGGGTCAGCACGTCGTCGCTCAGCTCGCCCTCGTGCCCGTCGACCGGGTGCGCGCCGAACGCCACCGCCCGCAGCAGCCGCTCCTCGGGCAGGTAGCGTACCTCCGCCTGCAGGCGGGCGGGGTCGGCCCCGAGCCGGACCGCCTCCCGCTCCACCTCGCGCAGCAGCAGGTCTCCCACGGTGGGGTCGTCGATGCCGGCGTTCCGTTCCCGCTCCACCCGGATCAGGGTGAGTGCGGCGCCGATGCTGGAGATGATGTCGGGCTCCGGCACGCACTCGAAGGCCATGCCGAGACGCGTGGCGACGACGGGACCCAGGACCCTGGCGGCGCCGCCCCCGCCGTAGAGGGGGGCCCCGCGCAGGCCGTAGTCGTCGGCGATGGCGCGCACCGTGCGCAGGAGCTTCTCCGCGGCGGCGGCCAGCAGTGCCTCCGCCGTGGCGTCGACGTCGGCGCCAAGTGCCTCGGCCAGCGGCGCGAGCGCCGCCCGCGCCGCTTCGGGCGGTCGGTGGGCGGGATCCTCCGGCGGCAGGCGCCCCAGGGCGTTGGCGGCGCAGGTGGGGGTGAGCGCGAAGCGCCCCCCGGCCGCCTCCACCACCGCGTAGTCCTCCGGATCGCCCGGTCGCGGCGCCAGCCGGAGCAGCCGGGCGCCCTCGAGCGCGGCGGGCTCTGCCAGCGAGGCGTAGGGCAGCCCGGCGATGTGGGCGCTGCGTGGCCCCACCTCCTCGATGCGGCGCCGCCCCAGCCGCACCAGGCTCCCGCCCGCGACCCCGGCGATGCGGATGTCGGCCGCGCGCAGGGCGGTGGGGAAGTCCATCACGGTCATGTACTTCATGACCGGCCGGCCGGCTTTGACGGCCCCGACGTTGGTGCTGGTCCCGCCCACCTCGAAGAGCACGCCGTCGCGGACGCCGTGGTAGAGGATGGCGCCGGCCAGCGAGGCGGCGGGCCCGCTGACGACGGTGTGGATGGGCGCCTCACGCAGCCCCGCCAGATCGACCGCGCCGCCGTCGCCGCGCACCACCAGCAGCGGCACCTCGGGGAGCGTGCGCCGCAACGCGCGTTCGACGTGCTCCGCCGTGCGCAGCATCGTGGGGAGGATCGATGCGTTGATGGTGGCCGTGCTGGAGCGCATCTCCAGACCGTACACGCCGGTGAGGTCGGAGCCGCACGTGGCCGGAAGGCCGGCTTCCTGCAGCAGCTCGGCGGCGCGCCGCTCGATGCTGGGGTCGTCGACGGCGAAGGCCTGGCTCACCGCGGCAACCTGCACGCCTTGCCGCCGCCAGTCGTCGGCCAAGGCGGCGATGCGCTCGCCCAGCGCCGGTTCGTCGCTCGCCAGGAACGCGTGGCTCAGCTCCAGCCGGCGCCCGCTGGCGACTGCGAGGCGCGTCAGCCGCGTACGGTTGCGGACCAGGCGCTCCTCGGCCGCGGGCCCCAACGCCAGCAGGCCTACGTGGGCGACGTCCCCCTCGAGGAGGGCGTTGGTGGCCTGCGTGGTGGCGTGGGCGACCAGCGCGATGCTGCGGCCCGCCGGCAGCGCCCGGATGAGGGCCTCGAGCACCTGGACCACCCCGGCGACGACCCCTTCGGGCGCGTGGTGCGTGGTGGGCACGCGCACCCGGGCGTGGATCTGGCGCGTGACCGCGTCGAGGGCCACACCCTTCGTGAAGGTGCCGCCCACGTCGATGCCGACGCGCATGGCATTGCCCGGCTGGGCGGCGGCCGACCCGCTAGGTCCCTCGACGGTTGGGTTCGAATCGCTCATGGCAGGTGGCCGCGGGGACGACGCCCCCGTTACCGGCTCGGTGCGGGCGGGGAGGCGGCGGGCCGCGTCTGTGACCGACCGCTCGCGGCCACCCCGGCGCCGTCAACCGGACCGAGCCTCGGGCGTGACCGAGCCTTCGCGTTCCCCCTTGCGCGCGCCGCGGCGCAGCAGGAATGCTACCATCCCGACCGCGTAGACCAGGATCAGCGCCGCCTGCGCCAGCACGGTCTCCAGCGTCGGGTGGAAGCCGGTGAGCGCGGCGAGGCTCGGGTTGAGCCGGGGGAGGGTGCCGATCAGGTTGGTGATGCCGATCCAGCCGGCGCCCTGCAGCGCCCGCACGGCGTTGCCGGCGAAGGCGATCGACAGCAGGGCGGTGACGGTGACCGCCACCCGGAAGAAGGCCCGCAGCGGGATGCGCCTCTGCAGGCGCAGGACCGCGAACGACACCGCCGCCAGGGCCAGCACGGCGAGGCCCAGACCCAGCCACACGAAGCCCATGACCGGACCGCTCACGCCGAAGAGCGCCTGGTAGAGCAGCGCGGTCTCGAACCCTTCGCGGTAGACGCTCACGAAGGCGGCGCCGGCCACGGCCAGCAGGCTGCCGCGCTGCACCGCCTGGCCGAGCCGCGCCCGCATGTACTCCATGTGGCGGCGGCGGTCGCTCTGCTGGAGCATCCAGAAGCTCAAGTAGAAGAGGATGCCCACCGCCACGACGCTGGTGATGCCGGAGAGGAGCTCCCGCGAGGCCGGGGCGAACCGCAGCACCGTCGAGGCGGCCACGAACGTCAGCGCCGTGGCGACCACGGCGGCCGCAAGCCCGTAGTAGACCCCCGGCGCGAGGCGGCTGTTGCGGGTGCTGCGCAGGTACGCCAGGATGGCGGCCAGCAGCAGCACCACCTCCAGGCCCTCGCGGAAGAGGATGAAGAAGCTGCCGCCCGCCGCCAGCGTGGGAGCGAGCGCGCCGGTGCCGCTCACCACCGTCTCGGCGCGGAGCAGGTTGGCGTAGATCTTGTCGGCGGTGGCCTGGACCTCGCCCATCGGCGCGCCCGCGTTCATGCTGTTGCGCAGGTTCGCGAAGAGGAACTCGGTGTCGAGGATGAGGTCGGGGTCGAGCACCCGCAGCTTCGGCTCGGCGTACTCGAAGTGGTCGAGGTACGCCGAGCGCGACAGCGTGAACGCCTGCCGCGTCTTCCCTTCGCGGTAGAGGCGGAGGCTGTGGGCGACCATGTCGTGGGCGGTGTGGAGCTGCCCGGGGATGTCCACCCCCTGGGCGCGCGCCTGCGGGGCGAGCGCCAGCAGCAGGCCCAGCGCTGCCGCCGCCAGAACGCCCCAGGCCCGGCGCCGCGCTCGCGGCCCCGGGCCGCGCTGGGCCGAGCCGTTCGCCGACACGGGGCTCACCGCAGCGCCTCCCGCGCCGCGGCGAGGTCGGTGCGCGCCTGCTCGACGGCGTCGGCGAGGCGGGCGGCAGGCACGCCTTCCCGGATGAGTCCGCGCAGGTGCTGGGCCAGGGTCGCTTCCAGGCGCTGCTCCAGCGCCGGGTCGGCGCTTCGCAGCGCGGGCTCGAGCCCCTCGAAGTCGTCCAGGTAGGCGTCGATGAGCGCCTCCTGGGCACCGGCGGCGTCCCCCTGACGGTAACGAGAGACGGCCAGGTCGAGGCCCCTGTCGATGGCGCGGAACGCGCGCGTCACGTCCTCCGGAGCGGGCGCCGCCCCCAGCCCACCCAGGACGGTGGCCGTGGCGGCGCGCACGGCGTCGACGTCGGCGCGGTTGCCGATGGTGGTGGCGAGCGTGTCGAGCGCGTCCGCCACGGTGCCGGGAAGCCCTCGGTCATCGGCGATGCCGGCGGCGACCGCGCACAGCGCGAGCGCGTAGGCGCGCGGCTCCACGGCGTCGTCGCCTCGGGCCGCCGCCGCTTCCTGGCCCTCGCCGCCGGCGTCGCGCGCGAGGGCCGCCACCACGGCCCCGGCGCCGCCTGCGGCCCCGCCGGCTTCCGGCAGCGTCATGGGGAGCCGGTTCGCGGCCCTCACGGCTGCGTCCGCCGCGGCACGGGCGCTGCCCGAGTCGCCGGCGTCGACTCCGCTCCGGAGCCGGGCCAGCGCCTGAGCCAGCGGCGCCCGGGCGTCGCCGGCGCGTTCGAGCGGCCCCTGCTCGGCCTTCGCGACCTGCGTGATCGCCGCGTCGGGCCGGCCGGCCGTGAGCAGGTCGAGCGCGGCGCGCGCCCGCGCGGCCACGCGGTAGGCGTTCACGATGCTCGGGTCGGGGGCGGCGTTCTCCACGGCCTGGGCCGAGGCGGCCGAGAGGGCGAACGCGGCGAGCCACAGGCACGTCCACGCCAGGGTGCGCACGGGACCCCGCCGCGCTCTGCAAGGGGCGGCTGCGCCGTGCGGGTGCCCGCTGTGGGGTTCGGCGGCGTGGGGGAGCATGCCTCATCTTCCTTTCGCCCCGAGCGGCCGCGTGCCGGTCGGGTTGCGCCGGGCGGGCCCAGGTTCCGTCCGGCACGGCGCCACCGACGAAACCCGAGCGCAACGCTCGGGAATAGCGGTAGTCTATCGACCGCAAATTCCGAGTGTCAAGCTCGGGATTACACGCCGGCTCGCGCCGGGACGGCGCCGCCCGTGGGCGGCGGGAGGTCCCCGGAAGAGGTCCCGAGCGGGGGCCGGTGCGGTGGGGGGCCGGCGCTTGCGCCGCGCCGCTCGCTCACGGCTTCGCTCGGGGCCTCGTTCAGGGCCCGGGACCGCGGCTACGTCACTGCGGCTACGTCACTGCGGCGTGACGGCCACGTCGACCGGCGGCGTGTCGCTGTCGAAGGCCACGCTTACGTTCACCTGGCCGAGGAGCTCCCCGCTGCCGTTGCCGATGGTGCCGTCGTTGTTGTCGTCGGTACCGGCCGTGAGCGTGATCGTGCCGGTCGGGAGGTTGGGGACGGTGAAGGGCACGCCGCGGCTGACGTCGAAGGTGCGGCCGTCGCTCGTCCGGAGCAGCAGCGGGCTGCTCGACGCCAGGGCCTGCTTCGACGTCACCGCGTCGACCAGGCCGTAGCCGTAGAGGTCGTCCCTTCCCGCGGCGCCCAGGTCGAGCGCGCCGTCGGCGAGGGCCTGGGCGATCTGGCCCGGGCTCGCGCCGGGACGCGAGGTGAGGAGCTGCGCCACCACGCCGGCCGCGGCCGGGCTCGCCATGCTGGTGCCCTCCTCGGAGCCGTAGCTCGGGGACGCGGTCGCGAAGTCGTACCAGGTGCTGAGGATCTGGTCGGACGGGGCGCCGATGCCGCTGGAGGTGCCGCCGCCGGGCGCGACCACCCACAGGTTGGGCCCGCGGTCGCTGTAGAAGGCCAGGTCGTAGCTGGGCGTGGTGGCGCCGATCGCCAGGACCTCCGGGTAGGCCGCGGGGTAGGCGACGGGTGTCGGCTGGCTCAGCTGGTCGTTGCCGGCGGCCGCCACGATCACCACGCCGGCGTCGTGCGCGGCGATGAGCGCGTCGTGCACGCCCTGTCCGAGGTCCTGTGGGCTGCCGAGGCTGAGGTTGACGACCCTCGCCCGGGGGCTGCCGTTGTTGGCGACGTAATCCAGGGCGTTGATCAGGGCGGTGGCGGTCATCTGGCAGCCGCTGGAGGAGGCGTCGCCGATGTTCACCAGCAGGAGCCCGGCGCCGGGCGCGACGCCCGCGACGCCGCTGGCGTTGTTCGCCACGGCCGCCACGATGCCGGCGACGTGCGTGCCGTGGGCCGTGCAGGCGCTGTCGGTGACCATCACGTTGCCGCCGCCGGTGACGGCGTCGTAGGTGCCCGCGACGTTGGCCGCCAGGTCGGGGTGGTTGGGGTCGAAGCCGCGGTCGATGATGGCGACGGTGGTGCCGGTACCGTCTCCGCTCGGCCACGCCTGCTCGGCGCGGACCTGATCCAGGTTCCACTGCTGCTCGCGGTACGGGTCGTTGGAGAAGGGCTCCAGCGGCAGCGAGGCCTCCACGTATCGGACCCCCGCGAGACCGCGCAGGTGCGCCGCGGCCGCCGCGGCGTCGTTGGCGTGGAGGGTGATCACGCCGGCGCGCGCGAAGTGGGCGCGCACCCGCACGCCGGCGGTGCCGGCGATGGCGTTCATGTCGACCGAGGGAGCGCCCGTGGGGACCTTGGCCACCCCGACGATGAGGTCACCGGGACCGTTGCCGAAGCGCGCGAGCGCCGGGTTCGGGGCGGACGCGGCCGCCCGCGTGAGCGCCTGGCTGCTGAGGACGTCGCCTCGGGTGAGCGTAACGCTCACGTCGGGGAAGCTGAAGGGGATCTGCAGGCTGCTGCTGCCGGCGTCGCTCTGAAGGCCCAGAACGATGTCGTAGCTGCCCGGCGCGAGGCCGGCCGGGTCCACGCTCAGCTGCACCGTGGCAGGGCCGCTGCCCGAGGCGGGGGAGAGCGCGACCCAGTCGGGATGGTTCGAGCTGAGCGTCCAGGAGCCGTTGGCGCTGACGTCGACGGTCGCGCCGGTGACGCCGTTCATGGTGGTGGGGCTGACACGGATCTGCCCCTGGCCCGTACCCGGCCCGGGACCCCCCGGCCCGGGGACCCCGGGGCCGACGATGGTACATGCGCTCAGAGCGATCAACGTGGTCGCGAGGGCGGCCAGCAGACGGGCGCCGCGCGCCCCGAGGGACCGTTGGCGTGCCGGCCGGCCCGAGGCGGGGGCAGGCTCCGAGGCGGGTCGAGGGGTGGTGCGGTCGTGGACAGGTTTGGACATGACGTGGCGGCCTCCGTCCTCCTACGGCTCTCATGCTGGCGGCTCCGGCTTGAGAACGCAGTGAGCGGAGTCTGGCGCACCCTTCACGACCGGGGGCGCGGCGGACGGCTCGGCCCGTCCGGTGGCGGCCGAGAAGGCCGTGTCGCACGCGTAGGGGCCCCGTCGGGCGGCTGCCGGCCGGGCGCTGCCACGATGGAGGCGAGGTTAAGGCGTATGAGAGGGAGGCGTGCGGCGGCAGCGGCGCTCAGCGGCCGGGGATGCGCGCCTCCAGGTACGCGAGCCGGGAGCGTGCCGCGTCGTTGCCGAGGCTGCCGACCTCCTCCACGATGCGGCGCAGCCCGCGCATGCGCCGGCGTCGCCGCTCGGGTGCGTCGGCCGCGGCGGATGCGAGCATCAAGTGGGCGAGGCTGGTCTCGATCCAGAGCGGGCCCGAGAGGTGGCGTTGCAGGGCCCTTCGGCCCTCGTCGACGGCCGCGGCGTTCCCCTCGAGCAGTGCCGCGCGCAGGTCGGCGGTGTCCGCGGCCAGCGCCATGCGCCCGGTCGGGCGTCGGGCGCGTACCGCTTCCACATAGCCGTGCGCCACGGTCGGGTCCGCCGTCAGGAAGGCGAGCTCCAGCCGGCACCAGGCGACGAACTCCTCGACGTGCATGGTCTCGAGCTCGGCGATCGTCGCCAGGGCGGCGCCGTGGTCGGCGCGAAGGCCGTCGGCCTGCGCCCGTTCCAGGTCCATGGCGGCGAGGTTGAAGCGCGCCACCAGGGCGCCGCGAGCGTCGCCACCGGCGTTACGCAGCCGCAACGCCTCGGTGAGGTCGACCCGCGCCTCGCGCCAGCGCCCGAGGCGCCTGAAGGCGTAGCCCTGCGCGAAGTGCGCCATGGCGCTGGATCGGTCGAGGCCCAGCGGCTCGCTCGCCTCCGTGGCGCGGGCGGCGGTCGTGTTCGCGGCGTCGAGCCGGCCGGCATCGACGTAGCTGATGGCGGCGTCGGCGAGCGCGAGGCCCTGTACCTGCCGGTCGCCCGTGCGGGCCGCCACCGCCGCCGCTTCCAGGAACGATGCGATCGAGTCCTCGTAGAGGCCGAGGCGTTCCTCGACGGCCCCGACCCGCGTCAGCAACCGCGCGATCGCCGGGAGGATGCCGAGCTCCCGAGCGACTCGCAGCGCCTGGAGGTGACCCTCGTGGGCACCAGTCAGCTCGCCCACGGTCTCCTCGAGCCAGGCGAGCCTCTCCAGCGCTTCCAGGCGGTGTCGGGGAGCCGCCGTCGCCGCCACGGCGAGGAGCTGCTCGCGCGCCTCGTCGTGGCGGCGACCTCGGTGGGCGATGTCGGCCAGCGTCATGCGGGCGCGATCCGCGGCCGCCTGGTCGTTCCCTTCGGCGGCCAACGCCAGCGCCGCTTCGCCCGCTTCGCGGGCCGGGTCGAGGTGGCGGGCGCGCGCGAGCCGGCGCGCCCGCCGGAGCTGGCACGTCACCGTGAGGGCGTCGTCCGCGAGCGCGACGCACAGGGCGGCCAGCTCGCGTGCGACGGCGGCGGCGAACGACGAAGCGTCGCCGATGGGGGCGACGTCGTCGAGCCTGAGCAGGGCCTCGGCTCGAGCTCTGTCCCCCGGCGCGGCCCACAGGCCCTTCAGGTACCAGCGGCGCGCGTCCTCGACCGCGTACAGCGCCGCCGCCGCGTCCCCTGCACGCAGCAGATGGGGGAAGGCGTCGGCCGGACGCCACGCGCCGAGGTAGTGCGTGGCGATCACGGCGGGGTGGGCGCCGCTCCCTTCCAGCGCCTCGGCGAGCCGCCCCCGCAAGTCCCGCAGCGCGCCCGGCGGAGCGCGCCGCAGCACGGCGGCGGCCACCAGCTCGTGGACCGGCTCGGCGACGTCCACCAGGCCGTGGCGTTCGAGCTCCCTGTCTGCGGCCATCACGCCGGCCGGAAGGAGACCGAGCACGTGCTCGGCGAGCTCCTGAGTGAACCGGTCCTCGGCGAGGGCGCGCAGGCACAGCAGCCCGGTCGCGTCGGTCGGCAACCCGTCCACCCAGCTCTCGAGCAGGTTGCGGGCGCCGCCGACGTCGACGGGCGCCGGGGCGGCTCGGGACAGCGACCACAGCCGACCGCTGTCGGCGAGTACGACCGCCCCTGACGGGTGCGGGGAGGCGGACCGCTCGCCGGCGCCGTGCGCGCCGACACCGGCCCAGGCCACGTGGGACGGTCGCACGGTCACGATCTCGGCAAGGCCGCTCTCGGCGAGGGCCAGCAACTCCCGCTGGCGGGTGCCGTTGCGCGTGCCCGGGGTGAAGCTGCCGAGCGTGCGCACGCGCGGGCTCGCGAACTCCGCCAGGAACCGGGAGGTGGCGGCGAAGCTGGCGTCGTCCCAGAGGTGCAGGTCGGTGCTGACCAGGCTGGCCCTGCCCTCGAGGGCGCGCGCCAGGACGGCACTCGCCGCCTCGACCAGACGGAGCTCGGCGAGGTCGTCGCGGATCGGCTCCTGCCAGCCGGGCGCATCCAGGAGATCCGGGAGCAGGCGCGCCAGCTCGTTGCGTTCCCAACCCGCGGGCACCAGCTCGGGGCGCTCCAGCAACACGCGGCGGAGGGCGCGCGCCTTGGTGGCGAAGGGAACGGCACGATCCCCGGTGAGGCCCTGCACGGTGAGCGAGCGGCCCTTGGTGGCCGCGAACGTCGCCAGGATGCGGCGCTTGCCGATGCCGGGCGGGCCCACGAGCAGGACCGTGCGGGCCCGCGACCAGGCGGCCTCCAGCGCTTCCAGGACCTCGGCGCCTCCGCCGCCCGAGGGGAGGGTCACAACCGTTCCCCCGGTGGACGGTGGTTACGCTCCGGGGGCGGCTGTCCGCCGGAGACGTCGCCGCGCCGGCGCGCGACTCGCGCGGGGGCCTTCGCGTCACCGTGCCCTCGGATCACCGTAGCGTCGCGGACAGTCGAGCGGGAGCCTGAAGGATCGACCGCGCGCCCGACCGTGCGCTCCACCCTGTGACCCTGCCTGGATCCTGCGGCAGGCGTCGACAACATGATGCGGGCAGCATACGTTCGCGGCGCCGCCCCCGGGTGTGACGACTGCCGCGTGCGCGGTCGCGCTTCGTGCTACGGGCGGATCGGCCGCATCCACGCGCTCAGGGACCCTCGTCGGCGGGCGCAGGGGCCGCGGGAGGAAGGCGCAGCCGGAGGTAGGCCGTTCGGCCGGCTACCCCGTCCTCGCCGAGGTGTCCCACCTCCCGTTCGATCCGCTGCCGGGCGAGGGCGAGCTGCGCCTCGCGGTCGCCCGGCCGGCGGGCGCTGCGGGCGAGCAGGAAGTGCGCCAGGCTCGTCTCCAGGTAGACGCGACCGTTCATGCGGCTCGCGAGGCGCTCGCGGGCCCGCTGGATCGCCGTGGCGTCGCCCGCGAGGAGCTCCGCCCGGAGTGCGGCCACGGCCGCCGCGAACGCCAGGTGCTCTCCGCGATCGAGCGTTTGGGCGCGCTCCAAGCGCGCCCGGACGGCCTCCGCATCTTGATCGAGGAACGCCAGCTCCAGCAGACACCAGGCGAGGAACTGCGGGATGCCGAGAGGCTCGAGCTCGGCCACGACGGCAGCGGCCCGCCGCGCGCCGTCGACTCTCGCAGCCGCCGCGTCGGCCCCGGGCGCCTCCGCCGCGGCGTCCTCGAGATCCATGGCGGCCATGTTGAATCGCGCCACGAGCGCGCCCCGCACGTCGCTCACGGCCTCGCGCACCCGTACGGCCTCGACCAGGGCGCTGCGGGACTCCTCCGGGCGCCCGAGGCGCCGCAGAGCGTAGCCGCGGACGAACTGGGCCATCGCCACGGAGCGATCGGCGCCCAGCGGCCGCGCCGCTTCGAGGCCCCGCTCGGCCGTCTCGAGCGCGGCCGCCAGCTCGCCGCCGCCGACCTGGGTGAGGGCCGCGTTGGACAGCGCGATGGCGGCGGTGCGACGGTCGCCGACGCGCGAGGCGACATCGGCCGCAAGGTGGAAGTGCCGCGACGCCTCGCCGTAGCGCCCCAGCCGCTCGCTGTCCGCCCCGACGCTGTTGAGCAAGCTCGCCACCAGCGGGAGGTCGTTGAGGGTTCGCGCCAGCGCCAGAGCCTGCCGGTGGTGCTCGATCGCGGTCGCGACATCGCCGCGCATGCCTTCGAGCGCGCCCAGGCGCTGGTTGGCGCGAAGGCGGCGGGCATCGTCCGTGGCTTCGGTGGCGGCCAGGTAGTGGCTCCGGGCCTCGTCGTAGCGCCCCGCGAAGTAGGCCATATCGCCCAGCGTCAGCCGGGCGCGCTCCGCCCGCCCGTGGTCCCCCTGGCGCACGGCCTCGTCGAAGCTCTCCGAGGCGAGGCGGTAGGCGCCGTCGTGATCGCCGCGGCGGATGAGCAGCTTCGCCCGGCGCAGGCCCGCTTCGATGAGCAGGGCGGGATCCTGAAGGCGGCCCGCCGTCGCGTCCAGCTCCGCGAGGACCGCGTCGGCCTGCTCGATGGGCCCGCCGTGACCGGCGACGTCGTCGAGCCCGAGCAGGGCCTCGGCCCGTCGGCGGTCGTCCGCGGCGGCCCAGAGGGCGCGCAGGAGCCAGCTGCGGGCTTCGTCGAGGGCGTAGACCGCGCGCGCGGCGGCCGCCGCGCGGAGCAGGTACGCATACGCGGCGACGGGTTCCCAGGCGGCGAGGAACTGGCCGGCGACGGTGGCCGGGCCGGCGCCGAAGGCCACGAGCTGCCTGGCCACGCGGCTGTGCCACAGCCGCCGGGCCTCGCCGGGGGTGCGCCGTATCACCGCCTCGTACACGAGCTCGTGGGCTTCATCCCCGCTGCCGAGCATCCGGAGGCGTCGCAGCTCCTCGAGCGCGGAGCGTACCTGTGCCGGCGGGACCTCCAGGACCGCGGCGGCGAGCTCGGGCGAGAAGGCGGTGCCGGAGAAGGCGCGCACCCGAAGCAGGTCCTGGGCGGAGCCGGAGATGTGACGGAGCCGCGCGTCCATGACCTTGGTGGCGCCGGCCGAGCGGCCGTCCGCCGCCGGTCCCGCGCCGCCGGTCGCGCGCGACTGCCAGCGGCTTCGCAGGAACTCGAGCGCGTAGAACGGGTTCCCTGCCGACAGCTCCATGACCTCGCCGGCGGGCGCGGTCGCCTCGGCGCCGGCCTCGCGCATGAGGGTCTCCAACTCGTCGATGTCGAGCGGCCGCAGCTCGATGATCTCGGCGAGGCCCGCCTCGACGGCCGCTTCGATCTCCCTCCAGCGTGCCGCGGGCAGCTCGCCGGTCCGCACGGTGCTGAGCGAGTGCGCGTGCGAGTCGGCGAAGCGTGAGATGAAGTAGGTCCCGAGCTCGAAGCTGGCGTCGTCCCACAGGTGGAGGTCGTCGTTCAACAGCCCGACCTTGCCCTCGAGGGAGCGCCTCAGCACGGTCGCGGCCGCTTCGAACAGGCGCAGCTTGTGAGGCTCGCCCCCGATCGGTGTCTGCCCTTCGGGCGGCTCGTAGAGATCGGGGATGATGCGGGAGAGCTCCGCGCGGACCCACGCCTCGGCGGCGAGATCGGGCCGATCCGTCAGGATGGCGCCCAGGCGGCGCGCGACGGCCGCGTAGGGCACGTTCCGCTCGCCGGGCAGGCCCCCGCTCATCAGGAACGGTCCCTTGTGGCGGAGGAAGTCGTGCAGGAAGCGGGTCTTGCCGATGCCCGGTTCGCCCACCACGACGATGGTCTGGACCCGTCCCCAGGCGGCTTCCAGGCGGGCCCAGGCCTCCTCGCGCCCGACGAGGCGCGGCGGCCGCCGTAGTTGGACGGGCAGGTCGGGGCTGCGGTCGGCTTCCGGCGGCTCCACGGTGCCGACGTCGATGGCTCGCGCGAGCTCCACCGTGTCGGGAAGGGGCTCGACGCCGAAAGTGTCGCCCAGGACCTGCCGGCACCGGTGGTATACGGCGAGCGCGCGCGGCCGGTCGCCCGCCAGGTAGTGGAGCCGCATGGCGCGCCGGTACGCGGCTTCGGAGAGCGGATCGAGGTCGAGGAGACGCTGGGCCTGCACCAGGGCGCGGGCGTTGTCGCCGGCGGCCTCGTGGCGTTCCGCTTCGGCTTCCACCGCCCGGGTCACCGCGTCCCGGATGCGGGCGCGCTCGGCCTCCAGCCACTCGGCGAGGTCGGGGCAGTCGTCGATCGCCTGCCCGCGAAGCAGCTCGGGAGCTTCCGTTCCCCAGGCGTCGGCGATCCGCCCGGTGTCGCCGGCCTCCTGTTGCCTGTGGAGCTCGGCGACGTCGGCACATGCCTCTCCCAGCCCGACGTCGGCGCCCGCCGCGAGGAGCCCTTCGTGGGCGCGCAGGCGGTGCAGGAGCTGGCGCAGGCTGTTGCGGGCGCGCGCGTCCACCACGTTGGGCCACAGGAGGCCGGCCAGGGTGGCGCGTGGCGTCGGCCCCTCGATGGCGACGTACGCCAACAACGCGGCCGCCTTCCGCTCCAGCGGAAGCGGCGCATCGTCGCCCCGGCGCAAGTCGGGGACGCCGAGCACGTGGATCCCCCATCGACGCTGCACTGCACGCTCATCCTAACCAGTCTCCCGTGAGCCGGATGAAGGTCTGCGCCGGTGCCTGCGTGCCCGGGAGGATCGCTGGCGTCTTCGCTAGTAGCGCTTGAAGAGCTTGAGGGCGCTGCCTTCCGCGGTCGTTTCCAGCATGCGTTCGAGCACGGGCCGGTAGGCGCTCTCCGCCCCCGCTTCGCCGTTGACGAGCTCCACGGTGAGGTGCCTGCGCGGCCGCTGCGCCCGCTGCAGGAGGTGTGGCAGGAAGCCGAGCAGGCGGGGAAGGTCGCCGTCGTCGGAGGGGACCGTGATGTCCAGTTCGGCGCCGTGCCGGCGCGATACCACCAGCAGCTCGGATCCGCGGAAGCTCAGGTGCGTGGAGGGCACGCGCGCGGGCAGGCGCCCCCTCAGCCCCTCCAGGCCCAGCCCCGTGACGGCCGCGGGATCGGCGGCGTTCAGCCAGAACACCCGCTCCGGCGGGCCGGCGCGCAGCTCGGGCAGCGTCCGCGGGTCGGCGAACTGCAGCCCGCCGACGCCTTCGAAGAAGTGCCCGCCGGCCACCTCGCCGGAGAGCTCCATGAGCCGCAACGCCCGGAACAGGCGCCCCCAACGCAAGGGGGGCAGCTCGCGCTCGAGCAGCTCCCGGAACACCACGCCGTAGCGCTCCAGCACCAGGCGGACGCGGTCCTTGTCGCGCTCCAGCGCGGCCAGTGGGTCCTCGCCGTCGGGCGGGGGCCCGAGCAGGCGCCAGCTCCCGGTGAAGGGCCGGCTCGCCCGCCAGCGCGCGAACGCCGCACGCCCGCGTCGGCCCCGGATCCCGCGCCTCGCCGGATCCCCCGTGGGCTCCGGGTCGGCGGCCGCCGGCCCGAAGCCGGTGGCGATGCCCTGCCTCAGGGTGGCCAGCGCGTCGTTGCTCACCACGCCCGCCCACACGCCATCCCACAGCAGGCGCGTGAGCTCGGCCGTGCCCATCGCGCCGCGCCCCAGCAGCGTCTCGAAGCCGTAGCGCCCCAGCGGGTCGGGGAAGAGCGGCTCGAGCCGCGCGCGCAGGGCACCGTCCTCCGGCTCCCCGCCGTCCTCCGGCGCCGCCAGCAGCGGCGCCTCGTCCGGCAACGCCAGGGTCACGGCGCGCTCGCCGGCGCCCAGCCACATCAGGCCGCTCTCCTCGGCCAGCGCATCGAGCTCGCGCGGCCCGTAGGCGGCGACGCGGGCGGGCAGGATCTCGCTCTCCCATAGCTCGGCCGCGGCCGGGAAGCCGAGCAGCGGCTCCAGCGCCTCGGCCACGGAGGCGGCTGCCGCCACGGACTGGCGCTGGGCGAGGAAGGGCTGCAGGGCGTTCAGCGGCAGGGGCGCCAGGGTGGGGGCGGCCCGGCGCCTCAGCATGCCGAGCAGCGCCTGCAGGTTCTCGGCGTCGCAGACCTCGTCCGCGGCGTCGGCCGAGAGCGGGCCGCGGACGAGGGTGCCCGCCTCGGCGAGCGCGTCGATCGCCCCGTCGAGCTCGGCCGCGCTCAGCCCCCACACCGCCCGCACGTAGGCGAGCGCGACCGGCCCGTAGGCCTGCAGCCATTGGCCGAGCAGCCGCTCGAGCCTGCCCGGATCGGTCTCCGCCCCCGCGATGCCGAGCACGCCCCGCAGAACGTCCTCGTCCTCGAGGGCGATCACGCTGCGGTGCTCGGCGCCGGGGGGCTCCAGCCAGGTCAGGGGGCCCTCCAGGGCCTCCTGCGGCTCGAAGGGGAGATGCTGCGCCAGCTCGCGCCACTCCGGCTCGGGCAGCAGGATGCGTTCCTTCACCCAGTCGAAGAGCTCGCGCACGCTGTCGGGGCGGTAGCCGGGCTCGAGCCGCTGGCGTTTGCGCTCGAAGGCGCTCACCAGCTCGCCCGGCAGGGTGGGCCGCAGGTCGGGGGAGCGCGCCACCTCCGCCAGCAGGTCCTGGTGGAGGCCCGTGGGCGCGCCGGCGAACGCCCCCGGGGTGTCGTCCATGTACATGTAGCTGTTGGTCTGACCCAAGACCAGCGAGGCAGCGAAGGGGCTGGGCTCCGGCGTGGAGGCGTAGGAGACGCCGATGACGCCCGCGTTCAGCTCGGCCAGGCGCACGCGCAGGGCGTCGAGGTCGAAGGCGTCCTGCAGGCAGGTGCGCCACGCCTCCAGCAGGATGGGGAAGTCGGGCAGGGCCCACACCGCGCTCAGCAGCTTCTGGGCGCGCAACCTGGTCACCCACAACGGCAGGCGCTGCTGCGGGCCGGAGCGCGTGACCAACAGTGCCCTGCCCGCAGCCTCGCGGAAGCGCGCGCCGAAGAAGCCGCTGCGCCCCAACCCGGCGCGCAGCAGCGTCTCCAGGTTGTCCTCGCTCACCAGCTCCAGGAGCGCCTCGGGCTCGATGCCCGAAGGCAGCATCACCCCGACGGCGTCGTTGTTCGGCACCACCTCGAGATGGTGGCCGTAGCGCTGCTCCCAGGCCGAGGCGAGGGCGAGGGAGAAGGGCCGGTTGACGCGCCCGCCCCACTGCGTGTGGAGGATCACCTGCAGGGTCTCGTTCTCGCCCCAGGCGGCCGCCACCCGCTCGACCACGAGGTGGTGACGGTGGGGGAGCGGCGTGCCGGTGGCCGCACGCTGGCGTTCGAGATGCGACGCGAGGGCGTCGGCCGTGCTGCGCTCCAGCGGGAGCGCGTCGGCCAGGCGCTCGCCCGTCTGCGGCGCGCCCGCCTCGGCGGTGGCGAGCCAGCCGTCGGCGCGCTCCAGCAGCGCGGCGATGGTCTCGGCGAAGTGGCCGTCGCGGTCGAGCGACTCCCCCTTCCAGAAGGGAGCGCCCGAGGCGCGCGCGGTGGGCAGCACCAGCACGTCGTTGTGGGTGATCCCCTCGACGCGCCAGGTCTGGCTGCCCAGCGTGAAGGTGTCGCCGACGCGCGCCTCCCACACGAACTCCTCGTCGAGCTCGCCGATGCGGGCGCGGCTGGAGGCGTGCCGTAGCTGGTAGTAGCCGCGGTTGGGGATGGTGCCGCCCGACGCGTAGAGCGCCTGCAGCGCCCCGCGCCTGGCCTCCACGCTGTTCTCCAACCGGTCGATGGAGAGCCTGGGCCTCAGCTCGCGCACGCGCGTGTCCTCGAAGCGCCCGGCGAGCATCTCCAGCACCAGGTCGAACTCGCGTCTCGGCAGTGCGTGGTAGGGCCAGCTCTCGCGCACGGCGGCGTAGAGCTCGTCGATGTCCCAGCCCCTGAGGCCGGTCATCGAGACGAGAACCTGCGCCAACACGTCGAGCGCGCCCTTGACGGGGCGGACCTCCTCGATGTCGGCCGCGCCCACCATACCGGCCAGCACGGCGCCGGTGAGGGCGTCCTGCCCGTGGGTCGCCAGCAGCACGCCGCGGCTGGTCTCGCCGACCCGGTGGCCCGCCCGTCCCAGCCGCTGCAGGGCGGCCGCCACCGACGGCGGCGCCTGCACCATCACCACCTGCTCCACCGCACCCACGTCGATGCCGAGCTCGAGGCTGGCGGTGGCGACGATGGCCTTGAGCTCGCCGCGCTTCAACCGGGCCTCCACCTCGAGGCGCAGCTCGCGCGACAACGCGCCGTGGTGGGCGTAGGCGATCGGCGCCGGGGCATCGCGGTTGAGGAGCAGCGTCAGGCGCTCGGTGAGCGCGCGGTTGTTGCAGAACACCAGCGTCGAGCGGGCGCCTTCCAGGCGGCGCTCGAGATCGCGCACCAGCGCCGGCCAGACGGACCCCTCCACGGGGTCCTCGGGCAGCCTCTGCGGGAAGGCCACACGCAGGTCGTAGCGCTTGGGCATGGCGGCCTCGACGATGCGCACCGGCCTGGGCCGGTAGCTCGCGGCGTGGCCGACGCCGCTCCGGAGGTAACCGCCGACGAACGCGGCCACACGCTCCAGCGGCCTGATGGTCGCCGACAGCGCCAGGCGCTGGAACTCGCCCGAGAGCGCGGTCAGGCGCTCGACGGCGCTCATCAGGTGGGTGCCACGCTTGTCGTGCGCCACCGCGTGGATCTCGTCCAGGATCACGGTCTCGAGCGAGGTCAGGAGGCGCTCGCCGCCGGCGCTGGAGAGCAGCAGGTTGAGGCTCTCCGGGGTGGTGATGAGGATCTCGGGGGGCCTTCGCAGCATGCGCCGGCGCTCGGACTGCGGGGTGTCGCCGCTGCGGGTGAGCACGGCGATATGCGGCAGGGTGCGCCCGGCCGCTTCGAAGGTCCGCTGCAGCCCGGCCAGCGGCGTCAGCAGGTTGCGCTGGATGTCGTTGTTCAGCGCCTTGAGCGGCGAGACGTAGAGCACCCGCGTCGCGCCCGGCTCGCAGGCGCCGGTGGCGAGGCGGTCGAGCGCGTAGAGGAAGGCGGTCAGCGTCTTGCCGCTGCCGGTGGGGGCGGTGACGAGGACGTGCTCCCCCGCTGCGATCGCCGGCCAGGCGGCGGCCTGCACGGCGGTGGGCCGCCCCACGTCGCTCTCGAACCAGCGCCGCACCAGCGGGTGGAAGTGGGAGAGCGCGTCCGACACGCGGCCCAGTCTAGCGCCGGATCCGGCGGCGCCTCAGCCGAAGACGGCGCCCAGCAGCTCCAGCGCCGCGACGGCGGCCAGGTACGCGGTCGCGCCGCCGGGGTCCACCATCGGGTTGACCTCCATGACGTCGAAGCCGACGATCCGCGTGGCGCCGGCCGCCTCCCGAAGGAGGCGCCTCACCTCGGGGTAGTCGAAGCCGCCGGGCTCGGGGCTCGACACGCCCGGCGCAACGCTCGGGTCGAAGGCGTCCATGTCGAGCGTCACATAGCAACGCTCGAAGCCGGAGACCGCCTCCAGCAGCGCGTCCCAGTTCGACCGGGCACGCATCTGCTCGCGCGTGAGCACCAGGCCGCCGTGCGCGACGGAGTCGCGGTAGGCGGCCTCCGACGTGCGTGGGCCGCGGATGCCGACCTGCAGGATGCGCGCGACGCCGGCGGTCTCGGCGGCGCGGCGCATGGGGCTGCTGCTGGTGTCCCGGCTGCCCACGACCTCGTCGGTGAAGTCGAGGTGAGCGTCGATCTGGAGCACGCCCAGGGGCCCACGTGCGGCATGGGCCCGCACGGCCGGTCCGGTGGCGGAGTGGTCGCCGCCGATCACGACCGGGAACGCACCCGCGGCGAGCAGCGCGCTCACCGCGCGCTGAACCGCCTCGAGGGTGGCGGCGGGTTGGCTCCGCAGCGCGTCGACGTCCCCCGCGTCGACGACCCGGCGGCCGGCCAGCACGGTGCGCTGGCGCTCGACGTCGAAGGTGCCCGCCTCGGCCAGCGGGCCCAGGCGCGTGGACGCCTCGCGGACCGCGCGCGGCCCGAAGCGCGCGCCGGGTCTGTAGCCCACGCCGAGATCGTGGGGGACCCCGAGGAAGGCGACCGCCCCGCCGCAGGCGGCGAGGTCCTGGACCAGCGGCGCCTTGAAGAAGGTGGCCACGCCGGTGGGGGACAGGTCGGCCGGGTAGCGCGCGCTCATCGCGCCACCGCCCGTTCCCAGGCGACCCGGCCGCCGGCGACGACGGCGGCCGCCAGGTTGGTGCCGTAGTGGTAGGGCAGGTAGCCGTAGCCGGGAGCGTCGTAGATCACCAGGTCGGCGCGCTTGCCGACCTCCAGGGAGCCGACCTCGTGTGCCAGGTCCAGCGCGTGGGCGGCGTTGACCGTGGCGGCGAGGATGGCTTCCTCCGGGGACAGGCGCAGCTGCAGGCAGGCCAGGTTGAGGATCATCTGCATCGACTCGGTCGGGCTCGAGCCGGGGTTCGCGTCCGTGGCCAGCGAGACGGCGACGCCGGCCTCGATCATGCGCCGGGCGGGAGCGTAGCGCGTGCCCATCAGGCTGAAGGTGGTGCCGGGGAGCAGCACCGCCACCACGCCGCCGGCCGCCAGGGCCGCGAGCCCTTCCCCCGTCGCGTGGACCAGGTGGTCCGCCGACACCGCCCGCAGTTCGGCCGCCAGCTCCGCTCCGCCTGAGGCGGCCAGCTCGTCGGCGTGCAGCTTCGGCCGCATGCCGCCGGCGAGCCCGGCTTCCAGCACGCGCCTGGACTGCGCCGGCGTGAACACGCCCTGCTCGCAGAAGACGTCGCAGAACGCGGCCAACCCCGCCTCGGCCACCGCCGGCACCATCTGCTCTGCGACGAGGTCCACGAAGCGCTGCGGGTCGTTCCGGTGCTCGGGCGGCACGGCGTGCGCGCCCATGAAGGTGCGCACGGTCTTCACGGCGTGCCCTTCGGCGGCGCGCTCGGCCGCGCGCAGCTGCTTGAGCTCCGTGGCGGTGTCCAGCCCGTAGCCGCTCTTGATCTCCAGGGTGGTGGTGCCGTAGCGGAGGGCCGTGTCCAGCCGGGTGCGGGTCGCGGCCGCCAGGGCGTCCTCGCTCGCCTCGCGGGTGGCGGCCACCGTGCCGAGGATGCCGCCGCCCGAGCGCAGGATCTCGAGGTATCCGGCGCCGCGCAGGCGCAGGGGGAGCTCGGCGGAGCGCTCGCCGGCGTACACGAGGTGCGTGTGGGGGTCGACGAAGCCGGGGAGCACCGTGCGCCCGCGGGCGTCGAGGACGCGCGCCCCGCGAGCCAACTGGACCGACCGTTCTACCTGTGCGGTCTCGCCGACCGCCACGATCCGGTCGCCCGCGACGGCCACCGCCCCGTCCTCGACGACCCCCAGGCGCGCGAGGTCGGCTCCCGTGGCGGGGGAGGCGGAGAAACCCGCCGCCGTGACCAGCTGGTCGGCATGGGTAAGCAGCAGCGTGACCGGGCCGGCCGGCCCCGAGGCGCCGCGTTGCGTGGCCGCGGACGCTGCCCTCGGGAGGTTCCCGACCCCGTCGCTCACGTCGTCTCCGGGTCCAGCATGGGCAGGTCGATGCCCTTGGCGCGCGCCGTGGCGATCGCCTCCGGGTAGCCGGCGTCGGCGTGGCGCATGACGCCGCTGCCCGGATCGGTGGTGAGCACCCGCTGCAACCGCTCGCGCGCCGGCTCGGTCCCGTCCGCGACCACCACCATGCCCGCATGGATGGCGTAGCCGATGCCGACGCCGCCGCCGTGGTGCACCGACACCCAGCTCGCGCCGGCGGCGGTGTTCAGCAGCGCGTTGAGGATGGGCCAGTCGGCGATGGCGTCGCTGCCGTCGCGCATGGCCTCGGTCTCGCGGTTGGGGGAGGCCACCGAGCCGCTGTCGAGGTGATCGCGCCCGATGACCACCGGCGCGCTGACCTCGCCCGAGGCGACCAGGTCGTTGATGATGAGCCCGAGCTTGGCGCGGTCGCCGTACCCGAGCCAGCAGATGCGCGCGGGCAGCCCCTGGAAGGCGACGCGCTCGGCGGCAAGACGGATCCAGCGGACGAGACGGGCGTCTCCGGGGAAGGCCTCGAGGATGGCGCGGTCGATGCGGGCGATGTCGGCCGGATCTCCGGAGAGCGCCGCCCAACGGAAGGGCCCCTTGCCCTCGCAGAACAGGGGCCGCACGAAGGCGGGCACGAAGCCGGGGAAGTCGAAGGCGTCCGTCACGCCCGCGTCCTTGGCCTGCTGACGCAGGTTGTTGCCGTAGTCGAACACCACCGAGCCCTGCCGCTGCAGCGCGAGCATGGCCCGGACGTGCTCGGCCATGCTGTTCCTGGCGCGCACGATGTAGCGGTCCGGGTCGCGCTCCCGCAGCTCGGCCGCCTCGGCCAGGCTCAGCCCGTTGGGTACGTAGCCGTTCAGGGCGTCGTGGGCCGACGTCTGGTCGGTGGTCAGGTCCGGGACGCGGCCGCGGCGGGCCAGCTCGGGGAAGACGTCGGCGGCGTTCCCCACCAACCCTACCGAGCGCGCCTCACCCGCGGCCACGTAGCGCGCGACCCGTGCCAGGGCGTCCTCGAGATCGTCCGCCACCTCGTCGAGGTAGCGCGTCTCGAGGCGTCGGCGCAAGCGCCGCTCGTCCACCTCGACGATGAGGCACACGCCGCCGTTCATGGTCACCGCCAGCGGTTGGGCGCCGCCCATGCCGCCGCAGCCGGCGGTGAGCGTCCAGCGGCCGCGCAGGCCGCCGCCGAAGCGCTGGCTGGCGGCTTCCGCGAAGGTCTCGTACGTGCCCTGCAGGATGCCCTGCGTGCCTATGTAGATCCACGAGCCGGCGGTCATCTGCCCGAACATGGTGAGCCCCGCCGCCTCCAGGCGGCGGAACTCCTCCCAGGTCGCCCACGCCGGAACCAGCATGGCGTTGGCGATGAGCACCCGCGGCGCCATCTCGTGGGTGCGGAACACCCCCACCGGCTTGCCGGACTGGACGAGCAGCGTCTCGTCGTTCTCCAGGCGCCTCAGCGTCGCCACGATGGCGTCGAACGCCTCCCAGCTGCGGGCGGCGCGGCCGCTGCCGCCGTAGACGATCAGCTCGTCGGGGTTCTCGGCGACCTCCGGGTCGAGGTTGTTCATGAGCATCCGCAGCGCCGCCTCCTGCTGCCAGCCCTTGCAGCTGCGTTGCCTTCCCCGGGGCGCCCTCACCGTGCGTGCGTCGACTGCCATGCAGGCTCCCTTCGCTTTCCGCGCTCAGGCTCTACGGTACCGCCGGGCGCTTCGCAGCAGACCGGTGCCGTTCTCCTACACGGACACGGTGTCGAGGCGAGCGGCGAGGAGGGTCACGGCCGCAACAGGCGCAGGACGAGCATCAGGATTCCCACCAGGACGGCCAGCGTGATGAGCGCGGTGACGAAGCCACCGCCGAAGCCGCGCTCCTTGGAGTACCAGCTCCATAGCAACAGCAGGACGATCACTCCGGCGAAACCGAGGAAGGTGTTCGTGTCCATGGCCACGCTCCGCCCCGCGGGACGGCCGGGCGAGGGCAGGGTGCGTTGGCGGAGTCGTGCCGGGCGCCGGGGTCCCCAGCATAGCCGAGGCGGCCCCGCCCACGGAGCCGCCTCATCCTCGGTCGATGGCGGATCTCAGCCAGCGAAGCCGTCCAGCAGCCGGTTGAAGGTGGCGCTGGGCCGCATCGCCCTGGCCGTGAGCGCGTCGTCGGGGCGGTAGTAGCCGCCCATGTCGACCGGCGATCCCTGCGCCGCCAGCAACTCGTCGACGATGGCGCTCTCGTTCTTTGCCAGCGCGTCGGCCAGGCCTGCGAAGCGCGCAGCCAGATCGGGGTCGTCCTTCTGGTCGGCCATCTCCCTGGCCCAGTACATCGCCAGGTAGAAGTGGCTGCCGCGGTTGTCGATCTGGCCCACCTTGCGCGACGGCGCCTTGTCGTTCTCGAGTACGGCCGCGTTCGCCTCGTCCAGGGCGGAGGCGAGTATCTTCGCGGTGCGGTTGCCGGTCTGCTCGCTCATGTGCTCGAGCGAGGCGACCAGCGCCAGGAACTCGCCGAGCGAGTCCCAGCGCAGGTGGCCTTCGGCCACGAACTGCTGCACGTGCTTGGGGGCCGAGCCGCCGGCGCCGGTCTCGAACAGGCCGCCGCCCGCCATGAGCGGCACGATCGACAGCATCTTGGCGCTGGTGCCGACCTCGAGGATGGGGAAGAGGTCGGTGAGGTAGTCGCGCAGGACGTTGCCGGTCACCGAGATGGTGTCCTTGCCCTGGCGCAGCCTCCGGCACGAGAGGCGGGTCGCCTCCACCGGCGACAGGATCTGGAGGTCCAGCCCACCGGTGTCGTGGTCTTTCAGGTAGCGGTCGATCTTGGCGATGACCTGGGCGTCGTGCGGGCGCTCCTTGTCGAGCCAGAACACGGCGGGCGTGGCGCTCGCCCGGGCGCGCGTCACGGCGAGCTTCACCCAGTCCCGGATGGCGGCGTCGGTGACGGTGCAGGCGCGCCAGACGTCGCCGGGCTCCACGTCGCGCTCGACGAGCGTGGCGCCGTTGTGCGCCACCACGCGGATGGCGCCGGCGGCAGGCGCCTCGAAGGTCTTGTCGTGCGAGCCATACTCCTCGGCCTTCTGCGCCATCAGGCCCACGTTGGGGACGCTGCCCATGGTGCGCGGGTCGAAGGCGCCATGGGCTTTGCAGTCCTCGATGACGGCCTGGTACACGCCGGCATAGGCGCTGTCGGGTATGACGAACTTGGCGTCGTGCTGCTCGCCGTCGGGTCCCCACATCCGGCCGGAGCTGCGGATGGCGGCGGGCATGGAGGCGTCGACGATGACGTCGGAAGGCACGTGCAGGTTGGTGATGCCCTTGTCGGAGTCGACCATCGCCAGCTCCGGTTGCTCGTCCAGGGCGGCCTGGAGGTCCCCCTCGATGGCCTTGCGCTCGTCTTCGGGAAGCGTCTCGATGGCGCTGTACAGCGCGGCCAGGCCGTTGTTGGCGCTCACCCCGAGCTTCCGTAGGGCGGCGCCGTGCTTCGCGAAGACGTCGTGGAAGAAGACCTCCACCGCGTGGCCGAAGATGATCGGGTCGGAGACCTTCATCATGGTGGCCTTCAGGTGGATGGAGAAGAGCACGTCCTTGCCCTTGGCGTCCTCGATCTGTTCGGCCAGGAAGGCGCGGAGGTCGGCGCGCCGCATCACGGCGGCGTCGATGACGGTGCCCTCGCGCAGCGGTAGACGGTCCATGAGCACGGTGGCGCCGCCGTCCCTGGCGACCAGCTCGATACGGGCGTCGCCGGCCTCGGAGGCGCCCACGGTGTGCGAGACCTCGGTGGAACGAAGGTCGCCGGCGGTCATGTGGGCCACGTGCGACTTGGAGTCGCTGCTCCACGCCCCCATCGAGTGGGGATGCTTGCGGGCGTAGGCCTTGACCGAGGCGGGCGCCCGCCGGTCGGAGTTGCCCTGCCGCAGCACGGGGTTGACGGCGCTTCCCTTGACGCGGTCGTAGCGCTCGCGGACGTCGCGCTCGGAGTCGGTTCCGGGCTCGTCGGGATAGGCCGGCAGGGGGTAGCCCTTGCCCTGCAGCTCCTTGATCGCGGCCTTCAACTGTGGCAGCGAGGCGCTGATGTTCGGCAGCTTGATGATGTTGGCGTCCGGCGAGCCGGTCAGCTCCCCCAGGTACGCCAGGTCGTCGCCCGCGCGCTGCTGCGCGCTCAGGTAGTCGGGGAAGGCGGCGAGGATGCGCCCGGCCAGCGAGATGTCGCGGGTCTCCACGCCGATTCCGGCTGCGCGGGTGAAGGCTTCGACGATGGGCAGTAGCGAGTACGTCGCCAGTCCCGGTGCCTCGTCGACCTTGGTGTAGATGATCTTGGGCGCGTGCGCTCTGTCGGGGGTGTCTCGGTCCATGATGTGCTCCGCTCCTCGGTACCGCGCGCGGACCCGGTAGCCGGGGCAGCGCGCGTGGGGTTCCGTCGACTCGGCCCGTGGGGCCCATTCAACCCTTCAAGCCTACGTCACGCCGACGTTCGCGGGGGAGGGACATCGGACCGTGTCGGACACCGGCAAGGCGGACTCCGGACGTCGGCGTCGCGTTGCCCGGGACGTCTGCAGCGGCCGGTCGCGGAGGCGGCCGGCCTGGTCGGTTGCTTCGGCTGTCGCGGTCGGGATGGACCTGCTCGAGGAGCGCGCGCCGTGAGAATGGCGAGGCGCGCGAACGGCAGGGGACTTCGCGGACCGGACGCGCGCCTTGGCGGCCGGGGTCCTCGCGGTGGGGCGAGAGACGACCAGGGGGGTCACGGAACGTGACCCCCCTGGTCGGGACGTGGCCGGGCGGCGGGCGTTCGCGCCCTATCGTTGCGACGCCCGCCGCCGCGGCGCGCGTGGCGGGTTACTTCGCCTGATTCTGAGCCACGGCTGCGTCTGCCGAGACGAGCATCAGGCTGGACTTGCCGTCAGACGCCACGAAGAGCGTGTAGACGACACCGTGTTCGAGGGGCGTGCCGGACAGGTCGACGCCCTGCGAGCCGCCGCCGGACTGTGAGCCGGCCTGGGACCCGGACTGGGACCCGGATTGGGAGCCGGCCTGGGAGCCGGACTGGGAGCCGGATTGGGAGCCGCCCGTCGGCGAGCCGGCGGCGTTGGCGCCCACGCTCGAGGTGCTCGACGTGGACCCGCTGCCGCTGGTGCCGCCCGAGCTCTTGCCCTGGCTGCTTCCACCCTTGGCGACGGCTTGCCCGCTCACGTGGAGCGTGTAGGAGCCCGCCGGAAGGGCCACGTACTCGCCGGCCTTCTGGGCGCTCAGGCTCGACGCGACCTGGACGGTCGTCGAGGAGGAGCCGCTCGCCGAGGCGTTGCCGCCGGACGACGCGCTGCCGCCGGACGAGTTCCCGCCGCCGGACGAGTTCCCGCCGCCGGGCGAGGACCCGCCGCCCGCGGTGGCGGAGCTACCGGAGGAGGAGCTACCGGAGGAGGAGCTGCCGCCCGAGCTGCTGGCGCCCGAGTTGCTGGCGCCCGAGTTGCTGGCGCCCGAGGCGCTGTTCGCGGACCCGCCGGCGGAGCTGCTGCCCGAGCCCTTGCCTTCCGCCGTCACGGTGACGCTGCTGGACGAACCGTCCGAGAGGTTCACGACGCGGATGAGGGCCTGGCCGGCCTTGGGCAGACCGGGAACCTTGTCCTCCACCAGCGTGAGGGCGACCTTGGTGGGTCCGCTTGACGTGCTCGCCTTCTTCGACGAGCCGTTGCTCGAGCTGCCGGAAGCGCCCGCGGAGCCGGACCCGCTCGACCCAGCGCTGCCGCCGGTCGAGCCGCTGTTGCCGGAGGTGGACCCGCCGGAGGTGGACCCGCCGGAGCTGGACCCGCCGGAGGTGTTGCCGCTGGAGCTGGAGTTGCCGGAAGTGGACCCGCCGGAGCTGCTTCCGCCCGACGGGGCGTTGCTCGTGCCGGCGTTGCCGCTGGCAACATCCGTGGTGATGGTCGTGTTGATCGAGGAGCTCGTGCCCGAGGAGCTCGTGCCCGAGGTACCGGTGCTGCCCGAGCCGCTGGTGCCGCCCGAGTTGGAGGTACCCGAGCCGGAGCTGCCGGAGGTGGAGCTGCCCGAACCGGAGCTGCTTCCGCCGGAGTTGCCGCCCGAGTTGGAGGTACCCGAGCCGGAGCCGCTTCCGCCCTTGGAGGACGAACCGCTGCCGGTCGTTCCGGAGGACCCGGAGGTCGTTCCGGACGAGGAGCTTGAGCCGCTGCCCGCCGCCACCGCGCCGACCGTGTAGCGGCTGCCGGCGGTCAGCTTGACCGTCTTGGATGCCAGCGGCTGGCTGGACGAGCTGCCGCCGGAAGCGCCGCCTGCGGAGCTGGAGCTGCCGCCCGTGCTGCCGGAGCTGCTCCCGCCTGCGCCGCTCGCGCCGCCGGATGTACCGCTCGTGCCGCCGCCTGCGCCGGTCGCGCCGCCGGACGCACCGCTCGTGCCGCCGGACGTGCCGCTCGCGCCGCCGGACGCACCGCTCGCGCCGCCGGATGCGCCGCCGGTCGCGCCCGCGCCGCCTGGGGTGGAGGGGGACGTGCCGCTCGAGCTGGCTCCGCTCGAACCGCCGCTGCTCGAGCTGCTGCCGCTCGAGCTCGAGCCGCTGTTGCCACCGCTACCGGCCTTGACGACCTTGATGTCGTGGCTGCCGGCATCCACCGTGGCGTACCCGGTGATCTGCCCCGACGGCACGCCCTTGAAGACCTTCTGGCCGTCGATGGTCACGTCGTACTTCCCGCCTCCGTTGGCGAGATTCGCGAATCGGATCTCGGACTTGGAGTCGGCCTTGGAAGACGCGTTGGTCTGGCCGGAGGCGCTCTGCTTGTTGGACGTTCCTGCGGAGCCGTTGCTGCCCGAACTACCCTGGGCCAGCGTCAGCGCCGTGAGCAGTCCGAGGATGGTTACACCGAGGCTCTTGAGCAATGAACTCTGCCGTCTGCGCGGTCTCATGACCTCGCTCCTTTCGCGTGGCTAGCCGTTCTGTGGTTCGTAGGCGTTCTTCCGGTTGGTCCCTTCCGTCACTGCTGCGGAAGGCTGTTCAGGATGTTCTGCGCCGTCGATGCCGCCTGCTGGCGATCCGACGTGATCTGCCCCTTCAGCTTGTCGAGCTGCGGCTTGATCTGCTTCCAGGCGTCTGCGGCGGCGCCGTTGGCGTTGCCGTAGAGGTTCTGGAGCTCGGTGCGCACGTTGTCGTACTGCTGGGTGAGTGTCGTATCGCTGGCGTTGGTCAGCAGGTTGGCGCGCAGGGTGGCCAGGTTGGCCTGCGCCTGGGCGCCGTGGAGCTGCGTCTGCAGGGTGGTCACCTGCTGGCTCGGCTGACCCCCGCCACCGTTCGGCTTGATCACGAAGAAGAGGAACGCGATGATGCCCCCCACGACGACGAGGCCGACGATCACCCACGCCGTGGTGCGCTGCCGTCGCGGACGCTCGTAATCGCGCCTGACTCCTTGCTGGGTCGTCATGGTCCGCTCCTTTCGCGTCAGGTGGTTCCCATGTGCCTCAGCGGCTTGCATGCGTTTCGGGCGGGTCGACGGAGTGAGCGCCGTGATTCCTGGCGGCAAGGCGGCACACACCGTGCGGCCTCCTAGTCCCGCGCGGGGCCCTGCCCCCTGGGCCCTCCGTCACCGGCGACGCTAGGGACGCTCCGGCTGAAAAGCATGAGGTGATGATGGCGAACGTGGTGCGAACCTGAGCCGAATCTTAAGAGCGTGCGAGCGCGGGGCGCCCGACGCGCTCGCGGGCCTTCACCGGGCCGGGCGGACCCTCATGATGCGCTTCGCGGCGCGCGCCGGCTGCTCCCGGGGTGGCGACGTCGCAGAGGACGGCCCCTGGCGTCACGCGCTCGCGGCTCGGCGAAGGCTCACAGCTTGGCGAAGAGGTTGTTGAGCGACTCGGCGTACGTCGGGTGGGCGATGGGAGCGTCGCGGAGCACCGTGTACGGCAGGCCGCCGAGCATGGCGATCTGCAGCGCAGAGGAGAGCTCCCCGCCTTCGGGCCCCAGCATCGCCGCACCCAGGACGCGTCCCGTCGACGCGTCGACGACGGCCTTCATGAGGCCACGCGTGTCGTCGGTCTCGATCGCCCGCGCGACGTGGCTCATGGGCAGGCTGGCGACCTGCACCTCGTAGCCCGCCTCCCTCGCCTCCCGCTCGGTGAGGCCCACGCGGCCGAGCTGTGGATCGGTGAAGACGGTGTAGGCGAGGATGCGCTCGTCCCGACCGCGCCGTTCGCCATCACCGAGCAGATCCGAGGCCAGGATGCGGTAGTCGTCGTAGGAGGTGTGCGTGAAAGCCGGCCCCCCGGTCACGTCGCCCAGCGCGTACACGCCCGCCAGGGAGGTGCGCAGGCGCGCATCGACCGGGAGGAAGCCCTGCTCGTCGGTGGCGAGCCCCGCCGCGTCGAGGCCCAGGTCGTCGGTGTTGGGGCGCCTGCCGGCTGCCATCAGCAGGTGGCTGCCCTCGAAGGTGCGGTCGCTGCCGCCCACGCGGGCCGTGACCCGCACGCCGCGCTCGTCGCCGGCGACGGCCGTCACGGTCGCGTTCAGGTGGACGTCGATGCCTTCCTCGCGCAGGACGTCCGTGAGGGCGTTCGCGACGTCTTCGTCCTCGTGCGTGAGGAGCTGGGAGCCGCGCTGGAGCATCGTCACCCGACTGCCGAAGCGCCCGAACGCCTGGCCGAGCTCCGCCGCGACGTACCCTCCGCCGATCACCACGAGGCGCTCCGGGACGCGGCCGAGCTCCATGAGGGTGGCGTTGGTCAGGTAGGGGACGCTGTCGATCCCGTCGATAGGCGGGACCGCGGGGCGCGTGCCCACGTCGACGACGATCACCGGGGCGCTCAGCCGGCGTCGGCCGCCGTGCAGGAGATCGACCGCCAGCTCGTGGGGGCCGGTGAAGCGCGCGTGACCCATGATCAGGTCGAGGTCGTCGATGCCCCCGAGGCTTCTCTCCGAGCCGCTCCGGAAGCTCTCGACGACGTCCCGCTTACGCCGGCGCACGCGCTCGAGGTCGACCGTGACCTTCCGGCCGTCGGTTGCCAGCACGCCGTAGTCGCCCGACCTGCGCATCAGGTGCGCGACCTGGGCGCTGGCGATCACGGTCTTGGTGGGCGTGCAGCCCTCGTTGACGCAGGTTCCGCCGACGTGCTCGCGCTCGACCAGCGCGACGTGCCGTCCGGCCTTCGCCAGGCGGCCGGCGAGCGGGCCGCCGCCCTGGCCGGAGCCGATGACGATGGCGTCGTAGGTGTCGTGCATGCTTGCCTCCTCGGGAGTCGTTCGCGTTGATGGCGTGACGCGTTTCGCGCCTGTCGGATGCCGCCGCCATCGATGCCCGCGGGCGGAGCGTCCACGACCCCATTGTGCGGGCCGCGATCGACCGCCGGCCGTCAAGCGTTTGACGCGGGCGGAGGCTCCGTGCGTGGATGCGCCCGCCGGACGGGATCCCGAGGCCCCCGGCGGGCGGTCCGTCGGCGGCGAGGGGGCGGGGCGGCGGCGTCAGCGGAGCCCGCGCAGCACCCGGGACAGGAGCGCCAGCGAGGCGAGCTCGAGCAGCAGCGAGAAGGCGACGAGGTAGGCAGGTCCGATCTCGAAGAGGCCGCCCATGGCCAGGCTGCCGAGCATCCAGGCGGTGCCGAAGGCGGTGTCGAAGACGCCGTAGGCGGTGCCGCGCCGCTCGGGCGGGGTGAGGTCGGCGACCGCCGCCCGCATGAGGCTCTCCTGGAGGCCGAGGGCGGCGCCCCAGATGGCGGCGCCGGCGGCGAGCAGCAGGGTGCCGTGGGCGAGGAAGAGGAGCGGCGCGCTGGGCAGCGTCAGCAGCGGCAGTGCGGCGACGACGCGCAGGCCGTAGCGGTCGTAGAGGCGGCCGACGAGGTAGGCGGCG